>Ga0182024_10009933_pt1 | contig 19530 bp, 16 predicted proteins | sample P32metaG_FD_120480 | JGI IMG/M metagenome (GOLD analysis project Ga0182024, IMG submission 120480) | Permafrost microbial communities from Stordalen Mire, Sweden - P3-2 metaG (Illumina Assembly) | ecosystem: Environmental > Terrestrial > Soil > Wetlands > Permafrost | place: Sweden: Stordalen... | reverse complement strand
TACATCGTGTGGCAATTCATTATGAGATTAATTAGATTGCACACTCTGCTATTTTGCGCTGCCCAGTTGAACCAAATTGTCGAAAGGGTTTCGCCCAGAATTGCTTCCGATGTTGATAAACCGCCTGCTGCCAGATTCGCGTTCAATTGAGTCTGGTGGTAGTCCGCTGAACCCCTGCCCAAATTTCCCCAGGCATTCGCGATCAGATAATACGATCCGGCCCAAATGAAAGACTGCCACCAATTCCAGGTGTTTTGGTAATAAAGCTGGTAACCGCCTCCTCCGCCGGGATAGGTGGTCGGATAATTCTGCACTGATCCGGTGTTGACGGGAATGTACGCGTTGTGTACGACCGTCATGTAAAGCGACGAATATGTCCCGCTTCCCTGAGCTACTCCTGTGGCAACAACAGTGCCATTTAAATAGAGACTTGGCACCAGTCCACTGCTGTACCAGAGCGTCAGTCTGGTACCGGCTAATTGATCCGACGTGACGGTATAAGTAAAATCCCAGTTTCCAAATGGCTGTCCATATGTTGGAAATTGAATAGTCAGTTGCGTTTTGTATGATGACGGTACATCGCCAGTCCAGACCTGGGTGTAGGCATAACCTGATACCGCATATGGTAGCGAGGTTTGGAGAAGTGGAGTTTGATCCGTATTGCAGGGCACAATTGCTTGCCCGCCAAGAAGATCATCTATTCGCGCTGTTCCAGGAGCCGCGCTGCCTATAGTGTTCGAATTTATGTAACTAGCGAGATTTGTCGAAAAAGTCTGTAAATCTGCGCGAATATTGACGCGATTCATGTTCTGAACATAATTGCCGCTTGGATCTATTGTTGCTCCTGATTCCGCATCTGATAAAAATGTGCTCGCCGTGTATCCCAAGGCGGTAGCCAGTGCGCTGCTGCCGATGCCAGTTGTCCGAGTGTAGCTCTTGTAGCTCGGATCGAAAACATAAGTGGTGCCGCTAATCACGCATTCAACCCACACATGACTAATTTGCATGTAATAGTTTGCCCCGTTCCACGTTGCCGGAACTACGATTGGAATGAACTCGTTTATGCAGTAACTTTGAGCCGTCCAAATGTCCTGAACATTCCACCAAGCCGTGAACTGGGTATCGAGCAGCTGAATGGCGCCTTGCACGTAGTTTGCAGTATAACCTGCCTGCCGCAAAAGTGCTACCATGAGCATGCACTGGTCAAATTGGTCGCCCATACCATCAAGAAGTGCGCCCAGACCGCCTTTCTGGACTCCCCAGCCTGGTTCCCACTCGATATTGTCGTGCACAAACTGGTAGATCAGTTGTGGATCATTTTGCAGAGCGCGAGCAAGCTCAACAATCGAAGCCGGACCCTGGACGGCGTTAGAAGCAAAACTAGGACTGAGTCCTGCGAATTCAGGTTCAGCCGCGGGCACGGACTCATGAACCGGTCCCTCGGGCGCGATAAATTTTGTCGGTATGAACTGAAAACCGCGCGCGTGGTTCACGTCAAATGTCGGTATCTCTGCCATTAGTTCGCTCCTTGCGTTTTCTGTCTTTCAAAGAAAAATTGTCAGCAGCCATTTGGACCGCATGTGGTCACAATGCTGGTCCTATTGCCGACAGCGTCGTAACTGTAAACGATCGTGGTTAGATTGGAATAAGTCACATTCGTCAATCGCCCAAGCGAATCGTATGTGTAGGCAGTGCCTTGCGGATTGCTGCTCACCAGAAACGGAGTTGCCTGAAAGACGAATTGCATCGGCAAAGTGCTTTGAAGTGAACCCCAGATGAACGGAACTCCCTGATAGATAGCCGTATTGAAACCTGCGTCCATGCACAATCTCCTTACTGTATAATGGTGACGGGACCGCTGACTGTTGCGCTGAGCGTGGACGTTCCCCACGCTTCGAAGAACACGTCGAAGACCACCGCCTCTGTGGGGGTGACGACGATGCTGTATTGGGTCCAGGCTGTGCCACTGACTGCGGTGACTATGTCCGTGCCCGGCGAGCCAATGCCGGGATACCTACCCCCGCACACTCTGAACTGACCGCTGATGCCTGATGCCGCGCTCATCTGGGCGTAATACGTGATCGTGGTTTGAACGTTGGCGGGGCAGGCGATGCGGCCAACGTTCACCCGCAGAGGAGAATTCTGAAATGCGTTGGCCGATGGTGAAAGTTTCCAGGCGATGCCGGAGCCGCTTTCGCCAGTGATACCAGTGGTGGTGATTTTTCCGTAGTCGCAATAAACGCTGTTGTTTGCAGCGGTGGCACCTTCTCGATGCGAATAGATAATGTTTCCAGAGGTCTCTCCGCTGGCCAGATCTCCCAGCGAATACAGCGTTGCAGTGCCGTTCTGTGTCCAGCTGTAGACCACTGCCTGACCTTCTGTGCTTGTCACAAATTTAAGTTGGGTGCCCAGATTGAAATTGGTATCAAGCGTGTAGATCTCCACTGAGGCGTTGTTGAGCTGTACCTGAGCGCCAGAGTTGTTGTGAGCGGTCAAGTTGTAGGCAATGATATCGTTTGCGTTTTGGAAGAGGAAGCCAACGGCAGTGCTGCCGGAGGCATTGTCATTTGACGTATTGTTGTAAAAAATACATGGGCTGGAAATATTGAAGCCGTTGGTGCTACCGGTGGTGGTGGCGTAGACGGCGCAGTCGTGAATTGTGATTGCCGGAGATCCTACGCTGGCTGGAACGGTGAAGCCGTCTCCGCTTGTGTTGCCGACCATCGTGCAGCTTGAGATTGTGTATGCCGTTCCGTCCGTATTGTAATTTGTGGTTTGAGGGATGCTGATGCCTCCCACCAGGTTGAGAAACTTGCAGGAGGTGATGGTCATGGAATGAGAAGGCAGCGTGAACAAACCGGCTCCGCTCGTGAATGTGCAGTTGGTTACGATGTACCCTTTTTTCGTTGACCCGTTCAGGTTTAGCGCAGTGTTGAAGCGGGTAAATATCAGGTGATCGAGCGTTACGTAATCGCATCCGATTACGAGGCCAACGGTTGCGGTTGCTGAAACGGCATCAAATACGGTGTAACCCGATTGCGTTGTCATCGCAGTGGTGTCCCAGCCACCACTGATGGTGATAGGGTTTGCTAATGTACCGCTGGTGGCGTTGTTGAAGGTATCGGTAATGTTTGCACCACCCGAGCCAGAGGCGCTTCGTGATAGGGGCGCGAGAATTGATAGAGCGATAGATCCAGTCGTACCTGACCAGACCCCAGCAGTGGTTGAGGCTGGTCCACCTGTGTCGAGCACCACCGCCGTGCCATTAATCGTCTTGATCGCGTACCATGTGGCACCATCAGAAGAAACGAGACTGTTCAAGGTCAGGCAGCTACTGCTCGAGGATGCGCTGCAAGCAATTATGTCGTCGAGAGTGACAGTCAAAGTGCCTGGGTCACTTATGCAATTGAGTCGTATGGACTTAATGCTGTTGCCGAAATTGGCACCATCGTTGATGGTTACCAGATTCCATTGCCCGCTGGTAAGGGCAGGCAATGTCAATTGATTGACTGGCGTCGCCCCGGCGGTATCACTACACAGATCCAGCCGCAGCACACCGGAGGCAACGGAGGCATTTGGTTTGATCCAAAAGGACAGCTGCTGATAGGTGCTTAAATTTAGCGTGCCTGTCGCGAAATAGGCCGCGACCCCTGTCGTAAAAGCCGCCGCGATAGCAACGTTAACAGCGCTTGACGCGCTGAGCTTGCCACTGATCGACCCGGTGCACGTCACGTTAGTCTTCGCGGTCCAGACCGCTCCGGTGGTATACACGCTCTGGGTTAGCGCGCTTGCAAGCGTTACGGTGCCTGATAGATTGGTCCAAGTCGCATTGATGCCAGAGGTTTGGGCAACGCCTGATTGCATCACGCGAATGGTATCTCCGGCCGCGGCTCCAGCCGTTGCGACACCCGCCATGGTCTTCTTCCGCAGGGCAAACGTAAGACCCGAATTTGAGTCGTTGCCACCAACCTCATCCACGAACCAGGTCTGTATTGTCATGATCGCGCCTCGTTATGGGAGTTAAAGAGACAAAGAGCACCATAGGCACCGTATGCGGTGACTAGAGAATTTGAAAGTGGAAAAAATGCGCTCTGATTTCGAGGCGCTTATTGCTACCTTAGCAGAGTCGGCAATTCTAAAATCGCCTTAAGAAACGGGGGGGGGTGAAGTAAAATCCTGATTAGTCCTTGGTTTCAGGGATTTCTCCGATGTTCTGAAAGTTTACAATTCTTCTTACTCGGGACACCGTATACGGTGGCATCGAAACGTGACGAATCATCAGCGAGGCGACTCGGAGAAGCCATGCCGATTACTCGGGGTGTCTTGCGCCACACGCAAGAGTAAGACCCGAGTTTGCATCGTTTTTTATTCAGTTGGTTTTGTCTACAAACCAGTCATTAAGTTATGCCTCGTCAAAGAATAAAGGGAAAAGAGGTGCGTTGGGCACCGTATGCGGTGACAGCACCAAAGTCATTGCACAGCAACATGCCTTTTTATGGCAGACGCTCAAAACTGCACCAGAGTTCTAAGCGCACCTCGGAGCGCTTTTGGACGGGTGCTAGATTTTTTTTTCGAGATTGTTTAAACTGGTGGCGATGTAAAATCTCACCTTGCTATGGAAAGTGTCGTGTGTTTCCTGGATTCCAGGGATCTCAGTACGACAGGAAGATCAGGGGTCTAGACTGAAAATGCTGTATCTATACAATCTATTCGTCGGTGGAGATTTTAGTCTACAGACTAATATGGTCAACAAAATAGTCAATTCGGACGGGTGCCGAAATTTCAATTTAGGTCGCTCGAAATTAATGATGAATTCTCAACATTAGGACTTGCCCCGCCAATTACTGAGCCGACTTCTATAATTTTGGTGCTGGCGGGGGAAATAGTCTGACCCAGCGCCTGGTCCTCCCGGGTTTCGATGCAGTTGGAGCGCCTGCGCTCCCGGATCCGGCTATTGCCAATCAGGATCCATATCAGTCCAAGATGCATCCAGTTCGTCGCCGAGGTATCCTTTGCTGCAAAATGGCAGCCTGCGCACAAAGTGGCAGCCAAAGAGAAAGCGGTAAGAAGTGGGCGCGGCATTGAATCACTTTCACGATGCACAGATGCTCCTGAAAACACACTAAACTAAATCCCGAACTTGTCTCCGACATGGTCGATGTATTTCTTAGCTTCGCCGAATTCCTTCTGTTTGCGTTTGAGCTCAGCCATGTGAATCAGTCCATTGACGTAGGCACAGAATCGTTCCACCAGTGTAATCTTTTTGTAGTACAATTTGTATTACAACGAAACGAATGATGCAGATCGTCGGATACAACTGGGAGAGTTTGAACCGTCACGGCGTAACAGCCGAGATGATTGATGAGGTCTTGCAGGGATCGATGGTTAGCTATTTCGCCATAGACGATGCGAATGACACTTGCGAAATGGTAGTTGGATACACATTCACAGAGCGCCTTTTGGAGATTGGTTTGCGCTACATCTCCTCTGATTCGGTGTTTGTGTTTCATAGCCAAACCGTCTCGCCAGACTATCGGAAGCTGTTTCAAGAGGACTGGGACAATGGCTAAACTAAATTCGAAAGAACTAAGCCGCGCACATAAAGAGCTGAAGGCCGATGCAAGGGAGCGTGTAGCGGAGCGCGGGTTACTTCAATTTCGCGCCGATCCCACAACCGTAAAGGCAGTGCTCAAAGTAGCAGACGCACGAAAAATGCCAGTTGGAGCGATGCTACGTGAATGGGTCCAAGACCGATTGCTCGTGGAGACTGGCAAACAAAAGGCACCAGATTTAGTTCAGCGAGTGACATTGCTTGAAGAGGCTATGGTTCAGCTGCAACAGAGGTTGGCGACAGAGTAACTTCGCTGGCTTCACGATTTGCCGCCGACGTAGTGGCACGAATATCTTGCGGGTCGCACCAGCGGTGGTGAGTAATGTCGAAACGAAGGCGGGTAGACAAAAGGACCGTTGCCCTACCATATGGCAACCGTCAATCCACTAGCCCCGCCTGCCGCCGAAGTAAGTCCTTTACCTTTAGAATCCGAAATACAGCGCCTGCGCTCCCGGATTCGTTCCCGCGCGTCATTCAGTCCACGATGCATCCGGTTCGTCGCCGAGGTCGCGCATCTTTTGCTGCAAAATGGCATAACGAGACATGAGCGCCGAGACGTCCGGATGCTCAGCTCCCAATGCTTTTTCTGAAAGTCCCAGTCCCCATTTATACAATCGGTCTGCTTCGCTGAAATTATCCTGATCCTCATAGAGTTCGGCTAAATTTCGCAGAGCTTTTGCAACATTGGGATGATCAGGTCCGAAAGTATCTTGCGTTATTGTGAAGGCGCGCCAATACAAGGGTTCAGCTTCATCATATTTGCCTTGATCAGTGTACACTTCCGCCAGATTATTCAAAATCTCAGCCACATGCATGTGCTTAGGACCCCAGTCTTTGGTGCGCAGCTCCAACAGAGTCTGATACAACGGCTCGGCTTGATGATATTTGCACTGAATGTGAAAGAGCAAAGCGAGATTGGAGAGACTCTGCGAGGTGCTCGGATGATCAACTCCGAGTGCAGTTTGCCTTATCTTCAAGGCCCGCCAATGCACTCGCTCAGCCTCTTCATATTTAGACTTCATGCGATAAAGCTCGGCCTGATAATTCAACACGGTGGCAACTGAGGGATGCTCTCTACCCCAATTGTCTTCAGTAATTTGCAGGGCCCGCTCGTACAGGGGTTGCGCTTCTTCATACTTGCCGGAAGCATGATAAACCAGGGCAAGGTTTGTTAAAGCAGGACCAATGCTGGGGTGCTTACCACCGAGATACTTTTCGCGAATATTCAACGCTTTCTGAAAGAGCGGCTCCGCCTGCGTATACTTGCCGTGGGCGCGATAAAAATCACCCAGATTCTCGAGCGTTGTAGCCACTTCCAGTTGATTGTGGTCCAAATCCTTCTCGTAGATCGCAAGAGCACGGCGAAAATAGGGCTCTACTTCAGCGAATCTGCCCTGGGCGCGATAAATCATGCCGATTTTGTTGAGACATTCCGCCACGGCCGTGCTTTCGTTGCCGTCTAGCTTTTCTCTGATAGAAAGCGCCTTTTGAAACGATTGACCAGCTTCGGCGTACCATCCTTGCACGCTATACAAGTCACCCAAATTCAATAACACTGTCGATTGCCCGCATTCGGCGCCCTTGTCGCCTTCTTTGACAGCGTTCTGCGCCTCAGCCAACGCCTTTTGGTAGAGCTTTTCGGCATCATTGTACCGGGTCAGTTGATGAGCCTTGCGTGCGGCTTCCTGATACGCTTGCCAATCCACCATCTCGACTGTTTTTTCCATTTTCCTGCGCCGGGCAATTACCGGCAATTACCGTCCATTATAAAGATGCCCAAGACCGATCTCAAAGCACCGCTCCAGGATTGCGCCAGCGAAATTTATCCATTGGCCCCGCAAATAACACAATTATCAGTCGTTGGCGCAGCCGAGTTTTGCGGCAACGGTAGAGACTTGCGCTCGAATCATCACCCATTCGTCGATTTCACTAAAACCAATGCGCTTGTACCAATCAAGCGGAAATTGTTGATCCTTGAATGTATAACTCTCCCACAACACTGGATTATACTTCTCAATGGCTGTTTGCAAGGTGCAGCGCATGAGCGCACGCGCCACTCCTTGATTTTGAAATTGGGGATGGACGAAAAGTTCTCCATCGACAAGATGATTTCCATCCCACCAGGGGCGAATGCCTACCACAAAAGCGCCGATCAGATTGTTGTCGCATTGCGCTCCAAAAGCAAGATCGGGTTGTCTGGTCAGCCAGTGATCCAGCAAACTGCAAGCAGCTGCATGCGTCCAGCGCTCATGCACTTCGTTCTGCAGGGCCAGGACGTAGATGTGCGCCAACTCCTGCACATCCTCTTTATTGATGGATCTGATTGAGAATGATCGGGACAATTGAAAACCTCGGTATCGAATGTGGTGGTAGGATCAATTTCAGCATAAGCTACAGATCTTGGGCTTAGTCGAATCTAAGTTTGTCAGGATCGCGCAAGGCATAAGCGGAGCTGCGCCATGAAAATAACACAACATGATCTTGATTGGGCAGTCGAGCAGGGGTTGCTCACGCAGGAGCAAGGTACGGCTCTCTGGTCGGCGCTATCAAGTCGCAACAAACATCGCCCCAAATTTGACCTCATCCATCTGGGCTATTACGCCGGAGCTCTGATTGTCATTCTGGCTATGGGTTGGTTTCTAGCCATTTCCTGGCAGCCGTTCGGGCACGCAGGAATTCTTCTTATCTCAAGTTTGTATGCTCTCGTTTTCACTCTTGTCGGCAAATATTGCTGGAGCAAGGAAGACCTGAAGACACCGGGCGGGTTGCTGACTACTTTAGCAGTCTGTATGACTCCTTTGATCGTCTATGGAATCGAGCAGTTGACTGGTTTGTGGCCTCAAGAGACGCCTGGAATCTACAGGGGGGCTTACTCAATTCACGCAAGCCAGAGAGGCGACTGGTTTCTCATGGAAGTGGCGACAATCGCCGCTAGTTTGACGGCCTTGCGATTTGTGCGCTTTCCCTTTCTTCTTGCTCCTCTTTCTTTCACGCTCTGGTACATGTCCATTGACATGACGCCATTTCTTTTCAGCAAGAACGAATATTCCTGGGATGAACGCCTCTATGTTTGTCTTTTCTTTGGCGCTGTAATGTTAGTGATCGCATACATCGTGGACTTGCGCCGTAAGACAGTCGAAGATTACGCATTCTGGCTCTATTTATTTGGTATGTTTTCATTCTGGGGCGGCATGCAGCTGCACTACAAAGGCTCAGAAGTGGCAGAGTTGGTCGTATGTGCGGTCAATTTAGCGCTGATGCTTTTGTCTGTGCTTCTGCAACGAAAAGTCTTTCTCATCTTTGGTGCCATCGGTGTGATCGCGTATTTAAGCCATTTGGCATACGTAGTGTTCAAAGATTGGATGATGTTCCCCATCGCTTTAAGTGGTATCGGATTAGGTATCATCTACCTGGCTGTGCGATATCAAAAAAATCAAGAGCACATTGAAGCGCGCGTAAAATCGTGGGTGCCTGAATCGATGCGAAAGTACCTTCCTGCCTATAAATAGTATACTTGGCACATACGACCAAGCGGTTAACAACACATGCAGGATACAAGTCAAAGAGCATTTGACACATCGATCGCCGAGCTGATTGGCAGTTCCTGGCGTCCGGACAATTCAAATCCAGTCAGACGCCTGGTGGTCAGGGCACCTTTTGAAGGAAACGACGTCCAGGCCCTGAGCTGCCTTGATTCGCAGTATTCCTGCGTTGGCGTTAACTGCCGAATTCCAGACTTGTTCTATTTGCAGATCGTAGATAACGAAGGCTTTATGCAACTTCCGATAGATGGGCGCATGTACTTCACTGACGACGTGAAGATTAGCCAGGGTCTAATTCACGCATGCGGATCGGCAGTAAATCGACTGCTGGCGAACTTTCCTGTTCTTCGAATTGCCGGGGGTTATGGCACTGAGGGGCCTGTTCATTTTGGCGTAGAGATTGAAGGTGTATTCGCTCAAATTGATACCGACCTCTGGAACTCCAAGGTCCATGATGCCTGTCAGCTAGTTAGATTGCTGGCTGTAATTGCGCGGCAGGCAAACGAAATGGAGGTACTGTCGCCTCCAATGGGGGAGCTTTATGATATTGCCTGGTCAACTCTTAAGGACGCATACAACGACGCATCTGCAGTACCAAGATACATCAGGCAATTACGCTCAGTTAGCGCGCAGCAAGTGGAATGGGCTTTTGATGATCTGCGCGCCACTATCTGGCACCAGGGCACCGTATATGAGGCAACTGCTTTTGCGATTCCGTTTTTGTATATGCTGATTGAAGAGCCATCGTTTCAGTGGAAGGCACCTCTGCTCGAGTTTCTTAGATACATTGGCGAAGGTCATCCCGAACCAGAATCAGTAAAGCCGGTCATAGACAGCGAGTTGGCCAAAGGTCTGGCCCTGGTCTGCGAGCTGACGAATGACAATGATCCGGAGACTAGCGAGCAGGCCTCTTATCTCGCTGACCTGCTCCGGTCGCAATGATGTTTTTGGTGAAGATCTCCCAATCGTTTTTGCTAGGGAGCACGCCGCTTTAGCGCATCATATTGAAGTTTGAAAAATGGATTCAAATAGGCAGGCAAAAGTGAGATCACGCTTGTTTCGGCATCTAAGGGTATGTAGATGGTGCCAGTATGTGCTTTCCAACACTTTCTTAAGTGATCGAGGACTCTGGGCAAGTGCCGATCCCTGACTGTAACCTGTAAGAGTATCGTTTCGGAGTTTGAGATGGCTACAACAATAACAAGCAAACCGGCATCTGGGAAGAAAAAGTTCTCTTTCAGGAGAGTCATGTTAGTCGATTTTATCTTCCTCGCAGTCTTCTATGTTTTCCTATCGCCTCTTCTAGGCATGCCTTTCTACAACAAACTTTTGTTCTTTCCTTTCGACTCTTCCGAAGACGTCTCTGGCGTTCTCAATCAGTTGGAAACACAGACTCACGCCAAACGCTTTGTCGTAAACATTGCCACTGCCTCAGGTCAGACCCTTAATGGATGGTACTTCAAGGCTCCTGGCGCCTCGAAAGTCTTCGTCGTCAGTCATGGAAATGGTGGCAACATAAAACACAGAATTTTGCTTTCATATCTTCTGCTCAAATGTGGTGCCAATGTGCTCGTTTACGACTATGAAGGATTTGGCTCGAGCACGGGCGCTCCGTCAGTTTCCGCTATTAAGGAAGATGGCCTGGCTGCCTACGATTATGCGCACAAACAACTGGGCTATAAGCCCGAAGACATCATTGCCTATGGTGAATCGCTGGGCTCGGGTGTCGCCTCATACATAGCGCAGAATCGCAAAGTGGCGGGCGTTGTCTTCCAATCGGGCTTTTCATCTCTGTCAAGCGCAGCCAAGACCAGACTTCCCTGGATGAATCTCTATCCGCCCATCGCGTTTGCTAACATCGAGATGGACAACTTGAGTTATGTTCGAGGACCTCATCCACCAGTGCTTCTCGTACACGGCGCAGATGATGTAGTGTTGCCTGTATGGCATTCAGACACAATGTTCGCTCAAGCTTCGCAACCGACGAAATACGTCAAAATAAAAGGCGCCGGACATAACGATGCCATCTCCCTTGATGCACGACTTTTTGCCACGACAATGCAGTCGTTTGTGCAAAGCCTGCCTTAACTTACAAAGTCAGGCTCGATCAATTCTTTGTAGATCCCTTTTTCATAGGCCATCTTGAACAGCAATTGCACCGCGCGGCGCCCTTGCTCACCACAATCTACGGTCAAGTCGTTAACATACATGCCGACGTATTTATCAGCCAGATCCTTTTTCATATCTCTGGCGAACGTGAGGGCGTATTGCAAAGCTTCCTCGCGATGCTGCAAGGAATAGATAATCGAGTTTTTCAAAATCTGTGTCACTTCCTTCATGCGCAGCTCACCTAGATCGCGGCGCACCACATTGCCACCAAGTGGCAACGGCAAGCTGGTCAGGTCGTACCACCACTCTCCCAGATCGACAACTTTGTGCAGCCCTGTATCTTCATAAGTCAGCTGCCCTTCGTGGATCAACAAGCCGGCATCAATCTCGTCGCGGTGCACCGCGTCCAAGATCTCGTTGAATGGATAAACAGTAACGTTCAGATTTGGCTGGAAAAGTTGCAGCACAAGATAGGCTGTGGTCAATTCACCGGGAATGGCTATAACACACTCCTTGAGCTCTTGATCGGACATTGGGCGTTTGCTGACAACGATCGGTCCATATTTGTAGCCCATGCTGGAGCCACAAGACATCAAAGCGTAGTGCTGCGCAATTGATGGATAAGCAGCAAAGGAGATCGCCGATACCTCATATTTCCTATCCACAGCCTCCTGGTTCAGAGTCTGAATATCCTTCATCACCTGCTTGATTCTCAGGTTATTGGTGTCCAGCTTATTCTGCGCAATCGCATAAAACATGAAAGCATCGTCGGAATCGGGGCTGTGGGCGACACTAATTTCATCTGTTTGAACGACCATGGGCTTACTCCAATAATGGTTCTGGCCGCTTAATTGTCCGACTTTTAGGGCCAATAATCGGTTGAGCCGCACTTTCTTTAAGGTCTTTGCAACATTGCGTCCATAAGATTGGTGCTTGCGCACCCTTTGGAGATCGCAGCCATGCCGCAAATCGAGACATATGACCACCATGAGGCTGCGCATGCCGCCTGCACGGCTACTATTGAGCAAGCCGCCTTCGTTTACGCCAGTCAAAAGGCAGCGGCAGGAACGCCGGCAGAAACAAACAAAAGATTGGATTGTGGGCCAATACCAAAGTTTGACAGCGAGGAGGCACTTTTGGCGGAGCAAATAAAGCGACAGCAGCTGGGAAGTGCTCCCTTGAAGGCTTTCGAGATAACAGGCAAAGGCAGCGATGAAAAGTATGTGAAGGATGCAATTTCCAGCTTGGAAACGACTATGGGATTGCACTCAGGACGGCTGGGCTACATTTATTTCAACGATGACCATGGAAACGCGCAAGTATTTCTCGAAAAGAAGGAAAAAGATCCGAATTCCTCAAAGGCTTCCGCCACTCCGGAAATACCGGCGCCAACCGAACTACATACGGAGACCGGGTGTATTCCTTCTTCTCAGTTTGTGGACAAGAAACTCAATCATGAACTGTTGTTGCCGCCGAACACTAACCAAGATGCAGCCTTGAAAGTACAGGACGATCGGGAGCAAAGGGCGACGCGGGTTCTCCATGGCATTCCTCTTGATGCTTCTGCAGACGAAGCTGAGAGAATCAATCAGGACCGGCTCGAGCAGATCAATCAAACCGTCGCCGGTGCGGATCAGACTCCAGATCAAGAGTCCCTGGCAAGGTTGCAGGTGAACATACTCGACGGTATATCGGGCAATCTTTCTTCTGATGAGCAAGCGAAGGTGAGCAATGATCGTCAGAAGGAAGCAACAGCTATTATGCTTGGTCTTCCACAAGATGCACCAAGTGAAAATTTTTTTGGTGCCGTAAATGAATATAACTCGACGGTTGATGACGATTGGAATCAGGACCAGAGGCTGCCTGCCGGTACTTCCTACGGCGACGCGAAACAGATTATCGGCGGCAGGCTTAAGCAAGCTGCGCTTGTCAGCGAAGGCATTGATCCCAATAGCTCTGCCCAACAGATTGATAAGATCCAAGAGGGGCGGCAAAAGCAAATAGCAGAGCTGGCACAGATGGTGCCGGCTGACGACGCGCAGTACAAAGAATTCGACTTGAAATTGCAAGCAGTCAAAATTGGATTGCCGGAGGATTCCAGCAGCGCAGATCTGGTGCAAGAGGTAACCGACAAGTATGCAGGGCAAGCGTCAGCAGTTAGCCTGGGCTTGCCAAAAGACGCATCGCAGGCAGATATAGACGCCGCCCGCGCGCTGGCAGATCCTAAGTCCGTTCCCGGAAAGGTATGCAGTACGCAGAACGCGGTCAAGCCTGCGGCTGAGGGGTCCCTCCTATAAGCGGGTTGTCCTTGTAAGACATTTGCACAAAAATCTTTCATGGACAACCAGCTGTAACCCCGTATTTATGGTGTTTTGTGTCGGGGAAAAAAGTTCAAATCCGCCATCAATTTTCAAACTGCCCAGGATTCAGCAGTTGCGCTGGTTGATGTTGTAAGACTTATGTCTATAAATCGCTCAAGGACAACCCATAGGAAATCGTGCCCCCAGCTATCCAATCCGCAAATTATCGATTAACAAATTATCGATTAAGACGGGCGCTTCAGTTGGTGCGAGACTCGAGACGGGCTGCCCTGGCTGAAGGCGCCGCCACCACCCAGCTTCGTCTCTAATTTTGCCAGCCGATCGGCCATTGGCCCTTCAGTTTTGCCACCAAATACTTCCTTTTCCAAATGATCGACTCGATCGTCAACTTCGTGTTCAGGATAAGTCGAGCCAAAGGCGATCTGCTCCAGTTTTGTCACGCGCTCTTCTTCCGGACTCATCGGCGGGCCGGTATTTACGTTTGTCGCCCAACCACCGGGAGCGATCGGCTGCGCCGATGTCGGCACCGCAGGTAGTGGCTTGCCAAACTCCGGAATCAATCCTTCAGATGGATATGCGGGGCTGCTCGCCGTGCGCACGGGTTGCTGGGGATAATTATTTTGTGGCGGTTGACCGTATGCGGGAGGTGAACTGGGATAGGCAGGCTGCTGGGACTGTTGATAAGCAGAACGTGGCGGTTGATAAGCAGGTTGTTGATAAGCAGGCTGCTGATAGGCTGGCTGCTGATAGGCTGGCTGCTGATAAGGGGGTTGGTTGGGATAACTCTGTGGCGGTGGCGCGTAGGTAGGTTGGTTGGGATAACTCTGCGGTGGTGGCGCGTAGGCAGGTTGGTTGGGATATCCCTGGGGAGGCGGCGCGTATGCAGGTTGGTTGGGATAACCCTGTGGAGGCGCGCCATATGCAGGTTTGGGCGCGGAGTAACCCTGTGGCGTGGCGAAAGGTTGTGAGCCGCGCTGCTGGGCAGGATAACCGGACTGTTGTGTCGGGTAACCAGACTGACTAGGATAGCTCGGCTGCGTCGGTGGCTGCTGATATTGCTGTTGTGGTTGGTATCCTTGCGGCGGTGCGTAATTGGTCGGATTTGCCGCAGGTACAGGATATCCGGCTGGTCCCATTACGTATCCAGGTGGATAGGATGGCTGATAACCCTGTTGCTGCTGCGGGTTATAGCCGTAAGGCGCGGCTTGATAGCCAGGCACTGTATTTGGTGGCGCATAACCGCCCTGCGGAGGATAGGTCGGTACCGCCCCTGGTGCCCCGTAGGGGTAGCCATTAGGAGCAGCTGGCAACGTCGGTGGGCGCCTGTTGCCCGAGACTGGGGCACCAGTGACCTTCCCGAGCGGATTGGGGCTGGGAGGTGGAGTGGGCTTTCTCGTGTCCATCTTAGCCTGAGATGGATCAATTGCTTGCAGACCATCTCCGCCTAATTGTGAAGTAGATGCGAAAGCTTTGGAGGCGCCCAGCAATGTCACTGTTGCACAGACGAATACGGGCAAAAAATGTGAACCTGCTTTCTTCATTTTAGAATGTCTGCCCGAAGTTCTCCGCCCATGCGCAAACTGGCTTGCAAATCCAGGGTGCTGTCGTAAAAAACCCTTCTCAACACTTTCTCAGGATTCAAAACCACGTCAGAAAGTATCTCGTGAACAGCCGGATCAGTCTGCCTTAAATAGTCACGACTATCCGGCACTGAAAATGCCGCCACACATTCGGCCCAGTATTCATGTTTGCTCGACCTGGCATAGCCAGAGACGAAGACGCGCTGCGGCACCTGCTGCGGCAAAAGCAACTCCGACAGTCCCTCATATTCACCAGGCAGTGGATGTTTGCTGTTGCAAATGCGCAGGCGCTGCTCGTAAACTTCGTTGATCTTTTCTTGTGTTGCTTGCGACAAGCAAAACTCCAACTGATGGCCAAACTCGTGCGCCACGACAAGATTAATGCGCACCTCCAGAAACGGCTTCACCCGAGTTGACACCACGGCCGATGCGCCATATTTGGCGAACAGAGTTATCTCCTTCTCAAATTCTTCCTTGTCCAGCGTGACATAACCTGTGCGCACACCGGTGACTCCAGCGGCTCCATGCTTAACATTGCCAAGCATGCAATTGCCTTCGCTTTTGCGCACGATCTGCAAGATTCCCGAGGCGGCCCAGATGTTCATGCTCTCGGTAACATATTTCTTCTGGGCAGTTTTCAGTTTGTCGAAGTCGGCAAAATAGCGAATGATCTCATTGTCTGAATACGACTTGTCTTTTCTGTTGAGAGGACGAACAAATTCATGCGTCCAGGGAGTGCCATCGCTCTTGGTGCCCTCGAACACGGTGGTCAACTGCGTGTTTTCATCTAACGGCCGCCGCGCCACCTTATTTAAGCCGTCCCGAGCGTACACATTTCCCCGATCATCAAATTCGCCCAAAAACTGATGACCCGGCGTTGCTATACGCCCATAAACAACGTTGAGAACAGTGCCGTTGTAGGTCAAGGTACCGGAAGGTCCGGGCTCATTGCCGGGCAGTTCAAGCTCCAGCCCGTTTGAATCGATGCCCCGGAAAACGCAGCCGTGCACTTCCTCAATCGGCTTAATTTTCTCCTCTTTCCCCAGGCTACCGGCGTTGGATTTTAAATAGCCGTCTTCATGCAAGAAGCCGACCTCGTTGTCGTCCATAAAAACGCGCCCGTAATCGACCAAGAGCATATGACCGTGCATCTCGATGAATCCGCTCGGACCGGGAGGGTTATTAGGCTCTAGGGGAGTTTGAATGGCCATACTCACTTAGAAACACCTTTGAGTTTAACGCTAAGGAGACAATTGCGAACCGTCGAAAACCCGGTAAAAGGAAATCCACAATTCGACTACCCTTTGGCGCCAATTGGGCTCTTGGCCGACTGCCAATCCTCCATGAACTTTGCCAATCCTGAGTCGGTCAGGGGATGAGTCACCAACTGCTTAAACACCTTGTGAGGCATTGTGGCAGCATGGGCTCCAGCTAGTGCGACCCGGCTTACATGCATTGGATTGCGCAAACTTGCCGCCAGCACTTGAGTGGCGAACCCCTGAATGTGGAAAACCTCGACTATTTGCTCCACCAGGGCACATCCATCCTCGCTAATGTCGTCAAGGCGACCGACAAACGGGCTGACAAAGTAGGCGCCCGCGCGAGCGGCGAGAATGGCTTGATTAACCGAAAAGCACAAAGTCACGTTTACGTTGATGCCGTCACGGCTCAAAGCAGCCGTGGCGCCTAATCCGGCCGGTGTAAGCGGGCATTTGACGACCACATTTTCGGCCCAGGTGGCAATGTCGCGCCCCTGCCTGACCATCGACTCAGTATCGGTGGAGGTCACTTCAGCACTGACTGGTCCTGAAACAATCTTGCAGATTTCCTTTACAAGCTTTTTGAAGTCTTGATGCTCTTTAACCACCAGAGTGGGGTTGGTGGTAATGCCGCCGAGCACGCCCCAGGCAGCGATTTCCTTGATCTCGTCCAAATTTGCAGTGTCCAGAAAAAGAAGCACGGTCGTTTCCTCTGATTAATACCTGGTAAATTCTCTTTGAAATTTCGGTCCTCTCCAGTATAGCCAATATATAGTCGGCTAAGATTGTCATGGCGGAGTTGTAACTAAGCAGGCGCAATTGAGAATTCTTCGAAGATCCACGGGGTCCAGCTCCCCGCCGACAATTGCGCAGATTTTGCTGTCCGCTGTGCTGGGCATTTTAATTGGCGTCATCATCACCAAGCTGGTTGAGGGGCGCGACACGCAACTGGCTTTAAAACAAGCAGCGATGATTGCCCAGCTGCAGCAGGCCGGTCGCCAACTGACCGAAACGGCAAGCAAAATTACAATCGTGCCTTCTCTTGACCATCGCATGAATGTTTTGCTCATGGGGGTCGACTCTAACGGTCGCGGCACAAAACGCTGGGCCAACACCAGATCTGACACCATGATGATAGTCAGTCTCGATCCGGAGCGCAAAAAGGTAGGCATAGTCTCGATTCCACGCGATAGCCGCGTGGCAATTGCTAATCACGGCACAGACAAAATCAATTCAGCCCACGCCATAGGCGGTCCAGAACTGGCAGTGGAAACGGTTCAGGATGATTTTAGCGTGCCGATCGACCATTATGTGGTGATCGACGCTCAGGGCCTGCGTAAGGTGTTCGAAGCTCTGGGACCGATCGATGTTTTGGTCGAGAAAAAGATGCACTACCATGATTGGGCAGGGCATTTGCATGTGGAGCTTGAGCCCGGTCCACACAAGTTGACGCCAGAGCAAGCCGAGGAATATGTAAGATTCCGCCACGACCCCCGCGGAGATATCGGTAGAATCGAGCGCCAGCAGTGGTTTTTGCGGCAGCTGGCGAACAAGTTTAAGGAGCCTCAAGTTTTGCTCAAGCTGCCTGAGCTTTTCAAAATTGCCAGCGACTATGTGATCACGGATCTTTCACCAGATGAGATGGCCAAGATCGCTAGTTTCGGTAAAGACATCAAGGCCAATCAAGTGACTTCAGGCACTGTTCCAGGTCGAGCCACAACCATAAATGGTGGCAGTTATTGGGAGCCGGATTATACCGGCGCGGCGATAGTGTTCAACCGCTTGCTCGGAACACCGATGGCCTCAAGCGTCACAGATAACATCGCCGCCGCTCCTTCCAACAGCGCCTATGCCGCCACTTCCGGGCTGGAGACAGCAAGCAAGATCAGCGTCACATTGAAATATCCGCGCGGCTCAGAACCTATGGCTGATGCTTTCTGCCTGGCTCTTTGCGATCAGGGCTACCGCCTCAAAATTAAAATTCGCGGCGATGCTTCCGACTGCCAGCACGAGCAGATTGTACAAACGAGCATGAAAGCAGATGACTTGTTGACGGAAAAGCTGCAAGCAGCAGTGCCTCAATTGGCATCATTCCCAGTTGTCGTCTCAATTGACGATCATGCTCCCTCTGATTTCATGATTGTCTTGTCACCGAATACGGTGCCACCGGTGATCGCCGCCAAACCAGAAGATGAAACGCCGATTAAGAAGAAGGATCAACCTATTTTGATCGAGCAGGCACCAATGGCCACACTGAGCGATGAACACCGACCGAGTCGTCGCCGCAAAAAGGGTCGTCGTACAGCTGCACCCTCCGCTGCGGCCAAGCCGGACAGCACCGCAGGTGGTGACACAGGCGGACAAATTAATTTGGACCCAGCCGGCAGTCCGTTAGAACCAGGCGCATCAGCACCAGCGCCCCCAGCAGCGCCAGAGCCCGCTGCGCCGCCACCTCCAACGCCGTCCCCAGCCAGCGCTGAACCGGCTGCCGGCCCGAGCCAATAACAGCGCAGTCAAACAAACAGCATGAGATCACTGGTCAAGATTGCTCTTCCTCTCACTGTCACTTTGCTTGTCACTTTGCTTTTCTTCCCTGGTGGGAGCCGGCAGCTGGTTCTGGCAAAATCAGCACCACCCTCGCAGCTGGGACCAATGAAAGACGGCTCTGAATTGCTCACCAGTATGATCAACAACATCAAGGGTTGGAAGGATTATTCGTGCGAATCGCGTCTTACCTTCTACCACCCCAATAAGACCACTCAATCAGGCTGCAAGTTTTTCTACAAGGATGACCAGGTACGCATCGAAGTTATGGGAGGTGGCTTCAGGAATGGCAGTGTTATTGTCAGGCGCAAAGATGGAGTTGTACGCGCCCAGGGTGGTGCTTTATTGGGACGCATGAAGATGACTCTCGATCCGGATTCTCGTATGCTGATCATGGCCAACGGATCAAATGTAGTCAGAGGCGATTTACCGGATGTTTTCGCCGACATCATGAATCGCATTGCTCACGATGGCTATAAATGCCGGGTGACTGCCACTCCAGTGCAACTGCCAGATCTGCCAAAGCCGGTTTACATTATGGAGATCTGCGAGTCTGGCGGTGAG
>Ga0182024_10009932_pt1 | contig 19531 bp, 16 predicted proteins | sample P32metaG_FD_120480 | JGI IMG/M metagenome (GOLD analysis project Ga0182024, IMG submission 120480) | Permafrost microbial communities from Stordalen Mire, Sweden - P3-2 metaG (Illumina Assembly) | ecosystem: Environmental > Terrestrial > Soil > Wetlands > Permafrost | place: Sweden: Stordalen... | reverse complement strand
CGGACGCGCTGCGACGGACGAATGCTACGCATTCGCCTTGAGATGTGGGCCAAGAAGCTCATGGAGAAGAAGCCCTTCAAACTCGTCGCCGTGGCGCTCGCCAACAAAATGGCGCGCATTGCCTTCGCGATCCTGCGCGGCAGGACGACTTATCGGGAAATCCCGGCATAACGAGCGCCGGCGGGGTTTGTGGCCAAGGCTCGTCAAAAAAGCCAAGGCAGCATAGGAATCGAGGGTGACCAAGAGGTGATGTGCAGGAAAGCGGATTGATCCTGAAGCCCGTGGCATTGTCTGCGCAGTCAAGCGCGCCAACGTGATAAGGGCAACGGATCAGCGGACAACATCAGGGCCAGCGGACTCCATTCTCCGCGCTAAAAGGCCGAAGACATGACCGCACCCACGACCCGCGCAGCGCCAAAAACAAACCCTTGATCAGCGAGCGCCGTCCAGACATGACAATGCCGTCTCAGTCGCTTTTTGTGGCGTCCGGGTTTGTCTTTTCCGCCGTGGCGACCGCGGGCGTTTTCGCCTCCGCGTCGGCGATCTGGACGACGTCGCCGGTCTCCGTCGATTCCTGAGGATTGTCGATCAGCCGATCGGACAACGAGAGACCGGATTCGATCTCGACGTGATCGCCGAGATTGCGGCCGAGGGTCACCGGTTTCAACTCGACCTTGTCGTTGGCATCCACGGCGGCCACGCGCATGCCATGGGCGCCGAATGACAGAGCGGTGGTCGGGATGCGCAGGGTGTTCGGATCGGAGGGAATGTGAAAATGGACCTCGGTAAAGGCGCCCGGCCAGAGTTTTCCGTCAGGATTGTCCGCTTGCAGCTCGATCAAAGCGGTGCGTGAATTTTCCGTCAGCGCATTCGAGGTCGACACCAGTTCGGCCTCGAACGTCTCCCGCTGGCCGGGCAGATGCAGCGTCGCCCTTATGCCCGGCTTGATTTCGCCGAGGAGCGCTTGCGGAACATTCACATAGATGCGCATGCGATGGATATCGGCAATCTGAAACAAGGCCCTCCCCGATGTGCCGCCGGCGTTGACGAGATCGCCGATATCGACATTTCGCGCCGTCACGACGCCGTCGAAGGGCGCCTTGATCTGCTCGAACCTCGTCAGTTCCTCAAGCCGGCTCACCGCGGCCTGTTGGGCTAAGACGTTGGCCTTGGCGACCGCCAGCGCCGCCGTGCGGGACGTCGAGGTCAGGCGGTCCGTATCGCCCTGTTCGGCGCTCGACCACCCCTGAGCGACGAGCCGCGCGGTTCGCTGGTCGGTCACATGGCCAAGATCGGCGGTGGCCTGCGCCTGTTCGACCGCCGCCTGCAATTGGACGAGCTGCGCCTTCGCCTCTTCAAGCTGCTGATCGAGATCGGGCGCCGAGATCGCGGCCAGCGCCTCGCCTTTCGTCACATGGGCGCCAATATCCTTGTGCCAGGCGGTCACATAGCCGCTGGCGCGGGCGAAAAGGGAGCCGGTAAAAAAGGCGTTCACATTGCCCGGCAGAATGAGCTGCTCTTCCCCCGGACCCCGTTCGGGCTGGACGAGCCGCACCGTCGGAATCGCCTGCTCATTGGTCCAGGCTTGCACTTCCTGAGTGCTTCTTGCGCGATCCATGATGCCGAAAATGGCAAAACCGATCGCGCCGGCCCCGACAGCAGAAAGCAGAAGCAAAATGCGTCGCGGCTTGGGAGGACGAGTGGATTTTTCGGAAGACATGAGAGCTCCGGGTCAGGCGTGAGACGGCAGGCGGCAGAGCGGCTCGGCTGCCGTGGCTTGGCTTACTTTGCGTCCATGCGCGATGCTGAACAGCGTCGGCACGAACAACAGAGTGGCGAAGGTTGCAAAAAGCAGGCCGCCGATGACCGCGCGGCCAAGCGGCGAATTCTGTTCGGGCTCGATGGCCATCGGCGCCATGCCGATGATCATGGCGAGCGCCGTCATCAGCACGGGCCGGAAGCGCGTGGCGCCCGCCTCCAGCGCCGCGGTCACGACGTCTTTGCCCTCGGCGAGCTGTTCGCGCGCGAAGCTGACGACGAGAATGCTGTTGGCCGTGGCGACGCCCATGCACATGATCGCGCCAGTCAAGGCGGGCACCGACAGGCTGGTGTAAGTGATGAACAGCATCCACACGATGCCGGCCAAAGCGGCCGGAAGCGCCATGATGATGACGAAGGGATCGAGCCAGGACTGGAAATTGACGACGATCAGCAGATAGATCAGCACGACCGACAAGGCCAAGCCAAAAAGCAGCTGCTGATAGGCGTTGGTCATGGTGACCGCCTGGCCGCGGATGGCGATCGTGGAGCCTCTGGGAAGGTCGGCGCGGGCGTCGTCGACGATTTTTTGGATGTCGGCTGCGACGCCGCCAAGATCGCGCCCTTGCGTCGTCGCGTAGATATTGACGACGTTGCGGATGTTGTAATGCGAGACGATGGCGTCGAGCGGCTCGGGCGAGAAGGTCGCCAGGCCGCCCAGCAGTTGCGTGGACTGAGCGGCGGTCAACGGCAGGTTTTTTAGCTCGCCAAGAGAATCGATGCCATATTGCGGCGTCTGCACGGAAACGGGATAGGACACGCCATTGGTCGGGTCGAGCCAGTAGGTCGGCGCCGTCTGGGTGCTTCCCGACAGCGTCGCTTGAATGCTCGTCGAGGCGTCGCTCTCCGTCAGCCCCACGACGCCGGCCAATTCCCGGTTGAAGTCGACCTTGAGCGCGGGATTCTGGAATTGTTCCTGGATGCGCGGGTCCGCGACGCCGGCGACATGGCGGATTTTTGCGAGCAGCTTGTTAGCGAAGGCTCGGCTGGCGCCAAGATCGGCGCCGGCGATCTGAACGTCGATGGGCGCGGGCGAGCCGAAATTGAGGATCTGGGTGACTATATCGGCGGGCAGGAAGGAGAAAGTCGCGCCGGGAAACGCCTTCGGCAATTTCTCGCGCAAAATCTTGGCGTATTCGGCGGAAGAGGTCGCCCCTTCATTCAAGGTGACCAATATGTCGGCGTCGAAGACGCCGATGGTGCCAGAATTGCCGTATGAAATATTGATGCCGCTGATGGGCAGGCCGATGTTGTCGACGATGCTCGCCACGCGGCTTGACGGCAAGATTGCGCGCACCTTCGCCTCGACCTGATCGGCCAGCAGCGTCGTTTCCTCGATTCTGGTTCCGGTCGGCGCGCGCATATGAATTTTGATCGCGCCGGCGTCGACCGAGGGGAAGAAATCCTGCCCCAGATAAGGCGCGAGGCCGAGCGACAGCAGAGCGACGCAAAGGAAGGCGCCGGCAAACCAGAAGCGATGCGCCAGCGCCAATTGCAGCAGCCAGATATAGCCGCGCCGCAGCCGCTCGAAATGATGTTCGAAGCCGCGTTGAAAGCGCGAGAAAAAGCCCGCCGCGGGAGGCTCGCCGGACTCGAGGCGCATCGAGTGCCGATGCTGACCGCGCAGGAGAAAATGCGCCATCGTCGGCACGAGCGTGTAGGTCAGAATGTAGGAGGCGGCCATCGCGAAGACGACCGCCATCGCCAGCGGCCGGAACAGATAGCCGGCCACGCCGCCAAGCGAAAGCAGCGGGACGAAAGCGATGCAGATGCAAAACAGCGCGATCGTCGCGGGCGGCATGATTTCCTGCGCGCCGCGCGTAATGGCCGTCAGAACGTCTTCGCTATGCTCCTCCATATGGCGATTGATGTTTTCGATAGTGACCGTGGCGTCGTCGACCAGGATGCCGACCGCCAGCGCAAAACCGCCGAGCGTCATCACATTGATCGTCTGGCCGAGCGCCGAGAGAGCGATCAGGGAGCTGAGGACCGCCAGAGGTATCGAGACGGTAATGATCAACGTCGAGCGCCAGCTTCCCAGAAAGACCAGGATCATGAAGCCCGTCAACGCGGCCGCGATCAGACCTTCGCGCACCATGGCGGCGACGGAGGATTTGACGAAGTCGGATTGATCGCCGACATATTTGAGAGTGACCCCTGGCGGGAGGGTGGCCTGAATGGCGGGTAAGCGGGCTTTGACGCCATCGATAATATCGAGGGTCGAGGCCGAGCCGATCTTCAGGACCGACATCAGCACGCCCTTGCGCCCGTCCAGTTGCACTACGTTGGTCTGCGGCGGCGAACCGTTGTGGACAAAGGCGACGTCGCGCATGAAGACGACGGCGCCGTCGACCACCTTGATCGGCAGATTATTGAAGTCCTCCAGGACTTTGGGCGAATCGTTGAGATCGATCGTATATTCGTAGGAGCCGATCTTCTCGGTGCCGACCGGCGTGATGAGGTTTTGCCGAGCCAGCGCATTGCCGACGTCGGTCGCCGAAAGATTGTGGGCGTGCAGCGCGTTCTGATCGAGATCTATCTGCACCTGCCGGGGGGCGCCGCCATAGGCGTACGGCAGCTGGGCGCCAGGAACCGTCGCGAGCGCGGGCCGTATGAAGTTCTGGGCGAGGTCGTTGAGCTCTGTCTGGGAAAGCGTGTCGCTCGACAGCGCCAGCTGGATGATCGGAACGCTCGACGCGTTATAGGCCAGAATGATCGGCGGAGTGACGCCCGGCGGGAGTTGCTTCAAAATTGTTTGAGATATGGATGTGACCTGCGCCTGCGCGGCGCTGATGTCGACAGTCGGCTGGAAATAGATTTTGACAACGCCGGCGCCAGGGAGCGACTGCGACTCGATATGCTCGATGTCGTCGACCGTCACCGACAGCGATCGCTCGTAGACGGCGATAATGCGGCCCGACATTTCGTCCGGCGGCAAGCCGGTATAGCTCCACACGACCGAGACGACCGGAATGCCGATATTGGGAAAAATATCGGTCGGCGTGCGGATCGCCGACATCCCGCCGAAAATCAGCACGAGGATCGCCATGACGACGAAGGTGTATGGACGCGCAAGAGCTAATCGAACGATGGCTGTCATGAGCCCGACCCTGGAATCTAAACGCCTCGCCCTCAAAACTCGGCGTCAATTTCGTTGTACGCGAGAGGAGCCGAAGAGACGCCCTCTCGATGGCCGCGCCTTCAAAAGAGAGCGCTCATGTATGATTGGTCGTGATGGCTCGATCACAGTCTCAGCGCCCGCGACTTCCTGTCGCATAAAATTGCCGTGACTGAAAAAGGGGCGCGAAATTCGACAAGTTATTCGCTCCGTTGGGCGATGGGGGACTTGGCAGCGTCTGCGGCGCCGAGGTGGTTGGCGGCGCTATCACAACCGGCGGGGCAGTGTTCTCGTCGGGGCCGCCAGGCGAGTCGGCGTAGCTTTGAACGGGCGCAATAAGAGCAATAAGCAGCGCGACACATCTGAGAGCGTTAATATTCATCGCTATACTCCAATCTTCGCGCGTTAGTTAGGCTCTCGGTCCCCGCCGTACTGATAGGTCGCGCGCGTCCCATCAGCAGGGCAGCGGATCGCTGCGACGGGCTATTTACCGGCCGCGCGAATAGTAGCTGCGGTCTTCCGGGGTTGTGATCTGGCATCGCCAGACACGAAAGCAGCCCGCCCCTCGTTCATCGCCCCAGGCTCAAGCGCCTGAAGAAACGAGGAGCCGGTTGCGTAGGAGTCAGGCCCAGTATTGCCCCCGGTGAAGGCGCCGTTCGGCGGCGCCACACCTTGGTCGACCGACTGAGGAACCCAGATCGCGTAGGGCGAGTTGGGAGGAAGGGCGTAGGCGCTGGAAGCCCCGAGGACGAGAGCCGCGGCGGCGGTTCCCGCAATGATAAAGTTGCTCACGATGTTCTCCATTAGTGAACTTGAAGAGAGACGATGTCCGCGATTGGATCAGTCGCTCTATTCAATAACGGAGAGATAGAAACGACTAGGCGCGCCTACAATGACGCGTCGCACATACAAAGTGGTACTCCGCACATACGATGGTGGGGGCATTGTCAGTTGCCGAACAAGGAGCGCGATAGGGCTCTACGGCACGTGAGTTCTCAGGCGGCCGCAACGGCCGCACGCCACGTGTTCATCGCCGCGGCTCGGAAGATTCGATGCGCTCGGGCTGATGCGAGATGGCGTTGGACGTTGAAGGTGTTATAGACGGAGGCATGGGCTGGGAGGAATTTCTGAGCTGAGCCCGCGCTCTTGAAGCGCTGCATCTTGCGTTCCCTTCGGCGGGTTGGCTGATGCTGAATAACGTCAACGATGGCTGAATAATGCAAGCAGCAGTAGTCACATCGCGTCGTCGCCCACGCGGCTTGCGTCGCCGACCGCCGTCGGCAGGGTAAACTGGAAGACGGCGCCGTTTGGCTCATTCGGCGACGCCGACAGTCGGCCGCCATGTGCGTCAATGATCGAACGACAGATCGACAATCCCATCCCCATGCCCTCTGGCTTGGTGGTGAAGAATGCCTCGAAGAGCCGGTCCGTCTGCGTCAGGTCGAGCCCAGGTCCCGAATCCTTGACCGCGACGAGCACACGGTCAGATTCGTCATTCGCGGATATGATCTCCAGTCGCCGCTCCCGGTGCGTGGAATCCGCCATCGCCTCGATGCCGTTCATGATCAAATTCAGCACAACCTGCTGAAGCTGTACCCGATCGCCAATGACGGAAACGAGATTGGAGGGAAGCGAGGTTTCGACGCGAACGTCACGGCGGCGGAACTCGGCGCGCATGAGGACGATCACCTCCTGGATCACGTCGTTGATATCGAGTGGGACCATCTCGGGCGCCGACTTCCGCGTCAGCGCGCGGATGCTCTTGACGATATCGCCGGCGCGGTGGCCGTCCCTGACGATGCGCGTCGCGGCCTGCCGCGCTTCCTCGAGATCCAGCCGGTGCGCTTCGAGCCAGCGCAGGCAGGCATTGGCGTTGGTGACGATCGCGGCGAGGGGCTGATTGATCTCGTGCGCGATGGACGCACTGAGCTGGCCCATCGTACTCAGCCGCGACGCCCGTTCAAGATCAGCCACCGCACTCCGCAGGGCTTCGTCGGCGAGCCGGCGCTCGGTAACGTCCATGATGGTGCCGATGAATTCGGCGCCGTTAGCGGCTAAATGTCCCAGGCTGTGCACATATTTTGTGGCGCCTTCGGGCGTGACGATGCGTAAGTCGCACTGGAAGTCGGCGCCGTCGCTAACCGCTTTCTCCAAAATTTCTTCGACGGCCGCGCGATCCTCAGGATGAATCCGGTCCACAAACATCGCATAGGATGTCGTCGTCGTATCTGGATCCAATCCGAAAATGCGAAACTGCTCAGTCGACCACGACACCTCGCCGGTGGGCACGTTCCAGGCCCAGCTTCCGGTTCGGCTAATTCTTTGGCCTTCGGCCAGAAAAGCCTCGCTGCGGCGCAGCTCCTCCTCCGCCCGCCGGCGTTCCGCGTTTTCCCGTTCCAGCGCCATCCTGGCCAGATGCTGTTCGGTCACGTCGACGAGCGTGCCTACATACTCGACGACCACGCCGTCCTTGTCGACGACGGGATGCCCGACGCTATGAGCATATCGCAGGCTCCTGTCCGGCAGACGAATTCGCCAGTCGACCTCGAAATCCTTCTTTTCCCGGATCGCGGCGTCGAGAATCTGAACGAAATTGGCGCGATCTTCGGGAACGATCCGCTCAAGAGCCTTTTCGAATGATTGCGCGTCCTTTGCCGGATCCAAGCCGAAAATCCGGTAGTGCTCCGGAGACCAATAGACGTTCTCACGGCTCGCGATGTTCCAGGCCCAGCTTCCAGTGTGCGTCAGCCTTTGTCCTTCCTCGAGATATGCTTCGATGCGGCGCAATTCCGCCTCCACCCGAGCGCGATCCGCTCGGGTCCGGATCGCCATCACCCCATAGGCCAGGTCGTTGGCGAGTTCGGTGAAATGCGAACGCGTCTGCTCGTCGAAGGCGTGGGGTCGATCTGCGTAGAGGGTGAGGGCGCCGAACGCCATCCCGTCGGACTTCAGCGGGAGCGCGAACGAGGACCCATAGCCGCGCCTGAGCGCCTCATCCCGCCAGGGCCGGAAGTTCGGGTCGGTCGCGATATCATCAATCCAGCAGAACTCGCAGGTTCGAATGGCGACGCCAGTGGGCCCCTGCCCCGTGGGGGCGTCGGCCCAACCAACATCGATGCTATCGAGATATCCATCGTCGAACCCGGCGTGCGCGATCCGCCGGATGGTCCACGCCGCGCCCTCTTCTCGATACCCGACCCAGGCCATCCGCATGCCGCCATCCTCGACCAGGATTCGGCAGATGGCTTGCACCAGCTCGATCTCCTCTGTGGCGCGAACGAGCGCTTCGTTGCAGCGATTGATGGTTCGAAGAGTGCGGTTGGCCGCCCTCAGCCGTTCCTCGACGCGCATCCGCTCAGCGATTTCAGCCAGCAGCCTTTCATTCGTGGGCTCGTGGAGCTTCAAGGGGATATTCCCTCGTGAAAAGAGGCAGTTTCCGGCGTGCGCGACGCGTTGGCCAACTCCAGGCGATCGAGCGTTGCTACCCGCCATCGCGCAGCCGAAACCGGTCGGGTCGAAACCTAGGATCCGGCGCTTCAAGGCGTCTTCTTGTGTTTGCTGACGGAGAGCAGTTCCGATCGCCTGGCGCCAGACAACTCAGCTTATGAGACTCTCTTCCGAAGTCAACGAGCGCATTACGGAGGTCGGCGTCCCAGGGCCGAGGAAATGCCCGCGAGCAGTTCGGCCTCGGTGAAAGGCTTGTTCAGAAAGCACACTGCTCCGCCCTTCAACGCGCGGCCCCGGATTTGGTCATTGGGAAAGGCGGTGATGAAGATGAACGGAATGCCGTGTCCATCGCCGGCCACGCGCGCTTGAAGCTCTAGGCCGCTCATTACCGGCATATGCACGTCCGTGATCACGCAGGCCGCGATCCTGGCGTGACCCGAGCGAAGAAAATCCTCTGCGGAAGCGAAAACTTCCGTGTCGAAGCCCAATGCTTTGAGGAGTCCTCCGACGGCCTCGCGCACCGATTCGTCGTCGTCCACAATCGAAATAAGCGGCATTTCCAACCTGAACCATCCGTTACGCTGCCATAAAGAATAACAACTCGAAAAGAATAAGCTATCGGACGGAGGGAAAGTCTCGACACTGTAACGAGCGGGGTGGATCATACTTTGGTTTCGTATGCGAAGCCGCGACGACAAAGGCGTCACCCTCTCTATCCGACCTCCAACACCACCGCTGGCGATCTCCTGCGCGCATTGCAAGTGCGGGAAGCCGCGGCTGTGACCGTTTGCCGTTGCGCGATTGATTGAAGTGGGGTGCGGGAATGGCGAAGGCTGAGCGCTTGGAAGCGCGAACGGCAGAGGCCGTCGGCATTCCAGTCGCGGCCATCTTCCGTGAGGAAAGACGACTCACACCGGGTCTCATCGCCGCGCCGCCAGCTCGCGCAGAACGGCTGAAGCTCAGTCGTCCCGGAACCCCGCCGATTCACAAGAGGGCTTTGGGATCGTACCGACTCTTCGTTTCAAGTGGGAACCGCACGCGCGTGACATAGCCGTCGTCGCGCAAAACATCGATCTTTCCTGACAAGATTTGCACGAGAGCGTTCGCGATGCGCGGCTCGCATATCGCTTGGCCGTCCAAGGACGCCTTGCGGCTGTCGCAGACCGTCAACTCGACTTCGTGCTGCTGCACGCATCTCATGTCGATCCAGATCGTTCCACCTTGCTCCCGGGCGAGGCTATGCTTCAAAACGTTGGTCACAAGCTCGGCGACGAGCAGAGACATCCAGAACGCTTGGACCGCGCTGAGCTCGGCGTCGTCCATATGCACATAAGGGGTGACATCTTCGCGGCCGTACATCCGGACGAGGTTGAAGCAAAGGGCGAGGCAGTGAATTTCCAGCAGTCCCGAGCGCGGCGCGTCCGAGAGAAGCTTATGCAAGGAAGCGTGCGCGAAAATGCGCTCTTCGAGATCGGCGAGGCTAGCTTGTGTCTGCGCCAGCGTCGATTCGCGACCGCAGCGCGCGATCGAGTTTGCAATCGACTGGAGGCCGTTGAAATGCCTGTGATTAAGTTCACGCAAGAGAACGAATTCATCCCGGCGCCAGGCAAACGGTGTCATTTGCATGCATGTCTCCTATATCGTGAAGCCGCAGGCTCCCCGCGCGCCCGCGTTGAAGGGCCCGCGGCCTACAACGACGTTACGTCGCTGCGCGGATCGCCGTCCATCGTACTTGCGGAGGAAGGAGTTATCCGTGGGTATAATCGCACAGGGCTGGTAGCCGCGCGCCTTCGATCCGCCGGTGCGGCTTCGAAACCCGATATCTGTCCGATGGCAAACGCGCCCACACGCAACCGGCCAGCGCCTCACCACGCCGGCAAGACCTTCAACTTCTCCGCCATCCATGCCTCCCGGGTTTCCGAATCATCATCGACGACGACAATTGGCTCCGCCTCATTCATCATCTGGGCTCATTTTGACGTCGCCACCTTAACGTGACATCGCCCTCGCGCGGCGGACCCGTGGGTTTGCGACCATCTTCAGTAAGGACCGCCCCAAACCCCTTCGCGTGACTTCAGAGCGCGCGCTGAATTTGCAGATGTCTGGATTCGAGGACGAGGCAGCGGCTGGATCACGGACAGCGATGCTGAAGTCCATCATCACCGATATAGGCGCCGTTGGCGGGATTATTGGAGCGAAACCGGCTCTCTCAGCAAGCCGCCGTACCCCCAACCATATCGAGCGCCGGCGCAGCGATCCATGGGCAATCCTGCATGTCTGCTCCTGGATCCAGACCGAGATACCCCGCGCCGATGCCGAAGCCATGACGCCAATGGTTGCCTCCATTTGCGCCGTAACCACCACGAAACCCGTGAAAACCACCACTGCCCATATGGGCGCCGCCCGAGTGATAGAGTCCAGCGGAAAGGGCGCCGCCACCAACGTGGCCGCCCCCGCCATGACCGCCGCCGCCGCCGCGCACATAGATCAGCGAGTAGCCGTCCAGGCCCGACTGACCCGCGTGGGCGATAGACGGTCTCGGGTGACTAATCGCCAGCGTTGCCGCCTAAAGAGATCATAGCCACCGTTGATATTGTTCGTCGCATGATGCGCCTCTGCACGATCAAATGTCTTAGCGATATAGACCGCGCGAAGATGCCCCAAAATCGTACTGTGGTTGCATCAAACATACCTGGAGATATCGGAGACGATACGTCTAGGCCGATTGAAGACGCGCTTGTTTGCTCCCATTTCGATTTTAGCGAATTGGAGACTGAGCGGATGAGGCCTCGCCAGAGCGTTGGCCGCTCACACCGCGCGTCTGCACGTCGCATCAGGCAAGCGCTATCGTCGACCGTGGCGAGCGCAGGTAATCCTCAGCGGATTCGAACACGAAAGCGACCAAGCCAACGGGCCTCGCCAAGCTCTCCATTGCCGCGGACTGACGCGTCGTCATCGACAATCGAAACAATCTGAACCTCGGGCACGCAGGCCATCCTGTTGCGCAACGCGAAGGCCCGGAAGCCGATGAAGCGCGGAGCGTAGAGCCCCGCAATACCGAACAGCAGAAAAATGAAATCATACAGACGGTTGCGCTGCAGATTTCTCCGCCTGACGCAGTTCGAGGACTTCGGCCGCCCTTACGAGGTCCGCCAAGGATCGCACGCCCATCTTCCTCATAACGTGGCCTCGATGAATCTTGACGGTGATTTCACTGAGCCCGAGTTGTCCCGCCACCTGTTTGTTCATCAGCCCTGCGGTGACAAGCGCCATGATCTCCCGTTCGCGCGTCGTGAGCGACTCGAACAGTCCACGGAGTTCGGCAAGCGACTTTTCTCTATCACGTCGTTTCCGGTCCCGTTCGATCGCTTGCGCGACAGCATCGAGCATGTCCTGATCGCGAAAAGGCTTCGTCAGGAAATCGACGGCGCCTGCTTTCATCGCCCTGACGGACATGGGAATGTCGCCATGGCCCGTCATCATGATAATGGGGACGTGGATGCTCGCCTTAGCCAGCTGGGTCTGGAAGTCGAGGCCGCTCACTCCAGGCAGTCTGATGTCGAGCACAAGGCAGCACGGCGCGTCCGGGAGCTCGTGCTGCAATAATTCCGCCGTCGAGGCGAACAATTTCGGGTCGAGGCCGACCGATCGAAACAAGCTGCTCAGCGCCTCGCGAACGGAGGCGTCGTCATCGACGACGAGGACGATTGGCGTCTTAGGGAGCGCATCAATCTGTTTAGATGGCCTGCGCTGCGTCACGAGAACTCCTTCCGATGCGAAGGCAGCGCCGACTGGATTGCCGCGCCGCCCGTGCGTCCGCGAAAGCCCACACCGGTCCACCATGGGCCTCGATGATCAAACAGCAAATTGGCAGTCCAATTCCTGTGCCGTCGGGATTGGTCGTGAGGATCACATTGAACTTTGGCGCGAGACGACTTTACTCGCAACCGCTCACTTGTTCCAGCGCAACAAATAGGGGGTCACGGCGCCGCTTACATCTCGACCACGAAGGGGATCGTGAAGTGGGGGGCGGCACCATGCGGCGCGCGCTGCGACGCCCGCAATCGCCCATAGGCGTCGATGGTCGCAGCCTTGGCGACTTCGATCCGTCCGCCTTACACTGCGACAATTTCCAACAAGGGCTCCGATCGAAGCATCGACGGCGCAGAGATCATACGAAGGTTTGACTTCACGAAACGAACAAGGCGCCCCGGTCTACCAACGTAGGATGGAACAATTGTGCGGCGAGACTAATTTAAGTGCTGACACAGCATCACGACGGCGACGCAGTCATCATTTACGGATTTCGGAGTACGTACCAGAAAAGTGTCCCCGGACGACTTACAGCCCGTCGATCCCTGATAACTCGGCTTCCCAGTTCACGGTCCGAGGAGCTTGCGATCAAGGAGGCTCGGCGAGTGGAGCCTGGATTGTCTTATTCGCTCGCGGTGAATTCCGACGAGGCGCGACGTTCGGGTGAAACCTGTCTGGAAGTCGTTCGTTCACAGAAGCAGAGGTGAGACAATGAAACTCGGATTCATCGGACTCGGACGCATGGGCGCCGGCATGGCCGCGAATCTGATCGAGGCGGGCCACGAGGTCAGCGTCTACAACCGTACGCCTGACAGGCGTGCGGCGCTGATCGAGCGGGGCGCTCTAGCCGCTGCGAGCGTAGCGGCCGCTTGTCACGGCGATGCTGTCATTACGATGTTGGCGGACGATCGCGCAGTCGAGAGCGTCGTATTCGGCGATGGAGGCGTAATAGGTAGTCTAAACGCTGGGGCGATCCACATTTCCATGAGCACGATCAGCGTGGCGCTGTCGGAAAGCCTCGCTGCGGCGCATGCAGACGTTGGCCAGCGCTTCGTCGCGGCGCTTGTTTTTGGTCGGCCCGATGCGGCTGCCGCAGCGAAACTGTTCATTGTAACCGCCGGCGCGCCGAACGCCATAGACACCTGTAGACCTCTGTTCGAGACGCTAAGCCAGAAGCATTTTGTCATCGGCGAACGGCCCGAGATCGCAAATCTGGTGAAGCTGAGCGGTAACTTTCTCCTCGCCTCAGTGATCGAGGCCCTGGGCGAGGCCATGGCGCTGGTTGGCAACGCCGGGCTCGATCGGCGCCAATACCTCGACTTCCTCACTGCAACGCTGTTTCCTGCCCCCGTTTACAAGACCTATAGCGCATTGATCGCCGAGGGTAGATTCGAGCCTGCGGCGTTCGCGGCACCGCTGGGACACAAGGATATTCGCCTCACGTTAGCTGCTGGGGAGAGTCTTCGCGTCCCAATGCCTCTCGCGAGCCTCCTGCGCGATCGCTTCTTGGCGCTACTTGCGCAAGGCGGCGAGGCGCTCGACTGGTCGGCGATTGGGGGGCTCGCGACCAAAGACGCCGGTCAACAGTCTTGAGGTGGGCAGTCGAAGACCTTCGGGTGTCGTTGATCAAAATGCCGGCGCGCGCTTTGGAGCCGAATCCACGGGCGCGTGAATGGAGGCGCGACGATAAAGGCGCCGGGTAAATGTGCGCGCGCATCTCCACCCGTCTAACGGCTGAAGACGCCTAACCATAGGAGGCCCTCATGTTGAACAAAGCCAGTCTCGCCCTATTTGGCGCTCTGATAGTTCTCCCGCAGACGGCTTTCGCCGCTGGCGATGCCGCCAGCCGTTGCGTCGATGCCTCAGTGCCGAAAGTCGCAATCACGGCCCGCAATGGCAAATGGATCGAACTGACGCCGGAGCAATTGCAGTTCTTGCGAGGCATCTACGCCATGAATCCCGATACGCCTCCGGGGCTGCCCTATGGCGACAAGGCAGTTCTCGCGCAAGTCGAGGGTAACGCCGGCGGGCTGGTCTTCTTCATCGACGGCGAAAAGGCTTGCACGCCCATGCCGATCCCTCAAGAGCTTCTCGCACTGATGCGGGATGTTGCAACAGCGACCATCAATCATGAAGGAAGCGGCTTGTAGCCAGATCGCGCCCGTTCATTCGAGAGAAATGGCGTCGACACAACGTAACAGGCGCGCAATGTCTTTTGTGCGCTTGATCGCGATTTAGTTGAGTTGACTCGTACCGGCGGCGTGACAACGCCAACAGCGAGCGATCTCGAACCGATCTTATCACACGCGGATGTCGAAGCCGATGCGCATCTCATCAATGGAAGAACGCGATCGCTTAAGTTTCGGCGACCATATCCGACAGAAGGGAATTTCCTATGCGTCGAGTGCACGGCACGTCTAGTCGAGGTGAAACCATGCGATTTGCAAGATCCGCTGTCGATCGGGGGATGGCCTGCGCTGTCGCGACAATATTCCTGGGCCCATTGGCCAGCCACGCCGCTGGAGATCCCGCGGCGGGAAAACGCACCTTTGCGGAATGCGCAGGGTGTCACTCGATTTCACCGGGGGTGAACAAGATTGGGCCGTCGCTTTCGGGGGTCGTCGGACGCAAGAGCGGCACAGCGACGGGGTACAGATATTCGCCCGGGATGGCGACCGCAAACGTCACTTGGGACGACGCCACCCTCGATAGGTTCCTTGCGAGCCCCACTGGCTTCGCGCACGGGACGAAGATGTTCTTCAGCGTTCCGGGCGGCGCCGACCGGCAGAATGTCATCGCTTACCTCAACACGCTGAAATAGGAAGCGCGGCAAGACGCCGCCTCCCCTCGAAAAACAATGGGAGCCGTAGCAGCGGCTTCCGTCCGCGGAGAATTTCGTCATGCCTCAAATTCGAATCAATGGGCTTCAGCGCGACGTCGCGGCCGATCCGCAGATGCCTTTGCTCTGGGTGATCCGTGACGTCCTCGGCATGCCTGGGACCAAGTTCGGTTGCGGCATTGGCGCGTGCGGCGTATGCACAGTACATATGGACGGCAACGCGGTGCGCTCTTGCATCACCACGCTCGCCGACGCGGTCGGACACGAGATCGTCACCATCGAGGGCCTCAGCACCGACGGCGCTCACCCGGTGCAGCGCGCCTGGGAGGCCGGCAATGTTCCGCAGTGCGGTTACTGCCAACCCGGCCAGATCATGCAGGCGGCGGCGCTGCTCGCGCAAACCCCGAAGCCAACAGAACAACAAATCATTGACGCCATGTCGGGGAACATCTGCAGGTGCGGCACCTACTTGCGCATCCGCGCAGCCATCAAGTCAGTTGTGGAGACAAAGGAATGACCGTCGTCGTGAACATGAGCCGGCGTGATGTCGTCAAGGGCGTCGTCGGCATGACTGCGCTGGTGCTCGGCTTCCATGTCGGATCGCGGAATCTCCCGTCCGCCATAGCGGCCACGGCGACGACCTTCGAGGCCAATGTCTATCTCGCGATCGACGAGACAGGGCTGGTGACGATCGTTGCTCACCGATCGGAGATGGGCACAGGGATTCGCACCGGATTGCCGATGGTGCTCGCCGATGAACTCGAGGCCGACTGGTCGCGTGTCAAGATCATTCAGGCGCAGGGTGACCCGAAATTTGGCGATCAGAACACCGATGGGTCGCGCAGTATGCGACAATTCTATGAGCCCATGCGCGTGGCCGGCGCCTCGGCACGGCAAATGCTCGAAGCCGCCGCGGCGCATATGTGGGGCGTCGACGCGAACGATTGCCGGGCGCGCAATCACATGATTGTCCATGTTCCGACAGGACGACAGCTTCCGTTCGGCGCTGTCGTCAAGGCCGCCGCTACGCTGCAAGTGCCGCCGGCCGATCATCTGGAGCTACGGCTCAAGCCGGCGAGCGAACGCCGTTACATCGGCAAGTCCATTCCGATCGTCGATCTCAATGACATCGTGCGCGGCAAGGCCAAATACGGCATCGACGTGGTGCTGCCAGGAATGAAATATGCGTCGGTCGAGCGCTGCTCCGTCTACGGCGGCCGCGTCCTGACCTTCGACGCCACGGACGCACTGAAAGTGCCTGGCGTCGAGCATGTTGTGGCGATTCCCCCGACCCCGATCCCGTCGGGTTTCTACCCGCTGGGGGGCATCGCAGTCATCGCCGCCAACACCTGGGCGGCGCAGCAGGGTCGCCAAAAACTCAAGATTACCTGGGACTTCGGCCCCAACGCGAAGCATGACTCCAGCGCCTATCGCGCCCAACTCGAGGCGACGGCGAGACAACCCGGCCATATCGTGCGCAACCAGGGCAATGTCGACGAGGCGCTTGTTTCCGCCGCACGTCGCATCTCCGCCGATTATTTTGTCCCCTATTACGCGCATGCGCCGATGGAGCCACCGAATGCGGCCGCCAATGTCGTCGGCGACAAGTGCGAGATCTGGGCCCCCACTCAGTTCCCGCAGGCCGCGCGCACGACGGTCGCGGAAGCCCTGGGCCTGCGATACGAAGACGTCACCGTCAACGTAACCTTGCTGGGCGGCGCGTTCGGCCGCAAGTCGAAGCCCGATTATGTCGTCGAGGCCGCGCTGCTGTCGCGCCAGGTCGGCGCGCCCGTCATGGTGACATGGACCCGCGAGGACGAGATCCAGCACGGCTATTATCACGCGATCTGCGCACAGCATCTCGAAGCTGGGCTCGCACCGGATGGCCGCGCGAGCGGATGGCTTCATCGGACGGTGTTTCCGGCGATTGAATCAACGTTTCAGCCGAATGTTGCCTATGGCAGCGCAGGCGAACTCCAGCAGGGCGTCACCGACATGCCCTATGCGATCGGGAACGTGCGTTGCGAGAATGGGCCGGCCGCCAATCACGTTCGGATCGGATGGTATCGATCAGTTTACAACATCCCGCATGCCTTTGCAGTGTGCTCGTTCGCAGATGAGCTCGCCCATGCGTCTGGTAAGGACCCAGTGGAATATTTGCGACAGTTGTTGGGCGATTCGCGCAAGCTCGACTTTGCCGCTATGGGGGTCGACTATCCAAACTACGGCGCCTCTCTTGACGTCTATCCGGTCGACACGGGTCGGCTGTGCGGCGTTCTCGACCTCGTCGTGCGCAACAGCGAATGGGGTGGCCCGCTACCGCCGGGACAAGGGCGCGGGGTCGCGGTTCACCGCAGTTTCCTCACCTATGTGGCGGCGATCGTGCATGTCGCGGTCGCCCAAGACGGCCAGGTCACGATCCCCAGGGTCGACGTAGCGCTCGATTGCGGACTCGTGGTCAATCCTGATCGCGTCCGGGCGCAGTTCGAGGGCGCCGTGATTATGGGGATCAGCAATACTCTTTACAGCAACATCAGCATCAAAGAGGGACGGGTCGAACAAGGCAATTTCGACGACTATTTGGTAGCGCGCACCGACATCACGCCAGAGACTTATGTTCATATGGTTGAGAGCGACGCCGCGCCAGGCGGAGTGGGCGAGCCGGGCGTGCCGCCGATCGCGCCGGCGATCTGCAACGCGATCTTCGCCGCCACCGGAAAGCGCGTTCGCGCGCTGCCCATAGATCCAGCGCAGCTGAAGTCTGCTTAGCATCCTATGCATGGCGCGAATGCGACGGACGACTGCTCTGGCCATCGCGTCGGCGCCGCTCGGTGTAACGCCCTAGGCCGCCCGATCGAATCGATAGCGAGGATGCTGAAGCGTCGCCAATTCGATTGATTGTGGATCGCTCCCGTCGACAGACCAAGACACATACTAACGTATAGGCCTGCGCGACCAAAACTGAACGTGACTCAACCAACGTAGGATCGACGATTCTCGCAGCGAAGCTAAGCTGCGTTCAGCCTGTTGAGACGAGATTGCGAAATTGCGAAGCCGATCTTTCCTCCCTCGACCAGCTTCGCCGCGAAACCGGCATCTCCAAATGTCGGGCTGGGAGAAGCGCGGTTCGTCCCCCGACGACCCGCTTCGTCCTGAGGCCGGCCACCGCAGGGCAGGCCTCCTTTTTTTCGTCCCCCAAACTTTCGATAGTGTGACGCTCAAATTCTCCAGGGTTAGCGTTTCTGGCGACGCGTCGCGCATTCGGAGACACACTTCGTGAGCCACTGCTCCTTGGACATCGGCGTGAAGGAAGTCGGAATTGATGGTTTTTGGCAAGCGGCGGCGACTTCCAATCGCCAGCGATCCGCGCCGAACCACGCACGCGGGGCGAGATGCTTGTCATTGTATCATCAGGACAGAAATCGGATACCCCAGCGTCGGTGAAATCATTTCTAGCTGCTGCCTATCAATATCCCCGCGGCAAGTACGAGTCCTCCGCCAAGCATGACTTTGGCGCCAGCGGCGACAGGGGGCGTGTGCATGAACCGCCACTGGATCCAAGCGATCGTCAACAATTCCACGACGACGACGATGCAGGCGACGACGGTCGCGGTATAGAAATGCGGAATAAGGTAGGGTAGGGTGTGACCGATGCCGCCGCCGAAGGTCATCAGCCCACAGACGAGCCCGCGCATAAGCGGCGCGCCGCGACCCGAAAGCTTGCCGTCGTCGGCCAGCGCTTCCGCAAAACCCATCGATATGCCGGCGCCTACTGAGGCCGCAATGCCGACCAGAAAGGCGTTCCAAGGGTTGTGCGTCGCGAAGGCGGCGGCGAACACTGGCGCGAGGGTGGACACCGAACCGTCCATGAGGCCGACCAGCCCAGGCTGGATGATCTGCAACACGAAGCGACGTTGCGCGTCATCATCCTCGCCGGCGCGGACTTCCCCGGGCAGGCGAGACGCCTCAATCTGCGCCGCGATATCCTCATGTTGCGCTTCAGCGGCGGCGAGGTCGCCCAACAGCTTGCGGATGGCGGCATCCGCCGTGCGGCTCGCAGCCTGCTGATAGAAGCGCTGGGCATCCTGCTCCATCTGTCGCGCCTGTCGACGCACAGCATTGATGCCGAGCGGTCGAAGCTGCCAGATCGGGCGGCGCTGCACCCAGCCGCGAACATCCTGCCTGCGGATGAGCGGAACGTGATCGCCGAATTTTGAGACATAAAGATCGATCAACCGACGCCGGTGCTCGTTTTCTTCGGCCGCCATGTCGGTGAAGACCTGGGCGCTGGCGGGATAATCATCTCGCAAACCTTCGGTGAAATCGGCGTAAATGCGGCCGTCTTCCTCCTCGCTGCTGATGGCCAAAGCGAGAAGTGAAGTGGACCCCATTCGCGGGACCACGGGGGCTTGGACTTAAGGTGTAATCGCGCCTGCTCTTGTCCTTCAAAAAAAGATTAAGCCGCTTCCTGCTGCTTCTGCTTTTGCTGTGGGTAT
>Ga0182024_10009931_pt1 | contig 19533 bp, 23 predicted proteins | sample P32metaG_FD_120480 | JGI IMG/M metagenome (GOLD analysis project Ga0182024, IMG submission 120480) | Permafrost microbial communities from Stordalen Mire, Sweden - P3-2 metaG (Illumina Assembly) | ecosystem: Environmental > Terrestrial > Soil > Wetlands > Permafrost | place: Sweden: Stordalen... | reverse complement strand
CTCGAAGACCTGCCTCGTCGTCCGCCGCGAGGAGGACGGCATCCGCCGCTACTGCCACATCGGCACCGGCAACTACAACTCGAAGACCGCCCGCATCTACGAGGATCTGGGCCTCCTCACGGCGGACGACGACATCGGCACCGACCTGGGCGACCTCTTCAACCACCTGACCGGCTTCAGCCGGCACACGGACTATCGCCAGATCCTGGTGTCACCGGTCACTATGCGGGACCGGGTGATGGAGTTGATCGACGAGCAGGCCGCCGCCGGCCCGTCGGGCCGCATCGTCCTCAAGCTGAACGGCCTGACCGACCCGGCCGTCATCGACTCGCTCTACAGCGCATCGATGGCCGGTGTGCCCATCGAGCTCATCATCCGGGGCCTGTGCTGCATCCGGGCCGGGGTCCCGGGACTCTCCGAGACCATCACGGTGCGCTCGGTGGTGGGCCAGTTCCTCGAGCACTCCCGGATCTTCCGCTTCGGCGGGGGCGACGGGCACTCGCTCGAAGACGATTGGAGCGTGGCCGAGAGCGACCGACGGCCGCCGTTGCGGATCCTGATCGGTTCGTCGGACCTCATGCGTCGCAACCTCGACCGCCGCATCGAGGTGCTCACGCCGGTGCACGACCGCAAGCTGATCGAGCGGCTGCTCGAGGTGCTCGAGCTCGTCCTCGACGACGACACCAACTCGTGGGAGCTCGGGCTCGACGGCACATGGCACCGGGTCCCGACGACGAGAATGCTGAGCCTCCAGGAGCGGTTGAAGGAGCTGGCCGTGGGTCGGGCCCGCCGTCGCCGCGACCTCGACACCCGGGCCCAACCGGCCGTGCCGGTCGCGCCCGGCGCCTGAACCACCAGTTCGGATCGGCACCGTGGGGTGAGCCCGGTTGTGCTTCACGTTCCCGAACTCGTCGGACGGCGGGTGCGCCTCGAGCCGCTCACCGAGGCCCACGCCGAGCACCTCGGCGCCGCCGGGGCGAACGACCGGTCGACGTTCGGGTACACGATCGTCCCCGACGGCCGTGACGAGGCCCGTGCGTACGTTCGCTCGCTGCTCGACCTGCACGGGCGCGGCGAGACGGTTCCCTTCGCCCAGGTCCGGGTGAGTGACGGCGTCCCGGTCGGGGTCACCCGGTACCTCACCATCCGGATGCGCGACGACGAGCAGGTGCCCTACGCGGTCGAGATCGGCGGCACGTGGCTCGCGTCGTCCGCACAAGGGACCGGCATCAACGCCGAGGCCAAGCTGCTCCTGTTCGACCACGCCTTCGACAGCTGGGGCGTGGATCGCGTCGATCTGAAGACCGATGCCCGCAACGAGCGCTCACGGGCCGCGATGGGCGCGCTCGGTGCGACCTTCGAGGGGGTGCTCTCGAAGTGGCAGCCGTCGCTCGTCGTCGGCGAGGAGTCCGAGCTGCGGGACACCGCCATGTATGCCGTCGTGCGTTCGGAGTGGCCGGAGGTCCGCCGTCTGCTCGAGGCCCGGTTGGCCTGACGCCGGGCCGCCGCCGGTCGCCCGGTTCAGTGGACGAGCGGTTCGTCGGACGCCGCCGCGGCGAGGTGGCCCCTCGGGTGGCCACGCCAGCGCAGTGAGAGGTAGGCGACCCCGCCGACCGGGATGGGCAGCCAGAAGTTCACCAACCGCCAGCTGATGACGCCCAGGATCGCGGTCGCCTTCGGGACGTGGAACCCGACCAGCGTCGGGATCAGCACACCCTCGACGACGCCGAGGCCCGACGGCGTGAGCGGGATCACCGCCAGGATGTTGGCGAGGCCGTAGGCGACGAGGAGGTCGACGGGGAGCACGGCCTTTCCGAACGCCAGCAGGAACACCCAGAGCGAGGCCGCGTCGAGCAGCCAGTTGGCGGCGGCCCAGATGATGGCGTGGCGCAGGAGCGCCCGGTCGAGGAGCAGGATGCGTATGCGATCGGCCAGCTTCTGGAGGAGCTTCGATACCGTCTCGGGGTTGACGAACGGCACGTGGCGGGCCAGCGCCTCGATCCACTTCATCGCCCGGGTCTGCCCGCGCGTGATGAGCAGGACCGTCCCGGCGAAGGCCCCGAGGAGGAGCACCCCGGCCGCCGCCGCGATGCCGTAGAGGGGGTTGAACCCCCGCAGGGGGATCGAGATGACGAGGGCCAGCCAGAAGATCGCGTTGAGCACCACCGCGGACCCGACGCCCTGGGTGGCCAGGCCGAACCCGGCCGTGCTGCCCGAGACGCCGGACTCGGTCAGCAACCGGTAGCCGACCGCGCCGCCGGGGGCCGCGCCGCCAGGGACCACGTGGCTCACGGCGAGGCTGGCCATGTTGACCCGCAAGAGCCGCCAACGCGATGGGGCCTCCGGGGACAAGACGGTGTGGGTGAGCTCGGCGTAGGCGCCCAGGGCCAGGAATTCCAGGCCCGCGCCGAGCACCAGGTACGCCACGTTGACCCGCCCGAGCAGGTGGACCGACTTGCGGGCGCTCGCGATCTCCGGCAGCAGCAGGTACTCGAAGACGAAGAAGAGGATGAAGACCGTGATCGTCCAGCGAACCTCGCGACGAATCTTCGGGAGGCGGAACCGCCGCCGCGCCGGTTCGGTCATTCCCTAATGCTGGCACGTGGAGGCCCATGCCTCCGGTTTGTGGGGACCTCCGACGGTGCTCGTAAGCTGCCCGCCGTGCGGGTGCTGGTCATCGTTCCGACCTACAACGAGATCGACAATATCGCTCGGGTGATCGAAAAAATCGGCGCCGCCCTGCCTGAGGCTGGGATCCTGGTCGTCGACGACGGGAGCCCCGACGGCACCGCGGAGCGGGTGGACGGCCTCCGTGCGGGCCTGCCCGAGCTCGACCTCATACGGCGGACGAAGAAATCTGGCCTCGGCAGCGCCTACCGGGCCGGGTTCGCGTGGGGCCTCGAGCGGGGCTACGAGGTCATGGTCGAGATGGACGCCGACCTCTCCCACGACCCCGGAGCGCTGCCGGAGCTGATCGCCCCGATCGGGGAGGGCCACGAGGTGTCGATCGGGTCCCGATACGTGCCCGGTGGCTCGATCCCGAAGTGGAAGTTCCACCGGTACCTGCTCTCGCGCGGGGGCAACCGGTATGCGTCGGCGGTCCTCGGCCTCGGGGTGGCCGACTCGACGGCCGGGTTCCGGGCCTACGCCGCCACCGTGTTGTCCCGCATCTCGTTGAACAAGGTGAAGGCGGAGGGCTATGGGTTCCAGATCGAGATGACCTACCGGGCCAAGCAGGCCGGAGCCTCGATCGTCGAGGTCCCGATCCGCTTCATCGACCGCCAGGTGGGGGAGTCGAAGATGTCCTCGGCCATCGTGATCGAGGCGCTCGGGCTGGTGACCTGGTGGGGCCTCGGACGGGTGCTCCGGGGAGCGGGGCGACTGGCCAGGAGCAGGCGAGGCACGCACGCCAGGGTCCCGGTCCCCCCGAGCTGATTGGCCAGGGAGGATCGGGGCCGCCGAACGGCCCGCTTCGCGGGCATCTGCGATCATGGAGGCGTGCTGCAGAAGGATCGGATCCTGGTCGTCGACGACGAGCCGTACATCACCGACCTTCTCTCGACGGGCCTCGAGTTCGAGGGGTTCGCCGTCGAGGTGGCCTCGAGCGGCGCCGAAGCCATGCAAAAGGTCCGGGCGACCCGGCCCGATCTCGTCCTCTTGGACGTCATGCTCCCCGACATCGAAGGCGTCGACGTCTGCCGCCGGTGGCGGGAGGAGGGTGAGGCCGTCCCGGTGCTGTTCCTGACCGCGCGTGACGCGACCGAGGACAAGCTGGTCGGACTGGCGCTCGGGGACGACTACGTGACCAAGCCGTTCTCCCTCTCCGAGGTGGTGGCGCGGATCCGGGCGGTGCTTCGGCGGAGCCGAGACGAGTCGAGCGACGGGCCGCTGCGGTTCGCCGACCTGATCATGGACATCGAGTCCCACGAGGTGTGGCGCCAGGGGGTCCTGATCGACCTCACCGCGACGGAGTTCAACCTCTTGCGCTACCTGCTCGAGAACGCCCGGCGCGTCGTGTCGAAGTTCGAGATCCTCGACCAGGTGTGGGGGTACGGGTTCGAGGGCGACCCGAACATCGTCGAGACGTACATCAGCTACCTGCGCAAGAAGGTCGACGAGTTCGACCCGCCCCTGATCCACACGTTGCGGCGGGTCGGCTACACCCTCCGGCTGCCGCGTCGGTGAGCTCACCACGGCACCGGCACTGGCGACTGCAGGGCTGAGCCGGTGAGTCTGCGTCGCCGACTCATGCTCACGATGGCGATCGTCCTCGTCGTCGCGCTGGCCGTGGCGAACGTGGTGACCTACAACTCGTTGCGGTCCTTCCTCTATGGCCGGCTCGACGACCAAATCGACGGCGCGCAGCTCCAGGCGTACAACTTCCTGATTGTGGCCAATCGGCACGGTTTCCAATCTCCGGCTCGGCTGGCTCTCTCGGTGGACAAACGGGTGAGCCCAGACATCTTCGTGCTCCTCGTCTCCCATTCCGGCAAGGTGATCTTTCCCGTCCCGTCGGGTCCCCAGAAAACACCGGATCCCCAACCGCTCGTGCCGGCGTCGCTGCGGCCCGACCCCGTCCCCCGCTCGCACCACTTCGGCGCCCTGGGCGGCGCCTACCACTCCGAACCCAACAGCACCGAGGTTGGCAGCGTGGGCACCTCGGGGACGCGCTACCAAGAGTCGGCCGTCGACGTTCCCCAGGGCGTGCTCGTGGTGGCCGAGTCGTTGAACTCGACCACCGACACATTGTCGTCACTGCTCCGCGTGCAGATCATCGCGTCACTGGCCGTCCTCGCCGTGTTGTGCGCTCTCGTGTTGTTCACACTTCGGCGGGGGTTGCGGCCGTTGGAGACGATGGCCGAGACGACCGACGCGATCGCTAGTGGCGACCTCACCCGGCGCGTCACCATCTCTCGTGCGTCGAGCGAGGTCGACCGGCTGGGACACGCCCTGAACGCGATGCTCGGTCGGATCGAAGAAGCGTTCCGCGAGAAGTCGGTCTCAGAGGCCCGGCTGCGCCAGTTCGTCGCCGACGCCTCCCACGAACTCCGGACGCCGCTCACCTCGATCCGCGGCTACACCGAGCTCCTCCGCAAGGGGGCCTTCACCGACGACGAGAGCCAGGACCGGGCGTTGCAGCGGGTCGAGCGCGAAGCCGGGCGGATGGGCCTGCTGGTCGCCGATCTGTTGCTGCTGGCCCGCCTCGACCAGGGCCGGCCCCTCGATCAGGTGCCGGTCGACCTCAGCAGGGCCGGTGCCGACGCGGTGGCCGACGCCCGTGCGGTCGACCCGGAGCGCCCGGTCGACTTGGTGGCCGCCGGGCCGGTGATGGTGCTCGGCGACCGGGACCGGTTGGGTCAGGTGGCCCACAACCTCGTCCGCAACGCGCTCGCCCACACGCCGGCGGGGACACCGGTCCGCGTCGAGGTCCGCTCGGACGCCACCACCGGCTACCTGAGCGTGACCGACCAGGGCCCGGGCCTGAGCGACGAGGCGAAGAGCCGGGTGTTCGACCGGTTCTGGCGGGACGACGCTGCGAGGACCGGCGGAGGAACGGGTCTCGGGCTTTCCATCGTGAGCGCGATCGCCGAGACGCTGGGTGGCTCGGCCACCGTCCGATCGGTGCTCGGCCACGGGGCCACCTTCGAGGTGGCGATCCCGCTGGCCGGTTCGGGTGCTGCGGTCGATCCGAGCGACGTCGCGTCGCGGAGCGAGCGGCCCCAGCGCGTCAGTACTTGATCGCGTAGCCCTCGAGGAGCGCGGCGGCACCGGGGGCCAGCCCTTCGAGCACCACGGCCAGCTTCACGGTCGTCTCGGCCAGCTCCGCCTCGGGGTCAGAGGCCGCCACGATGCCGGCGCCGGCCCAGATGGTGGCGGTGGTGTCCGACACCGTGGCCGATCGCAACCCGACCATCCAGTCGCCGTCTCCGGACGCGTCGACCCACCCGACCGGCCCGGCCCATGGACCCCGCGGGCCCGGCTCGAGCTCGGCGATGAGGCGGAGGGCCACGGCCCGGGGCACGCCGCCGACGGCCGGCGTCGGGTGCAGCGCGGATACGAGCTCGAGCGCGCTCGGCACGCGGCCGTCCTCGGTGATGAGACGGCCCTCGATCCGGGTTCCGAGATGGGCCATCGTGCGGAGCGGAACCAGCGACGGCTCGCCGGGCACGACCAGCTCGCTGCAGAGTGGGTCGAGGACACCGGCGATGTCCGCCACCACCAGCTCGTGCTCTTCGAGGTCCTTCGCCGATCCGAGGAGGCGGTCGCCCTGCTCGATCGAGTCGGTGGCGGCCTCGAGCGCGATCGTGCCGGCCAGGGGATGGGAGAGCACCGAGTGGTTCCGGCGCGACACGAGCACCTCGGGCGACGCCCCCACGAAGGCGTCCTCACCGCGGCGGAGCAGGAACGCGGTCGCCGAGGGCTCGTCACCGGCCAGGCGTTCGAGCAGCGCCGGGGCCACGATCGCCGTGTCTGTCTCAACGATGATGCGCCGGGCCAACGCGACTTTGCGCAGCCGACCATCATCGATGACGGCGATCGCCCGGGCGACCGCGTCCCGGTAGCCGGTCGGGTCCTGCGCCGCGATCCTCGGCATGCTGAGGTGTTCGCGCTGACGGGGGCTCATGACCTCGTCGCGGAGCCACTGGCGCGACGGAACCGGCAGGGGGTCGTCGCCGATCACGGTGACCCACTCGGTCCCGTCGGCCGTTCGCCCGTAGAGCACGGCCGGCACGATCAGGGCGCTCGGTGCGTCGATCTCGAAGGGGAGCGCGCCGAACGCGACCGGGCCGGTGCCGGGAAGTCCGACCCGGTTGTCCGACTCGAGCGTGCCCAGCCATGCGACGGCGGCCTGGCAGCCGGTCGGATCCACCAACCCGTCGGCGAGCGGGAGCACCGCGGCGCGGCCTCGGCCGGCCAGCACGAGCTCGTCGTTGCCGAAGTAGACGCCGGCGTCGCCCGCAATCGCCCGAGCGTCAACTGGTGCCCCCGGCGCGAGCAGCCGGGTGAGCGCCCTCACGGCGTCCGCTCGGATGCCGGCATGCCGCGTCGGGTCGCGGTGAGGATCTGGCTCAGGCCGCCGTGCAGGAGTTGGCGGCCGACGGTCGCGAACCCGGACGCAGAGAGCATCTGGCGGAGCGCGTTCGGTTCGGGGAGATAGGCGGTCGACCGGGGCAGGTACCGGTACGCGGCGCCGTCGGAGAGCGCCCCGCCGATCGCGGGCACGCAGGTGCCGAACCAGAAGTCGAAGCCGCGGCGCATCAGCGCGCCGTCGGGAGACGCCACCTCGAGCACGGCCAGCCGACCGCCGGCCCGGAGCACCCGGGAGGCTTCGGTGAGCGACTTTGCGAGGTCGGTGAAGTTGCGCAACGCGTAGCCGCACACCACTCCGTCGAACGTCCCGTCGGCGAACGGTAGCCGGAGCGCGTCGGACTGCACCGCCGCGAAGTCGTCGTGGCGCGCCGACAACATGCCCTTGGAGAGATCCGAGCCGACGACGCGACAGCCCTTCTTCATGACGAGCGCCGCGAAGTCGCCGGTCCCGCACGCGAGGTCGAGCACCGTCGATCCGGCCGGGAGTCCGAGCGCGTCGAAGGTCCGGACGCGCCAACGCCGGTCGAGCCCGAAGGTGATGACGCGGTTCACGAGGTCATAGCGCGGCGCGATGGCGTCGAACATGTCGCGGACCTGCGCGGTCTTGGCGGCGCCCGTCGGCAGGTCGGCGTTGTCCGACGGCGTTGCCCCTGTCGTGCGGATCATCGGGGCACCGACCTGCTCAGCGGTAGAAGCGGAAGACCACCTGGGCCGCGCAGGATGGCTTGGGGGCGTCCTTCACCTCGAGGATCACGTCCAGCGTGACCTGCACGCCGCCCTGGACCTCTTCGACCGCCACGAGGGTGGCTCCGAGCCTCAGCTCGGATCCGACCGGGACCGGGGAGGGGAACCGAACCTTGTTCGTTCCGTAGTTCACCCCCATCGTGATCCCCGAGACGGCCAGCACCTCGGGCAGCAGCACCGGGACCAATGACAGGGTCAGAAACCCGTGGGCGATCGGCCCGCCGAAGGGACCGCTCTTCGCCCGTTCGGGGTCCACATGGATCCACTGGTGGTCGCCCGTCGCGTCGGCGAACAGGTTGACCTGGTCCTGGGTGACCTTGTGCCATGCGCTGTATCCGATGTGCTCGCCGACCTTGGATGGCAGGGCGGTGATGTCGATGACGGTGGTCATGGCCTGCTCCTGGTCACGTCAGGTGGGCCCGAGGGGGCCTAAGGACGTTAGATCACGGGTACGGCCGTCCCCTAAACGGGATGTCCGGCCGACTTGTTGTCCGAGCGTGCCTAGCGGAACCAGATGCGCTGATAGCGGCGGCTTTCGGGGTGCAGGAGCAGGACGACGAGCAGCACTGCGAAGGCCAGGTTGAGCACCGAGGACAGGCTCTTTGAGAACGAGACGAAGGCGATCAACTGGACGACCACGTAGAGGGACGCGGCCACCACCGCCAACCAGTAGCCCCAGCGCTTCTCGTTGGCGGCCCCGTTGGCGCCGACCGCCGCCACGAGGAGGACGAGCGGGAGCGTGGCCCCGAACGCGATCAGGTACAAGATCGCGAGCGCTGCGTTGAGGTAGCAGAGCAGGACCGCTGCCTGGAGCGTCTGGGGCTGGCTCTGGTCGAACCACTTCCTCGGAGTCGACGCCACGGGTGGAGTCTGCCAGCGCACGGCCGGGACGTCAGGTCGGTACGCTTCGGCCGTCGTCGCGTGAGGAGGGTGATGGAGGACGCGGAGCCGGCCGAAACGCCGGAGGACTCGGACGATCACCACCACCGGGACATCTCGAGCGGCGGGATCAGGGCCGCAGTGTTCGGGCTGAGTGACGGCCTGGTCACCAACGTCTCGCTCATCCTCGGCGTCGCGGGAGCCCACCCCGGCGGGGGGTTCGTGCGGTTGGCCGGGGTGGCCGGGCTCGTGGCGGGCGCGTTCTCCATGTCGGCGGGCGAGTTCGTCTCCATGCGGGCCCAGAGCGAGCTCATGCAGCGCGAGCTGGACGTGGAGCGCATGGCGCTCCGGCGCACGCCGCTGGCCGAACGTGACGAGCTCATCGCCATCTACGAGGCCCGCGGCATCGACCATGACGTCGCCGAGCAACTGGTCGCCGAGGTGATGAGCGACCCGGAGCTGGCCCTTGCGACCCATGCCCGCGAGGAGCTCGGCTTCGACCCCCGCGCGATCGGCTCTCCGATCAAGGCGTCGGTCTCATCGTTCTTCGCCTTCGCGCTCGGTGCGGTGCTGCCCCTCATCCCGTGGCTCGTCGGTTCGGGCACCGCGGCGGCCATCGCATCGGTGGTCATCGGAGTTGTGACGGCTTCGGTCGTCGGATGGTTCCTCGGCCTCATGACCGGCCGGTCAAGGTGGCGCACCGCGCTGCGCCAAGTGGTGGTGGCCGCCGTCGCGGCGAGCGTCACCTTCGGCATCGGCCGAGCCGTGGGGCTCGGCACGGGCACGTAACGTCGGCGCTAGGGACGCCCGAGGAGATAGCAGCGGTCGATGTGGTCGACCGTGAACCCGAGTGAGCGGTAGAGCTCGACCGCCGGCTCGTTGGCCGCCTCGACGTAGAGCATGCCGATCGACACCCGCTCGGCCAGCCAGTCGAGGCCGGCCACGGTGAGCACCTTGCCCAGCCCGAGACGTTGGAAGTCCGGGTCGACCGAGATGACGTAGATCTCGCCCAACGCTGGTGCGCGATCGGCGTGCACCTTGGTCCAGCACGAGCCGGCGAGCCGACCGTCGGACTCGCAGAGGAGGAATCCGTCCGGGTCGAACCAGCCGGTCTGCTCGCGTGCGACGAGGGTGGCCAGGTCCCAGTGGCTCTGTTCGGGGTGCGCCGCGAACGCGCGGTTGTTGACCTCCAGCCATGCCCCCTCGTCGTGGCCGGGTCGGAACGAGCGCAGCGAGAACCGCGTGTTCAACGGGGGAGTGGTGGCCTTCAAGGGGAGCGGGACCCGCATCTGCACGAGATCGCGCTCGACGCGAAAGCCGAGGGCCTCGACCGCTGCGTCATCGTCATCGGTGTGCTGGGTGACCCAATATCGGATCTCGCTCGCACCACGTTGGTCGGCCTGGGCGATTGCGGCCTCGAGGAGTCGGCGCCCGAGCGCCGAGGGTTCATCGGAGGGGTCGAGGGCGACCTCGATGGTCCACGACCGGTCGCGCCACGACAGGTGCGCGTACCCGGTCACCCGGGCGGCGGACCGCAGGACCAGACCGGTGAAGTCGCCCGCCGCGCCGGCCCAGGCCAACCGGCTGGGTTCGGAAAGGGGCGGGTGGCCGGTCGCTCGCTCGGCTCGCTCCAACAGCGTCTCGACCTCGCGGCGCGTCGCGGCGTCGAGGGGATCGAACGCGCTGAGCGAATCGGGGAGGTCGGGTGGTGCCACCTCGAAACCCTACGCGGCCGCCGGTGCCGGCCGACCTTGCCGTCGGTGCCCGCCGATAGCCTTCGAAGCGGATGGCACCCCGAGAACCCAGTGCCCGCGCGATCACGGCCCGCGCGGCGTCGATCGCGCAGCGCCTGGCCGACGAATACCCCGGCACCGCCCGCGAGTTGTGCGCACTCGAGTTCGAGACCCCGTTCCAGCTGCTCGCGGCGACGATCCTGTCCGCGCAGAGCACCGACGTCCGGGTGAACATGGTCACGCCGGAGCTGTTCGCCGCCTACCCGGACCCGGCCGGCCTGGCCGGCGCGGACCCCGAGGCGGTCGAGGCCATCGTCCGCTCGACCGGGTTCTTCCGGGCCAAGACCAAGAGCCTGATCGGGATGGCCGCCGCCGTCGTCGAGCGGTTCGGCGGCGAGGTGCCGACGGAGATGGAGGACCTGGTCACCCTGCCCGGGGTGGGCCGCAAGACGGCCAACGTCCTGCGCAGCGTGGCCTGGGGCCTGCCGGGGCTGCCGGTCGACACCCATGTCGGCCGCCTGACCCGCCTGCTCGGTCTGACCAAGGAGACCGACCCGGTCAAGGTCGAGCTGGCCGTCTCGAAGATGGTCCCGCCCGGGGAGTTGGGGACATTGAGCCTCCGGCTCATCCTGCACGGCCGGGCGATCTGCATCGCCCGGCGACCCAGATGTGCCGACTGCCTCTTGAGCGACCTCTGTCCGTCGTCCAGCCTCGGGGCGTCGGTGAGGAGTACCGGGCCTCGCACCGCCTCGGGTTGAACCCTGGAAAGGTGTTACTTTCGGTGTTACCCTCGACCCGTGGTTGTCAAGCGTTCGGTGTCCCTGAATGACGACGTCGCGTCGGCCGTCGAGGTCGCCGCCCGCGAGGACAACATGTCATTCAGCGGCTGGCTGTCGGCGGCTGCGGAGCGCCAACTCCGGGTCCGCCAGGGCCTCCGCGGCGTGGCGGCCTGGGAGTCCGAAGCCGGTGGCCTGACCGACGAGGAGATCGCGGCCGGTGAGGCCTTGCTGGCCCGGTTGCTCTCCGGCGTGTCCGGCATGGCCTCCCGGGTCCGACGCCGCTGATGGCGGTTACCCGGGTCGGCCTCGTCTACGGGGTGGGGGCCCTGCGCGCCGCCTCGCGCGGCGACCGGATCTTCTGGGCCGTGCACCGGGCCGCGCTCGCCCACGGGATCGTGCCGGTCGTGCCGGTCTCGGTCATCGCCGAGGGGTTCCGGACCGAGGCCCGCAGCGACCGGATCCAGGACATGCTCGACGGCTCCGAGATCGAGGTGATGGACGCCGAAGGGGCCCGGAGGGTCGGGGAGTTGGCCGTCAAGGCGTCGACGACCGACCTCGTCGCAGCGAGCGTCGCCGAGACCGCCGCCCGGAGGAATTGCGCCGTCGTCGCGTCGCGCCAGAACGCGCTGACCACGGCGTCGGGGCTCCTCGGCCACAAGCTGGTCCTGCACGCGGTCTGAGGCAGGGTCGTCGGCCCTCACAGTCAGTTCTATTGGGGTTCGGCCAACTTCCGCAGGCGCCGCAACGCGCCCGAGAGCGAGCGCTCGACACCGAACAGCTCGGTCGCCGACTCGTCCTCGGCGGCCTCGGCCGCCTCTGCGAGCGCGCTGACGCGGCGCGTCAGCTCGTCGAGCGTCGTGGCGAGGGAGCCGATTTCCGCGCTGGTAGCCATGCCCCGATGATGGCTCAGCCGACACGCCCGCGTCGGGCGCTCGGCGCGCCTACGCGGTGCGAGAGCCCGGGCTGCTGACCGCGAAGGCCCGGACGTCGTGGTCCACCCCCCGCAGTTGCTGGGGATCGAGCTCCCTCAGGTCCCAGCGGTCCTCGGGCAGTCGGGAGACGGCCTCTTCGGTGGCGACAAGCTCGCCCGGCGCCGCGACCTTCACGAGGCGCGACACCGTGTTGACGAGCGGGCCGAAGTAGTCACCCTCCCGCGGCGTCACCGACCCGAAGCCGACGGCCGCCCTGGCGGGTGGGAGAACCGGGTCTTGCTCCGCCATCTGGCACATCTCGGTGCCGATCCGACACGCGTCGTCCACCGACGGGGCGGCGAAGAACGCCTCGTCGCCGATCATCTTCACCACCCGCCCGCCGGTGAGGACCGTGGCCGACCACGCCGCCGACTCGAACCGCGAGAGCGCCAGGCTCTGGTCCCGGAGGGTCAGGGTCTCGGCCCAGGCGGTCGACCCGACCAGGTCGACGAAGCCGAGGGCGACCAGCTCGTTCGGCCCGTCGGCATCCTCCGGCGCCGCCCAGCCCCGGGCCAGGGCGGCCCGGTGCGAGGCCCGGTCGAACTGGCCGAGGAGGACCCGCGACAGCACCTCGGGGATGGTTGTGAAGGCCATCGTGGCCCGCTCCGATATGTGGGCCCGGGCCAACTCGTCCCACCCCTCGCGCTCGGTGCCGGGCCCGAGCTCGGCGTAGAAGAGGGCCACCGCAGCCTCGGCGATGGTGGTCGCGGCACCGCCGAGCACCCGGGTGAAGGCCAAGATCGCGTCCTCGCCCATCAGGCTGACACCCTGGAGGAACGCCGCGATCAGTGCGTCCAGTCCTTCGGGCACCCGGTTGTCGGGGCCCGACGCCAACCCGGCCGCCAGCAGCACCCGCTCGACCAGCTCGACGGGGACGCCGCAACGTGCGGCGAGCTCCTCGACCGACACAGTCGGCCGGTTCACGGCCATGACCAGATCGCCCGCGACCGCCGGAAGGCTCGTGAGTCGATCACCCTCGATCATTTGTTCGAGGGTGGCGCCCCGGGCGCTCAGGTACTCGAGGAGGGCGAGGCGTTCGGCGGCGTTCGGGGCGTCCGGCTCGTAGATGCCGGCACCCTCCCAGGCCTCGGTGTCCACCGGCTCATCGTTCCACGACGTCGGCCGGCCCGCCCGGAAGGCGCGGTGAGACGGAGCTCCCGCGCCGTTCGCACGGCCCCGGTTTAGGCTCCCCGCCATGGCCGACCGACCGGCGGAGCGCGCTGAGGGACAGACGGTGTCGAACGAGGATGTGGCCGAGTTCGGGGACCCGTCGCGCCGCACATACCTCGCCGCCGAACGGACGCTGCTCTCGTGGTGGCGAACGGCGTTCGCGGCCGTCGCGGTGGCGCTCGCCGTCGGCCGGATCCTTCCCGGCATCGACCACCTGCCGAAGGTGCCGTTCGCGATCTTGGGGGCCGGCTGGGCCTTGTTGGCCGCGGGGTTCATCGTCGTTGGGACCGAGCGACAGCGCCAGGGCCACCGGGCGATCCGGGCCGGCTCGTTCCGGCATCTGGACCAGCGGGTCATAACGATCCTCGCCGCATACATGCTGGTGTTGACCGTCGTGACGGGGGCCGCGCTGTTCTGGAAAGCGTGAGCCCGGGGCCGGGAGCCCCATAAACCCCCAGGTAGCATCGAGAAGTTATGCCCCTCGCACGTCTCGACGTCCGCGGCCTAGGAGACCGGCTCGAAGAGGTATTGCCGCGGCCCCAATCGGTCGACCCCGACGTCAGCGAGGGGGTGTCCTCGATCATCGCCGAGGTGCGACGCGACGGAGACGCGGCCTTGGTGGCCCTGACATCGCGCTTCGACAAGGTGGAACTCACCTCGATCGCGGTGACGCCCGACGAGATCGGGGCCGCCCTCGCCCGGATCCCCGACGAGCTGCGCGAAGCCTTGGAGGTAGCCCACCGCCGCATCGTCGCCTACCACCGCGGTGACACCGACGAACCCCGGGACTTCGTCACCGAGGGGGTCCGGGTCACCGAGTTCGTCCGGCCGATACGGCGCGCCGGGTGTTACGCGCCGGGCGGGCTGGCCCGCTATCCCTCCACCGTGCTCATGTGCGCAGCGCCGGCCCGGGTGGCCGGGGTCGAAGAGGTCGTGCTGTGCGTCCCGCCGGCTCGAAACGGTGACGTCGACGACGCGACCTTGGCCGCGGCGGCCATCGCGGGGGTCGACGAGGTCTACCGGGTCGGTGGGGCCCAGGCCATAGCGGCCATGGCGTACGGGACCGAGTCGATCCGGCGGGTCGACGTGATCGTCGGGCCGGGGAACCGCTACGTGGCCGAGGCGATGCGCCAGGTCTCGGGAGCCGTCGGGATCCCGGCGGCCTTCGCAGGCCCCTCCGAGGTCGTGGTCGTGGCCGGCCCCGACACGCCGGCGGCGCTGGCCGCCATCGACCTGGCCGTGCAGGCCGAGCACGGGCCCGACGGGCTCTCGTGGCTCGTCACCTGGTCGGAGGAGAAGCTGGAGGAGGTCGACGCGGCGCTCGACGAGATCGTGGCCAAGTCGCCGCGCCGGGCCGAGCTCGAGGCCACGCTGTCGTCGGGGGGCTACGCGTGCCTCGTCGAGGGGCCCGAGGAGGCCATCGCGGTCGCGAACGTCGTCGCACCCGAGCACCTCGAGCTGCTGATCGACGACGCGCGCCGGCTGCTGCCGTTCGTGCAGGCGGCCGGCGCGGTGTTCCTCGGGCCGTGGTCGCCGGCCAGCCTGGGCGACTACGTGGCCGGGCCTAACCACGTGCTGCCGACGAACCGCTCGGCTCGCTTCGCCTCCGCGTTGTCGGCGCGCGACTTCCGCCGCCACATCCACGCGGTCGAGGCGGACCGAGAGGCCATCGAGCTGCTGGGCCCCCACGTGATCGCGCTGGCCACGACGGAGGGTCTGGCGGCGCACGCGGAGTCGATCGAGGCCCGGCGGTGAGCCCGCTCGTCTCGAAGCGCGACGACCTCGCGTCCCTCGACGGCTACCACTCGCCGCAGGTGGCCGCGGAGGTGCGTCTCAACACCAACGAATCGCCACTGCCGCCGCCCGTCGGATGGCCCGCGGCCTTCGCATCCGAGATCGCGAAGGTCGACGCGAACCGGTATCCCGACCGGGATGCGGTCGCGCTTCGCTCCGCGCTCGCCGAGCTCCATGGTGTCGAGCCGTCCGAGGTGTTCTGCGCCAACGGCTCGAACGAGGTGCTCCAGTGCCTGCTCCTCGCCTTCGGTGGCCCCGGGCGGGTTGTCGCGACCTTCGAGCCGACCTACGCGCTCCACGCATTCATCGCGCGGCTGACCGGGACCCCGGTCGTGAGCGGGAGTCGCAACGCACGCTTCGAGGTCGAGCTCGAGGTCGTGCTGGCGCTGATGGCCGAGCACCGACCGGTGATCACCTTCTTGTGCTCGCCGAACAATCCGACCGGCAACGCCGACCCGATCGAGCTGACCGAGCACGTCATCGCCGAGGCGCCCGGCCTGGTCGTCGTCGACGAGGCCTACGGGCAGTTCGCCCCGGCGTCGGCCACCAGGTTCCGAGGCTCACCGGGCGCCGAGGGCCTCGTCGTCGTCCGGACGTTCTCGAAGACCTGGGCGCTTGCGGCGGCCCGGCTCGGCTACCTGCTCGCCGACCCGGCGGTCGTCGAGGCGTGCGAGGCCGTGGCCCTCCCGTACCATTTGTCGGCGTACACACAAGCGGCCGGGCTGGCCGCGTTGGGGTTTCGAGCCGAGATGGAGGAGCGGGTGGCGCTCGTGAGCGAAGAACGGGGCCGGGTGGCCACCGCCCTCGGCGAGCTGGCCGTCGAGACCTGGCCGTCTGACGCCAACTTCATCCTGTTCCGCCCGAAGACGCACCCGGCCCCGGTGGTTTGGCAGGGCCTGGTCGACCGGTCGATCCTGATCCGGGACGTCTCGGGCCGGCCCGAGCTGGCCGACTGCCTCCGGGTCACGATCGGCACGGCGGCCGAGAACGACCGGTTCCTTCGCGCGCTCGAGGAGTGTCTGCAATGAGCGATCCCCGTCAAGCGACCGTCACCCGATCGACGAAGGAGACCGAGGTCACGGTGACCCTCGTGGTCGATGGCACCGGCCAGGTGGCGGTGTCGACCGGCCTGCCGTTCTTCAACCACATGCTCGAGCAACTCGGTCGCCACGGCGGCTTCGATCTGGCCGTCGACGCCAAGGGCGACCTCGAGGTCGACGCGCACCACAGCGTGGAGGATGTCGGGATCGTGATCGGCCAGGCCTTGGCCGAGGCGCTCGGGCCCAAGGTCGGCGTCCGCCGGTTCGCCTCGGCGCTGATCCCGCTCGACGAGGCGCTGGTCGAGGTGGCCGTCGATCTGTCCGGCCGGCCCTTCCTCGCCTATGTGGTCCCGTTCGCGCCCGACACCCCCGGGCTCGGCTCGCCGCCGTTCGACCCCCAGCTTGCCGAGGAGTTCTGGCGCGCCTTTTCGACCGCGGCCGGAATCACCATGCACGTTGGGCTGCGCCAGGGGCGCAACACCCATCACGTGCTCGAGGCGTCGTTCAAGGGCGTCGCACGGGCGCTCCGCGACGCCGCCCGCGTGGAGGGAGGCGGCGTCCCCTCGACCAAGGGCTCCTTGTGAGCGCCGGGACGATCGCCGTCCTCGACTACGGCATCGGCAACCTGGCCTCGGCCCAGCGCGCCCTCGTCCACCTGGGCGCCGACGCGCTGCTGGTCCAAGAGGCGGGCGACGCCGACAGTGCGGTGGGCGTGGTGCTCCCGGGTGTGGGCGCGTTCGGCCGGTGCGCCGAGGCGCTCGCGGACAGCGGCCTCGACAAGGTGGCGCGCCACGCGCTCGACAACGGCGTCCCGTTCCTCGGTATCTGCGTCGGTTTCCAACTCCTCTACGAGGGCTCCGAGGAGAGCCCGGGCACCGCGGGACTCGGCGCCATTCCTGGCACCGTCGGGAGGTTGCCGGCGGGGGAGAAGTGTCCCCAGATCCAGTGGAACCCACTCCACCCGGTGGGTGCTCGACCGTCTCTGATCCTGGCCGGGCTGCCCGCGGACCCGTGGATGTACTTCGTGCATTCCTTCGTCCCGCCGATCGGACCCGACACGGTGGCCACGTGTGACTACGGCGGCGACATCAACGCGGCCATCGAGCGCGACCACATCTGGGGGACCCAGTTCCACCCGGAGAAGTCGGGCACCCTCGGCCTCGCCGTGCTGGCCAACTTCATCGAGCGGACCGGCTCGCGCCGCGTTGGCGAGCGGCTCTGACGGAGTTGCCGACCCGGCGCTGACGGCGCAGGAAAACGACTCGATCGACGGTCGTGCGAGGCCAGGGCTCAGGCGTTGAGTTCCCGGAAGACGTGGCTGACCGTCGACTCCTCGGCCGACTCGTATCGGAACCCGATGACGTTCGTCTCTGGTCTGATCGACACGGTGTAGGCGCCCTTGAATGCCGTCAGCACTTGGCCCGGAGCAAATTCCAGGCGGCTGCATCCGACCCAGCCGCCGATGTGGATCTCGTTGCCGACGATGCCGGCACATGGGTTGGCGACCGGACCCGGCTGGTGCGCTAGGACGGTCACCTCAAAGGTCTCTCCGAAGCCCGTCCCCCACGAGCAGGCGCCCCCGACGAAGCCCGGCTGAGGCGTTGCCGGACCAGGTTTCGTCCGGGGAAAATTCAAGAGGCGCTGGACCTCGCCGGCCGTGACGAGGCCGCACACCTCGCTGTCGGAGACGGCGGTGGCGTGCGAGCCCGTCGCCACAGCGTTGTCGGAGGGCGACGACTTCGGTGCCAGTTCATACCCGATGGCACCGGTGACCACGGCGGCGCCGAACCCGAGGATCGAGACAACGAGCAGATGCCGCAGTCCCTTCCGCATGGGTTCACCTCCGAACCGATGTGACGCCAGACCGTCGTAGCACAGAGTTGGGTTTTCATGCGCCAAGAAAACCGCTGGACCGACGGGCCGATCCGGTGCCGGCGGCATGGCGGCCGGGATCCCAGCCCGTGGAACGTGGATGTACGCAGCCAAACCCTCGTGGAGCTCCCTGGTGGTCGTCCTAAGCTCATCTGATGGAGCTGTTCTGCGCGATCGACCTGCGCGGCGGTCGGGCCGTCCGGCTGGTCCAGGGCGACTTCGGCCGGGAACAGGGCTTCGGTGACCCGCTGGAGTTGGCCGACCGATACGTCGCCGATGGCGCCAGGCGGTTGCACGTAGTCGACCTCGACGCCGCGCGGACGGGCGTGCCGATGAACCGTCACGTCGTCAAGGCGATCATCGACCGGGTCCCGGTCCCGGTGCAGGTGGGTGGCGGGGCCCGGAGCGACGACGATGTGGCCGAACTGGTCGCCATGGGCGCTGACCGGGTGGTTATCGGGACCGTTGCACTGAAGGAGCCCGAGGTGGCCCACAAGTGGCCGGCCCGGTTCCCCGGTCACCTCGTGCTCGGGCTCGACTACCGGCGCCGCGACGACGGCGCACTCGAACCGGCGGCATCGGGCTGGGTCGAGGGCGGCGGCGTCACGATGTCAGAGGTGCTGGGCGCGTGGAGCTCCGAGCCGATCGCGGCGATCGTCATGACGTCGATCGACCGCGACGGGACCGGCTCGGGTCCGGATCTCGAAGCACTGGGGGACGTCCTCGATGCGACCGATCACTCGGTGGTCGCGTCGGGGGGCGTCGGGACCCTGGAACACCTGGAGGCGCTGGCGTCTCTCCGCTCACCGCAGCGTGGGCGGGCACCCGACGGCGTCGTCGTCGGGAGGGCGTTGGTCGACGGATCGTTCGGCGTGCGAGAGGCGGTGGCGGCGTGCACTCCATCCGGGTGATCCCGTGCCTCGACGTCACCGCCGGCCGGGTGGTGAAGGGTGTGCGGTTCCTCGACCTCGTCGACGCCGGGGATCCGGTCGAGTTGGCGGCCCGCTATGACCTCGAGGGAGCCGACGAGCTCACCTTCCTCGACATCACGGCGTCACACGAGGAACGCGACACCATGGTGGAGGTCGTCGCGCGCACGGCCGAGCAGGTGTTCATCCCGCTCACCGTCGGCGGCGGCGTGCGCAGCGCCGAGGACGGCCGTCGCCTGCTTCGTGCGGGTGCCGAGAAGGTCGGGGTCAACACCGCCGCCATCGACGATCCCGACGTCATCCGGCGCCTCGCCGACGAGTTCGGGGTGCAGTGCGTGGTGGTATCGGTAGACGCCCGGCGCAGAGAGGACGGCCGTGGGTGGGAGGTCTACACCCACGGTGGTCGCCGGCCAACCGGCGTCGACGCTCTCGAGTGGTCGATGCGGGCGGCCGGGCTCGGGGCTGGCGAGCTCATGGTCACCTCCATGGACCGCGACGGCACCCGCGACGGGTACGACCTGGAGCTGACT
>Ga0182024_10009930_pt1 | contig 19533 bp, 13 predicted proteins | sample P32metaG_FD_120480 | JGI IMG/M metagenome (GOLD analysis project Ga0182024, IMG submission 120480) | Permafrost microbial communities from Stordalen Mire, Sweden - P3-2 metaG (Illumina Assembly) | ecosystem: Environmental > Terrestrial > Soil > Wetlands > Permafrost | place: Sweden: Stordalen... | reverse complement strand
CTACTACTACCGCAACGTGAATATCTACTCCACGAAAATGGGGACGAAAGCCAACCCGGTGCCGCAGGGAGGCACCCTGACTTTCCAGGACGCCACGATCGACTTTTGGGCCAACTCGATCCTGGTGGAAAACGGCGGGACTTTGAGAGCCGGGGCTGCGGACGACGGCACCGAACCAGGACCGCTGGGATGCAACGATACCGTAAAACCGTTCGGTTGCAGCGGAAACACACTGACCATTCACCTTTACGGAGCCGAGGACCCTAACCAGACCAAGGGCGTGGGCATAGCCTGCAAGGAAGGAAATGAATGTGGTGTTCCTGAGGGGATCTGGAATTCGAACCCGGTCGTAAAGCCTGATGTTGAGTGCGCCGCAAATAATTTGCCTGGGGGTGGCACCGACAGCGGCGTCAACGATTGCTTTTACCAGTACAAGCCTCTGAATTACGACGGCGGAAATTCCAACGCATACTTTGGATACAAGAATCTGGGGATTTCCTTCGGCGGTTCGCTGCAACTGTTCGGCGCGAAAGGCGCTACATACGACACTGCCACGAATGGCGATCCGTCGAAATGCAAAAACGATCCGACCATGTGCGGCGACCCGTCGAGTTCCGGTACCAGCTGGGCGCGCCTGAATGCAGACTTGGCAGGCGGAGGCAGCGAACAGACCCTCACCCTGGATCGGCCAGTTCCCACCTGGAAGATGGGTGATCAGATCGTGCTTACCAGCACTGACTACATGCCCGGACACGCTGAGGTGCTGACACTGGCCGCTGATGCGACTCCGACCGGCAAAACGATAACGGTAACGACTGCGGTTCAATATGCGCATGTTGGGCATACTTACAACCTGGACAAAGTTCCCGCCCGCCTGAACCTGGACCCCAAGTTCAAGTCCAACGGAGTCGAGATTCGCGCGGCGGTCGGGTTGCTGCGTCGCAGCATCAGGATCGTTTCTGGCGGCAATGCTGTTGCCACGCCTTTCAATGATCCGCCTATGCCCAACACTGTTCCAGGCTATTTCTTTGGCGGCCATACCATCGCTCGCCAAGGCTTCAAGCTCTACCACGTGCAAGGCGTCGAGTTTTATCAGTTGGGCGAAGGCGGAAAGATCGGTCACTATCCGGTCCATTTCCACCTGGCGCGAAAAACCGCGGTTACCAACAATCCAACTCTTAGCCAGATCGCTTTCGTGAAAGATTCCTCGGTATGGGATTCAATGACTCGTTGGTACGTCATCCACGGAACGCAGGATATAACTCTCGCGCGTAATGTCGGGTATGAGTCGATCGGCCACGGTTACTATCTTGAAGACGCCACCGAAATCGACAACAAACTCTATTCAAACCTCGGGGTACTCGCGCGGGCCGCAGTCATTAACGCGCAGAATCCTCGTCAGGTCCCGGGTCTGCTGGCAGCGGACTATCCTTCGCAGCTCACTCCTATAAAAGGAAGAGTCAACGAGCCGCAGGAATTCGTCCCCTTCCATTCAGACATCGATCATCCCAGCGTGTTCTGGATGACCAATGGGTGGAACGATTTCGAGTACAACATGGCCGCTGGTGCCACCAGTTGCGGAGTGTGTTACTGGTTTGTGCCGGCATTCAATAGCGGTCCATCAGGCAAGCAGTTCTGGACTTCGTATGCAGGCGAGCAGAGTGCTCTGGACCGCGCTGCTACGACGCCGTTGGAGAAATTCCTGGGCAACAGCTGCTCCGGGGCGATGAACTCCTTTCAGACCGTAGGTAACACTGAGCAATGTTCCGGGGTTACGATCGCCCCCGGACCGGTCCCGCCCGGCGGCCCCGACCCTAACTCGCCCAGAATGGTTCCTGTGCACAATGCCCTCGAGGGCGTCAACGGGGGAATACCGAAGTTACCCGAGACTTTCAAAGCTGGCGATCCCTTATTAACGCCCGAACAAATAGCTGACCTGGCCGCCTATTATCCCAATGTTGATTCCGGCGGTGGTCGCTTCGCCACGAAATGTCCTGCCGGAATGGATTGCTCTAATGGCGCCCAGGTGCAGAAGTGTGCCCCCGGTCAGGAAGCGAACTGCATGGCCACAGTTCTGGACCACTATACGACGTCCTTTAACTGGGCCAACTTCAACTTCGCCGCACTGTGGCTCAGGCCCCAGTGGTACCTTGTGATTAATAGCGCAATCACTGATGTACAAGGCGGCGGAATTACTTTCGTAACAGGGGGCGGCTATACCGACTCTGACGAGATACAAGGCCACTGGGGTTTAGCCTATAAGACTGTTTTCGTCGGACAAACTCAGCCGGGCAATCCTTACTCGTTCGCTGGCGGGCCCTTTAATCCGAGTACCTCGGCAAAGACAGGCATGTTCAACCTAGCCTGCCAGCCGCAAAAGAACGGCGCTCTCGCCAGCTTCTGCCTCGATCAGGATCAAGGGGTTAGCTTCCCGACCAGCAATTTTGGCGGCAATCAACGTTTCTTCAACATCTACGACGGTCCGTCCTACGAAGACTCAAACGCCTACCTGGACATCAAGAAAACCACGGGTCTCGACTGCCAGGCGAATGCCGCGGGCTGTACGACCAGCAAGTGGCTCACCGCGCGGCAACTTGGGACTCCACGGGACAATACGATCTCGGGGACAAATAACTGCTATCTACCCAATGCGGCTATCGCATGGAAACAACCCAATGGCTTCTTCTATCCGCCGGCCTTCCATTCGAACAATCTGTTCTTCAACAACGTAGACATTCGACACTACGTAATCTCGCCCCTGTTTCAGCCGGGTACTCTCATAACCGATCCCGTCAAAGTCCAGGATCACTACTGTCAACAGTCTTCGAACATGTTCATTAACTGGACCGACGTCGATCGGCAGACCGAACTCGACGACGACGACGGCTCCCTTACAGGCTTCGCACAGACGGTATCGGTAAATCTGGATCCATTCTTCATCGCGCCGGTCGAAGGAGTGGAATGCGCATCCGGCCCGTACAAGGATCCGCTCACGTCGCCGCTACCGCCGGGGACGGTTAAGACCAGTCCGTACAACTATGTTACCACTGCAATCTATCCGAAGTGCTTCGCTAAGGACCCGGGAGATGATGTATGCAACGGCGACAAGAATGAGCCGTGGCAAGTTGCGTGCTCCGACCCGAGCTGTTACGGAGTTCCGATGTACCGGCAATACGCGACAGATCAGGAAAAGAACGGCCCGCCGATGCCGGTCGCGATCCCGACTCCGAGTATCCGCTTGATGGGACAAAGCCAGGCTCAGCGGAGCGGTCTCACGGTGAATAACGCCCAGTACTACATTGACACTTCGGTTGGAAAGGATACGCAGACATCGAACGTCTTCGAGAAAGGCCACACCTACTACACATATCTTTTGTTTGCCAAGCCAAACACGAAACAGACCTACCAGATATATGTAGGCAAAGATCCGACCTGGGATCCGAAAACGAATGTTCAGATGGTCAGGGCCGAGTTCCCTGACTTCCCTTACGTTTTCAACCAAGGGACATGGCCTACACAGTGGAAGCGCGACGCGTCGGACGGCCCGGGCGTCGGTTACGATTCCACGACTGGTATCGAGACGCTGACCTTGGACATGAATGGATACACCGATTTCAAGACCGCTTATGACGACTCCAAGGCGAGCGAGTGCGCGCCCGCGGGCTTTTGTGCCCCCAATGGTAGCAAAGCTTGCACCTGCCAGTTGGACTCTAAAGATCCGCTGTTCAACGACTGCCAGTATGTGTGCAGCAACTGGGCCAACAAGGACGTCAAATGTCCGGGCGAGAAGTGTTTCGGGTTTTCGGTAACACTGTCCGATAAATTCGAACCGATTCCGAAAGGTGAACCCCGGCCCCAAGCCACACCTGGATGTTTTCCGAACGACATTTTCAATATCAGTGTAACGAATGTGGGAGCAGGTCTCGCCAGCGACTGTTCCACTGCGGTTATTCCACCCTTTCAGGCGTGTAATTGAACAACGAAGAACCGAAAGGTGACGTGACCGCATACGTGTAACGAGATTGAAGACAAGCACTAAAGGAGCGATATGGGCGACCGCGGTTGCGGTCGCCTTTATCGCCAACCCGGCCCGCGCCGAGAACTCCATCTCGAGCCCTCAGCCGACGCTAATAGCTTGTCTTGGCGTCAATAGCTGCAAGGGTCAAAGCGCTTGCAAGAGCTTCGACCACGAATGCCAGGCGATGAACACGTGCAAGGGCAAGGGCTTCATCCTGATAACCGAGGATGAATGCAAGCAAAAGGGTGGCAAAGTCATAGACCCCGACCAGATGTAAGGCAGACCTCTGCCACCAGGTGGCTTTACGCTCGTCCACTTCGGCATTGGCCTTCTGACTGCCCCATCGACGCCCTCGACCGTCTGCTTCAATATTCGCCTTCTTTTCGGAAGACTCCCGTTTGCGCACAGAGGACGATTGGCGCCGGGTCGCCGGCACCAGTTGAGTTGGATTGAGGGCTCCAATTCTCACGTGGCATCTGAATTCTCTAGGCCGTCGGGGGCTACTTCAGATGAGCCGCGTCACTAAAAACCCTAACATCTGCGCTGACTATGGCATCCCGCTTCCATGTGCGGCCATTTTTCACATGCCCGCGCGAGCATTATTCACGCCTTTTGAAGTGTGAGGACCGGCAGCCGCACACACTTCAACTTTAGACAGGAGTGAAAATCATGGCTTCCAATCACGGAGTGGTTTATCTGAGGCCGGGCAAAGTCGAGGTACAGAGCATCGACTACCCCGAGTTGAAGACACCACAGGGAAAGAAAATCGACCACGGCGTCATCATCAAACCGATCACGACCAACATCTGCGGCAGCGACCAGCACATGGTGCGCGGTCGCACCACGGCGCCGGCCGGACTGGTCCTGGGGCACGAGATTACCGGCGAAGTGATCGAATGCGGCAGCGGCGTTGAATTCATCAGCAAGGGCGATTTGGTCTCGGTGCCGTTCAACATCGCGTGCGGACGGTGCCGCAACTGCAAGGAGCGCCGTACCGACGTCTGCCTCAACGTGAACCCGAGCCGGGCGGGTGGCGCCTACGGCTACGTCGATATGGGCGGTTGGGTCGGGGGACAAGCCGAATATGTGATGGCGCCGTACGCCGATTGGAACCTGCTCAGGTTCCCGGACAAGGATCAGGCGCTCGCCAAAATAAGAGACCTTACCTGCCTTAGCGACATTCTGCCGACCGGCTATCACGGATGCGTCAGCGCGGGCGTAACCACCGGCTCGACTGTGCTGATCTCCGGCGCAGGCCCGGTTGGACTAGCGGCCGCATCCGCGGCATTCCTGCTCGGCGCGGCGGTAGTGATCGTCGCGGATTTCAATCGGGCACGACTTGAACACGCCCACTCGTTCGGCTGCGAAACAATCGACCTCTCGAAAGGCGGCTCAATCACCGAACAGCTGGAGAAAATCTTGCGGGTTCCGGAAGTGGATTGTGCCGTCGACTGCGTGGGCTTCGAGGCCAAGGGACACGGCGGCAAGGACGAGCCGGCGATCGTTCTCAACCAGCTAATGGAAGCGACCCGCGCGGCAGGAGCGATCGGCATTCCAGGCCTGTACGTCACTGAAGATCCCGGCGCCAAGGATGCCGCCGCGAAGGGCGGGAACCTCACGATGCGGCTGGGGCTAGGATGGGCAAAGTCCCATTCCTTTACGACGGGTCAGACGCCCGTGATGAAGTACAACCGCGGCCTGATGATGGCGATCCTTCACGATCGCATCAAGATTGCCACGGCGGTGAATGTCGAGCTGATTTCGCTCGGGCAGGCGCCCGAGGCATACCAAGCGTTCGACTCCGGCGTACCCAAGAAATTCGTCATCGATCCGCATCACAGCGTGCGGAACTGAGACTATTGAGCATATCGCGCATCAGTTTGAGGCTGACTCCGTCTGTCAATCCGCCGATGAAGCACGCCAACTCACGACAATCAGGTCAGCTCCCGTGGATCACCATGATCATCCTGTCTGCGGCGCCGAACTGACAGGAAAAAGATGGAAAATACGAAAAAGCTCCGCGCCACAGGCGAGATCGAGGCTGCTCGTCAAACCTCCTCGATCGGCCTGATCATTCGACAGAAAGAGCCGAACAATCTGGAGACTCCGTTCAGTCAGGTAGACTCGTTTCTCACTCCTACGGAACTGTTCTACATACGCAGTCACTTCCTATCCCCGAGGTTAGATCTCGCCTCTTACCAACTGCACATCGATGGCGCGGTGAGGAATCCGTTTTGTCTGAGTTACCAGGAATTGCGCGACATGCCGTCCGAAACGCGAGTCGCCATTTTGGAGTGCGCCGGCAATAGTCGGGTCTTCCTCGTCCCACAGGTTGAAGGAGTACAGTGGGAACTCGGCGCAGTCGGCAATGCCGAATGGACCGGTGTGCCTCTGGCCGCTTTGCTGGAGCGTGCCGGCCTGGAAAAGGGCGCTCGTGAGATCGTGCTCGAGGGAGCCGATCAGGGGACGCCAAAAGAAAAGCCTATACCACCCGGTACGATATCCTATGCCCGTAGTTTGCTCCGAGACAAAGCAATTCAGCGGGAAGTATTGATCGTTTACCAGATGAATGGCTGTGACCTTCCGCTGGATCACGGATATCCGGTGCGCGCCATCGTCCCCGGTCATTATGGAATGGCTTCCGTCAAGTGGCTGACGCGTATACACGCTGTGCGAGAGCCGTTTCAAGGCTACTGGCAGACATCAGACTATGCCTATTGGGATTATCCGGATGGAACGCCCGTGCGGCGCGCACTGGGAGAAGTGAAGCTGAAGTCCGAGATCGCCAGACCGGGTGTTTATGAAACGCTTGAGCCCAACCAGTTATACACCGTTTCCGGCGCCGCATGGGCGGGCGAGACAGAGGTTGCTGAGATCGCGGTGAGCACGGACGGTGGCCAAACCTGGGCCGAAGCGGAGTTCCTGGACTCTGTTCAACGGCATACATGGCGACGCTGGAAATTTAATTGGGTCACGCCAGAGAAGGCGGGACAATACACTTTGCTGGCCCGTGCCAAAGATGCCGAAGGTGGCGTGCAGCCTGACAAGCATGACCAGAACTACGGCAGCTATGTGATCAATCATCCTCTTCCAATTGAGGTATTTGTTGCCCCGGAACGTGCTGAGAACCCTGATCGACTCGGACGTTCCGGAGAAATTCGTCATCGACCCGCATCACGCTGATCATGAGCGTTTTTCGCAGGGGGATATTCCAGAAAGAACAACCGATGATTACGGAAATCCGGACTAAGAGTCAATTTCCCACTTCACCTAGCAGGAACTGCCGCATTGTCCGAACTACGAACGCTTCATTGTTGATAAAGACGTAGTGATTGGTCCCGGGCGGCAGTTCTACGACTATCGGTTTAGGATTTCTGGGCTTGCTGGAGCGGAACCTCTTGATTGTAGCTCGTTGCCATTTGACGATTCCTTTGAAGTTTTGATCGAATGCTCTTTTCTCAGCGGCACTGAGGTACCAGTAAAAGGACTGCCTCGTTTCAGTGGTGTATAGGCCGAAAATGCCGAGACGCGGCGCCGCGATCTCTTCCCAATTCACTAGTCGGTTTGCCGGCGCCTTTACTCCGGCCAGGACCTTCTCGCCAATTGATTCTGGCGTCGTGAAATCGACAATTTTTCCGCCGAGATCAAATACAAGGTGCAGGCAAATCGATGCGTCTGGTCCGCGGACTCCTAGCAAGCGTGCTCGAGCTGCTTGATAAGTCTCGAGAGAATTCAAGTCCGCTGCGATAAACGGTGGGCCAGGTACTTCAGGAAGTTGGAATCGCTCCGCTACATCGTAAGCATCAAGATAGACCAACTTCTCCACGCGTTCCTTGTACGCCTTGGCGATTTGACTCAATTCCGAAGCCGCAATGGAGTGTCCGACAAATGCGGCCTTGCGGATGCCTAATGCGTCGAGGACCTTGATATCGTCGAGCGCTCTCGTTGGAACGTCGTAACCATCGCCAGGCTGGCTCGATGGAAGATAACCTCGGCGGGTAATGCCGATGACGTGAAAATAATCGGTGAACTGGAACGCAAAGTCATCGAAGATGTGCGCGTTGTCGCCCAGACCGGTGAGCAGCACCATCGTTTTAGGCTTGTCCGCGCCGCCCCAATCCAGCACCTGCAGCTGGACGCCCGGCGCGACGGTAACCAAGCTCTCCGTGTGCGCGGTGGTATCGAGGCATGCGGCCGGTTGATCCGAGTTGGCGGAGCTGCTCGCGCAGAATGTGAGCAGCAGCGTGAGGGTGATAGCTGCTTTGCAAAGTGTTCCGGGCATCTGTAATTGCTTCACCTGGTGTTGATAAAACTAGTCGCTGAGCCCGGGTCTGCGATGTTCCTCCTCCGCCCCGGTTCTTCTCCGATTACGCAGTGGACTTGGGTAACTAACGAGCCTTCTCGATGTACCCCGGGAATGGGCGCCGCGACGCCTGTTCCAGCATCTTTTCAGATCTGTTGCACGGATGTTACTGTCGCGCGGATGGGCGGAATGGCGCGATCGTTCGCCCGCTGATGAAAATATGAGCCCCTCGATAGACATTCATGCTCACGCGATCGTTCCCGAAGCCGAGGCAATCGCACGCAAGGATCCAGCATGGTCTCGAGCGAACGAGGAGACGGCGCGAGCGACAGGCGAGGCGTCTACTGAGCGGAATCGTATACTGATCACAACCGTCTATCGTCAGAAATTTGCCGACGTCGAAGTGCGGCTGCGCACGATGGACACGATGCGAATAGATATCCAGGCAGTCAGCCCCGCGCCGCTCTATCACTATTGGGCCGATCGCGAACTCGCGAGCAAAATCGTGACAAGCACGAACGAGGGGATCGCCGCGTTATGTGCGCGGCAGCCGAATCGTCTTGTGGGCCTTGCGATGCTCTCGATGCAGCATCCGCAGCTCGCCGTCGTGCAACTCGATGACGCGATACGGACGCTGAAGCTCAAAGGCGCGATCATCTCGACTCATGTGAACGAGCTCGAACTCGCGGATCCCCAATACGATCCCCTCTGGAGCAGAGCAGAGGAGCTGGGCGCACTGATGTTTATGCATCCGGCCGGATGCACCCTCGGCGAACGGACCTCGCCCTTCTACCTCTCCAATCTGATTGGCAATCCCGCTGACACGACGATCGCGCTGGCGCATCTCGTGTTCGGCGGCGTCTTCGATCGCTTCCCGCGCCTGAAATTGTGCGCGGCGCATGGCGGCGGTTATTTTCCATTCTACGTGAGCCGCTTCGATCACGGGTGGCGCGTCCGCCTCGAGTCGCACACGTGCAAGAAACTCCCAAGCGATTACTTGAGGCGAATCTACTTCGACTCGCTCGTCTATTCGCCCGACCAACTCGAATTTCTGGTGCACCGCGCGGGCGCCGGCCAAATCGCCATAGGCACCGACTATCCATTCGACATGGGAGTCGAAGATCCGATTGAGCGCCTCGAGGCAGCGACCGGACTGTCCGGGGAAGATCGCGCCGCCATCCGCGGCGACAATGCGGCCCGCCTGCTGAATATTGGTTCGAATTGATTCCGGTGTAGTCTAACAAGCGTGAGTACGACCCATCATCTGATCGTCAACGGTGAGTCGCACGACGTCACGGTCGACTACGACGATACGCCGCTGCTGTATGTCCTGCGCGACAATCTCGGCCTGAAAGGCGTCCGCTTCGGCTGCGGCAACGGCGATTGCGGCTCATGCACGGTGCTTGTCGACGGACGCGCGCTAAAGTCATGCGAGGTTGCGGTCTGGTCGGTGGCAGACAAATCCATTCTGACTGTCGAAGGAATCGGCCGGAACGATCGTTTGCATCCGATTCAGCAGGCGATCCTCGCCTTGCAGGCGGGCCAATGCGGCTACTGCCTTTCGGGGATAATCATGAACGCGGTCGCGATGATTCAAAACGATCCGGGGCCGCCCGATCGTGACAAGATCGCGCGAACGCTTTCATCGAATCTCTGCCGATGCGGCGCACACGGACGGATCATCCGCGCGATCGAAAACGCGTGGCGCGAATGTGCCGCCGGAGCAAAGCAATGAGCGAAGCGCGGCTGCCGTGGAGCCTGCAGGAAAATCCGCGGCTCAGTAACTGGCTCGATTTCAGCGAGCCTGGCGTCGTGCGCGCGTTCACCGCCAAGGTCGAACTCGGTCAGGGAATCGTGACCGCGATGACGCAAATCGCAGCCGAGGAACTCGCATTGCCGCTCTCGCGCATCAGGGTCGTCTCGGGCGATACGCGCTGCTGCCCAAACGAGAGCTACACCGCCGGCAGTATGTCGATCGAGATTGGCGGCGCCTCGCTGCGCATGGCCTGCGCAGAAGCGCGCGCCGCGATCGTTCATGAAGCCGCGAAAATACTGGCCGCTGACGCTGCGCGAATCACCGTTACCGACGGCAAGATTCTTCTCGACGGCGCCGACTCTGGTCTCGACTACTGGAAAGTTGCGCCGGCACTCGACTGGTCGATGCCCGTGACTGGCGCCGTACCATTAAGCGATGCGCATCGCGCGACGATTCTAGGCAAGAGCGTCGCCCGGCTCGATCTCCCTGCCAAAGTCTCAGGTGGCGGATTCATCCAGGATCTCGAATTGCCACAGATGCTCTATGCGCAGGTGATGCGTCCACTATCGATCGGCGCTCGTCTCGAAACTCTGGACGAGTCGAAAATTTCGCGCTTGCCGGGCGTTGTCCGAATCTTCCGCAGCGGCGATTTCGCCGCCGTCCTGTGCGAGCGCGAGTATCAGGCCGTCAAAGCGCTGGAGGCAATGCGTTCGGCGGCAAAATGGATCGAAGACGAAAGCGACTGGTCGATCGGCCGCAATTGGGCGGAGGACTTGCCCAAACTTCGCTCTATCGACAGCCAGACAGAGTCCGGCACACCTGCGCCGCAAGCGGAAGACGGAATCCGCGTATCGGCGCGATATTCCAAACCTCCGATTGCGCATGCCGCGATGGGCCCGTCGTGTGCGCTCGCACAGTTCGACGGCGATATACTGACGGTGTGGACGCATTCGCAGGGCGTGCATCCATTGCGTGCCGCGCTCGCGAAGGCGCTCGGCCTGAGCCCCGAATCAATTGCCGTCATTCACGCGCAAGGCGCCGGATGCTACGGGCACAACGCAGCCGACGATGCGGCATTCGACGCCGCGCTCCTCGCGATGCACGCATCGCCGCGTCCGGTCCGCGTCCTCTGGACGCGCGAAGACGAACTCTCATGGGCGCCGTTCGGCTCGCCGATGGTCGTGAAGATCGATGGTGCCGTGACCTCTGACGGCAAAATCGCCGACTGGTCAACCGAGATCTGGAGCGCGCCTCACGGGCGCCGACCGAGCCATTGGGCGGTCAACCTGCTCGGCGCGGCTCATCTCGAAACGCCCATTCCATTTCCCGAGCTGCACGAAGATATGCGCGTCTTTGCCGGCGGCGCCCGCAACTCCGAGCCGTCTTATGAAGTCGCGCACCGCAAGATCGTCCTCCACAGCATTCCAGGACTGCCGTTTCGCACCTCCGCGCTGCGGACGCTGGGCGGTTACGCAAACGTGACAGCCAGCGAGTCATTCATGGACGAATTGGCCGACGCCGCAAATATCGATCCGTTTGAGTTCCGTTTGCAAAATCTCCCCGACTTACGAGCACGCAGAGTCCTTGAAACCGTTGCCGGCGTGGCCGGATGGAGCCGCGGCGCCGAACACGGCACGGGTCGCGCCTGCGGCATCGGTTTCGCTCGATACAAGAACACGGCCGCATACGTCGCCGTGATCGCCCAGGTCGAGGTCGATGACGAAATTCGCGTGCGACGGGTTTGGTCTGCTGTTGACGCTGGTCTCGTCATAAATCCCGACGGCGTGAGGAACCAGATCGAGGGCGGAATCGTTCAGGCGATCAGCTGGACGCTGAAAGAGCAGGTCGAATTCGATCACGCTCGCGTCACCACTAACTCGTGGAAGAACTATCCGATCATCGGGTTCAACGAGATCCCGGAAATCGAGGTCACGCTGATCGAGTCGCTCGACCATCCGCCGTTAGGAGTCGGCGAAGCGTCGTTGGGGCCCGCGGGGGCGGCGGTCGCAAATGCGGTCGCACGCGCGCTCGATCTCAGAATTCGCGACCTGCCTATCACTCGCGCAAGTATTATCGCCGCGAGTACTGGCCAGAGAATCTCTTAGCGGACACATCACATCGCATGTTTAGAGTCACGAGTAGCAGGCGCCGAGATGACTAATCCATCGAGAACAGTCCGGGAATGCTCTCATCCGTGAAACAAGTGCGAAGAAAAGGAGCTAGCCGTGCGCCAGCGCATCGCGTCAAATCCTTGTCTTCGATTGTCGATGCCGCGATGCGCGAATTGCTGGCCAGACGACGATGATCGCTGAGATCTACAATTGGTTCACCGAGGGCTTCGACACAACCCAGTTGAAAGACGCTTGACGAGTTGCGCTCGTAAATCGCCGGTCTGTGTGGACCTTTGACGAAGCGTTTACGACCGAGGATAACCGACAACTGAGAAGACAATCCGACGAGGCAAATCCGATGGATCGGCTCAAAGGCAAAGTTGCTCTGATTTCCGGCGGCGCGCGAGGACAAGGCGCGGCCGAAGCCCGCCTTTTCGTTGGCGAGGGCGCAAAGGTCGTAATCGGGGACGTGCTTGACGACCAATGCCACAAGATCGCATACGACATCAACGCCAACGCCAAGGTGAAATCTGCCATCCCGCTGCATCTCGACGTCACCCGCGCTGCCGACTGGCGTGCCGCAGTCGAGAGTTGTCAGCGCGAATTCGGCGGCCTCGACATACTTGTCAACAACGCCGGCATCGCGAACACCAAGGGCATTGAGGAAACCAGCGAAGAGGAATGGGATTCCATCGTCAACATCAACCAGAAGGGCGTATGGCTCGGGATGAAGCATGCCGTGCCCGCGATGCGAAAGCGCGGCGCCGGCTCCATCATTAACATCTCGTCCATCTTCGGTATCGTCGGTTCATCCGGCTCTGCCGCCTATCATGGCACCAAGGGCGCTGTTCGCCTGCTTTCCAAAGCCGCTGCCATCGAATACGCGCCCGACAAAATCCGCGTCAACTCTATCCACCCTGGAATCATCCTCACCCCGATGCTCGATATCGCTACGACAGAAGAATTGCAGCCGCTCATCGATGCCACTCCCCTCAAACGAGGCGCCCAGCCCGAGGAGGTAGCATGGTGTGCAGTATTCCTTGCCAGCGACGAAGCCTCGTTCGTCACCGGCTCCGAACTTGTGGTGGACGGCGGCTACACCGCGCAATAGACGAGGGGCGCGATACTTTAAGAGGATGGCATGAAAGTCAGCATTGGCATTGGCGGTGCCGCGTCGGGTCGCAAGCGCGACTTCGACGAACAAGTCGACTACGTAGTCGAAGCGGAAAAGCTCGGAGTGGATGCGGTCTGGTCCGCCGAGGCGTGGGGGCAGGACGCTATTTCGCCGCTCGCCTATCTCGCTGCGCGCACAAGCCGGATCAGGCTCGGCACCGGCATCATGCAGATAAGTGCGCGCGTGCCTGCGATGATCGCGATGACAGCGCTGACGATGGCTTCAATCAGCAACGATCGCTTCATCCTGGGCCTCGGTGCGAGCGGTCCGCAGGTCGTCGAAGGGCTGCAGGGCCGCCCGTTCAAGGCGCCGCTCACCCGGATGAAAGAAACGGTGGAGATCATCAAACTGGCGTTTGCCGGCGAAAAGATCGAATACCACGGCAAGTATCACGAACTGCCGCTGTCGGGCGGACAGGGCAAGGCGCTCCGGTTGTCACAACCGGGCAATGCTAACATTCCGATTTATCTCGCCACGCTCGGACCCCACGCGTTGGAATACACCGGTGCCGCGGCCGATGGTTGGCTCGGCACGTCGTTTACGCCGGAGCATGCCGCTGCGCACCTTGACTATCTGCGCCGGGGCGCAGAAGGGGCCGGTCGCAGCCTGGCCGACATCGACATTCAGGTCGGTGGAACAGTTGCGTTCGGCGATAATCTCGAGGCGCTCGTGGAGCCTTTGAAGCCTGCGATGGCATTTACCCTCGGTGCGATGGGTTCGGCGACGACGAATTTCTATAACGATGCATTCAAACGAGGCGGTTGGGAGGCGGCGGCGCTCGAGGTGCAGCGTCTCTGGATTTCCGGGAGGCGTCCCGAAGCCATTGCCAAGGTGCCGCCGGAAATGGTGATCCAGGCGAATCTGCTGGGCGACACCGAGATGGTGCACAACCGCATCCGGACCTTCAGGGATGCAGGAGTCACGACGCTGCGCGTCGCTCCCCAAGGGCGCGACCTCGCCGAGAAACTCGCGACGCTCGGACGTGTGATGGACCTGGTGCGCAGTTAACGCGGGCGCGACGAGCGCGATTTGTCGAAGTCTCCGCTACATGGGAGAACTCTCCTGTCAGCGGCCTTTGAATTGGGGCTTGCGCTTTTGGGCTTTGGCCGCAAATGCCTCGCGAGTGTCTTCGGTTTCGAACATCCGGAAGTGGCGTTCGCTTTCGAGCGCAACATACCCCGCAAAGTCCATCCGTTCCGAATCGACGAAGTTCGCCTTCAGTGTGCGGAGCGCGATCGGCGCGCAATCGGTAAGCCGGTTCACGATCGCATCGACTTCTTTCCGAAATCGATCATCCGGAAAAACGCGCGTGACCAATCCAATCCTAAGCGCCTCGGCCGCGTCGAACTTGCCGGGCAGGAAATAGAGTTCGCGGGCACGCGCTGAACCGACGATTCGCGAGAGGCTCCATGGTCCGCCCATATCGCCGGCAACGCCGACATCCAGAAACGCGACGTTGAAGCGCGCCGACTCCGCAGCAAATCTGAAGTCGCACGCAAGCGCCCATCCGAGACCCGCCCCCGCGCAAGCGCCGTTGACCGCCGCGATCGTTACGGCCGGCATGTTGTGCAGCAGAATCGGTACGCGGAAGTCGTCGGCCGTGAGAGGATCGTCCGGCGCCGCGGACGCGACCTGACCGATGTCGGCACCGGGGCAGAAGCCTTTGCCCGCGCCGGTCAGGACCAGCACTCTCAGTTCGCGATCCTCGGCGGCGGCCGCGAGGGCATGGCGCGTCTCGACCAACATCCGATTGGTCATTCCGTTCAGCCGGTCAGGACGATTCATCGTGAGCCGCGCGACCGGGCCTGACTTCTCATAGACGATCGTTTCGAACTGCCTGCTGCTCACCGGCTTTCTCCTCTAATTCGCTTGAATCGTGGCGCACGGCGCTCGACGAACGACCTGACGCCCTCCGTCGCATCGGGATGCATGAGCGCCACTTTCATAAGGTCATCGGCGTCACGAAACGCTCCTTCCATTGCGAGCGACCAGTGTCGATACACCTCGGATTTGATCACTGCGAGCGAGTTCGGCGAGACGTTCGCTGCCAGTTCACGCAGATAAGCCTTGGTCTCATCGAGCAAGGTTTCGTGCGGCACCAGGCGATCGACAAATCCAATTCGATACCCTTCGGCGGCATCGAAACGCCGCGAGCTCCACAGCAGATCGAGTGCGCGACTCGTGCCCACAATCCGCGGTAACAGCCATGCCGTGCCATGCTCGGCTATCAACCCGCGCTTCGAGAATACGGTCGTGAAGCTCGCGTCGGACGCCGCGAACCGCAGATCGCACATCATAGCGAGCACGAAGCCTCCTCCCGCAGTGACGCCGTTGACTGCCGCAATCACCGGCTTCGGCACGCGCAGCAAATAGCTGAACAGCGCTGGCAATTCATCCGGGGCGGTATCGCGAGCGCTCGGCGGCGCGCCGCTTTTGGTCGAGCGCGCGAGATCTTCTGCGTCGAGCCCAGCGGAAAAGGCGCGACCGGTTCCCGTAATTATGATTGCGACCACGGCTTCGTCCGCGGCGGCGCGCTCCACCGCCTCGCGAATCTGAGCGATCATCGCGAACGTGAAAGCGTTGAGCTTCTCGGGCCGATTCAGCCGCACCGTGGCGATTGATTCATCCAGCTCATATTCGATGTTCGATGCTTCGGAATTCATGCCGACACCATGATTTTTGGATGCGTGCTCGACTTGACGCATAGCGAGAGTCTATCCCCGAACGCAACCGCTCCTGCGTCGGTTCCGTTTTTCGGTAGCGACAGGGCCATGTTAATACGTACACAATAACGTTCGGTCGAACCCCCAATTCAGCGAGGGCAGACAATGAAGTTAGGAGTTTCGCTCCTCTCACAGCGGCCTCGGGCGACGTTGGCTCCTGGGGGTTCGGATGGAACTGCAAGACAGTGCAATGGTGAGTGACGCGGGAGCTGGAACACATGCCATCTCGCCGATGCGCAAGGTACCGATCGATGTCATGCGCGCGGTGAGCATGCTCTACATCGTCGGATTTTGGCATCTGCTCGACTATACGAAAGTTGTGACATGGCATTATAACCCTGTCACCTATCGCCTCACGGTTGGAGCGCTTTCCCTTTTCGTCCTGATCTCTGGCTTTCTGATCGGGCGCCAGGACGGTGATCTGGCCCGAGGCGAAACCTGGAGATTCTATAAGACGCGGTTCTGGCGAATCTATCTCCCGTTCGTGATCGCCTCCGGCCTCTTTTGGGCGGCAGGCGTGAACGATGCCCTTGTGCTCTTCAAGGGCGTCACACTCGTCGCCATGCTACTCGCACCGCCGCCGTTCACACTGTGGTTCGTAAACATGATCCTTCTCTTCTATCTGATTGCCCCGCTGCTCATCGGCTTGCGCGGGAACGAGGTGGCTTACATCGCTTTATGCACCGTGATCGTCGGAGCCATGGTTCTATATCAAGCGGAGACGGGAAGGATGGACATGCGCCTTATCCTCTATTTCCCTTGCTTCGCAGCCGGCGTATTTATGGCCGCCGGGTCGCTGCCGTCATCGACGCTAAGCCTCATCGGCCTCCTACTTCTCGCCGCTCTGTCTCTCGTGCCTACGCTGGCAGTTCCGTCCTGGAGGTTGGAGGGCGATCTATGGGCGGCGCCTTGGGCGCTTTTCGGCTCTATCGCAGTCTTTGTTGTCGTCATGCGTGCTGGTCGGAATCTAAAACCGCCCGCGATTCTCACGCAGATCAGTGAGGCAAGCTTCTTCATGTACCTTCTGCATCGTCCCCTCTATCTTTGGATGCAGATCGTTTGGTTTCCGAGTACCGAGAAGGAGCAGGTTCCCTACCTGTTGTTCGTGTGTCTGCCGATTATCGGGATCGTGGCATGGCTTTGTCAGAGATCTTACACAGGACTTTTGCAACGGCGTGAGGTTCGAGTCGCAGCGCCTACTCGCGCTCTTCTATAGTCTTAGAGTCATTGGCAGAAGCTCCAGGCCGATGTAGTATGCTCATTCTCAGCTCATTGGACCTTCTTTCATGAATAAGGGCTTTTCGGACGAATCTGCTCGGTCAAATAGAACTGTATGGCTGATCACGCTGGTTCTCGGACTGCTCTATGTATCGACGGCTAGCCGGTACGATATTTTCCGGAACGAGCTGTATTTCATTGTTTGTGGGCGACGGCCGTCATTCGGCTACGCGGACTTGCCACCGCTTGTACCTCTAATCGCAGCCGCCACCCAGATGTTCGGTACGAGCGTATGGCTGCTGCGTTTGCCGGCTATGCTCGCCACCGTAGTTTTGGTTCCGCTCACAGCCGAATTTGCCCGCATGCTCGGCGGCGACGATTCGTCAGCCTGGATGGCAGCCTTGGCGGTCGCGATTGCACCCCTGCTGCTAGGCCTTGGGACGACTCTTGGCACTCCCACGTTTGAGCCGCTGGGGTGGACGCTTTGCGCGTTCTTGATTATGCGCTCGGTGCTGGTCGGCGATCGAAACGCTCTTATCTGGGCCGGCGTAGTTGCCGGTTTCACCTTCGAAACCAAATATGGAATTGCGATCTGGCTTATCGGATTGGCGGTCGGCGTAATTGCGACCGAAGCTCGCAAGTTGGTGTCATTGCCTCAACTCTGGTACGGCATCGCCGCGTTTGTGCTGATCGGGGCGCCAAGTGTGCTCTGGCAGCAGACCCACGGATGGCCATTTTTGGCGACGATTAATTACGCAAGGGAATACCGGAATCTTACTGGTACGCCGGTTCGCTTCGAAATCCAGCAGATCCTAGCGATGAACTTCATGATGGCGCCGCTTTGGATCACGGGAATCATCGCGCCCTTTACGGCGGAAAGGCTGAGGCCGGCGCGTTTTCTCTCGATCGCTTTCGTAGTCACCACCGTGCTCATCATCTATACAAGGGGAAAGGACTACTATCTCGCTCCCGCTTATCCGTCGATGTTCGCAGTCGGGGCGGTGGCGTGTAGCTTCATGAGGCCTTGGTTAAGGGTCGCATGGTTTGCTGCAGCGACGGCTCTAACTCTTCCGATACTTCCCGTGGTACTTCCAATTCTGAACCCGCCCGCACTGGCCGCTTATCTGGACAAAACGCATTTGCGACCGCGACCGATCGAAAGAGAGAGCATTGGCGCCCCTCTAACGCAGGTTTTCTCCGACGAGCTTGGATGGCGGTCGATGGAAAAGCAGGTAGCTGAAATCTATCGATCGCTGCCTTCTCAAGATCGGACCCAAGCCGCTATCATGACAATGGACTATGGTGAGGCCGCAGCACTCGACGTCTACGGACGAGCCGACGGTCTTCCTCCAGCACTATGCGGACAGCTTCAGTACTATTTCTGGGGCCCTCACGGCTACGATGGCAGCGTCATGCTCATCGTGAATGGCGATATGGAGAAGTGGGGCCAGATCTGCAACGAGACCAAGGTGGCCGGTTCTTTCGGGGCACCTCTGACGATGCCGTACGAAAATGGGGTCGTGATTCTATGCAAGGGACTACGGCACCCGTTACCCCAGATCTGGGATAGTTTCAAGCGACTTCATTAGATTCTCTTTCCAAATTGTCGCTGCATGAAACCATCGTGAAACCGAAAGCACGAAATGGTCGAACGCATCGGGCTCTGTGATCGCGTTCATCTGGTCGGCGACGAAGATCGGACTGCTCACGGTTTCGATCACGCCATGGCCGGGATATTCGAAATTTGTCGCGTCAGTCGCGCTACGGCAAATACTGCGAACGGAATTGTGTCGGGATAACGCTGGTTCGGAGGACCACGAGCTCCTGCTGGCCTTGTCCGTTTTCGAAACGCATAAGTCCCGCGATGAACTGCTGTGGATCGCGCAGCGGTATCAGCCGTTCTTCGCTCAAAATTTTGCTGGTGATTTTCAATGTAAGATCCTTGGTCTCGCCCGGTGCGACAGTGCTCGAAGGCTCGACCCCCAACTGACCCACGTAGTCATGCGGCCCAGCCTTGGCCTTGTCTTCATCGGTACCGTTGACGAATGTCGCCATTGCCATAATGTACTGTTTCACGTTGATAGGACTGTCTCTAAGATTTTTGACCTTGACGTTCATGATGAGCGTGTCGGTGGCGTCGTCGTAGGTGGCACCGCTCGAGTGAATCTCGGCCATCTTTTCGCCAGACGAGATAAATTCGGGCGTGAACCAGTCGGTCTGCTGCGGCAAT
>Ga0182024_10009929_pt1 | contig 19533 bp, 20 predicted proteins | sample P32metaG_FD_120480 | JGI IMG/M metagenome (GOLD analysis project Ga0182024, IMG submission 120480) | Permafrost microbial communities from Stordalen Mire, Sweden - P3-2 metaG (Illumina Assembly) | ecosystem: Environmental > Terrestrial > Soil > Wetlands > Permafrost | place: Sweden: Stordalen... | reverse complement strand
GGCATCGAAGGACTATTTTACGGCAAAGCGGATCGTCGCACGCAAGCGCCGGTACGGCGAGCTTACCGAGAAAAGTATCCTTGAATACGCACGATCCCATAAGGTCGAGGAAGCCACGGTCGGACTCTCGCTTTTGTGTTCATTGCCTGTCGACGTGGTAGAGCGCGCGTTGATTGAAAACAACAGAGAAATGACACTGATCCTGGCCAAAGCCCTCGACTTCTCGTGGGAGACGACGATGTCGTTGCTGTTTCTTCGTGCAAAAGATCACCTAATCCCCGCGCAAAGTCTTGATAGCATGAGAGAAGAGTTTGATCGTCTTAACACTCAAACCTCTCGCAGCGTTCTAGAATTCTATCAGTCACGAAAGAACGCTGCGGCCGCCGTTTCCGACGATCGACGCTTGCCCCAGCTCCATAGCTAGCGAGATTCAGGACCGCAATCGCGCGCGGGCTATTAAGGTTCCAGGGTTGCCTCACGCCGCACAAGGCATGTCGGTTTCCGAATTCGTCGAGGAATCCTTGCGGATGTTGCCGGTCGATACCGGGCGGCTGCTGCGCGACGCCAAGCCCTACGAGATCGGAGCGAGTACCAGCGAGGTCCGGCGTATGCTGATCGGCCGCGAACCGTTCAACGAGACCACCTGAAGGGGTGTCTCATGCGGGCATGTCAAGAATCCGCGATGCCTGTCGTCCGCTCCGTGTGGCCGGAGCGCGGGTTGCTGCGCGACGCGCTGGCGGTGTTGGCGGGCTCCGCCATGCTTACCGCAAACGCGTGGGTGCAGGCACCGATGTGCCAGGCGCAGATAACTGCTTCAAGCTTCTGCTCGCGGACGTCTCGCTTGGGCTGCTGCACCGCGCCGCCACGCCTCGCCCGCGCTTGCTCGGCTATGGAGGACAAGCAACATGCCGACGATCGAGTCCGCGCTGGACCTGCGCTCCCCCGGAGCCCACGCCAATGCCAAAACTATGCGCGGGCTGGTGGCAGACCTTCGAGAGACGGCCGGGGGTGTGCGGATCGGCGGCGGTCAGGCGACGCGGGAGCGGCACCTCGCGCGTGGCAAACTGCTGCCGCGCGACCGCATCCGTGCCCTGATCGACTCCGTTTCGCCCTTCTTGAAGTCGGGCAGCTCGCCGCTCACGGCCTTTTCGGCGGCGAGGCGCCCTCGGCCGGGATCGTCACAGGCAGCGGCCGTGTCGCCGGGCGCGAGGGCATGATCGTCGCCAACGACGCGACGGTGAAGGGTGGAACCTACTTCCCGATGACGGTGCAGAGGCACTAGCGTCGCGCAGGAGATCGCGCAGCAGAACCGGCTGCCGTGCAGCTACCTGGTCGACAGCGGCGGTGCCAACCTGCCCAACCAAGACGAGGTTTTCCCCGGCGCGGACGGACATTGGCTCTAGCCCGGCGCCTGTGGGCTGATATGCTCCGCGACCGGGGAGTGCAATGCGTCGTCGGACAATATTCCGGCATACGGCTCGGTCGAGGGAAAATGGACGACTTTGCGCTACCGGCGACTCATTACGCGCTCAGTGGTGACGTTAGTATTGCCTACCAGGTTATGGGGGAGGCTTATTCGATCTCATCATGGTCCCGGGCTTTGTGTCGCACGTCGAATTTACGCACGAGGCGCCCGGTTATACGGCATTCTTGCGCCGCCTCTCGACGTTCGCCCGCGTGATTACCTTCGACAAGAGAGGTCAAGGATTATCTGACCGGATATCCGGAGCGCCCTCCCTGGAGGAACGCATGGACGATGTCCGTGCCGTCATGGACGCCGTCGGCTCGAGGCGGGCGGCCGTCATGGGTTTCTCCGAAGGTTGCTCGATGAGCGCGCTGTTTGCCGCCACGTATCCGGAACGGGTATCGAAGCTGCTGCTGTTCGGCGGATTTGCGGTGGCCACCATGTTACCCAATGATGTCGAGGAAAGAGTTGCGCAGCGCATGAAGGATTGGGGCACAGGCGCTGTGATCAAGACGATTTGTCCGAGCCAGGCAATGAATCCGAACGCGATCGAACATTTTGCAAAGTTTGAACGCTTGTCAGCCAGTCCAGGAGCGGTAAGGGCGATTACGTTAGCGAACGCCAAAATTGATATCAGGCCGATCCTTCCCACCATTCAAGTTCCGACCCTGGTATTGCACCGCCAGGGGGACCTTCAGGTTCCAATCGGTGCCGGCCGCAGCCTCGCCAGGCAAATATCAGAAGGTAGTTTCATCGAATACGCTGGAGAAGACCATCTTTTCTGGTCTGGAGATGTCGAGGCGTTGCTTGGCGATATCGAGGAGTTTGTCACCGGACACCGTGAAGGATCGGTGTCCGATCTTGAGCGCGTTCTAGCAACGGTTCTGTTCACCGACATTGTCAATTCGACGCGCAGCGCCGCCGCAATGGGCGATCAAACGTGGCGTCGTTTGCTGGACAGTCATGATCAAATAGCCAAACAGACGGTCGAGAAACATCGGGGCAATTTGATTAAGACGACCGGGGACGGCATTCTAGCGACCTTCGATGGTCCGGGACGCGCGGTACGATGTGCCCTGGCATTTGGCGCGGCTGCCAAGCAGATTGGTTTGCCGCTCAGGGCTGGACTCCATACGGGTGAGATCGAAATGCGAGGCCGCGACGTCGGCGGTATCGCGGTTCACGCTGCGGCTCGGGTCATGGCGCAATCGCAGTCCAGCGAAGTCTTGGTCTCAAGGGTCGTCACCGACCTTGTTGCCGGTGCAGGGTTAAAATTCTCCGAGCGCGGATCGCATGAACTGAAGGGTCTGCCAGGCAAATGGGACCTGTTCGCGGCGAGTTTGTAGCTTCTGAGGTGTCTGTTCCTGGCAGATTTTGAAGCCTTCGAGCTCGCCTTCCGCCCAGGCGAGCGTCTTCTCCATGGCTTCGCCCTGTGAGCAGCGCAGACACACGGCGCTCGGATTGAGCCCGCAATAAATTGCGACTCGAAACGGCGTGTTTTGCCTTACCGGATCCATTTCCGAACCTAAAAACAGCCCCCTTACCGCTCGAAACCCGCGCCGCCGGGAACGGAATTTTTGGCCGCAGAGACGGGCGCCGAAAATCGCCCGTGAAGAACCCATAGTGCCGTTCCTTTCGTAAGGCCGGTCATGATTGCGGAGCCGGTCTTTGTGCGGTGACCTCGCCCATCACCGGGGCACGACGGACTTCAGTTAAATAGTTGAGGGTCAATGATACCCACACGATGCCGTAGAGCAGCATGAAGCAGCTCGAATTCACGCCGAGCCAATCCAGGAGGACGCCGAACATGATCGGCAGCAGGAAGCCGCCGAGTCCGCCGGCCATGCCTACGATGCCGGAGACCGCGCCCATGCTGTCCGGAAATTCGTCGCCGATATATTTGAAGGTTGAGGCCATGCCGCAGGCGAAGGCGATTCCCAACACGAGCAGCATGCCCGCGAAGAGCCAGGGCGGCAATGCGATGCCGAAGTTGCGCGGCCCGCTGACGGTGTGGACGATCAACTCCGTCTTCGGATAGGAGAGCAGGAACAGGCAGACCCAAGCGACCCAAAGTACCCACCAAGTGACGTTATGGGCGCCGAAGCGGTCGGAGAGCCAGCCGCCGAAAGCGCGAAATGCGCCGCCAGGCAGTGAGAAACAGGCCGCGAGCAGCGAGGCCTCAGCGATCGAGAAGCCATATTCCGTCTTGAAGTATTGCGGCATCCAGACGGAGAGGGCGGTGAATCCGCCGAACACGATCGAGTAATACTGGCAGTATTTCCAGACGCGCGGATCGCGCACCACCGACAATTGGTGCCACATCGACGACACAGCGCGCTTGCCGACGGCAGGATCGGGTGCGGAGAAGACCCAGAAGACAACCGCAGTGATCAGAAGCGCCACGGCATAGACCCGCGGCACCATCTGCCAGCTATACGCGTTGATCAGGAAGGGAGCGATGAACATATTCAGAGCGGCACCGACGGTTCCGGCACCGAAGAAGCCCATGGCGAAGCCGCGGCGGTCCTTCGGAAAGAATCGCGCGACGTAAGGGGTCCCCACCGAAAACGAGGCGCCGACGAGACCGAGCGCAAGCCCGAGCAGGAGAAATTGCCAGAGCGCGGTTGCATAAGAAGAGATCCAAAGAGGGATCGCGCAGCCAATCAGCAGCAGCAACATGATGATCCGGCCGCCGAAGCGGTCCGTCCAGATGCCGAGGGGGAGGCGGAATAGCGCGCCGGTGAGGATGGGGGTTGCTGTGAGCAGACCGAATTGCGTCGAATCAAGATCAAGCTACGTGCGGATCGGAATCCCCGTCACGCCGAACATCATCCACACCGCGAAGCACACGGTGAAGGCCCAAGTGGTTACAAGCAGGACGGAGAGATTCCCGGATTTCGCCATTCCTCGCCCCGATGGGTTCGCGCAATGCCGACAGGCGGCCGTCGATGGCTGTGGCTGCCTTGTTTCCGTTCAGACAGTAGCAGGTCGGTTTTGGAAGGATTTGCTGCTCTCGTCAAGGCCGAGCATTTCGAAGCTATTCGGCTCAGTTCCTCCCGCAATTTTTTAATTTCGTGCTGAATTGGAAGCCGCCGAGCCGGAAATTTATCAGCGGCTGGTTGCTGCATTGGATGTGTAGCAGGCCTGTTACCGGTTCTTTACCGCTGTGTGGCCATAGCCCCTCCGGCCCTGGCAGGGACCTGATCCGCCAGCCGCGGTCTTTCTCTATAGCCCTGATCGGAAGGCCGAACGCCCCGCCGCCCATCTGGCAAACTTCACGGGCACCGTTCAGGTGGACGGCTATCCCGGCTTCGATCGGCTGAGCCAAGGCGGCTTAAAACACCATTTTCGACGATGGGACCTGCAGCCGTACCCTGCCTGTTAACGCAAACGAGGATGTCGGGTTCTCGCCATCGGCTGACACCGATGACATTGCCGATACCGTCACTCCGGAACGCCCTGCAGGTCCATCGGTCGTTACCACATTGACCGTAGAGGCAACCTTTCCCGTGGCGCTCAGAAAACGCCCACGCAAATTCAATGATTGCATATCGTTCATGGAGCGGAATGCCGACCGCGCGTGCCGTCCTTATCGTCGCGAGAATGGATCGAGAAAATGCAATGATCGTGGATTCCGTTACCGGCGCACTGTATTTCCGACGCGGAAAGCCTCCACTTCAAACCGAGATTTTTGCCGACCCATTCCAGAGAGCCGGGAAACCAGCCGTCGAAGGCATAGCAAAGACCGGCATCCGAAACACTTCCGTGCTGGTGACAGACGTAAATTGAATGGTCCAATCGCACCCGCGCAAATCCGGTCGCCTCGTCAAAGCTCTCGACAGTAAACTGCCCCCAACCGCGCTGAGATATTCGCTTCATATAATGAAGGAAGACCGCGCCGCCGCCGAGGCGATGCTTGACCGATTCCTTTTCGCACCATTGCCACGCCGATTTATAGCCTGCGTCGTACAGGATCTGCGCGTGCGCCTCTCTGCCGAGAGCGGCCGCAAATGCATCATGATGGTTCACGTAAAAATGGCGCGGCAGATAGACCATCGGCAAGCCGTCGGTCGTCCAGCTTCCTGTCTCTGGATCGACACGGATTGGTACCTCCGGGTCAAACGATGTCATTCGGGTCCCCTTGCGCCGCTGGCTCAGATCGCTCTGTCGGGGTCCATAACCCGAACGATGAAATTGTCGACTTCCAGCTCATATTTGCACCAGATCCGACGAAGTTCGCGCACCGGATCGTCGTGATCGTCCACACGCAGATTGATATGCGGGAAGTCAAACTGATCGGCGACAAGAAGTGTTGCCGAGCGAACCGGACTGATTTCGCCTCCGGCATCCAGGCCGGCATCGAGCGCGTTGATCAGCCGATCGGCGAAATGTGTCTCGGGCTTTTTCACAAAGCCCTCCACCATGCGCTGCGGCAACTCGCTTTTTACAAGCAGATTTCCTATCGACACGCATTGCGGTCCTTCGAACCCACAATGTTTCGAGACAATGCTTTTCCCCGAAAACTGGGCGGTCCGGCCCTGGCGGTCAACCACCGCGAGCTGGCGCCAGCCGATGACATGGCCGGATTTCACGAGTTCATCTATCGTCTCCTGCGCGCTAGCACCCTCCTCCAGCAAATCCAGCCCCCGCGGTCCGAGACGTGGATCCGTCCTGTTTTGAGTCAATACGGCGCCGACACCGCCGCGAACGAAGGGGCATCTCGCGCCAACCGCGAGGCTCGCTGTCGCTATGACGACGCCGAAAGCTCCGGTCTTGGGGCAACGCGCCGCGAGTGAAAACGTCATTTAGGCCTCCAGTTTGCTATTCGAAAATCAATGGCTGTCGCTTCTCTTATGACATCCCACTTGATAGAATTACCGTGTCCCATGAGTTCCAGGACAACGTGACGTCATCGCCCTCACGGCAACAATCCGACGTCTGCACTTTGATGCTTCGGTTACCAGCCGTCGCGACGCGGACTTGCGAGTGTGAGCCCATGAAAATGACGTGCTGAATCTTTCCATCGAGCGCATTCTCTAGAGAAGCCGACTCTCCGTGCTTGCCGATCCGCAAACGTTCAGGCCGAACGGAAAATACGATAGGAGACCGCGGATTAATCGGCGCGTCGGATTTCAGAACAATGGATTCGCCGCTGTCGAGACGCGCGAGTACATCGTTTCCGCGCATCTGCGTAACTACCGCGTTGAAGAGGTTAGACTGACCGATAAATTCGGCAACAAAGGCATCAGCGGGACGCATATAGATCTCCGCCGGTGAGCCAACCTGGCGGATGGTGCCTTCGGTCATCACAATGACGCTGTCAGCCAGCGCGAGCGCCTCCTCCTGGTCATGGGTCACGAACAGCGTCGTAATACCCACGGTTTTCTGGATTTGCCGCAACTCGACCTGCATCTCCTCGCGAAGTTTCTTGTCCAGGGCACTGAGCGGCTCGTCAAGCAACAGCATCTTTGGCTCAATGGCCAACGCGCGGGCGATGGCCACGCGTTGTCTCTGGCCTCCCGACAGGTGTTCGGGATAGCGCGCGGCAAAGCCGTTCAGCTTCAAAAGATCGAGCAAGGCGCCAACCCGATCGCGAATTTCTGAGCGCGGCAAGGACCGCAATCGCAAGCCGTATCCGATGTTCCCCTCGACAGTCTGATGAGGAAAAAGCGCATAATCCTGGAATACGATGCCGATGTTCCTGCGGTGAGGCGGCAGATTTGCGACGTCCTGGCCGTCGATCCGCAACGTTCCCGTGTATTCGCTGAAGCCGGCGATAATGCGAAGCAACGAAGTTTTTCCGCACCCGCTCGGGCCGAGCACCGCCGCGAACTCGGCGGACTCAAGCCGGAGCGAAACGCCCTTCAGGACTTCTACGTTACCGTAGCTCAATCGAATATTTTGGAGTTCGACCAGAGCCACGATTATCCGCCCGAAAACATGTGCTTGGCGACGAAACGATTGAAAATCGCGATAAACAATACAACCGCCAATACGATCAGCGACGAGAGCGCTGTTGCCGTCGGATCATTTTCCGTTTGCACGCTGGTGTAGATCGCCACCGGTAACGTCGTTCGATCCCAGACCAAGAACTGGGACGCGGTAAAGTTCTCGAACGAGGTGACGAACGCGAAGATTCCGCCGGCCGCCAACCCCGGCGCAATCTGCGGAATCGTGATCTGGAAAAACGCGCGCAACGGCGTGGCACCCAGCGATTGCGCGGCCTGCTCGAGGGAATTCGGCACGCCACTCATGGCGGACAGCACAACGCGAACCGTAAAGGGCAGCGTAATCACGCAATGAAGGAGCGCCAGCGAGATAAACGAGTTGAAAATGCCGAGTCCCGCCAGGGTGACGAGAAACCCCATCCCGACGACGACCTGTGGTACAATCAAGGGCGATAAGAGAAGCGTCAATACGACGTCATGACCAACGAACCGAAACCGGGTCAAGGCGACGGATGCGCAGAGACTTACCAGGACGCTGACCAATGCCGACCCGACGGCGAGCATCAGGGTCAGGCGCGCGGCTTCGACGAAGCCGCTACGGTTGGCCAGATTTTCGTACCATCGCAACGACAGGCCGCGTGGCGGAAACACCTGTTCGACTCCTGAATTCAGCGACACGCCGATCAACACGACAATCGGCACCACCAAAACAAGGATGAGAGCGCCGCCGATAGCTCTCATACCAAGATGCTGTGTTTTCCTTACGCTCATCTAGGCGCGCTCATGTCGCGTTAGCCGGTCGAAGAGCTTGTTCAGCGAAAGAACAACGATCCCCGAAAGTACGAGCGTAATCACTGCCGCCGCAGACGCGAAGGTATAGTCGAAAGACCGCATCGCCTTGTTGTAAATAAAATTTGCGATCATGTCAGCGTAGCCGCCGCCCAGCAGTCCCGGCACGATATAAGATGTCAGTTCAAACAGGTAGACGATGACAACGCCAGCGGCGACGCCGGGCAGGCTTAACGAGAAAGTGACAGTCCAGAATATGCGCATCGGTGTCGCGCCGAGCGACGCAGAGGCCATTTCCACATTTGGAGAAATGTTCTTGAGGCTGGCAAGGATTGGGAAAACCATGAACGGGATCGAGACCATCACAAGCCCGATCGCTACTCCGGTCTCGGTGAACAGCAACCTCATGGGCTGCTGGATGATGTTGAGACCAAGCAGGGTTTTGTTTATTATTCCGTTCTTACCGATCAGCAGCATGATCGCGTAGGTGCGGATCACGTAGGCCGTAAACAACTGAATGATCAAGATCGCGCCGAAGATCAATTGGGTGCGCGGACCGGACCGGTACATCGCATACGCGATGCTGTAGCCGATAACGGCGCTGATGAATGTGCAGTACAGCGATATGCGCAGCGAGCCGAACAGATAGCTCCAATAGAACCAGGAGCTGAGAAACTTCCAGTAATTGTCGAACGTAAAGCCTTCACCGATGACGCTCACCCCGCCCGGCGAAAAACTGTAGCGCACCATGGACGCCATCATCGCGATAAACACCGCGATGATGGCCGCGCCCGGTAGCAGCAACGCTGCAACTAGTAGCTTCTTGTTATGCATGACGTTTTTTACCGAAAAGATCCGGCTGGCACCGCCAGCCGAGGCGCTTATCGAACCTGGACTTCGCGCGCCCAACGATCTTCCCATGCGGAATATTGCGAATTCACATAGGCCCAGTCGACGGAATAAACATCGGCAATGGGCAGGCTTGGAATGATACCCTTTAGCTTCTCGGGAATACTTGCCTTGGCATTCGCAGGAACCGTTCCGGCAATCGAAGCCATGATCGTCTGATACTGAGGTTGAAGCATGTATTCGACAAATTTCTCAGCGGCCATCTGCTGCGCTTCTCCACGACCCTTCACGATCGAAACCGGAATATCTGCCAGAAAGTGCGGTGTCGGCATGACGAAAGCATATTTCGAACCCGGCCCGAGATGGTGGTAGACGTTAGGAAGCGCGCCCCACGCGACAACGGCAACTTCGTCGGTTTCCAAGAGCTTGATGGATTCTGGATCCGTCGAATAGACGGTGTGGATGTTCGGCTTGAGTTTTTTGATATTTTCGAAGCCGGCGTCGATTTTGTGCTCGTCCCCGCCGTTCAAAAGCGCTGAAACGATCAGGAAGCTACCGCGATCAAGGGCTAGCGTTACGCCAACCTTGTCTTTCAGACGGGGATCCCAAAGATCCTTCCAGGTTTTCAACTCAAATGGCGCAAGATCCTTGCGATAAAAGATGCCGCGTGGTGACAGCCAAATCGATACGCCGGCGTCGCTCACAAACTCCTTGGGCATTTCCTTGAGATGGGGGATTTTCTCAGGGTCCAGCTTGGCCAGAATTCCCGCGCTGGTTGCAGCCTGAACGGTGCTGGCGATCGATGTCCAGACATCAACCTGAGGATTTCCGCGCTGGGCCGTCAGCTTGTTCAGGCCGTCGGCAGAACCGGATTGCACGACAAACTCAACCTTCGTGCCGGAGTCCTTTTCAAACGCCTCGGCAACCGGCCGGAAAATATCCTGCCAATATCCGCCCCATGTCAGCAGGCGGATTTCCTTCGCGGGCGATTGCGAAAACCCCTTTGAAGAAATGAACGGAAGCGCTGAAACTGAGGCACCCATTGCTAGAACGTGTCTGCGATTCCACATGGCTATAATCCTTGCATGCATTGAAAGATGAGTTTACCGCGTCGCCTTTGCCGGCTCCCGATCGTTGAGCGCCGTTTGAAGAAATTTGGCTGCACCAAGAATGTGGCGGACAATAAGGTCCGCCGCATTGTCGCCGTCTCGCTTGTTGAGGGCATGGAGAATCGCCCGATGCTCCCGCTGCGTTCCAATGATAAAATTCTTGTCAAACAGAGGCTGCGCCACCGCAAAATATTCCTGGTAGTCGCCGACAAGCTTCAGGAGACGTTCGTTCCCGGAAGCGCGAATGAGTTCCTCGTGAAACTGGCGATTCAGTTTCGCTCTTTTATCCGAGGCCTCGAACGGTAATTGCTCCATCTCATCGCACAGTTCAGCGATCCGCGCCAACTGATCGCCGGTGATTGCGCCGGCCGCCCGCCGTACGGCATGAGCCTCCAGAGCGGCCCGGATGTCGAGAATGTTGAGCAATTCCTTGTTGACGTTCGTGACCTCGTACCCGCTCGTTCCAATCGAACGAATGAGGTCCATACTTTTCAATTGCCATAACGCTTCTCGAACCGGCGTGCGGCTCACGCCGAGCTCGGCGGCGATGTCGAGCTCGACGAGGCGTTTGCCTTCCGTGAACTCGCCGTCGATAATCTTGTCCCGCAGGTAACGATGGACCTGGTCGGACACGCGATCTCTGGTGATCTGGCTCATTAGCGAATCGATCCTGCTATGTCGAGAACTGTTGCAGCGTAGACCTTGCTGGCCGTTTCCATCTCGGCAATCGCGACCCGTTCGTCTGGCATGGTGTTGAACTGGCCGCCCGGCCCATAAAGCACACCAACCATTCCCACCTTGGCGAGATGAGCCGCATCGGAGCCGAAAAACCGTGCCGGCGTATGCATGCCAACCTTGGGGGTCTGGCCGGTCACAGCCTGATGGGCGTTGCGAAGCGCCACGACCGGTGGCGCCTCATGCTCCACATGAAAGGACGGCATGAAGATCCGGTTTTCCTCCACCATCTTCAGCTCTGCCTTGAAGGTCGGGTCTTCTCGCTCAATCTCATCGATCAGCGTCTGGATATCGCGCATCGCCTGATCGAGGTTCTGTGACGGCGCGAAGCGGCCGGCGCATTTGACCACGCAGACGTCGGCGAGCTGTTGCGGCCGCCAGTCGAATAGTTCGCGCGAAACGCCGCAACGAATCACACCGATATTTATTCGGTTAAGCTGCCCATCTTCGTCGCTTGCCGCCCCGGTGAAAGATAGTGCCCGCAGCCGGGGAAGCAGCTTTTCAAGTCCTACGACGGCGTCGATTCCGTCTTCCCGCTTCGAGAGATGCCGCGTCTTGCCAAGAACCGTGATCTGAAAGACAAAACTTGCGGAATGGCGCGTCAGAAGAGTTAACTCGGTCGGCTCACCGACAATGAAATAGTCGGCGCGAATACCGCTTTCGATCAAGTTGACGGTGCCCACTCCTCCCTGCAGTTCGCCATGGACAAAAGCGAGAATGACCTGGCCCTCAGGCTCGAAGCCAGTCGACTTCAACATGGCGGTCGCGTGCAGAAAACTGGCATTGCCAGCCTTCATATTGCAGATTCCGATGCCGTAGACGAAGTTATCGTCGGTTTCGCCACCAAGCGGCGCTCTGGTCCAGCCTTCCCCGGCTGGATTGGTGTCCATATGCCCATTGTACATCAATGACGGACCGCGACCGCGACCACGCCAAATGCCGATGACATTGAAACGGCGCGGCGCCACTTCCTTAAGTGAGACCTCCAGTCCCAAGTCAGACATGAAATCTGCGGTCCACTCGGCAATCTCGGCCTCGTCGCCGCTGTAACTCTTAATGCGCGCCGTTTGCGAAGCTATCTCGACGACCTTTTTTCGATCAAAGGCCTTCAGAAGATTAGCACGCGACAGAGGCATTGAGCGTTACTCGGCGGCTTGCGGTGTTGCGGAAAGGCGCCGGCCATAGCGTGCCTTTGAATGGAATTCATCACCCAACGCCGCCAGCGCAAGCATTTGCAAAAGCCGATCTTCCCGGAAATGCAGTGTGAACGTGCGCAGATCGCGGTAGAACAGGTTGAGGTGGCTGTCGTTGAACGTGGAACGCGCGCCGCAAATGTCAAACGCCTTGGTCACGAAGTCCAAACCGGCCTGCTTGGCAAGAAACAGAGTTTGCATGGACAAGCGTTCGGCCTCGTCGAATTGCCCTGCTTCCCACAAGGCCGCCGCCCTCATCAGTACAGATTCAGCGGCAGAAATGCGGGCTTCGGCCTCACCGAGCTGATTGAGCGCGACCTGCCCTGCCTTCAAATCCGGCCGCTTCGAGACATAGTCTCTGACGTAGTCGTAAACCGCCTTGGCTTGCCCCAAATGGTTGGACGCAAAGCCAAGAGTAAAGGTCCTCGGGTCTTTTTGGACCCAGTCGCCGGGCTGTCCAACCACTTCGGAAGGATCGACCGCGACATCGGTCAGATGAATGTTCCAGCTTACGGTTGCCCGCATGCCCAGCGTATCCCAGTTGTCGTCGAGACGGACGCCGGCACGCCCCTTCGGCACCATCGCAAAGACCATTCCCTCGTCCATGCGTGTCGCGCCTTCAATGAGCGTCCAAATCACGTAATAATCCGCGGCGGGCGCTACCGAGGCAAACCCCTTGAACCCGCTGAGGATGAAGCCGTCGCCCCGTGGTCTCAGAACGCTGTCGAATTTTTCCGGACCGGAAACGCGGACAGATGCTTCGCTCCCACATGATGCGTAGAGATGGCCCCCATCTGAAACACCGGGCATGTAGCGATCGAGCTGAACTTGAGTACCGTTGCCTGCGACGATGCCTACTCCGTGGCTGTGAACCTGCAAGAGCTGAGCCGTGGAACTGCAGTAGCGGGCCATTTCCATCAGCACGAGATAGTAGGCAAGGTAGCCTCCCTCCCCCCACAACCCATGGCCGCCGTAGCGCTTCGGGACGGTCAGTTTATGCAAACCCGCCGCCTTCAACTCATTGAAATTTTGTTCGGGGAATGCTGCAGCCTTGTCATAAGTCAAAGTTCGTTTCGCGAAAGGCGCGCTGACCTCTCGGGTCAATTCAACCAAATTTCGCTGTTCCTTGGTCAATCCGAAAAACATAGCCCAGGATCTCCAATCAATGTGTCGAATAATACTGTACTCTGTATACAGGACGCAAGACAAAATTTGGAAATGCCCCCATTTTAAAGCCTTGTCGGAGCGACCTGCACCCCGCCCCTAAGCGACAAAGGTCAAAACAGCTTGGTGCGGAGCAATCATCTCGAGACATTGCGAATTCGATTTCGAGATGGGACCGCCGGCCGACGGCAAAGTACGTTGCGAAACGATCTAAATACGAGCGTGTTTCGCATTGGCTGTCGCGGCGATCACAATCAACGACAAGAGCAACCAAAGCTTCCGCGCTTACGATTCTTCCGGGCATTCCATAACCGCCTGATGCTGCAAGCGTCGATTTGCGATAGTTGCTCGCTTGATGCGTTGTCGCTCTGCGAGGATTGTCTCGGCTCTGCCGAAGTAGACGTCGGTCGGTGTTAGATTGTCGATGCTCTCGTGGTACCGGACGTGGTTGTAGTGCTCGACGAAGGCGTCAATCTGCCGTTCGAGATCGCTGGGCGGGTAGTAGTTTTCGAGCAGAATACGGTTCTTCAGAGTCTGGTGCGAGCGCTCGATCTTTCCCTGAGTTTGGAACCTGCAACATCCGGACGAGCAGTTCGGGATCAATCGAAGGCCGGCCGGTAGAGCTGTAAAATGGCGCCAAGTGCCTCCGAACGTCCGACAAATCGACAAAACGGTCGATCGACCTCAGCAAGTGGGTGGCCGGAACGTGTCGCTCAAGTGAGAACTCGTAGAACAGCGCCGCCTGATCAACCTGCCGCGGACCCATCATCGCTTCCAGTCTCCCGCCCACAGGAGGGAATGAATCAGCGAATTCCTTCCGCTTCAACAGCAGAGCTTTTCAACACAATCCCCCAGAAAGCAGACATTTCGGTCGGCATGTATCAAACGTGCCGATAGTCGACATTAGGTTGCTTGCTTGAATGGAGCCGCAGGGCGGTCTAGCAAACGGATTTCCCTCAGATCATCGAGAGAACCGTCCGCGCGAGATTAGCAGCGGATTCCACCAGCTGATCTGCGCCAGCAGTTTCAAGTTCATCTCGGGTGCCATAACCCCATAGCACGCCGAGACCGCGCATTCCGACACCCTCCATTTGTTCAAATTCGGCTTGCAACGTAAGGCCGGCTATACAAACGCGCCATTCGCTTTGCATTGCACGTGCAAGAATAACGATTTATGCGCAGGATGCTTGAGCCATATGGGCTAGAGTTTTGGCGCGTTGCCCTGCGGCGTCGGATTCCGCTCGTTCTTTTCCGCAGCAAGAGCATCGCCATCGATGGCGGCCGCGCTGACAATCCGTTTAAAATCCAACAGTGTGAATTGTGCATTGCCAACCCGGTCCAGCGCAATGCCCTGAGTAAGCTGCACGCTTAGGGCGCCGTCGCAATTGGCACCCTTTGCCTCGTCCAGCATCGCGTTCAACGTTTTTTCCTTGGCCTGCAAACGTTTCACGACCGCCACGCAGCTGCTCGGGCCATTGGCGCCGTTGAGCTTGATCGCAGCTCTCGGATCGAGCGGCCGGTCGATCGCGTCAAGTGCCGTCGTTCCTTTGTACTTCGCGCCCACGGATACGATCCTGCCTGCGCGATAGATGTAATAGAGGTGCTGATCACCGACGATGGTTGGCGCTCCGTATTTATCCATGACCTTTTTTATCATCTCGGTCTTGGACGGCTGCTGATCTTGCGCAAACGTCAGGTTTCGGGTGATGAAATAAGCGCGGTTTGAGCTCGCCGGCGAGGAGAAGTTGCTCGAAAGCACTTCGCCAGTCTGTTTCGGGCCAGAGGGAAAATCAAACGTCAACGCAGCGATGTAGCTGACGGCCGTGCTGCCAAAGTTCTGCTGCTGGATGTCGGTCTTGGTATCGTCGCGCCCCTTGAAGGTCGATTCAAAGATCGCCCGCGCGGATTCTGCCGTCGAGTCCGTGGAGATACCCAGAATATCTGGGTGCACTTTTGCCGCGAACGCGGACTCGGAAGTCTTCGGCTTGATGTCGTAGGCCGAGGACGCTGCGGGTAGGCTTGCCAAGCTCACGGCAAGAGTTGCAAACAGGGCACGGCAAAACATGGATCACCTGAAAGCCAAATGAAGAAACAAGGAAGAGCGAAAGGATTACGCCGATTTCTTAACCGCAATGTCAACATCGGAGTTCCATTTCTTTCGCTCTCCCAAAAACCCTGCCTTAGATGGTGACGCGACTGCCAAAGCTGTGGGCGCAGATGTCCGCTCCGGGACCAATCGTTACCGAAATGGACTGGCCGCGCCATGTCCGGTTTGCCCCCGCTAGCGACCTGCGGCAGCCTTAGTCAAACCCACCGCCGATACGTCGATTCCGCGATGCACCCAAGGGGGCCGGTTCGTCCAATGCAAACGGCAACGGGAGCGCCTCTCGGACGCACCTGACTTCAAGTGAACGCAAAAAGTCCAATTGGAGTTCGAGCGGCATAGTGCTAATGTGATCTTCTGACGTTCCTCCGTTGGAGCATCAGGCTTCTCAATCCGCTTGGCGGGTTCTTTTTTGCAGGCGCATCGGGGTAAGGAAAAGCTTTGTTCGGTCGATTGAGTCCTCCGGAAGCGGTAGTCTTGTGACGCAAAATGTCGGTTCAGGTGGAGTCGAGGATGGGCGCGGTAGCTTGGGGCCTATGGAAGAACTGGGAGAGCTTCAAAGCGTACCTCGAAGGACCCGACTTCCCGAAAGCGCCACCGGAAGAAAGTGCATGATCAGCCGCTCAGTCCGATACCCGGAACGGGCCGTGCTCGACTGGCCTAAGTATAGCAAGGGCACATATGCCGATGCTCAGGCCGAAACCAAGCTTCGTTGAATGAATGGGACAGGACGACCTTCTACGGCGGCGGCGATACGGATTATCCGAAGCTGGAAGCCGCGGACGCCGCTGAGTAAGCTTCCGGTCTGAATCGTCATACCCAGCGCAAGCAGGGCATCCAGCAAGCACAGGGCGCTCCGGTTGAATCGACAGGCCACGGCCTACTGGATCATCCGCTTTCGCGGACGATGAGGCTGACAGGTCAGGAGGATGCTCTGAGAGGTCATCCCGCCCGCGGACCCACTTGAGCTTGTGGAAATGCGGAGTATTATTCCGAGCTTCGTTCGACCGAAATGACACTGCCCGCGATCTCGCTGCCGCGAAACCTGGGCAATTCTCGCTGTGCAATCCCGATGATCTGGACGCGGGCGGCAACCTCACGTGAACCCACAGACGCCTGACAACCAGTGGCGGCGCGCCGAGGCGATCAATGCGGCGCTCGCCGCACTGCGCGATGGTTGTATCGAGCAAGCCGAGACGATGGCTCGCGCGCTAGTCAATGATGTCCCGGATGACCCCGCGGCGCATCAGCTCGTTGCGACGGTCGCCTGGCAGCGGGGTGACCACGCGGAGACGCTCTACTGGGCGCGATCATGCCTCACGCTGCGAGCGAGACACGCGCCCGCGTTGCTTCTCGCTGGCCGCGCAGCGAGAGCCGCAGGCGATCTCGATCGCGCCTTGCAGTATTTTCGTGAGGCCGCACAATGCGCCCCCGAAAGAGCCGATGCGGCTTTCATGATATGTATTACGCTGCTTGAGCATGGCGATGCGGAAGCAAATGGCGCTTTACACGATCTGTTGCGCCGGTACCCCAATGACGCCGAAGGATGGCACGAAATCGGCATGACGCTGCACAGGGCCAACAAGTTCGAGGCGGCGCTGCTCGCATTCACGCGTGCAGCGGAGGTGGTTCAAAATCCCCGCTATGAAATGGCCCGCGCCACGAGCTTGCGGGCGTTGGGCCGGCTTGGCGAGGCCGTCGACGTTTTGCGCAAGGCCAGATCGCTGCTGCCGGGCAATACCGATATCGCATTGCAGCTGGCACTCTGCCTCCACAAGCTCGGCGAGCTCGTGGCAGCGCGAGCCGAACTCGAGCGCATCCTGGCGTCAAACGCTGGCAACGCAAATCTCTGGTTCGCCTACGGGCTGATCTGCCAGGACTCGCGTGATACAATGGCCGCGATCACGGCCTACAATCATACTCTTCACTTGTCTCCCGAACTGGCGGAAGCCCATGTCAACCTTGGCATCTGCCTGCAGCAGACCGGCGACATCGCGGCAGCCAAGGTCAGCTTCGGCCGCGCGATGCGGCTTCGCTCCGATACATTCGGGCGCATCGCGCAGGCCCTCCCTGCAGCGCCGCGCGGCGAGTTGTGGCTCGACTCCGAACGGCTCAGGCAGTCACTCGCCGGTTGAGCGGCCCCTTCTGGCCCGAAATTTTCGCCGATACACTCCTCGTCGACTCAAGAGCGCAGCGGCAGTCTCGTCATAGCGGCGCTCCGCTGCGGCTGACAAGGCTTCACAGTGCAGCTCCAGCGTGGTTCGCGCTACCGGAAAACATTGCGCGACCGGCGTGCCACGCGGCAACACACCTTCAAAATCGGGATCGGTCCAGACGGCCGGAAACAGCACACCGACATCGGAAAAACGATCGCAATCGACAAGTCCGCTCAACAACCGAAACGGAAGATCGGCGCGGTTGATGGGGTGCGTCGCAAACAGCGAGTATCCGGGCTCGAGCTCGATGGTCCAGAAGCTGTTGAACTTCACGATGGATGTTGCTGCGTCGTGAAACGGCGTCGCAGTCACTTGCGCCGGCACGTGAAAGCTGATCGGTGACCGCGGGTGCGCTTCCGGCGACAGCTGCGGTAATTTCCAATCCCACGACAGCACGCCATCACGCATAGTGACATCGCAAGGAAGCGGGATAACAAAGCCGAAGGCCATGGCGTCGACAAAGGGCGGGCAGTGCTTGACCGTGCGGACGTCCTCACCATGCACGGCGGACCAGGCGGTGCCGGGCATGTTTCTGAGCCATTCGGGCAAGGCTTGCCGCGCCGGAATCGGCCGCGCCAGCCCGTCAATCAATGCCCGATCGCAACGAAACGTCACCCGCATGAGACCACTCGCTTGCCGTCGTTCCTGACCTTCATGGGTTCGGATACAGGCCCAGATTGAAAGCGATCGATATCCGCAAGGAATTGCCGGTGTAGGGGCGCACCGCGTGCAACAGGAACGACGGAAACAGAAACAACAGCCCCGCACGCGGTCGAATCGTCTGCGCGCTTCCTGCGGAGCGGCCATCCTCGCCGGCAAACTTCAGGAGCGGCGCATGCATCATCGGCGACGGACCGCGCGGATCGAACATTTCGAACTCGCCGCCGAGCGAGGCGTCATCGGCGCAACCGCCGTCAGCGACATAATAAGTGCCGGACCAGAACGAACCTGGATGGTAGTGGCAGGCGTTCGAACCGCCCGGCCCGATGACGTTAGCCCAAGCTTCGACCTTCCAGTCAGGCTTGATCGGGTTGCCATCGCGGTCGGCGGTCAGCTGGGTCGCGACGGATTGGCCGGCGCTCAGCACCTGCTGAATACCTTTGCCACCCCACTCCAAGATGTCACGCGTCGAATGCCAGCCGCCAATGCTCGACGCTCCGATCGATGGCTGTTCGGCGCGGCGCTGCAAGATGATTTCGGTTAATTCCGCGTTGCGTTCCTCGGCGCCAGGCAGCATCACTGCAGCTACCGGCGTCGCAAACAACCCCTTCACTTCGACGTCGGACATGCCCGGACCTCTTCGAGCCGTTCTACTACGTGAAAAGAAAAAGGGGTGGGAACCACCCAAGGAGCTTCCCACCCCCGTTCGTCAAGCGTCAACCGGATTAAGTCTTCTTGTGCGGAACTTCCGCTTTCCAGCTCTTGATGAGCTCATCGTAGTCCTGCGTGACGCCTTGCGGCTTCTCGTTCGCGAGCTTGCGTTGCGGCGCGACATTGCCGTCCTTCTCGGCCTTGGCGTACCAATACTCAGCGGTCTTCTCTTCATTGAGCTTCGGTCCGAGCTTGCCTTGCACGCCGGATTTCTCTAGGCGCGCCATGATGGCATCCTGATCGCGTGCCAGCCCGTCCATCGCTTGCTGCGGCGTCGCCTCACCGGATATGGCCTTCGAGACATTCTGCCACCAGACCTGCGCTAGCTTGCCGTAATCCGGCACGTTGACGCCAGTCGGTGTCCACAACTTGCGCGCCGGGCTGCGGTAGAACTCGACGAAACCGCCTACCTTCGGCGCAAGCTCCGTCATCGCGTCCGCCCAGATGTCGCTCTCGCGGATCACATGCAGGAACTTGACCGACTTCTTCAGCGAGACCGTCTTCGACACGCAGAACTGCCCGTAAAGCCACCCCGCCTTCACCTTCTGCGGCTGGGCATATTTCAAGTACGTCCAGCAGCCGACGTCTTG
>Ga0182024_10009928_pt1 | contig 19533 bp, 17 predicted proteins | sample P32metaG_FD_120480 | JGI IMG/M metagenome (GOLD analysis project Ga0182024, IMG submission 120480) | Permafrost microbial communities from Stordalen Mire, Sweden - P3-2 metaG (Illumina Assembly) | ecosystem: Environmental > Terrestrial > Soil > Wetlands > Permafrost | place: Sweden: Stordalen... | reverse complement strand
GCGGCCGTCGGGCTTGCCGAATTCGGGGCGGCAATGGCCGTCGACATGCGCGCCGGAATCGATCCGCAGATCCTGATGGATGACGTCGCCGCTCATATGCGCGGTGCTGGTGAGCACCACCTTCCGCGCCTCGATCTTGCCGTCCACCTTCCCGGACAGCTCGACTTCATCGCCGTAGACCGTTCCTTTGATCCGTGCGTTGGTTCCGACCTTTACGGTCGCGGCGCGCACGTCGCCCTCGACTTCGCCTTCGATCTGAATGTCCTCGGTGCTCTCGAGTTGGCCCGTGATCTTCAGCGCCTTGCTGATGACCGACACGGACGATGCCTGCCCGGGCATGGCAGGCGCGGGAGCCCGCCGGGCTTCGACGGGAGCAGGCGCTGGGGCCGGCTGGGGCGACGGCGACGTGGCGGCCGGCTTCGGTACAGGTTCTTTGTCGCTGCGTGTGAACATGGTCATGGCTGCGTCTCCGGGAGGGTTTCGAGAGTTTCAAAGTAATTGACCGGCCGCCAGGGCATGCGCCCATCGATCCGCGCACCACTCGCGACCGAGACGGTGGTGTGGAAAATTCGTCCCCTGACATCCGCCGAAGCGTCGATCGTCACGTTCACTGCGAAGACGCGGCCGTTCATGCGCCCGCCAATATGGGCGTCGCGCGCCACCATGTCGCCTTCCACCGCGCCGTCCTTTTCGATGACCAGGCGGTCGGCCCGGATCTGACCGAGCACCTTCCCGTGGACACGGAGCTCGCCTTCGGTCTCCAGATTGCCTGTCACGGTGAGCCCGTGCCCCAGATGCGAAGTGGGCAATCCAGCATCGCTCCGGCGGGGTTGCGTCCTGATGAGCGCACGACTGGGCAGAGCGGACATTATTCGCCGTTCCTCAATCCAATGCTGATCCCCCGCGCAACCCGATCATGGCGCAGAACCATGCGGCCGGGCAAGCGATCCCTCCCGTTGCATGTTCCCGGGCTCTGACGTTCAAGGTTGTGCATGAACTACCGCCACGCCTTCCACGCCGGCAATTTCGCAGACGTCGTGAAGCACCTTGCGCTTTCGGCAGTCATTCTGCACCTCAGACGTAAAGAAAAAGCATTCTGCGCGATCGATACCCATGCCGCGGCGGCCCTCTATGACCTCGAGGGTGCCCAGGCGCTGCGCACCGGCGAAGCCAAAACCGGCATCGGCCGGCTTCGCGGATTGAGTGGCACTGACCTCCCCGAGGCGCTCGCGGCCTATCTCGATTGCGTCAGGCAGGAAGGGGAGGGTCGCTATCCCGGGTCGCCGCGGATCGCGGCGCGGCTCCTTCGCCCGCAGGACCGCCTGGTCGCGATCGAGAAGCTTCCCGAGGACGCGGCAGCCCTGCGCTCGGCGCTCTCCGAATTCCGCAATGTCCGCGTCGTCGAGGGCGACGGATATGAGCGCCTGCCGGGGCTGCTTCCGCCGGCGGAGCGGCGCGGCGTGATCCTCATCGATCCACCTTATGAAGCGGATGATGAATTCGAGCGTGCCGTGGAACTGCTTGCCGGTGCGCATAGGCGCTTCGCCACGGGAATTTATCTTCTATGGTTTCCCATCAAATTCAAGGGTACCGCCGACGCGTTCTGCGGCGAAGTGCGGACGCGGGTGCCTGCATCAATGTCGAGGCTCGACATCGATCTCGGGCGGCCCGCGGAATCGGAGAAGGAGCGCCTCTCCGCCGCCGGACTTCTGGTCGTCAATCCGCCATTCGGTTTCGAGGACGAAATGAATGCCGCGACCGCAATCCTATCAGCACTCCTCGGTCGCAGCGCGGAGCAGCCGGCAACGATTAAATTCGCGGCGGCATAGCGTCTCTGCAACTCGCCCTTCGACAAGCTCAGGGTGAGAAGAGTAGTTTATTTTCCTCATGCTGAGCTTGTCGAAGCATGAGCTTTCGAGCGTGTTCCACAACATCCGAGGGGAAACTTCATGCTGAGCCGCCGCGAACTTCTCGCCACGACCGCCGTGTTCGCGGTTCTGCCGCGATTCGCTTTTGCCGCCGAAACCGCCTCTGCGAGCGAGGCGGGAAAGCTCGACGCGCTGATGACCGCGTTCATCCAGGAGAATCTGCGGCAGAATCCCGAAGGCGCCACGCTGCTTGGCCTCGACGCCGGCGCGAACGCCGATCTGCACGGGAAACTGCGGGACGAGTCTTCCGCCGGAATCGCCGCGGCACGCGCACTCAATCTCGATCAGTTGAATCGCCTGAAAGGGATCGACCCAGATCAGCTGAGCGGCATGGAGCGGGTCAATTACGACACGCTTCTCTATACTGGCGAATCCCGGGCGGCGGTGGCGAAGTTCGATTTCGGCGGGACCTCCTTTGGACCGTCACCCTATGTGGTGAGCCAGCTGACTGGCGCCTACCAGTCGGTGCCCGATTTTCTGGATACCAAGCACCGGATTGAGAACGCGGCGGACGCGGACGCCTATCTTGCGCGCCTCGACGCTTTCGCCATGCAGATCGACGAGAACACGGCGCGCATGCAGCACGATGCGGCTCTCGGCGTCGTGCCGCCGGACTTTCTGCTCGACACCGCGCTATCGCAGATGACAGCCACGCGTACCACCGCCGACAAGTCTCTCCTCGTCACTTCGATCGCGCGACGCACGAAAGAGAAAGGGTTGGCCGACAGTTACGCGGCCAAGGCCGCAACGATCTACAATGCGAGAATCGGACCTGCGCTAGACCGCCAGATCGCAGAAACGCGGGCGCTTCGTGCGCATGCGACGCACGACGCGGGCCTTTGGAAGCTGAAGGACGGCGAGGCCTTTTACACCGCCGCGCTGCGTTTCTCGACCACGACGTCCAAGAATGCCGAGGAGATTCATCAGCTGGGCCTGGATCAGGCCGCCGAGATCGGCGCGCGGCTCGACGCGCTCTTGAGGGCGCAGGGGATGACGCAGGGCAGCGTGGGTGAGCGTATTGCCGCCCTCTACAAGGATTCGAAATATCTCTATCCGAACACCGATGCCGGCAACGCCGAGGCGATCGCCTATTGCAATGCGCGGCTTGTTGCTGTCCGGCCGCGTCTGCCCGGCGCGTTCAAGCGCCTGCCGAACTATACGTTTGAAGTTCGCCGTGTGCCGCCGCAGACCGAACCCGGCGCCGCATCCGCGTTTTCGCAGGCGCCTTCGCTCGATGGTTCACGTCCGGGCATCGTCTATTTCAACCTGCACGACAGCGCCGAATGGCCGAAATGGGCATTGTCGACAACAGTGTTCCACGAAGGCCTGCCCGGCCATCAGCTTGAGGGCGGGTTGCTTCTCTCCAACAAGAGCATGCCGTTGATCCGAAAGACGATAGGATTTTCCGGTTACGTCGAAGGCTGGGCGCTCTATGCCGAACAACTCGCCGACGAAATCGGCATGTATGACGACGATCCACTCGGCCGCATCGGCTATCTGAAATTCCAGCTCTTCCGCGCCAACCGCTGCGTCGTCGACACGGGCATCCATCACATGAAATGGACGCGCGAGCAGGCGATCCGGTATTTCATCGATCAGGAGGGCGACGCGCCGGGCTTCGTCACGCGCGAGGTCGAGCGGTACTGCGCGACGCCGGCGCAGGCCTGCAGCTACAAGATCGGCCACACCGTGTGGATAAAGGCGCGCGAGCGCACCAAAGCCGCACTGGGTTCGCGCTTCGACATCAAGAACTTCCACGAAGCCGGCCTGAATTGCGGACGCGTGCCGCTCGACGTGCTCGATGGAGTCATCAACCGCTATATCGTCCAGGCAAAGGCGGCGTGAGAGCCGGCGTCAGACTTTACGAATGGGACGATGCGACGGCGAGGCTTGCCAGATCGCGCCAACCGTAAGCGATCTCGACCAGTGTTTTCTGTCCATGTGCATTCGCGTTCTCTGCGATGATGTCTCCGCCCAGGCGCTCGTAGAATCGCTTGGCGACGCAATTGCTCTTCAGGCACCACAGGCTTGCCGCAGCAATCCCCTGCTCCAGAAGTGACGAAGCCACGGCCCGCAAGAGGGCTGTCCCTGTGCCCCCGCGCTGAAACCTCTGCAGGACGTAGATCGCGCTGATCTCTCCTGCAAATCCCTCCTTCTTTAGTGCCTCCGTTCGCTGCTGACAGCCTGATGCAAACCCGCAGGGATGCCCGTCGTTTTCCGCGATACAAACTGCGATTGTGCCAAAATCTGCCCGGTCACCGAGAATGCGTTTCCACCTGGCCGCTTTGTCTTCGATCGTCTCGGCGGACAGTGTCGAGGCAGGCAAGAGACCAACATACGTCTCTTGCCACGAAGCCGCTTGGACGCGGGCAATGGCGTCGGCGTCTGCCGCCTCGGCACAACGGATGATCGTTTTGGCGTTCACGAATCGGCCTTGTGCAGCGCGACCCGGGCGCGGCTGCTTCGATACTGTCGAATCCTTGGTCGAAAGCGCTTCACTTGCAACGGGAATTGCTGCGAAGTGTGGGCAGGTGACCGTTCCAGAGACGGCCGCGTGGCGTGGAAGTGCAGCATGGACGCTTTCTCCTATCTCTCCGTCCTGATCTCGATCGTCCTGGGGCTTGGACTGACCAGTCTTCTGACCGGGTTCGCGTCGATGGTCCGGGCACGCGATCGACTTGTCATGTATTGGCCGCTGGCGGCACAGATGGGTCTGCTCTTCCTCGTGCACGTCCAGGTGTGGTGGGCGCTCTTTTCGCTGCGCGAAATCGCGCATTGGAGTTTTCTGAGCTTTCTCGTGGTGCTGATGCAGCCGGTGCTGCTTTATCTCGCAACAGCCATCCTGACGCCCGCCATCCCGGACGGTGAGTCGCTCGATCTCAGGCAGGCCTACTTCCGCGAGGCACGCTGGTATTTCGCGGCACTATTTCTGGGCATCCTGGACAGTCTTGCGAAGAGCGTCCTGCTGACGGGACGATTTCAGAATCGCTCCGACCTTGTGGGGCACGCGGCGTTCATCTGCCTGTGCATTGCAGGATTCATGTCCCGCAGTGACCTTGTCCACAAAACGGTCGCGTCACTTTCTCTGCTCGTTTATGCGGCTTATATCGCGCTGCTCTTTGCCTCGCTGCCGGGCTAGAACGGCTATCTCGCGGAGCATGCTGCGGGAACTTGGTAAATGCCCAAAGATAAATATCCATAAATTATAAATCCACTCCTGAACAACTCCGCCGGCCTGAGCGCTACTGTGCTATTTGTTTCAAATGCGAAGGATCGCCTTCGGCCGATGCAGGCAAGGCGAGGATCGAAGGGATCGTCATGGGGCACTTGTTCGAAGCATTAAGGTCTGTCGCCGGTCAGCACGACGCCCGGCTCGTCGTGGTCGCCGGCCTGATCTGCTTCCTCTCCTGCTACACGGCGCTCACCCTCATCGCGCGGTCGGGAAAGCCCGGGGCGACATCAAGCGACCCCTGGCTGACAGCCGCCTCCGTGGTGCTCGGATGCGGCGTATGGGCTGTGCATTTCGTGGCGTTGCTGGCCTTCGAACCCAATATGCGCATCGGTTACAACGCCGGGAACGCACTACTGGCGGCAGCAATCGGGCTCGTGTGCTCCGGGCTCGGATTCGCGGTGGTCGTCCGCCGCCACACGGCGTTGGGCGGCGCGATAGTCGGGGCGGCCGTAGCCGTGATGAACTACGCGGTCATGGGTGCGTTGCGTCTGCCGGCTCATGAATACTGGAACACCACTTATATCGGCATATCCTTCGTTGTCGGGATCGGCTTCGGCGCGGCGTCCCTGACGTTGTCGCGTCGCCGTCCCGGTTTGAGCGGGCAGATCGCCGCAGCACTGATCATGACGCTCGGCGCCTTGGGCACGCATTTTTTGGGTATGGCTGCCCTCAGCCTGACGCCGGATCCCTCCCTCGCCGTTCCCTCGGAAATGATTCCGCCGATCTGGTTTTCGGTCGCGATTACCGCAATCTGCATTCTGATCGTCGGTCTCGGCGTGATTGGCTCGCTCGTGGATCAGCACATCTCCGAGCTCGAGACGACCAAGCGCAAACTTGAGCAAACGGCTGAAATGCTGGGACTCGCGCTCAAGGATGCAGCAACAGCTGACGAGACCAAATCGCAGTTTCTGGCCAGCATGTCCCACGAACTGCGAACGCCGCTCAATGCAATCCTCGGTTTCTCGGAAATTCTGAAGGACCCGGATTCGGCGCTGCCCGATGTCGCCCGCGTGCGCAGTTACGCCACGAACATTTTTGACAGTGGCACGCACCTTCTCGCTCTCATCAATGACGTACTCGACGTTTCCAAATTCGACGCCGGCCATCTCGAATTGAATGAAGAAACAGTCGATGTGGGCGAAGTTGTTGCTTCCTGCATCCACTCCATGGGACCTTACGCGAAGAAGGCAAAAGTCCGGCTGGACATGGAGATTCCGCACGATGTTCCCAACCTCCTGGCGGATGAGCGCCGGTTTCGCCAGGTCCTGCTGAATCTGCTTTCAAACGCGCTCAAGTTCACGGCCGAGGGCGGCAGCGTAAAACTGCGGGTATTGCCGAGCCGCGATGGTTTGACCGTCGCGATCTCCGACACCGGCATCGGCATGACGGCCGAACAAATACCCGTAGCGCTTGAGCGCTTCGGTCAGATCGACAGCAAGCTCAGCCGCAGACATACGGGCACTGGGCTTGGTCTGCCCCTTTCTAAGCACCTCGTCGAACTTCACGGCGGCAGACTCGAAATTGCGAGCGAAGCGGGCGTCGGCACGACGGTGACGCTACTTTTTCCCGTCGAACGCAGTCTGTGGGAGCGCCGGGCAGCCTGAATTTGATTCAATTCCGTACGAGGTGCAGAAGCTCGATATCGCTCTCCTGGCCGAGCGCTGCAGGGTAGATCGTGGTGCCCGATATTGGATCGCCTGCAAAGTCCGCGTACCAGCAATACACTGGCACTTGCGCCATCACGCGCGCGCAGACGGCCCCGGCGAAGTCTAGCCGGGGTTGGTGCTTCTATTGCCTGTTGTCCGTTTTGAGCAGGCTTTCAAATCGCGGGTCGCCGCGTAGCCGGTCATACATGGGGTCGAGGCGCAAATCCGCTTGTGTCAGTCCTGCGGACTTCGCGGACCTTGAAATTTCGGCGACGGCTTTCCCGACATCGTCGAAGCGGGCAATCACTTTCAGACGAATTGCTACGGCGTCGGCGCCATCCTCTGCATCGCCCGACGCTCGAAGCAATTCAACCGTGTGGTCGGCCGCGCTCACCGCCATTCTGCGATCGCCGAGACCCGCGTAAACCAGCGGCAGAGGCAGAAGCAGGTCGGCGTTGCTCGGCTGCTCCTTCAGATTGCTCAGAATATAAGCGAGAGCCTTTGAGTAGTTTTCTTGGGCGCCCTTCGCATCGCCCGCCATGCGCTGGAAATCGCCCAGAGCCAGTCTGAGGGGCACAAGCATGGGGCGCGCATTTTCCGGTTCCTGTTCGATCAGGCCCCGGAAGAAAGCCGCACCCTTGCCGTACTGCCGCTCCAGCCAGAACTGGCTCCAGGTCACCCAGATGCTCTCTAGATCGTCAGGCGCCGCATGGACGTTCCTGAGCACGGCAGCTGCCAGGTCGAGTTCCCCCATGTGCTGATAGGTCGCGGCCTTGTTCGCAAGAAGTGAGCCGTTGTCGGGCCAGATCCGAAGCGCAGCGTCCAGAACGCGAATGGCATCCGGTGGATCGAGCAGCGACGCCAGGATTGCACGGTGGACAGGAACCAGAGGATCGAGCGCGACGAGCCTGACGTAGACGTCTCTGCTTTCTTTCGTTCTGCCCTGACGGCGCAGGATCAGGCCAAGAGCTTCCAGAGCTTCGGCGTTGTTCGGCCATCTAGCATGAACCCGCTCCAGTTCCTGCTGCGCGGCCGGATAATTCATTTCGCCGTAGTAAAGATAAAAGCCTTTGGCGGCCTGCGCCTCGGCGAGTTCGGGCTGCAGTTCGAGAGCTTTCGCAAGTGCCGCATGCGCGGCCCCGCGCCGGACGGTAGCCAGATCGTTGCCGAAATGGGTGTAAGCCTGCATTCGGGCCAACCATGCCCAGGCCACCGCAAATTTCGGGTCTTCCTTCACCACCTGCTCGAGAAGCTGAATCGCCGTCCGCAAACTTGAGTCGTCGTTCTTGTGGGCAAATACCAGCGCGCGGAGATAAAGGTCGTAGGCTTGCGGATTTAATGTCGGCGGCGCAGCAATCTCTGCCTTTTCTCCCGGCGAGACTTTTGCGGCCAGCACCGTGGCAATCGCTCCGGCAACTTCGCTCTCGACCGAGAACACGTCGTCCATCTTGCGGTCGTAATCCTCCGCCCACAGATGATCGTCGCTCGCTGCCCGGATCAGCTGGACGTTGATGCGTACCGCGTTGCCGGATCTTTGCACGCTGCCTTCGAGGACATTCGCCACGCCAAGGCGTCTGGCGATTTCCGGAATATTCCCGGACGGGCTCATGAATTGATCGGCCGACGTTCGCGAGATCACCTTGAGCGAGCCGATCTTCGCGAGTCGCGTCAGGATTTCGTCCTGCACGCCCGCCGCGAAATAACCCGCATCTTTGTCGGAGCTCAAATTCTTGAATGGCAGAACGGCGATCGATGGCTGTTTCGCTGCCGGCGTAATGATGCCGCGCGTGAGCGGACCGGCGTGAATCCACAACTCGTACGCGACAAGTGCAGACGCGAAGAGAACGGCGACGCCCATAATCGCCGGCAAAAGGAAATTTCTCGCCCGGATGCTCTTCTGTTTGTCTTGTGGCGATTCCGGCGCCGCAGTGGGGGCCGCTTCGTTGGCCGCCGCGATCCGGTAGCCGACGCGCGGGATCGTTTCGATGTGGAATGTCTGCTCGCCGCCGGCCTCCGACAGATCGCGCAGTTTGCAGATGCAGCGGTTGATCGCAGCTTCGCCGACGATACGGCCTTCCCAGCAGCGCTGAATAAGATCGTCCCGCGACACGACCGCTCCCTCGGCGCGCGCGAGCGCAACCAGGACCTGCATCACGCGAGGCTCGAGCTGTTCCTTGGTCGCACCTCTGCGCACCTCGCGCAGGGAGGGCCGCACCTCGATGCCGCCGATCACAAAATCAGGCTCTTCCGAAAGCCGGATCGGCTCGGGTCGGGCCGGCGGCCTCGAACGCTGATTCATCAGCGTTCCATTATCGAACCATCACGGACCGATAACGCCCCCTGTATTTCGGCAAAGGGTCCGCTGCGCTCCAATTGCCTCGCGAGCCGGCACCATCGGCGCGACCTGTGAATGGGCAACAACAGCCCCGCAGTCATGGCGGATACCCCCGACGGCCCCGCGGCCTCAAGGTTGCATCCTACCTTGACTGACGGGTCTGGGAAACGGTGCTCCAGCCACAGTTTCGGCGATCAGGTGCCGGCTTGGCGGCCCCGATGGTCGGAGCCGCGCCAATCGGAGGGAACAAAGTCATGAAGCGTACACTCACCCTGGCCGCGGTCGCAGCGGCGACGGCTCTAAGCGGATATTCTGCGCATGCGAGCTGTGCAGATCCGAGGCCTGTGATCTCGGGTTCCATTCACCAGTCTCCCCCAATCGTGTTGCCGGCGCAGGTGGCGCCCGACATGCGCCACACAGGCGACGCGGGCACGCTTATCGTGGGCACGTGGCTTGTGACCTATATCGTGGAAGGAAGTCCGTTCGGACAAGCCTACATTCAGTGGCACAGCGACGGCACCGAATGGGAAAACATCAACTTGCCGCTCTCCGGCGGCAACATCTGCGTGGGCTCATGGAAGCAGATCGATGCAAAACATGTGTCCCGCAATCATTGGGGCTGGCTCTACACGAACAGTGACCTCTCGGGATATTTCAACGAAACCGAGACGGACAAGGTGACGCGGAGCGGCACCTATAGCGGCACCAACGAGCAGAAGGGTTACGACCTCAGCGGAAACCTGCTCTTCGATGTTACGGGGACTTCGTCCGCGGTTCTCATCACGCCCTGATTGAATACAACTTGGATCATGGCCCCCTCCCAAGGCGGCCATGATTCCTTATTCTCCACGTCTCCAGAATTCGTCATGGCCGGGTCGTTGCCCCGGCCATCCATGAACACCGCCTCACGAGAAGAGTGTGACGTCCACTGTCGTGCTTCCTGTTACTCATTACGTAAACGGCGATGATGGCATCGCGGGGAACCATGGCCAGCACGGTTTCATGGGTGGCCGGGACAGTTTACACTCCGGCCGCGCTCTCGCGCGGACCGGGGTGGCCCGGCCATGACGAACTATGTTTATCGTGAGAAAATCAAAGTAAACTCTTGATCGTCCCTTCGAGCGCATCGGGCTTTTTGAGCGGCGAATACCGCGCAACGACTCTGCCGGCTCGGTCGATCAGGAATTTGGTGAAATTCCATTTTATGTTCGTGGTGCCGAGCAGCCCACGTTTTTCGTGGGTAAGAAACTTGTACAGCGGATGCGCGTCGGCGCCGTTGACGTCGATCTTTGCAAACATCGGAAAGGCCACGCCGTAGTTTGATTGGCAGAACTGGCCGATCTCTTTAGCCCCACCAGGTTCTTGTTGGCCGAACTGGTTGCATGGAAAGCCGAGAACGGACAGGCCCTCGGCGCCATATTTTTCATGAAGCATTTCGAGGCCTTTATATTGGGGCGTAAATCCGCACTTGCTCGCGGTATTCACCACCAGCATCACCCGGCCTTTGAAGGCCGAGAGCGAAATCTCCATTCCCTGCAGCGTGTTCGCGCGAAAATCGTAAACGCTTGTCATTTGTGCCTCCACACGCCCCAATTCTAGCCCGTGACGCGTACATGCGGCAATCAAGTCCCGCAAAACGTCTGGTGCACCACCTGATCGGGCCGCGGCGGATCGGCGTAACGCGCAAAGTCTGGTTGGTCGTCGAACGGCGTGGACAGCACTTCAAGCAGGGTTTCGAACGGCGCGAAATCGCCATTGTACACGGCGGCCGCGATCGCTTCTTCAACCAGATGGTTGCGCGGAATGAAGGCCGGGTTGGCCGCGCGCATCGCCGCCTGGCGCGGGTTCGGTTCGCAATCTTCTTCCGCAATCCGGCTGCGCCATTTTGATTCCCAATCGTCAAAGGCAGTGGGGTCGGCGAACAGGTCGCGCACAGCCGCGGGGCCGTCAACAGCGTCGCACAATCGGCGGAAGGTCAATGTGAAATCGGCGCGATTTTTCGCCATGCGCTGAAGGATATCCTGCGCCAAAGAGAGATCGTCCGGTCGGGGTCGCAACAGACCAAGCTTGCGGCTGAAACCACCCGCCCAGGCAGTCTCGAATCCGGGGGCGAACGCATCGATGGCGTTTTGTGCAGCTTTGACGGCGCCGTCTTCGTCCTCCGCGAGCAGCGGCAGGATCGTCTCCGCGAAACGGACGAGGTTCCACTGGGCGATGTTTGGCTGGTTGCCGTAAGCGTAGCGGCCCATCGTGTCGATCGAACTGTAGACCGTCTGCGGATGATAGCTGTCCATGAAGGCGCAGGGTCCGTAGTCGATCGTCTCGCCCGCTATCGACGTGTTGTCGGTGTTCATCACGCCGTGGATGAAGCCGACGAGAAGCCATTTCGCGACGAGCTCGGCCTGGCGAGAGATGACGCCATCGAGAAGGGCGCGGTATCGGTTCTCGGCTTCGAGCGCTTCGGGGTAATGGCGGCCGATAACGTAATCGGCAAGGTTCGTGATCGCATCGCGATCGCCGCGCGCTGCGAAGAACTGGAAAGTGCCGACACGGATGTGGCTCGACGCGATGCGGGTCAGCACCGCACCGGGCAACGGACCCTCGCGCCAAACCGTCTCACCGGTTGTCACCGCTGCGAGCGCTCGGGTGGTGGGGATTCCAAGTGCCGCCATCGACTCGCTAAGGATGTATTCGCGCAGGACCGGCCCGAGGGCGGCGCGTCCGTCACCCTGCCGGGAAAACGGCGTTCGTCCCGCGCCCTTGAGCTGGATGTCGCGGCGCACGCCGTCGCGATCGATGACTTCACCCAACAGGATGGCTCGACCGTCGCCAAGTTGAGGCACGAAACTCCCGAACTGATGGCCGGCATAAGCCATGGCGAGCGGCTCGCCGCCCTCGGGCACGCGATTGCCCGCAAGGAACGCGATGCCCTCCGCGGTTGCGAGTTGAGCCGCATCGAGGCCAAGATGCCGGGCGAGACTCTCGTTGAGCCGAACGAGACGCGGCGTCGCAACGGGAACCGGCTGTTGCCGCACGAAAAATCGATCAGGCAAGCGCGCGTAGCTGTTGTCGAACGCGAATGGCCCAGCGGCTTCGGCGAGTACGGTCATTTGATCTCTTGTTTGGGATAACGGCGCGCGTCGCGCAACCGTTTATCCGTGAAAACTGTCGGCGCAAATTATTGTACTCTAAACTTCGTCATGGCCGGGCTGTTGTCCCGGCCACCCATGAACACCATTCCCCGCCATTATCTTCGCGAAAAATTCATTGCCGTCCACATTGGCACGCCAACGTGCCCGACAAACTCGTTCGAAGCATAGAATAGCAACGGGACAATCCCGTAAGAGCCACGTGTTCATTGCGCTCGCGTCCCGACGCGGTTTTCATGGGTGGCCGGGACAACAGCCCGGCCATGACGGGGGTTGGGATAACGGCACGCCTCGCGCAAGCGGTGAATCGCCAAAACTGTCAGCGCGAAACATTGTCCTCAATAGTTCATGGCCGGGCGTCGAGGAGCTTGGCGAGGTTGATGCTACGCCATAGCCCTATGATACGCGGACGCAAGCCACTCAATGCATGCTCACGAGAAGCTACGCGCGTCGATTCGCCAGTCAATTTTTGGATGAGTCGTCCAGCCGCGTCAGTATTTCGTAGGCGGCCGTCACGCGAGCGTCGATCGGATAGCTCTTGTTAGCCAACAGGACGATGCCGGTCTTTTTTTCGGGAACGAAAGCCACGTATGCCGCGAAGCCGTTTGTCGTTCCCGTCTTGTTGATCAGGATGTCATCCCGCGGCCGCAATGGGGGATCGAGTTTGGTCACCGGATTGGCTTCGAGAATGACCTTGGCTGAGTTTCCTGCCAGCAGTCCCGCCAGCCCGACCGGGTAATGGTATTGCTCCCAGACCAGATCCTGCGTCATCGCGCCGACCCGGTAGTATCCCGTGTGCGTGTCGGATATTGCGCGCTTTAAAGTCTCGTCGAGATCGAGCATGCCCATGTTGGCCTCGACGAAGCGAAGCAGGTCGCCGGCGGTCGTCCTGATGCCGTACGCTTCTGATGCAAGGACCCCTGGCGTCATCCTGACCGGTGTGTCGTTCGTCGTGTAGCCTTGCGCGTAGTTTTCCATCTGCGCATTTGGAATATCGAGAAAGGTGTGTTGCATGCCCAGTTTCGGGAGCAACTTCTTCTCCATCAGCGCGACGAAGTCCTCATTCATACTCCGCGCGGCGATCATGCCAAGCATCCCGATACCCGGATTGGAGTAGATTCGGTAAGTTCCGGGAGCGTAAGCCGGTTTCCAGTTCCGAAAATACGCCATGAGCTGGTTGTTGTTCGCGATGCCGTCTGGAACCTGCAAGGGAAGGCCTCCCGACGTGTGCGTACCAAGATTCAGCAGGCTCACCTTGTCGAAGCTGCTGCCGCGCAGGGATGGGAGGTACTTGGTGGCGAAATCAGACAGCGATAGTTTGCCGCCGACTTGCGCATAGGAAGCCAGCGTCGCAGTGAATGTCTTGCTGATCGAGCCGATCTCGAAAAGCGTATTGCTCGAGACGGGCCTCCGGGTCGCCTTCGATGCCACACCATAGTCGAAGATGTAGTTCTGTCCCTTCATGACGATCCCCACTGCCATCCCGGGGACGCCATAACGCGCCATGACAGGGCGGACCGCTTGCGCGACAACCCTCTCGACGACGGCCCTCCTGTCGTCGGCAGCATGGCTGTTCGTCGGCAGCAGGACAGAGGCGCACAGGACCGCGATCGCGGCACTCTGAATCTTCGGTCGGATCATCCGGTAATTCCCCTTGTTCGTCCCTCTGCTGGCCCGAAGTTAAGGCTACACTTGGTTTCAAGCCCAACGGGGCGATATCGCATGCCCGGAGGGAGAAAAGGTCTGGTCAACGCCCGATGCCGATGATAGGTTACATGTAACCAACTCCGGAAGAATGCCATGGCCTCGGTACCCCGACCCAAGTCCTCGCGCGTGAAGGTGCGTGCGCATCGTAAGCGGCTGCGTGAGCAGGGCTTACGCCCTATCCAGGTTTGGGTACCGGACGTCCGTGCGCCCTCTTTCCGCTCTGAGGCGCATCGCCAGTCACTGGCCGTCGCAACAAGCGCTCAGGCGCGCGAGGATCAGGCGTTCATCGACGCGGCGTCGGATTGGGGCGATGAATGAGACGAGGCGACATCTGGACCGTCGCCGGCGGCAAGAACTACGCCGGCAAGCCGCGCCCCGTCGTCATTGTTCAAGATGATAGCTTCGACGCGACCAACTCCATCACGGTCTGCGCCTGCACCACGGACGAGACCGAAGCGCCGCTGTTCCGCCTGTCGGTGGAGCCGAATGAGCGCAACGGCCTCCGCGCGGCATGCCGTTTGATGGTCGACAAGATCACCACTGTCCCGAAAACCAAAGTCGGCGCGCGGATCGGCAGGTTGGACGACGAGGATATCCTGCGGCTCAATCAGGCCGTGCTCGTGTTCCTCGGGCTGGCAGTCTCGCCGAGGGCCAAACCGGAGGCGTGAGGCCCGCTACGCCCGGCAGTTGAAGCTCTGTTATGAAGTGGCGGGCCACGACCGATGAAGATGGGCACTATGTCTACGCTATACCCCTCTGACAATCACGCTTGCGCATGCGCTTGCAGCCTCGGAGACCGTGCGCGGCTAGCCGTCCCACGTGTTCGGGCGCTTCTCTACCCGATCGACAATTTGAATTCTTTCGCTTCTATGCCAGACGTGGCCTTGAGCGCGTATCGCAGCGCATCATCCTTCTTCCCAACGATGATGATACCGCGAACGTTGTTTTCTGGATATTTCCCGCACCCAGCCCATGTACCTGAGTATCTGACCGACCACTTGATCCGTCCCTTGCGTCTTCTTCAGCTCCACCACGACGTAATTGCCGTGGACGTCCCGGCAAAAGAGATCTAGGCGGCCAGCCGGCGTGCTCAACTGCCTCGACACAAGACTGAGCCCGGGTTCAATTTCATCGAGCTGCTGCACAACCAAGTCTTCAAGATTCTTTTCGGCGATTGAAATTCGCGACGGTTGCGCCGGAGCCGATTCCGACGGCTGATTTGGCGGGATCACGCGCACGTAGCTTTGCGGCGGATGCGCAATCAATCCTCCGCCAGACTTCTCAAATTGATATGTGTCGAATGAAAAGGGAACGATCTCGGTCATGACGAGGCAGTTCTTCCAGTTCCGCTCATTGGGATCGCTTTTCCACCTTTCCCGCCACGGCTCAGGCTTCAACGATGGATTTTCGTAGTGCTTGGCTGAAAACGGGACGATATCGTCCACCAATGCCCTGTACTCTACCTGTCCCCCGCTAATGTGAATGAACCCGAAGATCGGGAACAAGAACTGATCTTTGGCAATCGGAAAACCAACCGACCAGTACAGCTCTTTGTGGTCTTCGAGATGTCTTCTGGCATCGTCGACATCGACCATGCTCGGTTTCGCACTGAACAGGATAGCGTCGGTCATGTCGTCCCCTTGTCCCCTCGAATGCGCAATGTCGGCTCGCGCGCTGCGGCTGACAAGTCGGACTTCGGCGGACATCTCGCGTCTGTTTAGCGCGCCAGCCGACGGGAATCCAATGCTGAACCGACGCGCCGGTCGCGTGTCTTGTGCGTTGGCGTCGTCTATTCCGCTGCAAATTTTGTTCGCCAATCGCGCTCGAAAGTGTGCGCGACATGCACACTGGCGACGTGGTTTTGTGCGGCGTTTTGCACGCCGGCGGCATGGAGCTCGGCTGACAGGCGAAGGCAGGTCGAACGCGGGCGTGCGTGGTTCGGAATTACGTCGACGCCTTAGCGCGGTTTCCATCTGCCGGAGCACGTCAACGAACGCTTCGACGACGGCAAATTCTGAAACCACGACGTCATCAACTTGGGCAAAGTGCTGGCGCCGAGAAAGAATGAGCCTGAAGGTGTCGGCATCTGGCGCACTCTCAATGATAGCGAGTGCGAATGCATAGTGTAAATCCTGCGCCCCCGGATTGTACTCCAGTGCCTTGTGCAAAACCTTCTCCGCCTCATCGAAGGCCCCCTTCGCCCGCTTGATACGCGATAATTTCCGAGCGCTGAGCGTGCTTCGAGGATTGCTAGCGAATGCTTTTTCAAACGCTCGCTCAGAGCGTGACGACTGAGCCAGCGCTTTCGATAATTCGCCTTCTTCCGCCAATAGCATGGCTTCATTCGGGAACTGTTGTAACGCGATCTTCAGTGTGTTTTCAGCATACGAAATGCAATCGCCAAGGTGAAGGTCCTCCGCCTCGCTGTTCCCTTCCTCCGCCAACGCCAGAGCGTCTTTAATATCATCAATCGCTGCTTTGAGCAGAGTGTGATGCGGATACGGACTATTTCCTCTCAGCGTCAATCTAGAGGCCTGATCAACGGCCTTACGTCGCCACGCTTGTCGTTCGATGTGATCGGTTGCCATCCTTGAGCGCCGAAGATCAAGTTCCGCTAGCGAATGCTGGATCGACCGATTGAAGGGCTCTAACTCAAGCGCCTTATAATATAAGCTAATTCCGCACCTACAGCGCGGCGCACCGCGCGCCGAATTGGTCGGCGATAAGGTTTTGGGGCGCTTTACGCCAGTCCAATCCCATTGTCGCCGCATTCGCTTGCACGTGATCCCTCAGCGCGACTTCCAAGCTGTGCGGCCATGCGGCCCCCGTCCGGGAAAAGTGCTTTCGGCAAGTCGCTAATGGCGCGCGGCCATCCGTGCGGTCGGGAGGTCGATTTGATTTGCTTGGGAGATAGCCGTCTGTCACGTTTCTTCGGATTAGTGACAGATTTATGCACTAACAAGCGGAAATAACTAGGATATTGATCTATGGTAACGAGACTGGCAGTTGCATACTTCCGAACCTCCTCCGCCGCAAACGTGGGGGCCGACAAGGATAGCGAGAAGCGGCAGCGATCCGCGGTTCAAAGCTACGCCAAATCCGCGCGCATCCAGATAGTAGGGGAGTACTATGACGCTGCCGTCTCGGGCGCTGACCCGGTCGATACGCGGCCTAACTTCATCCTTATGCTGGAGCGTTGCAAAGAAGAGCGCATATCGATCGTCCTAGTGGAGAATGCATCTCGGTTCGCGCGCGACCTAGTTGTCCAGCTAACCGGTCATGCCATGCTTCAACGTCAGGGCATCGAATTAATCCCGGTGGATGCTCCCACGTCCTTTACGGACCCGACACCAACGGCCGAAATGGTCCGCCAGATGTTGGGCGCAGTGTCACAATTTGAAAAAACCAGTCTCGTACGGAAACTTCGGCATGCTCGCGACCGTATCCGCACGAAAAATGGACGCTGCGAGGGCCGCAAGCCGGTTCCCCCAAACGTTGTTGCTGAAGCACGCCGGATCGCGCGTGTCTCTCCAAAGACCCACAAGCGTCGATCCCTGCGCGAAATCGCTACGGAACTAGCGGCGCTGGGTTTCTGCGCTCCGTCAGGACGGGTGTATCACCCATACAGCGTCAAGAGGATGCTTGGTTGATTCAACCAAAATTCCGCTTGAGGCGCATACTGATCGGGGGCCGCTTGGCGGCGCGTTCCGTAATCCACTGCTAACGTCAGCAAAGCTTGGCAATGCGAGCCTACCAAAAGCGCGCTTGCTCACTTGCTGGGCATTGGCGGCGGAACTCTCTTAACTGGTAGATCGACGCACGCAATAAACTGGACAGTTGCAAGCCCGCTCGGTACCGTGATCACTGGTTTTCCGTTCACCGCCGCCGGGCCGGCGATGTTACGGATTTCCAAAGCTTTCGCTGCTGCCTTCGGCGTATTCTCGGTTGGTGACATGCCCGTCGATATCAACTGGCATGTCGCAAGCGACAAATAACAAACCTTTGTGACCATAATAATCATTGATTTCCGTCTGCTCGCTTCGGGACGTCGCAACCGAACTTGCGCTGCTTGGCTATCGGGCACCATCGGGCCGAACTTACCACCCGAACAGCGTCAAACGCATGCTGTTTACGCCGCGATAGTTCTGTTCACGCTGCTAACGTTAGCAGCACGTCATTCTCGACCAAGCAAATAAACCGTTACTGTGGTGTTGATTGCCATTCGGGGGGCGCTTTTTTCCATTCCACATAGCATGTCACAAATTGGGTATTGCCCCCGGTACTGTTGGCGGTCTGTGCGCTGATATTGCCGAATTCAATGCACTGCTCAAGTATCTCATAGGTGCTCGACGGTCTCAACGCACTAACACGATCTGGCGTGTCGAATTGAGTAGACCATAACATGCACCCCGCAGTACAGATTTTGAATACTTGAATAATCATGATCTTTCCCCCTGTTTGAGCACTTTACAGCAGAAATCCGCCAACCGGGCCAGACATTTCGTCATTCGACAGGCGCCAACGATCACGGCTCCATGAAAATAGCAGCACTATTGTCCGTGGTTTCTCAATCCACACGCTGCTGTTTTTGCGCATATGAAAGCGCAAACTCTCGTGGCAAGAAATCTCAGGCGGCTGAGAGTGAGGTGCAGCCTCTCTCAAGAAGCTTTAGCTGTGGATGCGAGCGTGGATCGCACTTATGTCAGCCGGTTGGAACGCGCACTCGAAAATCCCACAGTAAGCGTGTTGGAGCGCCTATCTGAAGCTCTGAATGCAGATGTTCGGGATTTCTTCGACCGCACGGCTGCAATGCGCGGGCCTGTGAAGCCGCTACCCAGCGGCAGACGAAAGAGGAGCTAGCTACGAACTGGCTCACAATTCTGATTTCAGCCGCTAACGGTGCCATGCTAACGGTGCCATACGGTGTAATTCTGGCGACTATCTCTTTCTTCTATAGTCAGTATAGAAACAGTAGACACTCGTTATATACGGTGATCGTTCTCCAAACACCACAATTGTCAATGTTATCAATGATTTACCTACGCTCGCGGGCCAATATAGAACAAGTGGCGCCTGACATGGCACCCCGCAGACAGCCCCATTCGAATTTTTCCGGCCCCACACTCATCGGCCCCTTCGCTGAGTGATGCAAAAATCTGCGGCAAATTTCCCAAAATAGTCTGGTCTTGAGCCATCGAAATACCCGAGCGCAACGGACAAGCGTTGAGCGCGCCATGCCGCACAAAGCCCTGATAACGTTAGCAAAGAAACTCGGTCGTCATTTTTGCTTGATTGCAAAATCCATTGCTTAAGGAAAAACATCGAATAATCTGGATGCACAATGACCCGCCGCGCATCCAAGTTTCGTCAGTCCGAATTAAGTCGCGCCATCAAAGCGGTGCAGGGCGCTGGTTTGAGGTGGACCCGTCTGTTAGGACCACAGTAGCCTGGATTTTAGTTGGAAGCGCGGCAGTTCCTTTCTTCTTCCATCATCAAATTGCATAAGCCTGCTTCTGTTGCGGCTGTGGGCATGTGG
>Ga0182024_10009927_pt1 | contig 19534 bp, 18 predicted proteins | sample P32metaG_FD_120480 | JGI IMG/M metagenome (GOLD analysis project Ga0182024, IMG submission 120480) | Permafrost microbial communities from Stordalen Mire, Sweden - P3-2 metaG (Illumina Assembly) | ecosystem: Environmental > Terrestrial > Soil > Wetlands > Permafrost | place: Sweden: Stordalen... | reverse complement strand
CGAGTGTGACGCCGTCAGGCCAGAATGACGCTGTGGCGGGCGAAAGTGACGCCGTCAGGCCAGAATGACGCTGTGGCGGGCGAGTGCTACGCCGTCAGGCCAGAATGACGCCGTGAGGGGTCGAAAGTAGAGGAGAACGCATGGCAATTCGTTTGCATTTCTGGGGGGCGGATCAGACCGTCACCGGGTCGTCGCATCATTTGGAGTGTGCGGGGCAGAATATTCTGCTGGACTGCGGGCTGTTTCAAGGGCGGCGGCAGGACGCTGCGGAGATCAACTCGCACCTGGCGTTTACGCCGGAGCAGTTGGCGGGGAAGGCGGCGCCGGGGCTGAATGCGGTGGTGCTGTCGCATGCGCACATCGACCATAGCGGCGATCTGCCGCTGCTGGCGAAGCAGGGATATCGCGGGCCGATTTACACGACTCCGGCGACGATTGATCTGTGTCTGCCGATGCTGAAGGACAGCGCGCATATCCAGGAGAGCGATGCGGAGTTCATGAACCGGCGGCGGGGGCGGAGGGCTTCGATTGGCGCGCCGCAGGGACCGGCGCCGGTCGAGCCGCTATATGGGCAGGACGACGCGGCGCAGGTGAGCCAGTTGTTCAAGCCGGTGAATCTGCATACGCCGCAACTGCTGGCGGGTTCGACGAAGGACGCCGGGTTCACGATGACTTCGACGAATGCGGGACACATGCTGGGGTCGACGAATGTGCTGATCGAGGCAACGGAGAAGGGGCAGACGGTGCGGCTGCTTTTCTCGGGCGATGTGGGGCGGAAGAATCTGCCGATCATCAAGGATCCGGACCCGGCCCCGGCGGCGGATTACTTGATTATGGAGAGCACATACGGGGACCGGCTGCATGCTCCGGCGGCCGATGTGAAGGCAAAGGCGGCTGCGCTGGTGAAGGCTACGCTGGCGCGGGGCGGGCATGTCATTGTTCCGGCGTTTGCGGTGGAGCGGACGCAGCAACTGGTGCTGCTGCTGCACGAGATGATCGAGGCGAAGGAGATTTCGGAGTTTCCAATTTTTGTGGACAGCCCGTTGGCTTCGGCGGTTACAGATGTTTTCAAGAAGCATATGGAGGACTGGGATGCGGGGGCGTGCGCCTTCTACAGCAGGGGCGAGGATGCGTTTGGCTGGAATCGGCTGCGGTACACGCAGACGGTGGAAGAGAGCAAGGGGCTGAACGGACTGAAGGTGCCTTACATGGTGATCTCGGCTTCGGGGATGTGCGAGGCGGGGCGGATTCTGCATCATCTGCAGAATGGGATTGAGGACCCGCGGAACTTGATTCTGATTACGGGGTATCAGGCTCAGAATACGCTGGGCGCGAAGCTGGTGGCGGGAGCGCAGGAGGTGAACATCTTCGGTGAGCCGATGCGGGTGCGGGCGCAGGTGGAGTCGATCGACTCGCTGAGCGGGCATGCGGATCAGCAGGAGCTGCTGGACTGGATGGCACCGGTGGCGCGGACGCTGAAGAAGGTCTTCCTGGTGCATGGGGAGCTGGGGGCAATGACGGTGCTGAAGGGAAAGATTGAGGAGCGGTACAAGCTGGAGGTGGTGTGTCCGAAGCGTGGGGACCGGTTTGAGGTGGGGTAGGAAGATTTTGTGTCGGCATTCAGCCCTCGGAGGTTGATGGGACGAGTTCCCCAGGCCTTCGGCCCAGGCTGGTATGTGCCGCGCCTTTGGCGCTGGTGTTTGCGGCGACGCAAAACGGGTATGCTTTCGGTGTGACTTATTGGGCACTCACGTAGGATGACCTGAGGGGCTAAAGCCCGGTTGATTCCGTGACTCTTGCGGCACGGCTGAAGCCGTGCCCTTAACCAGGCTGGATGGCTGGGTCGATGTGAGCCCGCGCCGCCTAAGGGGAAGACGATGAATATTGCTGCGAAGGTGACGGACCTGATCGGCGGGACTCCGATGGTGGAGTTGAACCGGGTGACGGCGGGTTGCGGGGCGCGGGTGGTGGCGAAGCTGGAGAGCATGAATCCGATGGCCAGCGTGAAGGATCGCATCGGGCTGGCGATGATCGAGGCGGCCGAGCGCGAGGGGAAGATCAAACCGGGCGAGACGGTGCTGATTGAGCCGACCAGCGGGAATACCGGCATCGGGATTGCATTTGTGGCGGCGGTGAAGGGGTATAGCTGCATCCTGACCATGCCGGAGACGATGAGCGTGGAGCGGCGGATTCTGCTGCTGGCGCTGGGCGCGAAGATTGTGCTGACACCGGGGCCGGGCGGGATGAAGGGGGCGATTGCGAAGGCGGAGGAGTTGGTGCGCGAAACGCGGCACGGGTACATGCTGCAGCAGTTCAACAATCCGGCGAACCCGGCGATTCACCTGGCGACGACCGGGCCGGAGATCTGGAACGATACGGATGGGACAGCGGACGTGCTGGTGTCGGGCGTGGGAACGGGCGGGACGCTGACGGGAGTGAGCGAGTACATCAAGGCGAGGAAGCCGGGGTTCTGGACGGTGGCAGTGGAGCCGGCGGATAGCCATGTGCTGTCGGGCGGAGCTCCAGGGCCGCACAAGATTCAGGGGATTGGCGCGGGCTTTGTGCCGCAGGTGCTGCGGACGGATCTGATCGACGAGATCGTCCAGGTAACGAATGATGAGGCGTTCGCGATGGCGCGGCGGTTGCCGAAGGAGGAGGGGCTGCTGGTGGGCATCTCGTCGGGCGCGGCGGTGCATGCGGCGCTGCAGGTGGCGCGCGAGCCGAGGCACGCGGGCAAGCTGATTGTGGTGATCATTCCGAGCGCGGGCGAGCGATATCTCTCGACGCTGCTGTTCGACGAGTTGCGGCAGCAGGCGATCAACACGCCGACGACTCCTCTGGCGCAATGAATCTGTTCGCTTCGATTCGCGAAGATGTCCGGTGCGTGTTTGAGCGCGATCCGGCGGCGACGTCGTGGGCGATGGTGCTGCTGTGCTATCCGGGGCTGCATGCGGTGTGGTCGCATCGGATCCATCATTGGTTCTGGTGCAGGAACCTGAAACTGCTGGCGCGGTGGATGTCGCAGGGGACTCGATTCTGGACGGGCATCGAGATTCATCCGGGGGCGCGGATCGGGCGGCGGGTGTTTATCGATCATGGGATGGGCGTGGTGATCGGCGAGACTGCGATCGTCGGCGATGACGTGACGATTTACCAGGGCGTGACTCTGGGGGGCACCGGGAAAGAAACGGGCAAGCGGCATCCTACGCTGCGCAATGGCGTGTTTGTGGGGAACAACGCGAACATCCTGGGGAACATTACGATTGGGGAGAATTCGCGGGTGGGAGCGGGGTCGGTGGTGGTGCGGGATGTGCCGCCGGATTCGACCGTGGTGGGCGTGCCGGCTCATATTGTTTATCAGGGCGGCAAGCGGGTGTTGATTACCGATCCGCACGAGGTGAGCGATCCTCTGTCGGACGTGATTATTGCGCTGGCGGATGAAGTGAAACGGCTGAAGACTCGGCTGGAGAAGCTGGATGGCGAGTTTCAGACGGCGCGGCAGGAACCGGCGAGGGCGCTTGAGGTGGAGGAAGAGGAGCGGGCGCAGTACCGGAGTGAGCAGGTTGCGCGGGTGGACAGCGTGAGTATGGGCGAAGGGATTTGAGTTAGGTGCCAGGTGCTAGGTGCTGGGAGTCCGTCCGCGGATTCGCTCTTGCGCATGATTTTATCTATGAGATTTACGATTGAACCGGGGGGTGAGATGGGCCGACAGGTGACTATGGTGCTTTACGCGGTTGCGATGGCAGCCGTCATAGTCGGTGTAGATTTCGGGTTCTTCAGACACCGATTCGGGGAACGGCTGATAGTGAATATTGGAATCGTCCTGGTGTTCGCGGCGTTCTACTTGAGATTCCTGAGGCGTCCATGAACAAAGGGCGACAGCGCCGCCCTTTCGTTGCGATTGTGCAGACGCACTTCGACGAAGCACCCGCTGCAGACGGGTGATCCGTTGCTGTTCTTGAATCACCGGCTCGGTGTTGACCCTGGAACCAGCCTCATCAACGTAGGTGCTAGCGGGCGATGCGGGCGGTGACGTCGGTGCCGGCGGCGAGTGGTTTTTCGACGATGTGCCAGATGTCGCCGGCGTCGTCGATCACGGCGAGGACGGGGACTTCGATGCGCGTGCCGGTGCGGGAGACGGCTTCGAGGACGCCGGTGTCGCCGGCTTTGAACTCGGTGCGGTCGAGGGTCATGCGCCAGCGGACGGTGGCACCTTCACGGGACTCGAGGCGGATGTCGGTGACCACGGCGGGGAATTCGGCGGGTTCAGGGAGCGTTGGCATGGTCGGGGGCCTTGGGTGGACGGCTAGAAAAGCGAATCACAGAGATTTCAGAGAAAAAGAGAGAGCACAGAGAGGGCGCATAGGCTATTTTGCACGCCCGTTGAGGAGCGCTTCGAGTTCGCGCTTGCTGCCTACGATGAAGGGTGTGCGCTGGTGGATGGCGTCGGGCTTGATGTCGAGGATGCGTTGGTGGCCGCTGGAGGCCATGCCGCCGGCCTGCTCGGCGATGAAGGCTAGCGGGTTGGCTTCGTAGAGGAGGCGGAGTTTGCCGCCGGGCTGGTCTTTCGTTGGAGGATAGAGGAAGACGCCGCCCTTGAGCAGGGTGCGGTGGAAGTCGGCGACGAGCGAGCCGATGTAGCGCGAGCTGTATTGGCGGCCCAGCGCGCCGGAGCGCAGCTTGCCGACGTACTCGCGGTACTCGTCGGGCCAGGTGGCGGCGTTGGCCTCGTTGACGCTGTAGTAGGTGCCTTGTTCGGGCATCTTCATGTTTTCGTTGGTGAGGACGAAGGCGCCGATGGTGGGGTCGAGAGTGAAGCCGTGCACGCCGTGGCCGGTGGTGTAGACGAGGACTGTCGATGGGCCGTAGACGACATAGCCGGCTGCGACCTGCGTGTAGCCGTGCTGCAGGATGGAGGCCTGGAGGTCATCGCTGCGGTCCGACGGCAAGCGGCGGAGGATGCTGAAGATGGTGCCGACGTTGACGTTGACATCGATGTTGGATGAGCCGTCGAGGGGGTCGAAGACGATGATGTACTTGCCGGTCTCGACGGAGCGGTTGAAGGTGACGGGCTCTTCATCCTCTTCGCTGACGAGGGCGGCGACCGAGTCGCGCAGGCCGAGACAGTGAAGCAGCGCCTGGTTGGCGTAGACGTCGAGCTTCTGTTGCTGCTCGCCCTGGACGTTGGTCTGGCCGATTGCGCCGAGCACGTCGCTGAGGCCGGCTGTGCGGATCTTGGCTTCGACCATTTTGGTTGCGAGCGTGATGCCGCTGAGCAGCCAACTGAAGCGGCCCGAGGCTTCGGTGATTTCGGCCTGCTGTTGCAGGATGTGTTGCTGCACCGTTGTGATCATGGTTCCCGTTCCCTCTGCGCAGAGCGCATCTGCATGATAGCTGCCAGGAGCTTGGCTCATCACCATCGCTGTCCGCGTTTGGTCACTGCGCCAGCTTTAGGGCAGCACCAGGACCTCGACTCCGCTAGGCTCCGCCGCGTTGCGGTAGACAGTCTCTGTTGCCTTCACAAAGTCCTTTGGTTTGGCGAACGGTATGTCGACGAAGGTTTGCGGATTGCGGTCGACGAGCGGGAACCAACTGCTCTGCACCTGCACCATAATCCTGTGGCCGGCGCGGAATGTGTGATTGATGTCCGGCATCTCTGAATTGACGCTGACAATTTTCCCTGGGACCAGAGGGGTTGGTTTCTCCCAGCTATCGCGGAACTTTGCGCGCATCGGCTCGCCTCGGATCAATTGCTCGTAGCCACCCATGATGATGGGCACGTCGCCCAGAATCCGCTTGCCCAGCGCGGCCTCTGGAGACGGAGGGTCGGGATAGTCCTCGGGATACACGTCGATCAGCTTCACGACAAAGTCCGAATCCGTTCCCGTCGATGCGATCTTCAGCTTGGGGCGGACCGGCCCGACGACCGTGACATCCGCGGTGAGCGGGTCCGTCTCGTACACGAGGACATCCGGCCGTCGCGCGGCAAATCTCTGGTCATCGGTCATGTAACGTTGTGGCACCGTATTGGTTACATAATTTACAAACGGCACTGGATGAGCGGGATCGCTGACGTATTCGTCGACGCCCACGGCTCCTTTGGGAGGATCGAAACTCAGCCCGCCACCTGCGTGGAAGTATAAGGTCTTCGTCATGGCAGCTTTGGGCGGCCAGGCGTCGTACTTCTTCCAGACATTTGTGCCGGTTTCGAATACATATGCTTTAGGCAGGGCCGGATAGTCTTTGCCCTTCAGATACTTTTCGAAGAAAGGAAACTGAATTTGAGCGCGGAAGAACACTCCGGTCTTCTCGTTGAAGGTGGCATCGCCGAGCTTGTCGCCATCCCACAGAGCCCAGCCTCCATGCGTCCATGGGCCTACGACGAGCGTATTCACGGCGCCGGGATTGAATTCGTCGATGGCATGGAATGTTTTGAATGGACCGGACAGGTCCTCCGCGTCGAACCATCCACCGACCACCATCACCGCCGCGTGGACGCCGGTCATGTGCCGCGACAGGTCGCGCACCTTCCAGTAATCGTCGTAGGTGTCATGCACCAGTTGGTCGTGAAACAGGAAGTTGGTTCCCTTGAAGTTCGTGTCGAGGTTCGAAGTTGCTCCGGCCTTCAGGTAGAAGTTGTACGTATCCTTGATGTCGAATTCGAATGGGAGCGAAGGCTTGGGCAGCGTGGGGTTGGCTTGCGGGAGGAAGCTGACATAGAACCCATGGTTCGCGCCGAGCATGAACGCGCCTCCGTGGTAGGCGTCGTCGTTGAAGAACAAGTTGGTCATGGGAGCCTGCGGGCTCGCAGCCTTGATCGCTGGGTGCGAGTCGATAATGCTGGCCGACGTATAGAATCCCGGATAGCTGATTCCCGTAATTCCTACCTTGCCATTGTTGTTTTGCACCGTTTTCAGCAGAAAGTCGACGGTGTCGTACATGTCGGTTGACTCGTCGGTCGCCTTCGGGTTGGACTTCTGGGCCGGCGTCAGCGCGGGACTCATCTCGCGGAAGACGCCTTCGCTCTGGTACCGGCCGCGCACGTCTTCGCAGACGAAGATGTAGCCACTCTCGAGCAGCTCCCGGCTGACTCCGAGCCGCGTGGGCATCTTGTCTTCGCCATACGGGGCGCAGCCATATGGCGTTCGTGTGACGAGAAACGGATACGGACCGTTGTCCCCCTTCGGCCCGAACGACCCGGCCTGTGGGACGTACACCGACACAAACAGCTTGATTCCGTCGCGCATGGGGATGCGATACTCATACTTCGCGTAATGGGTTCGGACAAAGGCCTCGGTGTCGAAGGCTGGTTCGGATGTCGCTTGTCCCGCGGCAATTCCTGCCACACAAATCATCGCCACCAGCACGCCAAGCCGCACACGCATACGCCGCATCTCCAAATTCAGGTCTCTTAAGTTCCCGGTCACCGCAAGCTGTTCTCAAGTCAGATCGTCCGTGTCGAAGGGGGTTACCTTGCGGCCGAGGGCGGAGATGTCGCGTCCGCTGCCGACCAGTCCTTCGACTACGGCGTTCAATTCTTCTTCGGAGCCGGCGTCCGCGGTGGCGGCCATGTGGGCCAGCACCTCGGGCCCGGCGAGGCTTTCGAGCAGGGCGGTGCAGTGCGCCATGGCGACGTGGTCAAGGTTGAGGCCTTCGGGCGTCTTGGCCTTGATGCCGACTTCGCCAGGCTTGATGCCGAGCAGTTCGGCGACGCGCTCGCGCAGTTCGCCGGCGATAGGGACGATCTTGGGGCGGGCCATGACGAGGACGGTGTCGATGTTGACGATCTTATAGCCGGCGGTGGCGACTTCTTCGAGGGCGGTTTGCAGGAAGACGCTGGAGGCCGCGCCCTTCCAACGGGGATCGCTGGGAGGGAAGAAGGTGCCGATGTCTCCGGCGGAGACTGCGCCGAGCAGGGCGTCGGTGATGGCGTGGAGCAGGACGTCGCCATCGGAGTGGCCGGCGAGGCCTTCGGGATGGTCGATGGTGAGGCCGCCGATGACCAGGGGCACGCCTGGCTTGAACGTGTGCGAGTCAAAGCCGTAGCCAATTCTCATGCTCATCTAAACCCCCTGCGCACAGACCCGACCACGGATTCGCACGGATGAACGCGGATTTTCTTCTGATGGTTGTCCATGAGAAACCGCTTGAATTGGGGTTTAGGACCAAAATTCAGCAAAAGACCGACCTCGAAATCAGTGGCGCGCAAGTAGTTGAGTATTTGACTGTGATGGGCTGTGTCTAACACCGAGACAGCCTTTCGTTCAAGCAGTACACATTGATTGACCGTCAGATCTGCAAAGAAATCGCCTACTGCAAGACCGCGAAAATACATGGGTACCGCGACCTCGATTTCTCCTCTTAAGCCGGCCTGTCGAAGCGCTAAGGCAAAGGCATTATGATAAACGCTCTCGAGAAACCCACCGCCGAGTTCGTTGTAAACGTCATGAAAGACCTTCAACACGACGTCACTTATCTCAGCGTGAAGGCCTCGAAAACAGGAAGGTTCTCGTTGCTCTTTCGCCATTACCTGCTCTTGATCCGTGTTCATCCGCGTTGATCCGTGGTCGTTCTACTGAGGTAAAACTCCGCCAATTCGATGTCTCCGGGCTGGGTGATTTTGAAGTTCTTTGCCGATCCGGGAACGACTGCGACGACAATGCCTGCGCGCTCGAGGACACTGGCCTCGTCGGTGCCGGTGAACTCGTCGGCAAGGGCTTCCGCGAAGGCGCGTTGGAGCAGGCCGCAACGGGCTCCCTGGGGCGTTTGCGCCTGGACGATGCGTTCGCGGGGAATGGTTGCGGTTACGATCGCTCCGTGGGCCGTGCGCTCCACTTGTTTGATTGTATCCACGGCGGGCAGGGCTACGATAGCGGCGCCATGTTCGGCGATGGCGTCGATGGTGCGGTCGATGGTGGCGGGGTCGATGAGGGGGCGGGCGGCGTCGTGGACGAGGATGACGTCGTCCCCGCCGCAACTGGTGTCGGCGACGAGTTTTGCCAGCGCGTTGGTGACCGACTGCTGGCGGATGTCGCCGCCTTCGACCACAGATACCTTGCTGCCAAGGCCGAACTCGGCTACCTGGGCCTGGACGCGCTCGATCTCCGGCTTGCGGACGGCGACGTAGATGGCTTCGACGCGATCGACTGCGAGGAAGGCGCGCAGGCAAAGGACCAGGATGGGAACGCCTGCGATGGAGAGAAACTGCTTTGGAGTGGCCGAGTTGCTGCCCGCGCCCGTGCCCACGGACATTCTTGTGCCAATCCCTGCTGCCGGAAGAATCACAAATACACGCATAGCCAACGAAGTATACAAGATGGGCGGGGTCGAAGCGGCCTAGAGGGCGGGGTCGTCCAGGCGAAGCATCATCTCGTGGGACATTCTGAAGCCGTTCTTTTCGTACACGGGCTTGCCGAACTTTGATGCATGCAGCGTGACAACTTTGATGCCGCGCGCCTTTGCCTCGGCCACTGCGAGAGCGAGCAAGTCGCTTGCCAGCCCGCGGCGACGCATCTCGGGTACGACGTAGAAGTTAAGGAGGTAGGCACGGCGGGGTTCTTCATGCAGAAAGTGCGGTGGCCATTCCATCTCCCACAGGCCCGCCCCGGCGACCAGGTGTCCGCCGTCCTCGACGAGCCAAGCGGCGTAGCTGCCGTCTTCCAGTTTGGGGCGCACCCAGCGCACGAAGTTGGCGATCATCGGTACCATTTCGGCCTCGTCGGCCGATCCTGCATCGGTGAACATGCGGAGGCGTTGTTCGCCTATCGCTTCCGCATCCGCTGGTGTTGCGCGTCTTGTCCTAGACATCGGTTAAGCCTATCGCAGTACCATGAGGTGCGATGATACCTGACGCGCCCACGCTGAACCGCGAACATATACGACCGGGCGACCGTATTTGCGCGGCAGTGTCCGGCGGAGCGGATTCGGTGGCGATGTTGTTGCTGCTGCATGCGGCGAATGCGCTGGCGCGGAATGCGCTGGGGGTGGGGCTGTCGGCGGTGCATGTTCACCATGGGTTACGGGGGGAGGAGGCGGACGCGGACCTGGAGTTCGTGCGAGGGCTTTGCCTGCGGCTGGAAGTGCCGCTGCATGTGCAACATGCGAGTGTGCCGGAGCGAGTGATACGCAGCCGCGAGGCGGGCGAGCCGGAGACCATCGAGGAGGCTGCGCGGGCGCTGCGCTATGAGATTTTCGGAGCATTGATTGGGGAGGGGCATGCGGACTCCGTGCTGACGGCGCATACGCTGGACGACCAGGCCGAGACGGTCCTGATGAAGCTGCTGCGGGGGGCATGGACTGAGGGGTTGAGTGGCATTCATCCGGTGATTGCGGTGGTGGGGGCTGGCCGGCCGGGGAAGATTCTGCGGCCGCTGCTCGGAGTGCGGCGAGCTGAGTTGGAGGAGTTTCTGCGGGGCCGGAAGCAGGCATGGCGGACGGACTCGTCGAATGCGGACGAGGCGTTCAGGCGCAACCGGGTGCGGCACCATCTGCTGCCGGTGCTGCGTGAGTACAACCCGTCGCTGGACCAGGCGCTGGCGAATCTGGCTGAGTTGGCGCGGGAGGAGGAGGCGCGCTGGCAGGCGGAGCTGGGGCGGATCCTGCCGCAGGTGCTGCTGCCGGGCAAGCCGGTGCGTGGCGGGGGGCGGGCGGTCTCGACGGCGCCTGGGGAGGGTTCGGTGGCTGTGGAGTTGGAGCGGCTGCGCGGGTTCGATCCGGCGCTGCGGCGGAGGGTGGTTCGGGCGGCGGCGCGGCAGGTTGGGGCGCGGCTTAGCTTTGACGATACCGACCGCCTGCTGGCGCTGGCGGGGTTTGGAGTGGACGCGACGGTTGCCGCGCGCCCCGGCGGGAGCTTGCAGCTTGGCGGCGGGCTACGGGCGGAGCGGTCCGCTCGTGAGCTGCGGCTTTACCGCGAGGAACCGGCAAAGCACTCGTAGACCTACTGTTGATCCCCCAAAAGACGTAACCCGCGGCGGGCTGGGGATGGTAGATAATGGCGGCAGGTCAGCGCCCGGTTTGTTGCCCGTTCTCTGCCTATTTTTGCGCCGGTCAGGGTAGAATTGGAATTGCCTGGAGAGCGCCCGCCAGGCCGGGATGGCGATCGCTGCCAAAGACCCGGAACCTTTCCGTGGCCGTTTAGCGTCTAATGTCTGGGATGAGTGGAGAATTCAGGCACAGGAGCCCGAGTTTCCGTCTCTGGATTGGTAGGCCGTCTGGTCGCTGCATCGGGGCGATTCAAGCCGGAAAAATGAGGAAACGCGATTGAACTCGACCGTTAAGCAGCTTTTGATGTGGGTGTTGGTGATTGCGGGCGCCTTCTGCCTGTTCACGTATGTGAGCAAAGGCATGGGCGGCGTGAAGGATACGCCGGTCAGCTATAGTGACATGCTCAACAAGGCCCAGGCGGGTCAGGTCAAGAGTGTGCTGATCGATGGCAACACGGTGACGGGACAGTTCGCCAATAACGACAACTTCCGCACCACGAAGCCGGACAACGATCCCGAGATGTATACGATCTTCCGCGCCCATGGGGTGAACATCTCCAACAAGGATCAGAACTCCAACGTCTGGATCAACACGCTGGTGTCGATTGCGCCGTTCGCGCTGCTGCTGGGCTTGTGGTTCTTCCTGCTGCGGCAGATGCAGTCCGGCGGCAACAAGGCGATGAGTTTCGGCAAGAGCCGGGCGCGCCTGCTCTCGATGCAGCAGAAGAAGATTACGTTCAAGGACGTCGCGGGCGTGGATGAAGCGAAGGAAGAACTGAAGGAGATCATCGAGTTTCTGCGCGAGGCGCAGAAGTTCCAGCGCCTGGGCGGCCGCATCCCCAAGGGCGTGCTGCTGGTCGGGCCTCCGGGAACCGGCAAGACATTGCTGGCCCGTGCAGTGGCCGGCGAGGCGAATGTGCCGTTCTTCTCCATTTCGGGTTCGGACTTCGTGGAGATGTTCGTCGGCGTGGGCGCGAGCCGCGTACGCGACCTGTTTGAGCAGGGCAAGAAGAATGCGCCGTGCATTATCTTCATCGATGAGATCGACGCAGTCGGGCGTCACCGCGGTGCAGGTTTGGGCGGCGGACACGACGAGCGCGAACAGACGCTGAACCAACTGCTGGTGGAGATGGACGGGTTTGAGTCGAACGATGGCGTGATTTTGATCGCCGCCACCAATCGGCCCGACGTGCTGGATCCGGCGCTGCTGCGGCCGGGGCGTTTCGATCGCCGCGTGATTGTGGACCGCCCGGACATCCGCGGCCGCGAAGAGGTATTGCGCGTGCACTCGCGCAAGGTGCCGATGGCGGAGGACGTGAACCTGAACATTCTGGCGCGCGGCACACCGGGTTTCTCCGGCGCCGACCTGGCCAACATGGTGAACGAGGCAGCGCTTACGGCGGCTCGCTACAACCGCAAGTCGGTGCACATGTTCGATTTTGAAGTGGCCAAGGACAAGGTGCTGATGGGCGCCGAGCGCAAGTCGATGCTGCTGTCCGACGACGACAAGCGCGACACTGCATACCACGAAGCCGGTCATGTGCTGGTGGCGGCCAAGCGGAACCACTCCGACCCGCTGCACAAGGTCACCATCATTCCGCGCGGCATGGCGCTGGGCGTGACGATGCATCTGCCTGAGGAAGACAAGCACACCGTGACGAAGGACTATCTCGACACGCAACTTGCGATTCTGATGGGCGGACGCTGCGCCGAGGAGATCTTCATGCACCGCAAGACCACGGGAGCGGGGAACGATATCGTCCGCGCGACCGAGCTGGCGAGGAAGATGGTGTGTGAGTACGGCATGAGCGACCTTGGGCCGCTGACCTACGGCAAGAAGGAGCAGGAAGTGTTCCTGGGCCGCGATATCGCCCAGTCTCGCGACTACTCCGACGACACCGCCAAGCAGATCGACGTTGCCGTCCGCGCGTTCGTCGACGAGGGTTACAAGTCGGCCTACGAGATACTCGAAGCGAACGCCGACATCATGCATCGCATGGCGACCGCACTGCTCGAACGCGAAACCCTGGACAAGGTGGAGATCGATCTCATCATCGCGGGCCAGGAACTGCCGCCTTTCAAGTCGCCCTTGGCGTTCGCGGACCCTGGGCCGGGTGACGGTCAGAAGGTCGTCAAGCCGGAATCCGGACCGGCAGGCCGCAAGCCCGGCTTCCCGGAAGGGCAGCCCTCACCGGCATAAGTTCCAACCCAACAGCAGACGGGGCGGCCTTCGGGTCGCCTCCTCCGTTTAACTGGAGTTTCAAGCTCGAGGATCGACCATGCTCACTCGCCCCGCAGCGCTGCTCCGCATCGAAGAAGCGGGGCTGCTGACAGCTGCAATCCTTCTCTACATGCACTTCCACTTCAGCTGGGCGCTGTTTGCGGTGCTGTTCCTGGCGCCGGACCTCTCCATACTGGGTTACGTGGCGAATCCACGGGTCGGCGCGGTGTTCTACAACCTGGCCCACACGCTTACAGGACCGGTTGTGCTGTTCGCCTTCGCTTATGCGGAGCGCTATCCGATTCCGTTGGCGATTGCCATTATCTGGGCGGCGCACCTCGCGTTCGATCGCATGCTCGGCTATGGGTTGAAGTATCCGGGCGAGTTCAAAGATACCCACCTGCAACACATCCCTTGAGTGCGACAATAGAGGCAGACGCATGCGCTTCCTGCCGCCCCACGCTGCTCTCCGCCGCACCTCGCCGCACGCGCTCATCCTTATTTGCCTCGGCATGGGGATCTCCGGCTGCGGATACCATACTGCCGGCTCGGCCACGCACATTCCCGCCAACGTGAGGACGCTTGCGGTGCCGGTCTTCTCCACGCATGCGCAGGCCTACCACACGGAGATGGCGCTGACGCAGGCGGTGGTTCGCGAGTTGAACACGCGCACCAGGTATCGCGTGCTGACCAGCGCTGTGGATGCGGACGCCGTGCTGAGCGGCACCGTGCTGACGCAGACTTCGATTCCGCTTACCTACGACTCGACCAGCGGCGAAACTTCCAGCTATCTGGTTACAATCACGGCGAAGGTGGTGCTGGCCGCGCGCGATGGCCGCGTCCTCTACCAGAACGACGCGTTCTCGTTTCGCGAGCAGTACCAGTCCACGCAGGACCTCAACGGCTCGATCCGCGAGGACCCCGCTGCTGTTAATCGGTTGTCGCGCGATTTCGCACAGGCGCTCGTAGGCGATATGCTGGAGTCGTTCTAATGCCCGACCATCCGCCCATCGTGAACCTCGCCAACACGCCCCGCCCGTCCTCGCTGAAGAGCTTCGCGTCCTCGGACCGATTCTTAGTGGAGATCGCCTTGCCGGCTACGCTCCGCCCGGGCTATGTGCTGCTGGGTGACGAGGCGTTCCTTTATCAGCGCTGCCGCCAGGGAGTGCTGGCTGCGCTGGCGCCGCCGGAGAGCCGCGACTTCTCGCTGCACGACCTGGACCTTGCAGAGACGCCGATCTTCGAAATACTGGACCGCGCGCAGACGCCTTCACTGATGGCCCCGTTTCAGGTGCTGTTCGTGCGCGGGCTGAAGAACTTGTATGGACGCGGGTCGAAGAAGGAAGAGTTTGCGGCGATCGACGCCTACTTCCGCTCGCCCAACCCCGGCGCCGTGCTGCTGTTCGTCGCCGATCACCTGCGCATCCCGACCGACCTGCGCAAGATGGACTATCAGGATAAGGAGCGCTACGACCGCATCCGCGAGACGCTGGGGGACTGGTGCGGGTTCGTTGAGCTGGCGCGGGTGGATGAGGGCGACGCGATCAAGTGGGTGATCTCCGCCGCCGAGTCGCGGAGCATCAAGTTCGACCCCGATGCCGCGCGCGAGCTGGTCGATGCGCTGGGCGCGGACATGATGCTGGTCGCGAGCGAGTTCGAAAAGCTGTGCCTTTATGTGGAGGGCAAGGGTCGCATCACGCTGGGCGATGTGGAGACGATGGTGCTGGCGGCCAAGCAGCGGTCTTTGTATGAGCTGACGGACGCGATCTCGCAGCACGACCGCACGCGCGCTCTGCTGCTGCTGCACGGGCTGCTGAATGCTTCGGACGGCGGCGAGGACGCGGCGATCGGGCATTTGTACATGCTGGCGCGGACGTTCCGGCAGATGCTGATCATTTTGGAGAAGAACGTGCGCGACTCGCGTGCCATCTGGGCTGTGTTGTGGCAGGGCTTCCGTATGCCGCCGTTCGCGGCTGAGGATCTGATTCGGCAGGCGCGGCGGTATAAATCGCGGCGGGAATTGACGCGCGCGCTGCGGCTGGTGGCGCGGGCGGATCTTGAGTTGCGAAGTTCGCCCGCGAATAAGCTGCTGGTGCTGGAGCGGCTGATTCTGGCGCTGGCGACGGAGCCGAGCCACCCTACGTATACGCCGGTCCATCAGTTCGCGATGGAGTTGTAACGATTCGGACCTATCGAGAGCTGTCAGGTGCACTTAACGTGCGCGCGGTCGAACTGCTACTTTCATTTGCGTGCTATCCACCTTTGTGTCATGGACTTATAGGTTGACGCAATCGAGGATGGAAGGATGGAGAGCCTGCAGCCGGATCGGGTGCGGCACAGCGAGTGCGTGCCGCAGAGCTTTGTGAAGTTGTTTGGGTCGAGCAGCGATATCGCGCCCCGGTTCAAGACTACGCTGGCCGCGGTCCATAGGGCGGGGAATCACGCGGTGTGCGCCTTCCCGGCCGGCAGGCGTCCGAGGCAGGTGCAGGATGGCGCGATCATCTTCATGGGCCGCCTGGTCGACGATCCCAGGGATTACATGATCTATGGGCGTGCGATCGCGAAGCGCCATGAAGAAGGTACCGACGATGCCACCGAAAGAGACATCCGCATTCGTGACTGGCGGCAGGAGTTTCCCCACTACATCCGCGTGAACCGCGCCGAGTTTATGGGGGGAACGCTGGCGCAGGGCGTCTCGCTGAACGAACTGATGGATGTGCTCTCGGTCGAGGCGTTCGAGGCGACCATGCGGAACTGGGTGGCGGGGCGCGGCAATACCGATCCGCGGCGCTCGATTGGACCGCAGCCGGCGGTGCTGTTGACGGCGAGGGCGGCGGAATGGATCAACAAGAGCCTGGAGGAGAGGTACGAACTCTACGGAAGGCTCTCTTCTGCCGACCTGGCGGACGTCTGGTAAACGGCGCGTTCCTCCACAATCTTTCAGTCCTTCACCGGGATTGCCTTGCTTGATTGGGGCAGGCGCGCTCCAGCACTTTCAGGCCGCGCTTCGCACCTGCTGCTGTTGAATGTGCGAGAAGCTGCGTCGACCCAAGCGTGGATGTACTGCGGAGTTGGCCTCGCGCATGGTCTTCATCCTGCTACCATTAAACGTTGACCCAATCATGACGACACAAACTGAATCATCCGCTCCTATCCGGGTTCGCATTGCGCCTTCCCCTACCGGCGATCCGCACGTCGGCACTGCCTACATTGGCCTGCTCAACTTTATCTATGCCCGGCAGCGCGGGGGGCAGTTTGTGCTGCGCATCGAGGATACGGATCGCGCCCGATTTATTTCGACGTCGGAGCAGATGATCTTCGATTCGCTGCGCTGGCTCGGTATTGGCTGGGATGAAGGTCCTGACATTGGCGGGCCATATGGGCCTTACCGGCAGTCGGAGCGGACGGAGATTTATCGCGAGTACGTGCAGAAGCTGCTGGAATCCGGTCACGCATATCGCAGCTTTGAGACGGCTGAAGAGTTGGAAGCGATGCGCAAGTCGCAGATTGCCGCCAAGCTGCCGCCGCGCTACAACGGCGCGCACCGCGAGCTGAACGCTGCGCAGATCGCGGGGTTTGAGGCGGAGGGACGGTCGGCGGTGGTGCGGCTGAAGGTTCCGGTTGAGGGCGAGACTACGTTTCGCGATGAGTTGCGGGGCGATGTTACGTTTTCGCACAATAACGTGGATGACCAGGTGCTGCTGAAGTCGGATGGTTTTCCAACGTATCACCTGGCCAATGTTGTTGACGATCACTTGATGCGCATCACGGACGTGATTCGCGCAGAGGAATGGATCTCGTCGACGCCGAAGCACGTGCTGCTGTACAAGGCGTTCGGTTGGGACGTGCCGCGGTTCTGGCACATGCCGCTGCTGCGGAACCTGGATAAGAGCAAGATTTCGAAGCGCAAGAATCCGGTGTCGCTGATCTATTACCGCGAGAGTGGATTCCTGCCGCAGGCGCTGCTGAATTTTCTGGGGTTGATGGGCGGGGGGATGGCGCAGCCAACCGAGCAGGAGATTGTGTCGAAGGGCCTCAACGTCAAGGAGGGCGACATCTTGTCGCTGGCGGAGATGCTGGAGAAGTTCGACTTCAAGCACATTTCGCTGGGTGGGCCGGTGTTCGATCTGACCAAGCTGAAGTGGCTGAATGGCGAGTATCTGCGGGCTCTTTCGCCGGCGGGCTTCTTCGCTGCGCTGCGCGAGACGGTGTTCTCGGGCGATTATCTGGGCCGTATCGCGCCGCTGGTGCAGACCCGGATCGAGACGCTGGCGCAGTTTGGCGATATGGCGGACTTTTTCTTCAAGGATGATGTGATGCCGTCTCCGGAGGTGTTCGTGCCGAAGAAGAAAACGCTCGAGGAGACGGTTGCGTTCGCGGCGGAGCAACTTACCGTGCTTGAGGCGACTCCGTTTACGGTTGAGGACCTGGAGCCGGCGCTGAAGCAGCTTGGGGTCGAGAAGGAGTGGTCGGTAAAGGACAACTTCATGCTGTTGCGCGCGATTCTGACCGGCAAAACGGCCAGTCCGCCGTTGCTTGAGTCGATGATTGTGTTTGGGAAGGCGCGTTCGCTGGACCGCGTGCGGCGCTTTATCGACATGCAGAAGAGGCTGGGTGCACAAAGAAAATAGCATCAGCCCCCTGGATTCCGAGCGAGGTTTGCGGCCACGGGGTAAAGTGGATGGCGGGCGCTGCTGGGGATTGCGTGCGCTCCAAATGTCGAGCTTCAAGGGGACTGAGAATGGGCAAGTGGACGCGGCGCGATCTGGTGAAGGCGGGACTGGCGGCATCGGCCGGTGTGATGACAGGAAGCGAACTGCTGGCTGAGCCGCGCGAATCGCGAATTGCGGCGGCGACCCCAGCGTTTGCGCAGGTGGCTGCGACGGAGGCGAACTCGTTGCGCGAACGGCTGCTGCTGGACTATGGCTGGCGATTCGCCCTGGGCAATGCCAATGATCCGGATAAGGATTTTGGCTTCGGCAAGCTGAGCCGGGAGGGTACGTACGCCAAGGCGGGCCGCGTGACCGGGCCGGCGCAGCCGCGGTTCGACGATTCGGCGTGGCGCAAGGTGGATCTGCCGCACGACTGGGCGGTGGAGTTGCCGTTTGTCAACGATCCGATCCTGGTGGAGCATGGCGCAAAGCCGCTGGGGCGCGAGTATCCGGAGACCAGCATTGGCTGGTACCGCCGCGAGTTCGTGCTACCGGAGAGTGATTCGGGCAAGCGGATTTGCGTGCAGTTCGACGGAATTTTTCGCGACGCGACGGTGTTCTTCAACGGGCATTACATTACCGAGAACATGAGCGGGTATGCGCCGCTCTATCTCGACTTGACCGACTTTGCCAACTTTGGCGCAGGTGCCGTGGCGGCTGGGGCGAGAGCCGGGACGGCTGCGCCGGGAAGCAATGTGCTGGTGATGCGTGTGGATGCGTCGCTGGATGAAGGATGGTTCTACGAGGGCGCGGGCATCTATCGGCATGCGTGGCTGATCAAGACCTCGCCGGTGCATGTAGCGAATTGGGGCACGTATGTGCGGCCGGACTTTGGAAGTGTGACCGGAGTTGTTACAAGCTCGGACCAGGCAACTATTTTTGTAAGCACGGAAGTTACGAATGACAGCGACGTCGATGTTGTCGGGCGAGTTCACGCTGCGCTGGTCGATCCGGCGGGGAAGACAGTGGCCACGGCAGTGTCGGAGCCGGCGTCGATTGCGGCTCGCGATACGCAGCCGTTTTCGATGCACACGATTGTGTGGCATCCGCAGATCTGGTCGCTGGAGACGCCGAGCATGTACCGGGCGGTGACTACGGTGGAGGTGGATGGCAAGGCGGTGGATCTGGATGCGGTGACGTTCGGGATTCGGACCCTGCGATTCGATGCGGATGAGGGCTTCTTCCTAAACGGCAAGCCGGTGAAGATCAAGGGGACCTGCAACCACCAGGACCATGCGGGGGTGGGCGAGGCGATTCCGGACCGGATTCAGGCTTACCGGCTGGAGCGGCTGAAATGGATGGGTTCGAACGCGTGCCGGACGTCGCATAATCCGCCGACGCCGGAGTTTCTGGATGCGTGCGACCGGATGGGCGTGCTGGTGATGGATGAGACGCGGATGATGTCGTCGAACCCGGAGGGGATGAGCGAACTGGAGCGGCTGATCAAGCGCGATCGCAACCATCCGAGCGTATTTATCTGGTCGCTGGGCAACGAGGAGCCGGAACAGGGCAACACGCGCGGAGCACGCATTGTGCGGACGATGAAGGCTTTGGAGCAGAAGCTTGATCCTTCGCGCCTGGTTACAACAGCAATGAACAACGGGTACGGCGGTGTCGGT
>Ga0182024_10009926_pt1 | contig 19535 bp, 22 predicted proteins | sample P32metaG_FD_120480 | JGI IMG/M metagenome (GOLD analysis project Ga0182024, IMG submission 120480) | Permafrost microbial communities from Stordalen Mire, Sweden - P3-2 metaG (Illumina Assembly) | ecosystem: Environmental > Terrestrial > Soil > Wetlands > Permafrost | place: Sweden: Stordalen... | reverse complement strand
TTTCGGTGGTCGAGGCTCCGCGATGCTCACATGGCTTTCATTACTTCCGAAAGAATTGGAGTCGACGCTTGCCAATGCATTTCTTGTCGGCTTAACCCGTGATGCAGACGACGGCGTTCCAAACACCTTTCCGGGCGGAGAGCGGAAGGTGAACGTTTACGGTCAGCCAGTTTCGGGAGATCCAAACCTGCCACGGCTCAAGACCGAGGTTGCTCGCGGATTGCTTGTAAACAGCGGCATGAAACTGGCTGCTGGGGCTTTGAAGGGCAATGTGGCTGGCGAAATAGGCTGGACCAAGAATGGCCTGCCTGTAGCTTGGAACGCGCCGCTCACTCCCCAGGATATGTCAATACTCAAATCGCCCGATCAAGCAGGTTTTGACAGCACGATGATTGGCCATTTTCTTTGGGAGATTCTTGAGGAGGATGAGTCGAAAAGTATGGAACGCCTCAACCTCGATGACAAGCGCCTGAAGAGCCTCAAAGTGAATCCGCCGGATGTAATTGGCCTTATTCGAAAATCTGCCGATGCAGAAGAGAGAGCTTTGCAGCCAATCTTCGCCTATGAGTTGAAAGCGCTGATGCATCAGTATGCGCGAATGGTTAAGAGCGACGAGTCAGGTCTGTAGGCAACAGAAGAAGGGGAAAAATGCGAGGTGTGACCGTGGCGAGGCGAATAGGCATCGTATTAATCGCCGGGCTGTTGGCAATGGCGCCTTGCGCAGCTCAGACCAAGCAGCCACTTCCGCTGAAGATTGCTTCCGACGGCTCGATCTTTAGGCTGTCCGGAGAAGCAAGGCACCCAAGTTCTAACGGAATCGCTCAGTTGACCGTCACATCTGGCGGAACGACTACAGTTAGGGACATTCCATTTTCAATACAAGATGCAATGTTGGTTGCCCAGGTTGATCGGTCTGTCTTGTCAAGGGGGCAGCAAGGCGACGTTACCCTTAGGCTCAAGGTGGACACTTGGAGCCCGCCTGTTGAGTATTTGGGCAAGGTATCGTCCTCGCCGGTCACCGCTCCCGCCAGCAGTGTCCCGCCGGTATCCGAGCCGGCCGCGGCGATCCCCGACGAGTCTTCCAGCGTTCCGACCGCAGCTGAAAAGGCCGCTGAAGCCACTTCCGCAGAGAGTGCACAACGACCTGCCGGGACTTGGTATGCCCCCACAGCTGCACAGCCCTATGCCTTATTAGTTGCCATCTTAGCGCTGCTTCTTGGCGGGACGGCTCTAATGCTGCCACTGATCAGGCAAAGGACCGCTTCACGAAAGCATCGTTCTGATCAGAATTGGGCCACAACAGAGGACATAGAGCGGGTTAGTGAGGCGGCGATTGAAGCGAAACGCACGGCAGGCGAAGCTATTCGCCGCGTTTCAGAGAATTCCAGTCTAGTTAGCATCGCAGATATAAACAAACGGTGGGAAGACTTGAATTCGAAGATTCGGATCATCTCCACTCAGATGGAGATGCCAGAGCAGCAGCCTCCGACCGAACCGCCCGTCCTGCAAGGAGATATGCAGGTTGTTGCCGAGGCATTGCGGTCGTCGGAATTGAGCAAGATGCGCTTGCGTGGATCGGGCGGCACCGCTCCCTCCAACACTGAAGGATTGGCCCTTGCGGCAGTGGTTAATCGGTGGATCGAAGAAGGAGGCAAGGATCGCAGCAAGCTTTTATCGCTCGCTAACGACGCTGGTATTGGCAGTGTTTGGCTTGCCAATTTGGATAACGCCCTTACTCCTCAAGTGGGGGATCGGTTTGAGTGCTCGTTTCGCAGGTCCGATGACGGAAGCTGGCTTTGGATGCAGGTTCCCGGAACGCAAGAGTTCTGGGCGGCGCCGGCGGACGCGCAGTTAATGGGAATGGGCAGCACTCCATACCAGCTTGATCGGATGTTTGACGGCATGCAAGGCGCAAAGCAAGCGTTCCGCTTCGACGCCGTCTACCGCCCCTGCCGTCTAGGCAGTCACGGGGGCCGCTATTTTCTAATAAATCGCGGTGCTCTCAAACTGGAAGGTCTGCCCGCGCCGAACGTGCCGCGGCCACAAACACTCACAGCCTATAGATACCAACCGCAGGCAGCTATTCTCGGTGACAGTAGTGCCGATCTGGGTAGGATGTTGGCAGGATGGATTCGAAGCATCGAGAATCAAGTCCGAGACTACGGAGTTGAAATCGGTCAGCTACAAGAAGGAGCAACTGCGCCTAGAACGAGCGACATGACCAGTCGAGCTGAGATCGAGACGTTAAAACAGCTCCTCTATGGGTTGCATCGTGACATTGATGTACTGCGAGGTCAGGTTGGCGAGCTTGATGCCGAATTTGCGGTTAGGATTCCCGCGGCCGTTTCGCAAAGTACTCCGATGAGTGGAGCTGCAGCAACTGTAGAGCGAAGCGATTCATCAACGCGCCTTCAGGTTACGGATGCCGACCGTCCGCCTCAGCCCGCTAAGCCTTTCCTTAGTGTAATCGTTCCCGAGAGCATGGTGTCCGAGGCGAGCCCGGCCGCGTCTTCAGGTGTGTCCGAACCTGAAGACGCTCTTGGAGCACAGCGAAGTAATCCTGACGATGCGAAGGTGCAACCAGAATTGCCCCTGAGATGGGAGGAGGCGCTTTTGGCTGCTCGCAATCGACTGGACAGTGATCCGGAGATGATCGATGTTCCGAGTCAAGAGTTGTACACGCAGCGCGTGCGTAATTTACGAGACTCGCTACATGACATGAACCCCACAGCGGAATTCGCCATAATTCATGTAAAGAAGGACAGCGGAAGTAGCACTGTGGAACTTCACGAGACGGAGGAAAGCGGCACCGGGGACATCCTGTGTCGTAAGTGCTGCGCCCGCCATACTTGGCAACTCGCAGTTTCATGCGGCGTTCCGCCTGCGGCTACGGTATATGTTCTATACCCAGCGAGTACGCTAGGCAAAGGCAATTTCGCTGCTGGATATTCAGCGTTGGTGGATCGCCTTGCATCCTCATCCTTTTCTACCCAAAGCTACGAGCCAGCACAACTAAAGTTACAAGATGCGCAGACATCGACATATTCGGTGTGGCGCAAGATGACATTGAAGTAAGCCTGCCTAAGGAGCAAACAATGGCGGAAACGTCCGGTACGGTAACACCCGGCTCTACCGCTCCGAAGTGGATGCTAATCATCGCTTTCTGTGCCCTAAGCCTTTCCGCTATAGGATGGCTGATTCATCATTTGTCTAGCGCAAAGAACAGTACGGAAATGGATCCTGCTGTCGCAGCTGAGTGGCAGCCTTCGGAGACACCCGTCCTTGCATTACCCGGGGCAATACAAGTGGTCTACCGAGATCTTGGAGATAAGATCGAGCTGGCCATCACGGCAAATGCCAATCCCGTGATCTATGTAGACGTCAACGCAAACGACCAAGTGGATGCAGGGGACGTCAGCTACGCGGCCGGCCCGAACGATACTGTTTGCATTCAGAAGCTAGACCAACCCACAGATGTGCAGTGTTCCGCCGCCGTCAGCCAGGCCTCTGTGCACACCGAAAGCGCCGACGCTACGCGAACGACAATTTGGTGGATTCCTAAGAGGGAAGTGGAATCAAATCTGGGGTATGCGGACATTGTGATTCAAACGTTTCACGGAGATACACAGCGAGGCGAGTTCTACCCGATGCCCGGGCCCTTCACTAAGATATATCGTCTGCGGTTTGCGGAGATTTACGCGCGCTCCACTGCGAAGGAGACAAGTGGGGCGGCGCCTGATGGCTCGCCAAGCAGCGGCGGCGTCAGTGAAAGTCCATCTGTCGCCCAGATCAGCCCACTATCGGAAGCCATTCCCTCCATTGCCAGCTTCGATGTGGATCCGGTTTCGAACGATCCCACTGCTGGGTTCCGAATACATTGGAAGGTATCGGGAGCACGCACTGTTGACATCGTGCCGGATATCGGAACCGTACCTCCGGAGGGAGAGCGCTTGATTTCCCCGCAGATGACCACGCGCTACGTTCTGACAGCGAAGTCCGGAACAACACAGGTGACACGGGAAACGACGATTGCTGTCGCGCCACCTGCACCTCCGCAGATTATTGCTTTCTCCGCAAACCCGCCGGAGGTGCAGACTGGGGGCATGACGCGTCTCTCGTGGAACGTGGGAGGTCGTGTCACCAGCGTAGGAATCAGCCCGCTTGCGTCTGAACTCGCTGCCCAGGGATCGCGAGATATCACTATCGTAAACACCACGGATTATCTCCTGACTGCCGAGGGTCCGGGCGGGACTGTTACCGGGAAGGTTACCGTGCGCATAAGGCCCTTGGAGCCACCTGCGATCACGTTTGAAGCGGTTCCAGCTGCGGTGCGCCCCGGGGATGGCGTGACATTGCGATGGAACGTAAGTGGGGCGGATCGCGTGTCGGTCGATTCCGGTGTCGGCGCGGTCGCTCCCATTGGATCAGTAACGCTCTACCCCTCTTCAAATGCGCACTATACGATCACCGCAGCTGGGCAAGGTGGCACTGCGACGCGCGACGTAAGCGTTACAGTGTCGCGCGGCGGCCTCCGGGAGGGAGTCCTTGTGTGGACGGGAGAGGTGCACGGGACGCAATTGGTCGCCATCGATCACGATCACGCAGATTTTGGCCATTTAGAAGGAGCATTGCCTGGTGTGGCCTGCATCCTTCAGATGACTACTGGCAAGAACATCAGCATCGCCTCCGCTCCCGGACCCCGCGATAACTACGAACGAATGGTGCTGCGAGTTAAGGGGAATGGAACTGTACGTGTTGTCATCGATTGGGTAGTTCAGTAGGAAAATGGAGAAGTTATGAAGTGCTTTATTATCGTCTTGTTGTTGCTAGGCGGTGTTGCATCGGCGCAGTCTTCTGCAACCGGGACTGAGTCTTCTCCGAATTGCGGTTTAAAGGACGTTTCGGTCCACATCAAGCTTCTCTCACCCCTTGGAACGACCACGGCTAGGCCTGGCGATGCATTCACAACTGCGGTTCAGTCCCCACCGCAGTTCACCGGGGGCATGATCGAAGGCTCTGTGAAGAAGCTGGTAAGGGCTGAACGCGGTTTTGGAAGAGGCAAGCCTAGCATTGAACTGGAGTTCACAACACTGACATTCAACAATCGAACATGTCACATTTCAGGGGAACTGATGGAAGTAACCAATTCCAAGGGCGTTGCCAAAGTGGACGATGAGGGACGTGCCGTCGGGCACACGTCAAACAAAAAACGCATCGGCGCTACAGTTGGGGGAGCGATGCTAGGGGCGCTGGCGGGAGCTTATGCCGGAGGAAGTAGTGGCGCCGCCGTGGGGGCAGCTGCAGGGGCAGCCGCAGGATTTGTGCTCAGCAGCACGATGACAACGGTAGGGAAAGACATCCAGTTCGAGCCTGGCTCCATCTTCACTTTGCAAGTGTCCGATAGGCGAGGCAACGTTCGCGAACACTGAGTTCGGGCGCCTCATTGCGATTCTCGGATCAATCCGGCAGTTTGTGGAATCACCGCACAAGTACTAACCAAAGGGGGAGTGTGACCGCAAATGATTACTCGTTCATCTGCCGCACGACTCTCTCTCTTTGTAGTCGTGCTAGCTCTTGTGGTCCTTAGCATCCACCCGACCCACCGAGAGCGGAAAATTACGGGATTTTCGTCGGCAAACCCGCCAATTCAGCCAGGATTGAGTTCCTATCCTGAGGCTGACAACGCGGGGAGACACGAATACGGACGAAAGCAGGAAGAGCCAGGTCAAGAGCGAGAATATTGCCAAAGTCTCGGATTAGCATGCGTGTCGAAGTACTTCGGATCTTGGCGGGAGCCTTCCGCGGGGGCGTGCAGTACATCAGTCCGAAACGGCTACCCGCTTCCCGATCCTGTTTGTACACCGGGTGGGATCAACACCGGCGTCAACTTAGACCTGATCAGGGGCGGGAGTTTTAGAACAGGGTGCACCCGCAATTGTGAGAGCAGTGAGTCGGGTAAACACAAGACCTATAGCTGGTATGGTCTTCGAGCGCCACGGGTCAATTCGGGAGACAACCAGACTTGTGAGTTGGATCACCTAGTGCCACTGGAACTTGGGGGAGCGGACGGGTTAGGCAATATCTGGCCAGAGTGCGGCCCGGGCGCCACAGTGCTTGACGAGCGTTATTTCAAAATAAAAGACCGAGTAGAGGGTTACTTGACGGGCGAGGTGAAAGCTGGCCGGATGTCCTTGGAAGACGCCCAAAGAGGCATTGCTTTAGATTGGACTCAATATGTATTGGCTGCAGATCGTCATTGCCAAGCTCTTGGACATTGCTGAGGGGTCATCGTAACGCAGATGGAAGCCACTACCGCTTCAGCGCGTATGCCGGAGGAAAAGGTCTGCGACCAGGCGCCGGGGCCTCCAGTCTGGCGGGCGGCGTTTCTCTGCGCGGTCCATTATTAGCCCGCTGTAAACAGAACTTGCAGATAAAGTGGCTGTTGTCATAGATTACGCCACCGTCACAACGGGTTACCCCGCGCGGCGAGAGAAAAGCCGGCATCGAGCAAACAGCTTACGAGGCCTCTATTCTGTTTGGTCGTACCGATTGGTCAACTCCCACATTCTTGCAGCATAGCCGATATCGATGGCCCGCTTGATCTCGTCGGTATTCATGCCGGTAGTAAAGCGCACATATCGATCCAGGCCGAAACGCTTGAGAAAGTCATTGGTGCTTCGCATGACTGCATAAACAGTGTCTGGATGCATGTTGGAATGTATCTGCAATCTTTGTCGGTCATTCTCATCTAAGATGAGAACCTTATTGGCTTTTTCTAAGTCGCCAGCCTTTACTGCTTGAACTAAGGAAGTGAATGTACGTCCCTGTAGGCCGCTCTTTCGATCGTCTGCATAATTCACTTCGGCGATCGAACTATGAGCGCGATCCAGGGTACGCATTATGTCTTCATATTGCTTGTCGTATTCCTCGCTTGCCAATTCCTGAATCTGGGCCTTTCTAGCTTCCTCTGCTCCGGCCAGATTCAGCATCGTCTCCTTCATGTAATGATGTATTTGTTGGTTGCCTCGCGACCTTTGATAAGTAAATGAAAGCATAATAGTATACCTCTAGCAATAGGGAGCCAATTGGCAGACCATTATCCCCATATGGGATGTACGCGCAGACCACACAGCGTCCCTCCGGGACCGCGCTCCATCCAGACCATGGATAATGATTCCGAAACGAACAGCCGTCGGGCGACCGAGTCTAGAACGAGTCTTAGCTCGCGGATATACTTTTTAACACTCTGCCGGGAGATCCCGAGTTCGGCAGCGAGCATCTCAACCGTACAAGCCTTGAACTCGCGGGCCAGGAGAAGGAGAAGCTGGCCAATTCGGGTGCTGACTCGAATCTCTTCTGAAGAAGTGGGAGCGCAGATGAAGAACTGATAATGTCCACCCCTAAACTCGATTCGGATGGTCGGCCCTGATTTGACTGCGCGTAGCCTCCAAAGCATCACTTTAACAGTTTCGAAGACCTGCTCTGTGGAGTCGCGCAAAAGGTAGGTCACCCGCTGATCCATGCATTTGGCGGCATAGGGCAGCGGAAGCGGGGGTGACGCAAGAACGACCATCTGGGGGCATCGAATAAGAGCGTGGGAAGTTGCTGTGCGGACGCGTTCCGGAAGCCGCAAGGCGTCATCCGGAGCATGGTCGACGGTACAGATCACGATATCGATGCTTCCGCCGCCGTGAAGGATTCTGAGTAGTCCGTCATCGATGGATTCGGCTTGCTCGATCCTGCAAGCCGTCCCGGTGTGCAGCCCCTGGATGAAGACATTGGTGGCCTCAGACCACTCCTCAATAACCAGGATCCTCATGGGACAGTCCTCCTAGAGACCTAATCCGGCCAAGCGTTCGGCGTACCACGCATCCGTGAGGGATCGGAAGCACCGGAAGCAGAGGGTGTGCTCGGCGTCCCGGTAAACCCGCCCGCGGAAACGGACCAGGGCACGGTGGTTCTGGCATTGCAGGCAGAGCTTCCTGTTGTGCTTGGTCAACTTCATCGAGCTTCCCTCCGACAAGTGCATGGATTTGATTGCGAGGATATCCACGCCTCCGCCGGCCCGCAGCTCAGATGAGTTGTTCACGTTGAATGTTCATATTGACACTCGGGTTTGAACACAAGAGAATGGCTAACATCCCCGAATACAGAGGTTTGGCCATATGAATCGCAGAGTAGAAGAGCCATTCCACGCAATCCTGTGCCGAGTCGTACAAACAAGAACCCACGAGCTGCGGACGAGTCCGCCCAGGCTTGCAGAGAAGCTCGGTCCGGACTATCGCACTCTCATGTACTGGTTGGAGGGACAGCGCAAGTTTCCGGCCGAACTCCTGCCGAAGCTGTGCCTGGAGCTACAGAACTTTGAGTTGATGGATGTTCTGGAGCGCCAAGCCGGCCGCGTGGCCTTCCACGTGCCAAGCATTGTGGCCCTCTCCGGTATCAGCGACCTGAGAGCCATGCAAGCGCTTGTAAGGGAGGTCGGAGAGGCCCTTGAGTCACTGGCCTGCACCCTGGAGGACGGCATTGTTACCGCAGCCGAGCTCAAGGAGACTATTCCCAAGCTGGATGACGTGATCCGGGAGTGTGCTCATCTCAAGCACTGGCTGGAGCGCCGACATGCAGCTGGGAGAGCTGGCGTATAGGGATGTCCTCGGATGGATCTGTTTTGCGCCTACTCTATATTGGCGGGCATCGTAGGGTTATGGCACATCTGAGACCGGGTTATTGTCTTGCTTGAGCCGCGACATCCTGTTCGGCATGGTCCGCATCCTTGAGTTGCTGATTGATCAGACCCCCGTCATTCGGGTCGGATGGCGGCTGCGATTGTGCAAGGGCAGCCGTAGTGGACGGAGCTGTCGCGGACGGCACAGCCGCGGGAAGCCCTCCGTTGCCCTGCTCCGCCTGGAGTTCCTCCATGCCGCGGTCGATGGTCTGCCGCATATGGCTCTGCATCTCCTGAAGGTCGTCGAGCGCGACATTGACCGTCGCGGATCTGGCGCATTCATTGCTGTCGTTGGCGGCGTGTCTGTTGCTTATCGACAAACGTCAGCCGCTAGCTTTAGTTGCTTATAAGCATCGTCCTAGCCGCGCTTCGAAGCCCGTATTCACCTGCAATCTAGCCGTAACTCCATTGGAAGTTCAGGAATCATTGGAGTGACCTTGCTTAATTGCTTGCATTGGTCTTGCCCCCCTGCTACTTTCTACTCGTTCCCGGTCGCTACACTGTTTAGCTCCCAGGTCTCAAAGGCCAAGCGGTTCCTTTTATAAAAGTCATAACCTCGGTGTATTTGTATGCGCGGAGCAGTCTGTGTATACAGCAGACACACGGCTATGTCTTGCGGCCTCGCGCGTTTCAAATCTATGCAGGAGGTTGATTTGGCAAACATCGCAGGAAGTATAGGCTCTAAATTTGTAGTAACCATCGATTCAGGGACGATATTACAGGCCACTCTTCATCTCCCCGGCTCTGGAACAGCGGATACTCCGCTTCCCTATACGGATCAATCAGTCACAGTGAACATCCCTACGGGTCTGCCTGCTGGACCATCATTGATCCGCCTCGCGATCGATTTTGCTCCCGGAGAGGCGAATGCACACATAGGGGTCGGCGCCGTGTCGAGCGGGAGCGCGACGGCATCCAAGCCACCCGGCGTCATCTACGACGATGGCCTTCATAGCTTTGCCGTCATCACGCTATTCGGAGCCTAGAAATGAAAAGAGCCAGACTGGTTGCGTCTGTCGCTATGTGCGTCGGGACATTTGCCTACGCCCAATCGAACACAAATCCTACTCCGGACAATTCGACCCCAGTTGCTCTCGCAACAGGTGGAACGCCCGCTCAAGGAGCACAACCGCCAGCTGGGGGTGTCCAGACTGGCGTCCCAGCAGCCGGTAACTTTTGCGTAAACGACTCCCGGGTCGAAGTGAAGTTCTTTTGCGGATGGCTAAATGAGCTCATGGGAATCGCAAAGATCGACTCGAGTGCAGGAAAGGCGCAAAGCGACATTAAGAATGACGCACAAAATGATTTGCTAAATCTCGACCCTGCAACCGAACAAGGATCCGTCTACGTAGTAGAGAGCGTTCTTGCGATCAGTCTTCAAAGTACGCTACAAAGCGCTGCCAAGAGCGTGTTACAAACAGCCAATCAGATGAATACTAGCCAGCAATTGGGGGCCAATAACAGCGTGTCAGGCACCACGTCGCTCGTTTCCAAAGCAGGGAGTGCGGCTCTTTTGAACCTTGCGCTCGACTCCGGGACTTTAACCCAATCGGTAAATGGAGCGACAGCGACCCTCACCGCCAATACAGAGGAAATCTACAGTATTATTACGGGCACTCCAGAATATAGCCTCGCGCAGACAAAGAGTAAATTTGAGTCCTACGTTCTCAATCCACTTTCGCTCTATGCCACATTTGCCATTGCACAGTCGAGTTCGACGACCGCACCTGCGGCAGGACAGGCCAGTGGTACGACACCGACAACCGTCCCGAGCGTCGCCATCCCCACAGGAGCTGGGAAATTGACTTCAATCACTGCGAAGTACGAGATACCGAACAAGTTTGATCCACGAAGCAACAAATTCAAGACAGCTTGGTCGGGTGAGCAGCCCACCTTAAAGCCGCTGGAGATCGCTGCTGCCGCAGCAGGTTTCAATGTTATCAATGAATTGGAGAAGGACCCGACGTTCAATGGACTCGTGAAGAAGGGCACTTCGCAGCTCTGCGAAGACGATCTGCTTAGCGATGCGATTAAGCAGGATTCGACAAATTTGATGAGCGATTTCGACAAGGTTTGCTGGCAAGCTGAGTTAGGGACTGCACTGACCACAATCTCGCCCAGCCTTCAAACTGCAGCGAATGCCTATGCTAGCGCTCAGGCAACCCTTCGCACTGCATATAAGGCAGCTATTCTGGATGCCGCCGGCACGATGTTTTCAGGGCAATACACGTTCAATAAGACCCTCAATCAGCCGGCGACCCACGATATGACCTTCATATTCGCCTACAATTTTGGAACGCGCGGGACGATTACCTTGAACGGAGCAACTTCGATCTACAACAGCACACTCCCGGCGGGTGCAAATTACGGTCGCATTCACTACGGGCAAGCCTCGGGCGAATACGATCGGAATCTGAACGACCCGTCAAATGCTTATCAAACCGAGTTGAGCTTAGCGGGATACTGGCAATACCAGCCGCAACCATCTGTTCTCAACATCCCTGCGGGAACGGTTGCTCCTGGAACCACTATCCCATTGACCAACGGCACACAGGAGTTCGTAGGTACTGCGGGATCCCTCTGGGTAGCACAGGCGAAGATCACTATAAAGGGACCAGATGGGGTAAACATACCCGTAGGCGTCAGTTGGTCAAACAAGACGGATTTGCTCCAAGGCAACAAAGTGGGGGCCCAGGTCGGTCTTAGCTATAACTTTTCCACACTCTCCGGTCTTTTCTAGCGCGCGTTCAGGCCACCGCCCACAAGGATCGTGGGTGCATCGGCTTCCCCGAAAGGAGCTGAGTGAAAATCCTCTCGTCGACCCCTCTTTGTTTATTTGAGTTGGCGAACCGCTAGGGTTATACGCCACTGGTGAGGGGCCGACGAAAAGATTCCATGCGGGATTCGATTCGGTCAGAACTACTCTGGAGGCGGAGCTTCTGTGCCATTCTGCCGGTAGTAGGCGAAGCCCAGAGCGATTGCGTCGAAAACCATCATGCGGTGATGTTCGTGTTGCCATCGCTTCCGCTTCGGTGGCAGCTTCCAGAGAAGCTCGGGGAACTCCGTTGCGAGCATCGACGCAAGCTCGTCCTTGTTCTTGACGGAAAAGATGCTGAAGGCCTCCCTGATTGCCTCTGGCGTCAGGACGATTATCGGGATCGAGCGGCCGGCGGCCTCATGCTTAATCGATTTCACGATTGCCGCCACGGCCGGAGTGTTACGAACGCCCGTGCGGCGGTCCTTTCGGACGATAAGTGCCGAGGGATGACAAAGCGTTAGAAGATCGGCCAACCGCCTGCCTGCAACATCGACGGAGCGGTACGTCATCCCGCCCCAATCAAGTAGTTGCTTGGGCCCTTCAAACACTGCGTAGCCGAGTTCCTGAATGCGGAGATCAATCGCCAATATCCGCAGACCATTACGCTTGCGGTTCATCAGCTAAATGAAGGGGCTTCCCAGTTGCGGCGCTCTCCCAGCCACTCCAGCCTGCGGGCAACGGGCTGCGCTTTCCGACCTTTTGCATCACTCGCATGAAGATCAGCCTCAATCTTAGCCAGCCGATCCTCTATTCCCAGCTTCACCGACTCATAGACGCCTGGAAAAAGCTCCGCCACCGGTACGTGGAAGACCGCCTCATAGCCGAACGCAATCAACAATGAGGGCAGGGACTCGGCACGCTCATGCCTGGATACTGTAGCCTTCGTCAAGCAGCCGAGCAGATCCGCGAGTTCGCGCTGCGAGAGCCCCGCCCTTTTGCGAAGAGAGCGAAGGTAACTGGCAACTTCCAGGTCTTCCATGTGTATTGTCAAAGATCAATTAGGTTTATCGACGCTTTTAGCATAGCAAGCTGAGAGTGTCGCTCAAGGCACAAAAGATTGCGCGCGCCGCGACAAAATAGCAACGTGGGAGCGGTTGTCCACAGAAATGCGGCGGCTCCCCCTCGTAGGATCAAGAACCTGCGCTGTTTCCCCGTGGATAAAGTATGGAGATGTTCTGGATTACCGATAAAACGCGAATCTATTTCGTGGCTTCGGCCTTCGCCATAGCAGATTTGCTCGTGGCCTTCTTCGCGTTGGCCCAGCGCGCTTTCTGCGCCGCAGCGATCCTCGCCCTCCCAGCCGCACTCATCGTCCGACGCTTTGGCTTGGCGGACGACTGCACAGAGGCAGCATTCGCTCGTGGTCGGCCAGCCCCTCTCTTCGGCGTGACAAATCCCGACAGCAGTTGTTTGGCCTGCTCAAGACGAGCGATCTCAGCGTCAATTTCTTTGACTATGCTTTCTACACTCATGGAAAACTCCTAAATGGGAAATCGTTTATAGGTAGTCTAAATCACCGCGTAAGTTGAGAACTCGCGTCTCGGAAATGGTTCATAGCGTGCAACTTTTCCCGCCTTTGTGAATCTGGATGAACGCGTATTATGATCAAAGCCCCTTGGTGATAGACAAGCTCGTTAGACGTAACGGGTAATCGCCGTCTCAGCATCCGGCGTGGATAACCACTCCTTGGAGAGTTCCACTGAGGACGGATCGACGGTGGGATTCTCCGCAATGGCCGCAGCGAGGCGACGTAATAGCGGAATCAGAGTTCGAGCTATCTCCCTAGACGCCCCACCATCATCACTTTTTTCTCTTCCGGCGATCTCGCGGAACGGAATTGTGAAAACAAAATCGAGGTTTTTCTCGCCCACAGTGCAGTTCGAGGTGACTGTTCTGAGTAAGCGACGGATTTTCGCCCGATCCGCGTTTTTGTATAAGGAATACGCGTTTCCTGCGAGTTCGATAAATTTCTCTAGCTCTTCCGGAACAGAGCGCTTATTTGTCTGATAATCGCGCAGAGTGTCTTCCAGTGCACGTCGCTCAAAGATGACCGCTGCTTTCCGTGCCTCGAATAGGCCCCGGTCGAGCACTTGATCGAGATAGGCATCAGTCAACCGGTTCAGGCGCTCGGTTGCCTGCTCGATCTTGAGGTTAAAGGTCTGCAGCTCGCGCTCCCGGTCTGCGATCCAACTCGCCTTTAATTGTGCGATTCGTTTCCGAAGGAAGTTCTTTTCCGGTTCGGTGAACTCCAACCTCTTCAGTTGTTGAGACAGAGACGCCGCGACAATGTCCTCACGGAGACTCGTCGTAGGGCAGCTCTTGGTGTGGCACCGGTAGTAGACGATGCCTTTCTGTATCTCCCCAATAAGGGAATACCCGCAGTGGCTGCACTTTACGAAGCGCCGGAAGAGAAAGTCATGTACGTTCACCCGTGTCCCTATGCGGCCGTGAAGAATGTCCTGCACGCGGTCGAAGGTGCTCTTTGAGATCAGGGACTCGTGGTTGCCCAGGAACGTCTCATTCGTGGCGGAGATGCGCATGACTCCGGCATAAAATGGATTTCTAAGGATCGTGTGCAACCCATTTTTGGTGACCCTTCCGCCTGCACGATTGCGCAGACCGCGACGATAGAGTTCATCGACAAGCGTAGGAATGCTCCACTTTCCACCGACGTAGAGCTCGAATGCCTGGCGGACGAGTGAGCCTTTTTCAGGATCGATGGTCTTTGCTTGTGCCGCACCGTGATTGAGATACCCGATGGGCGCAGGCAAAGGATAAAAGCCTTGCTTGAGCCTGCCGTAGAACCCCTTCTTGGCCTCGTCGCGGAGGTTCCGGATGTAATCGACAGCAACCACTGCCTGGAGGTCGGCGGTGAGTCGTCCGCCCCGGGTGCGAAAATCGATTGGCTCACTCGCAACGTGGACGTCGATGCCCTCATCGATAAGATCGTTGAAGTCGGCCCAGTCTCTGCGGTTGCGGGCGCTTCGATCAATCTTGTGAATGATGATCCCGGCCGCCTTGCCCTGGCGCAGAAGCTTGATCATGGCATTCCAGAGTGGCCTCCCGCTCTTCGCAGCCGTCATTCGCTCCACAACCAACTCGATAATGTGAAGACCGTTCCGAGCGGCGTACCGCTCGATCACGTCCTTCTGTTCGGGAAGCGACACGCCTTTCTCACCTTGCCGCGCTGTGGACACGCGGATGTACGAGTAGTAGTCGTTCAATAATTTGTGTTTGGATTAGTTTGTTTGAGGAATCGACCTTTCGTTAACGCTAGGATTAAGATTTTCAGTTGTCAAAGCTCCCGGATTCACAGTGTGCAGGTCCTCGTAAATCTCCCAGGCTAGCGTAAGGTAGCGGTCAAGATTCTCCGCTGTGGCTTGCAACTCTTCTTCGGTCAGTTTCGGGTACAGCTCCTTCAGACTCTCGTTGTTCATGCATGAGAGCGTAGCGGGGAAACTGCCCGTCCTCAAGGCACGAAAAATCGCGCTGGGCGGGAAACTTCGTGCCTTTTCCGAAATGACATCAGACGTATGATGAGCGCGGGCCGTTCGACGGGTGTCAGCCATCGAGGAGCGAAGTTGGCTGGCGGCGACTTCCTCGGAAGTCGCAAAAAATGCCCCGTGCTCGGTATGGACGAGCGGCCCCTCGTCTCGATAGAGATGTCTGTGCCCGGTCGGTGGCCTTGACTAACAGATTGATATTTATACACTTAGTGATACGCCACCCCCAATGAATATCATTAGAGAACACATAACTCATGAGCCGGGCAACGACGAAGCCTGGATTTGTATTTGCAGAAACACACCGGTGGCCGACGGCTTCTTCCCTTGCGATAACGAAGGCAACGAGGTGGAACCCATTGCAGGGTGGAACGGTCTCTATGTCTGCGCGAGATGCGGAAGGATAATCGATCAAAAGGGCCTTAGTGTAGTTGGCAGATCAGCACTCTCCACGACGACTATCTAACCACTGCACGGGCGCAACAAACATTCGCGCATCCGGGATGGCGCGAACTCCGGCCTGGTCCATAGGCATTCGACCGGAAGTGCAGGAGATTCAAGTCGCCATTCGCATCTCACCCTCCACAAAGAAAAGCTCGCTCGAAATTGTCTCGCAGAGCACAACTTTTCCTGCCTTTTATTCTTCCGCCGCTCCCGTAGGATGATTGGACGCTTCGATACCAATAAAGGTCGAATCGAAGCGTTCAAAGCTTCTCACTTTCCCACAAACCTGATGCTCGGACCCCTGCCATACATTGGCGGCAAGCGTGCGCTCGCCAAACAGATCATTGCCATATTTCCTGAACACACGACATACGTTGAGCCATTTGCCGGCGGCGCGCAGGTCCTCTTCCGCAAGGGACCATCCAAGGTCGAGGTTCTAAACGATCTCGACGGCGAGGTCGTGAACTTCTACCGCGTCTGCCAGCAGCACTACCAGGAGCTGGTGCGTTACTTGCGCTACACCCTTGCCAGCCGCGCGTGGCTCGATCTCCTTAAAGTGACGCAACTGGCAATGCTCACCGATATCCAACGTGCAGCGCGGTTCTACTACCTTCAGAAGAACTCATTTGCGGGTCTGGTGCGGCGGCACAACTTCACAGCGCGCGTGGTACTGCCTACCAACTACAACCCAGAGCGGGTGCCGGAGTGGATCGAGAACACACACCGTCGGCTCGCCAACGTTCAGATTGAAGCGCTGCCATACGAAGAAGTGCTCAAGCGCTACGACCGACCGACGACATTGTTCTATCTCGATCCTCCCTATTTCGGGCGCAAGCTCTACAACCACAACTTCGAGCCGGCAGACTTCGATGCGTTGGCGGAACGGTTGAAGGAGTTGCAAGGTAAGTTCGTGCTGTCGCTGAACGATCTGCCTGAGGTGCGGAAGATATTCCGCGACTTCAAGATGAAGGATGTCCAGCTTGCGTATACCGGCGCCCGGCATAAAGCGAAGGGGCACCGCTTTCAAGAACTGCTGATCACAAACTTCTGAACCCCAGTCAAAGATTTTCTTTTCGAGCCTAAGACGCTTGCACTCTGCACCTTACCGGCGGGGGCGACGAATCTTGTTACCGATTTTGTCAGGCCACCCACCAGAATCCATCTCAAATGCTTCACTTCATCGAACAACTCGTGAGTTCTATCTGGAACCGCTTCCACCACCGGCGCGGGAGGAAGCCGGAGGGTGGTGGATTGTCGCTCGGCACGGAGATCGCTGAGGGACAGGCGACGGGGCGGACGATCTCGCTCTCGCAGACCCGGCGCACCATGCACCTCGCTGTGCTCGGCAAGACAGGCAGCGGCAAGAGTTCTCTGCTCCGGTATCTCTGCTTACAGGACATCGCCGCTGGACGGGGATTCCTGTTCTTCGACCTGCACGGCGAGGATACGAAATTCTTGCTGCGCGCGATTGCCGCGCGGGAGCAGGAACTCAAGCAACACTTGAGCGACCGGCTGATTGTGATCTCGCCCGCCGACCCTGGCTGCTCGGTCGGCATGAACCCGCTTGAGGATGCGGAACCCGACTTCGTCCGCATCGCCGAGTTCGCGGAGATATTGCGGCTGCGCTGGGGGCTCGACCGATTCGGTGCTCGCACCGACGAGCTGCTGCGCAACTCGCTCTATGTTCTCTCGGCCAACGGCCTCACCCTACTCGAACTCGCACCCCTCCTCACCGATGCCGGTTTTCGTGCCCAGTGCCTGAAGAAGACGCCGAACGCGGAGGTCCGGCACTACTTCGAGGCACGCTACGGGCAGGCGAGTGAACCGATGAAGGCGACGATGCGGGAGCCGATCCTCAACAAGACCTCGGCGTTCACCGCCGATCCAAGGTTCCGCCACATCGTCGGGCAGGCGAAGTCCACATTCTCGCTCAAGGAGGCGATGGACGAGGGCTTCTGGATCATCGCCGACCTGCCCAAGGGCAAGTTGGGCTCCCAATCGCTCACGCTCGCCAGCCTCCTGCTCACGACTGCAAGGAATGCCATTTTCACCCGCGAGAGCCGGGCGCTCTTCACAATCTATTGCGACGAGATCCAGAACCTGATGGCGCAATCGAGCGACATCGAGACGGTTTTGTCGGAAGCCCGCAAGTTCGGAGTCTCAATCGTCTCTGCCAACCAGTTCCTCGATCAGTACCCGGCGGAGATGCGAGCGGCAGTCCTTTCGGTTGGAACGCATATCTTTTTCCAGTTGTCGAGCGCGGACGCCGGCACGGTCGCCCAGATGCTCGACGGCGGCAAATCGCTCGCTGAAAAGCTGAAGAACCTTCCGCAGCGGCGGTTCGTGGTGAAGTCCGGCTCCGAGTGCTGGCGGGAGGGCATTGTGTCGACCGTGAATGATCCGAAGGCGAACTGCTCCGACCTGCTCAATCGCTCCCGCGGACTGCGCGCCCTGCCACGGCCCCAGATCGAGCGCGAGATCGCCGCACGGCAGGCCGCGCTCTCGAAATCTACCGATGAGGTGCTCGATGCCTGGGAATAAGGGATTCATCCTCCAGCCACGCGACCTCAATCTGCTCCGGGAGCTTGCCATCCTGCGGGTAGCAGATTGCGAGCAGGTGAAGGTCGTCGCCAGCTTCGGATCGACCACCCGCGCCAATACCCGGCTCTTGCAGTTAGTCCGAGCGGGATTACTCCGGCGCTTCTTCCTCGGCTCGGGCGGCGGCCGGAAGGCGCTCTATGCGTCGTCCCAGAAAGGAGCCCTGTTGGCAGACGTTCCTTACCGCGGACCACGGCGCAGGCAGAATGAGGTGCTGGTCGCCGACTACTACATCGGCCATCAGCTGGCTGTGAACGAACTCTACTGCGCGCTCAAGTATCGGGCGCTCCCAAACGAGGTCACCTTCCGCCGTTGGATCGCCTTTCATGAGCCGGTCACGCCTAGATTGAGCCTGATCCCGGATGGCTACGTGGAGCTGGAGAGTCCAGGGGGCATCACCGCATGCTTCCTCGAGGTCGATCTCGGTCACGAGTCGCTCGCAATCTGGACCAAGAAGGTCAAAAACTACCTCCAGCTCGCCCTCTCCGGCGACTTTAAGAAGCGGTCCGGTCAGGACAACTTCCTCGTCCTGGTCCTTGCGAACTCCGAGCGCCGGCAGCAGTCGATCCGCAAGACCATCGGGGCTGTTACCGAAAAGTTGTTCTGGTTTGCGACGCTCGATTCAGCCACCAACGACTTCTTCGCCCCCATCTGGCTCCGGCCCGTGGGCGACAACCGAAAACCGTTCTTCGACCCACACCCCCACCTAACCATATGACCTACTGCTACCAATGCGGGCACATGACACCGGGCGAACCGCTCTTCTGCAACCACTGCGGCCGGAGCTACGACGTGAAGCTCTGCCCGCGACAGCACCGCAACCCGCGCGGCGCGGAGGTCTGCAGCCAGTGCGGGAGCCGGGAGCTCTCGACACCCCAGCCAAAGATATCCCTCAGCTGGCGGCTCGCCGCCCTCCTCCTCCGTCTGGGACTCGGCCTGCTGCTCTTCTATATATCTCTGTCCCTGCTCGTTGCCCTCCTGCGTACGCCTCAGTTCCAGCAGTTCCTTGTCCTCACCGGGCTCATGGTCGGAGGTGCCTGGTGGTGCTATTCGAAACTGCCCGACTGGCTCCAGAAGCTGATCCGGGCGCTCTGGAGGTGGAGAAGCAATGACGACTAAGAGAGGGACATTGTCAGGTTTCGGCAAAAGCGGGAATGGCTCGGAAATGAAGGCCTTTCCGCGACCTGGCCTAGGGCAGAGCTACCCGAGGCACTACCCGAGGTCAGAGAACCCGCTGGGCACGCCCCTCACCATCCGTGACGTGGGCCGCCTGATCGGCTGCTCGGCCTGGACCGTACGGCAGAAGTTCATCCCCCTGGGACTGCCGCACCTACGGTCCGGGCCGAGCGGCCGACTGACGTTCTTCTCGAACCAGGTCGTCGCTTGGGTCGTCGCCCAACAGCAAAGGAAAGGAGGGAAACCCCGATGAGCCTCTTCAAGCGCGGAG
>Ga0182024_10009925_pt1 | contig 19535 bp, 11 predicted proteins | sample P32metaG_FD_120480 | JGI IMG/M metagenome (GOLD analysis project Ga0182024, IMG submission 120480) | Permafrost microbial communities from Stordalen Mire, Sweden - P3-2 metaG (Illumina Assembly) | ecosystem: Environmental > Terrestrial > Soil > Wetlands > Permafrost | place: Sweden: Stordalen... | reverse complement strand
CCGCGCCGAGCGTAGAGAGTAATCCGCCGTGTGCATGGCCTGGTTCACATAGCCCAGCTCCGTCAATTCCTGGAGGCTCCGTCCCAGGTCACGCGACCAGGAAGCGTTGTAGTACAAGCCGACGTCCTTACGATAGGTCCCGAATTCTCCTACTCCCCAGGAAATTGCGCCACGGGTGGACGTGTGATAGGTTCCATCCGCGTCGATCTTGTCTAACATATCCTTTACATTCGCATAAAAAGCGTTTTGCATAATACTGGCAGTGACGTTTCCCTTGAATGAGACCTCCGGCCCGGAGTATCCCTGCGGCACTTCCGCCGGAACGGCCCCCTTGTACTCCTCATCGCTCGAATAAAGAGCGCGCCGTAAATCGTCCAGCCTCTGCTCCTCCGGGCGCGCGTCTATTCCGCCGGGACGCAGCGCCTTTTCTTGCGCAAACTTTTCGAACTCAGCCGAAGGATCCCCCTGCGGGAGCATCGTAGCGCCGGCGATCTCCTCACTCCCCGCGCACTCCGCCGTAATGCCGGAAATAGCGACCGAACCCTTCTTTTGCGGCGAATTCTCGATCTCAATGCTGCTCAACGCACTCGCCTTCGGCTCAATCACCGCAACATACTTGCCATCCTCCACCGGAGCCGCGGGGTACAGATCGAGCGCATTCGCAAACACACTCCGCAGATGCGCATCCGTCGGAAACGGATTCGGACTCCGATAAAAGGGCACCCCCCACCACACGCTTTCCCCTAGGATCAGCGGGAACTCCTGCGTCGAGCCGTCAGCATAATTCAGGCGAATTTGCCCCAGGTTATCGCCGATGAAGTACCTGGCTGAATAATCGTTTGGGTCGGACCAGGCTTGGGGCCGCGCGGATTCTGTCATCCCAAGCAGGAATATTCGCTCTACCCGGCCTCCGACGTTCACCTTCGCTGCGCTATCCGGATGGGCCGGCAGTGCTCCTTCGATGAATGGAATGCCATAGCGATCCACGGGTTTCTGGTCGGATTGATATGGAACGATTGTAAGTGGGAGCGCCAGATACTTCAGATGAGTAGTCGCTGACTGTGCTTTGGCCCCGGAGCCGGCCGGACCGTGCAACATCAGGATCCCCAGAGTTATCCAAGGCAGGCAAGCAATCAGTTTGGGGCCGGAGCATTTCATAATATCTCTTCCCATCAGGTGTTCATCCAATCTATCCATCTACCAGAACATCCACTGTAGGGCAGCGAAGAATATAGCCACGCCGCCGGCCCAGAAAATTGGTCGTTTATACAGCGGGAGACCTCTATCCGACGGAATCGTCGTGAAGCCGTAGACCAGATTCTTCAACTCCGCGTCGGGTTTTGGTTTAGTGAACAGGCTGACAACCACGGTAACTACAACGCAAATAACCCAGGACCACAGCGCGCGATAGAGATTCTCCGCCATATCTTTTGCATCGGGCGAAAGCGCGATCACAGCCAGATAGGCGGGATGAACCTTGACCAGCGTATACATCGCGATCGAGGAAACCGTCCCGGCGAGAAGCCCCCAGAATCCTGCTTTCGGCGTCGCTCTCTTCCACAGCATCCCGATGATCACTGTGCCGAACAGGGGCGCGATGAAAAAACTCACCAGCGCCTGCATGTAATCCATGATGCTTTTGAACTGAGTTACGAAGTAGGCGGTGCCAATGCTGAGAATCACTCCCAGAATGGTGCACCAGCGGCCGACCAGCACGTAGTGCGCGTCCGTAGCCCACTTTCGGATGTAGGGTCGATAAATGTCATAGGTCCAGACCGTTGCAAAGGCGCTGACGTTCCCAGCCATGCCGGACATGAAGCCCGCGATCAATGCCGTAATACCCAGGCCCAGCAGTCCCGGCCCGCAGTAACGCGCCAGCATCAGTGGAAGCACTTCGTTATAAGTGTGCATTCCAGGTCCGGCCGAGCCCTCCGCAACCAGGTGGTAGGGCAGAACAGCGAGGCCTAGAAGACCGGGGAGAATGACAATCAGCGGCACAATCATCTTGAAGTAGGACGCAATGATGGGAGCAAACTGCGCTGACCGGAGATCCTTCGCCGCCATCGCTCTCTGTACAACTAGAAAATCCGTGGTCCAGTAGCCAAACGCGATTACACCGCCCAAGCCAAACACTATCCCGGTCCAGTTCACGCCCATCGGGTTCCCCGAGAAAGTTCCAAGCGTCTTCCAAAGGTGAACATAGTCGTTGCTGCCCACCCTTTCATGGATCTTCCATACCAGGCCGGCCCATCCTCCGGCTTCCATCATCCCGAGGATGGGAACGACGATAACGCCCAGCCAGATCAAGAAGAACTGGAGCACTTCATTGAAGATCGCAGAATAGAGCCCGCCAAGGGTCACATAGATTGCAACGGTCAGAGACGACACCCAAATGCTGAAATGGATGTTCCACCCGAGCACCACCTTCAACACGATAGCCATCGCATACATATTGATGCCGGACATCAGAACCGTCATGAAAGCGAACGAAATGGCGCTCAGAGCCCGGGTTGATTCACCGTAGCGAAGCTGAAGATACCCAGGCACCGAGTGTGTCTTCGAGATGTAATAGAACGGCATCATCACCAGGGCAAGAAATACCATGGATGGAAAGGCCGCGATCCAGTAGAAGTGCGCAGCCAGAATGCCGTACTGGTAAGTCGATGCCGCCCAGCCCATCAACTCCAGCGCGCCCAGGTTCGCCGATAGGAAGCTCAGACCCGCCACCCATGCGGTCATCTCGCGTCCAGCCATGAAAAAGTCGTTGGACGTGTTCGCATAGCTCTTCAGATAAATGCCGATCCCCAGCACCATCACAAAGTACAAGACGATGATCAGAAGATCAGAGAAGGAAAGCGAAATCAGTCTCTGGCTGGACACTGGCGTCCACACCGCAAGCATGCTGCCTAAGTTCATTCGACCTTCCTCAAGTGCGTTTGCTCTCAACCATAAAAGTCGAGCGTTCCCTTGCATCGACGCAATGCTGGCTCAACCGGCGTTCTCAGTTGGCAGAGACAACTTAGCGGATTTCAAATATCTTCTCCATCGGAATCCATTTTTCCCCCGGCGCCGCTTGCGGCAGAGCCTTCTGATACTTCCACATCAGCTCCTCCCATGCCCGCATCTTCGGGTTTGCTTGATCTGAAGCCGTCTTTGTCTCAAAGGAAAAGTCATTCGTATTTTCGAGAATCATGACCATGCGGTTTCCGGCGAGGGAAATTGCTTCGCGAACGATTCCCTGGCTCCTGATGTTGTCAACAACCTCCGGCCAAATCGTGTCCGCTTCATGATACTTTCTGTATTCCGCGATCATCGTGCAAATCAAGGGCCAGCACGTAAGTCCTCATGGCGGGCGATCTCCTCAAGCGCAAATTGGCCGTGCTGCCGGGCGAATCCCGCCAGTGTCAGTCGGATAAAACCAACTCCTCGCAATCGCGGAAGTATCGAATGCTGTTCGAGACCAGCGCGTCCAGCTTGGCTTTGTTCGGCTTGCCATACATCGCCGGATAAGGATCGCCTCCCGGCCCGAGCGGCTCGAAGGTGACAAAGCGGCCATCCTGGTTGTATCCGATCAGATACAAGGCACGGATAATCGTGGACACGTCCATCGACCCTTCGCCCAGCGCACTCCGGTTGCTGTCCGCAAAATGGAGGTTCAGAAGCTGGTCCCCTGCGTCCACAATGGCTTCACCAATGTGGCTCTCTTCTGACTGCATGTGGTAGATGTCGCCGTTGATGTGTGCTACTCCCGGATGGTTCACCTCGCGTATATAGCGCTTCGCATCGGCGACAGTGTGCGTGAAGCTGACCTCGGCGGCGCGGATAGGTTCGATGGCCGCCTTCACCCCATATTCGACAAACCAGTCTGCATGGATCGCCAGCGTCTCCGCGGAGCGATCGAACTCCACCTCGTCGTATGCCTTCGGTCGGCCCACCGCGCCGGGAACCACCAGCAGGTACGATCCGCCAACCGCTTTCGTAAAAGGGATTTCACGCCGCAGATAATCGATCGCCGCCTGGCGGCACTCCGCCCGATTGCTCGACAGGTCGTTGTCCGCGGAAAACATGCCGCAGACTCCCGAAACCCGCAGATCGTGGTCACCCAGTATCTGTAAAGTTTCCTCTACGTCATATCCCAGGTCCGGCCCGTAGTGATTGCCATGCATCTCAATGAATGGGACGTCAGCCTTCTCGAGCCGCGCTGCAGACTCCGCCAGCGATTCCCGCCCGAAGCCCCAGTTGCTCCACGAGAGATCGAGACGCCTTTCAAGTTTTTCGGGAGATGCTTTCTTCAGTTTGCGAAACTGCTCCAGAATCGTGCGATTCTTTTCCTCAAAGTGTTGTTGTTGCATCACTGCACTCCTCTCCAGTTGCAGCAGCTCCAGCGGAATCAGTTTGATTCAAGGCCATTCGTGCCCAAATCAACGAGCGTGATCGCCCACCTCGGGCATGTCGGAATGAACATCCGGTCCGAAGTACCGCAGCATCACCAGTGGATCTGTCGGTGACGGATTGATAAACGTCACGCCGGCGTTGGCCGCCTCATACGAGACAAACACTTCGTCCTCGGTCAGCTGTCCAAAGCGGATGAGGGAGGGACAGTCGATGGTCAGGTTGTTGAGTTGGCCATGCCCCTGGGTGACGATCAGACCATACGCTCCAGGATCGTGAATGGTGCAGCTCGCCCCCGGCAGCACCGTCAACTCCTTCGCGCTGAAACGCTGCTGCCCGGCAATCGTGCCGTAAACGATCCACCGATCGACATATTGTTCCTCGTCGGATCCGGCGGCCTCGATGGGTTCTATATAGTGCTTCTTCTTGAAGTTGGTATCGTTGTTACGCTCCCAATCCACCAGATCAACCAGGAAATCCAGATCATCGTGCTTGGCCTTGGGAACATCCTGCACTAGCAGTTCGCGTTCTACACGCCGTCCATCGACCATCGACTGGAACATCGACAGGACATCGCTGCCCCATTGAGGCTCATACGTCAGCAGCGATCCGGGCGCATGCAGAACCCGTGGCGGGACCAGCCAGCCGGTGCCCGGCTTCAGCCGGTAGGCCTTCGAGTAATCGAGAATCCCGTTGTCGCCCTTGTCCCATCGGGCAAGACACTGGCGAATGTCTTCCTTCGTCGTGCCTGGCTCAAGCCCAAAGTAGGTGTGCGGAAAATTGCCCGAGGTTAAATTCAATTGGGGAGGAAAGTAGTAGCCCTCCGGCTTGCCTTCCCGGCCCACCAGCTTCGCTTGCTCCTCACTCTGGTGGAGATGGTGCGGGATGGGGCCAAAATTGTCGAAGAATTTGCTGTAAACCGGCCAGCGCTTATAGGCGTCCCACATCGCCCGTCCGATCAATCGCGGCCCCTCAGCCTCGACCGCCTCCTTCAAGGTGAACCGCTCTCCTTCTGAGACCACAAAGCTCAGGCCTTCATCCGGCGTGCGGTTCTCGTTCATCGCAAACGTCGTCGATGCAATCCAGCGCTCATCGATGCCGCCGCGATGCGTCCCATACGCATACAGATCGCGCGAGTCCAGCTTCAGTCTCCGTCCCGGCACCAGGTACGACCTCGGAACCCATGTCGGTGCCAGCCGCAATACTCCTTCGCCAACTTCCAACGCCTGCCTGGTCTGCTGTTCCGCCGATGTCGCTAGGCTCATGCCGTTGTTCCTCCCCATGGAATCATCTTCCTTCAAACGCGATACGATTGGTTATAATCGATTATGGCGTGGGAAACCGGTCTCCCACTCCGTGACAACAGACATTAGTACGCAGAGGATGCAAATGTCAATCCAACACCTCGAATATTCTTGCTTGTCATGCTTATACATCGGCCTGCTGGCCGGAGTGACGGCCTGGTGCTAGCTTCGGAAATCGTGCAGACGCCGTCTGAGGATACCGCTCTCTTGACAGCAATTCCGCCCCACGCCTATAGTGGACGCCTCGCAATCGATCTATGGATCGCCGGCGTGAAAAGTCAAATTGGAACAACCAGGTCAGAACATCTTCAGTTGGGGGCCGGCCAGTAATCGATTGCAACCAATCAAGTCCGGCGGAAGCGCCACCCACGATTGCTCCAGTATCGAAACTCGCACGCCGTGGGCCCGTGTCCTGCCCCATAACCGCAACCCGCCAGCAACGCTTCAGGTCAGGAGGGACCAGCTAAAAGTGGATAGAAGGGCTTTCAACAAGCTGGCCGGCAGTGCAGGGATGCTTGCCTGGATGGGACTTGGCGAGGCCGGTCCGGCCCACGCTGAAGCCATGCCGGTGAACGACAACCCCGGTCTCTGGAACCGATATTTTCTCGGAACGGCCTACTATCCCGAGTGGTGGGAACCCTCCGAATGGGAGGTTGATTTCCGCCAGATGCAGGAGCTTGGCATCAATACGCTCCGCATGGGGGAGTTCGCCTGGGCCTCCTTTGAACCCGCACCCGGGAAGTTCGAATTCTCGTGGATGGACCGTGCCATTGCCCTCGCAAACCACTACGGGATCGATACCATCCTCGGGACGCCGACCGCGTCGGTGCCCCCCTGGCTCTATCAATTACACCCCGATGTCCTCAGCGGGAACGACGCCGGCCCATACACCTATGGCGGCCGCAAAGGCTATTGCACAAGCAGCCAAAATTACCTCGACGCCTCGGCGCGCATCGTCACCGCATTGGCGGAGCACTACGGCCGCCATCCCGGAGTAATCGGCTGGCAACTCGACAACGAGCCTGGGTTTCCCTTCCAGGCCTACGACCCAGTCTCCGAAAAGGCATTTCAACTTTGGCTGCAGAAGCGTTATAAAACGCTGGATGAATTGAACCGCGTCTGGAACGGCAAGTTCTGGAGCAATCAATATTCCGATTGGTCGCAAATTCATTTCCCGACAAATTCAGCCGAGGGTGGCTGGCAGCCGGCCATCAGCCTGGACTATCGCCGATTCTTTTCAGATTGCTTCCTCAATCATCTGCGTCGGCAGGCAACCATCCTGCACGCCCGATCCGAAAATCAATTCATCTTCACCAACTGGCCCAGCACCACCTGGTCGGTGGACGTCTTTGCCGCCGCGGCCGACTTTCTCAACGCGACCGCGTGGGACAACTATTGCAGCGCTCCGGGGCTGGGCAAATTTCAGCACCAATACATCTCCGGATTCAATAACGACCTCGCACGCTGTGCCGGACCCAACCAGCGATTTCTCTGCGCGGAACAGATTGCCTACGTCCCGCCCAATGCGCTCAACCAGGGACTGCGGCTCCAGGCCTACATCAATCTGGCCCACGGAAGCCACGGGCACCTCTACTTCGAATGGCGCCGTCCGCTGGCGGGCAACGAGCAGTTCCGGCCCTCCTTCATCAAAGGATTCGACGGCGAGATCAATCCGCAGAAACCAATCTTCGCGCAAGTCGGCAAAGAGTTCGCACGCCTTGGTCCCCCCCTCGCTGGAGCAATTACCCGCTCGGATATCGCCCTCCTCTATGACTTCACCAATCAGTGGTCGCAGGGATTCTGGTCCGTCGGAGATAAGGACCGCAAGTATGACAGCGAAGCCGGGCGCTACTACAACGGCTTCAAGGTTCTGCAGCGCAATATCGATTTCATCCCCATGTCGGCCGACTTCCCCGCATACAAGCTGATCGTCGCTCCGAATCTGCACCTCGTGGACAACTCCACGGTAGAGCGCCTGGTCAGCTACGTCGCCGGCGGAGGCATCCTCGTACTCAACTATCGTGCCGGTACTCAGTACATGGATGCCAGTATGCGGCGCGTCGTGCCGCCCGGCGCCTTCGCGGAGATCGCAGGAGTCATCGCGGAAGCGAAGCTCGACCTGGTCGATTACACCGGCATTGCGGACCAATTCGAGATCAGCTTCTCCGGAACCAAATCGGTTTTCCGCCCGCGCACAATCCTCGAATCGCTCACCCTCCGCGGCGCCGAAACAATTGCCACCTTTCAGGGAGGCCGGATGGCAGGCCAGCCTGCGATTACGCGCAATCGGCACGGCCTAGGCTCGGTCTTCTATGTCGGAACCGATAGCGCCGACGATCTCTTCCACGAAACCCTGGCGCGAGCAGTCGCAGCCGCCGGAAAACTGACCCCGCTCATCGCCGCGCCCTACGGCGTCGAAGTCGTCAGCCGCGAAGACGCCACTACAACCTATTACTTCCTGCTGAACCTCACGGAAGACGCACACCTTGCCATCGCGTTGCCACACCCCATGGCCGATCTGATTACCGAACGAGAAGGCCTTACAGAATTGTCGCTGGGACCCCTGGAAGTAGCTGTACTGGCGTCGCCAAAATCGCAACTCGCCCCACCCGCAGCTTGATCGCACAACCGCAGTAACCACCCAAATAGGAGTTGGAAAATGGACCGGAGAACATTCAATAAACTGGCAAGCTTTGCTGCTATTGCCGCCTTGACCGACAACGCCGAAATGAGTCCGGCGCAGGCCGCCGCTGCAGCCGGAGATATTGTGTTGCAGGATAGCCAGCTCATCGTTGCGTTCGACCCCGTCTCCGGCGCACTCACCCGCATGCAGCGAAAATCGACGCAATGGACAATCGAGCGGCGCCCCGCTCTGGGCGTCTCGTTCCGCCTGCATGCTCCTCTGCCGCAACAGCGCACCAACTTCGTTCTCGGAAACAAACAGCGCGCCGCCAGCGTTCAAAAAATCTCCGACAATCAAGTCCGTCTCGAATGGAAGGACCTCGACAGTGAACACGGTGGCGTCTTGCCGATCACTTTCACCGCGACCGTCACCCTCACCGACGGCGTGCTCACCTTCGACGGCACTCTGGACAATCAGTCCTCCCTGCCGGTTGAAACCATCGACTATCCCTACTTTGGAGACATCAATCCACCCTCGCCCGATTCGCGCATGCAGGTCGAGCACATGTGGGTGGGAGCTCTGTCCGGCGACGAAATCTATCCTCACTTCAACAATGCGCTTGGCTACTGGGGCGTCCGCTATCCCACTAAGACAATCAACACCAACCAAAGCCAGTTCTGTCTCATTCAAACCGCGGACCAAGGCATCTATGTGGCCATGCAGGATCCAGCCATACGCTACCTCCTGCAGTTCACCTTTGAGCAGCACCCCGGCAACGTCGAAGCCGACATCGTTCCCCGCGAGGATGAGATTTCTGGAATTCCCGTGCATCTGCGATTCCGCACTTGCCACTTCATCTTTGCTCACCCCAAGTCCAGCGTGAACCTGGTTCCCGTCACCATGCGCACCTACACCGGCGACTGGCACGCGGGCCTCGAGGTCCATAAAGAGTGGCGCTCAACCTGGTTTGGCAAACCACACACCGCTGCCTGGGCCCTCGACGTCCATTCCTGGACGCAACTGCGAGTCGATGGAGCAGAGCAGGATTTCAGCGTCCCCTATCGCATGCTGCCAAAGTACATCGACGACTGTGCTGCCAATGGTGTAACCGCCATTCAAGTCACCGGGTGGAATCACGGTGGCCAGGATGGAGGCGATCCGTCCATGGATACAGATCCAGGCATGGGCACCTGGGAGGATTTGCACCAGGCAATTCTCTACGCCCGCACCAAAGGCGTGAAGATAATCCTCTTCGGCAAGCCCGTCTTCGCCGATATGAGCACCGAGTATTACAAGAAGGAACTCTATAAATACGAAGCCATCGACCCCTACGGCAACAAATACGAGTCCGGCAGCTACAGCTACACCACGCCCACCCAGTTGGCAGGCATCAACAATCGCCGCCGCGCGATCATGGACGTCTGCGACCAGCGCTATCGCGATGTCGCCACGCATGAGTTCAAGAAGACACTTGCCCTCGGCGCCGATGGCTGGCTCTTCGACGAAGTCATGCAGCACAACGGCGTCATCTATTCCTTCAGCCCCGATCACGGCTACAAAGCGCCGGGGTATCTCTTCAATTCCGACATCCCCCTGGTCAAGCAGTTTCGTGCCGAAGCGGACAAGGTCGACCCCGACTTCCTGTTCTCAGGCGAGGGCCCGGGCGACTGGCTGATGCCCTACTACACGCTCGGTTACTACCGCATTAGCCCAGGCACCCGGCATGCCCTCCGCTACATCGATTCTCAGGCTCCGCTCATGGCCGCGGTCACTGGCTTCGACGACCGCGAAAAACTCAACCTCATCCTCGCGTATCGCTACATCATCAGCTACGAGCCCTACAACTTCAAAGGGTACGTATCGGACTTCCCGCTCACCCTCGCTTACGGCAAAAAGATCGATGCCCTGCGTCGCAAATACAAAGCGTACATATGGGACGCCGAATTCCGCGACGACCTAGGCGCCAAAGTCGCCGCCGACGGCGTCGTTCGCCACACCGTCTTCCGCAACGCCTCCGGGAAACGCGCCGTCATCATCATCAATCAGGAGACCAGCAAGCCCATCAAAGCCACGCTGGATCTCCCCAACGCAGGCAGTCTGATGGCGGCCACACCGGAACAGCCAGATGCAAAGTCCGTGTCCGGCTCATTGCGAATTCCGGCGCGCTCCGCAATTGTCGTCATGGAACAATAACGTCCGTGGAGGCGCGCCACATCAAACGTCGTTGGACAGAGGAGTCGTGATGGGATCGTCAAGACGGGAATTTGTACAGTTGATGGCCGGGGCCGCGGCCTTCCCTGGTCTACCGCTGCTCGCGGCGCAGAGCGACACAGCGCGGCCCGAAACGGCTGCAACCGGCCCTGATCTCGAATTTCGCTCGAGCACGCTCCAGGTCCAGACGGCGCCGGATCAGCCCGGCTTTCTCGCATTCACCGTCGACTCATTGGGGAAGAATAAGCTCGACGGCAACGTCATGCTTCCGCTTCCCAAGCCGGCAAGCACCTACAAGGCATCCCGGGAAAATCAGACCATCAAGTACGCGCTTGCGGAAGCGGAGGATACGCCGGTCTGGACCTTCGAATTCAGTGAGCGCAGCTTTCTCATTCGTTCCACCTACTCTCCAAAAACTTTCCCCCAGCCTCTCGTCCTCGGTTTCACCCTCGATAGCCATGCCACGCTGCTTGGCCTGCTCACCGACTACGGCACCATGCGTCTGCCGGCGCTGCTGCACTTCCCCCACCGCGGAACCCTGCGCATCACCACGACTGCGAACCGCGTTAGCCTCGCCTACGACGCCAACCGTTCCAACGCCGAAGACAAGTTCATCCGCGTATCGTTTCCCCCCGCCAATGCAGGGCAACACCAAATCGAGTACCGGCTCGAAGTCGTCGACATCTATCCGGAAGCCGGCAAAGAGAGCATTCAGAACGACCCCCGCTACGACGGCTATCGCAGGGATTTCCTGACCATGCTTCAGATCAACCCCCGCCGTCGCTGCCTCGCCAACAACAGCGCCAGCGATCCATGCGCCTTTACTGCCTTCATATATTCCATGATGGCGGTTCACATGCCGCCACTCGCCGAAGGCCTCGGCGCCGACGATATCCTGCGTCAGACCCTCGATCGCTACATCGGCGGCATGGAAGGTTACGGCATGATCGGCTATGACGGTCAGCCGAATTTGAAATACGCCTTCCTCGATACCTATCCGTCCCTGGTCATGGCCACTTCGGACTACGTGCAGGCGAGCCACGACACCGACTGGCTGAAACGGAATTATTCCGTCATCAAGAGTTGGGCGGACAAGATGATCGAATTCGATCTCGATCACGATGGCCTCATGGAGTACCCGGTCAGCGGCAACTCCGGCTCCTGGACCGAGAAGCTCACCGTGCGTCCATCCAACTGGTGGGACACCATCGGCTTTGCCCACAAGGACGCCTACTCCAACGCCCTTGCCTACAAGGCATTTCAGGGCATGGAAGCACTCGCACGCCAGGCCGGCTTGCCTGCCGACGCGCAGTTATACCGGCACCGCGCGGAAATGCTGAAGGCCGTCTATTACCCCACCTTCTATAACCCGGAGACGGGCGTGCTCGCCGGCTGGAAGAGCGCCGACGGCAAGCTGCACGACTACTATTTCCTCTTCGTCAGCGGCGTGGCTGTAACCTATGGGCTGGTCTCCGATCGGCAAGGCAATGAGATATGGGATAAGCTGATGGCCAAAATGAAAGACGTCGGCTATAACCGCTTCGATCTCGGGTTGCCTGGAAATCTGATCCCCATCCGCCGCGAAGACTATGTCGACCACAATAAGAGTGCCGGTGGTCCCGCGAAAGCAGATGGGTCCGACGCCTTCCAGATCTACGAAAACGGAGGCGCTACCGCCTGCTACGCATACTTTACGGTTGAGGCCCTACGCAAACTAGGCCGTCATGGGGAAGCGGATGCGATCCTCTTCCCCATGTTGAAAGCCTTTGAAGACGGTGGGTTTCAGGGTCGTGGCCCCAGCGGCAAAACCTACGATTGGACGGACTGGAACGGAAAACCGTACGGCTACGAAGGATTGCTCGTTGACGGATACCTGACCCTGCTCGCGGCAATGCCGTCGGCGGAGCGAAAGTGAACAGATGTGCGCTTCGCCTGGGAAATGCGACAGGGGAAGAATCGGATGCCAGAGGATTGCTGCCCTCTGTCTTCAATATGCAGGTAACTTAGTCTCCCGATTTCGGAGTTGAAGGATGCTGACCATGCGTTTGATTTGCCAGATGCGTTTGTCGTTTACGAAGAGAAGAGTTTCCCACGGTCTCCGGGCCGCAACCGCCTGGGCTTCGCTTGCCGCCGTGTGTCTCGCCGGTGCTGCCCATGCCCAGACGACGAAGGCGCCGGACATCACCAAGACGCCGACACTCTATGTCGTCGACTATGCGCATCTCGACACGCAATGGCGCTGGAACTTCCCGCAGGTCATCAGCGAATATCTGCTCAAGACCATGCGCGTGAACTTCGACTACATTGACAAATACCCGCACTATGTCTTCAACTGGACCGGCGCCAACCGCTATCGCCTGATGAAGGAGTATTACCCGCAGGACTACGTCCGCATGCAGCAGTACGCCGCCAAGGGCAACTGGTTCCCGGCCGGCTCGTCCGTCGAAGAGGGCGACGTCAACCTTCCCAGCGCCGAAGGACTCTTCCGCCAGTTCCTCTACGGCAACGAATACTTCCGCAAGGATTTCGGCAAAGCCAGCACCGAGTTCATGCTGCCCGACTGCTTCGGCTTCCCGGCTTCGTTGCCCAGCATCCTGGCTCACGCCGGCATCAAGGGATTCTCCACGCAGAAGCTCAACTCCGGCTGGCAGCCCGCCCCGCTGGTCGGCGGTCCGGACTCGCCCGAGCAAACTCCGGTCGGTATTCCCTTCAACGTCGGCCTCTGGATCGGTCCCGACGGAAACCACGTCATCGCCGCATTAAATCCCGGCGGCTACGGCAGCCGCGTTCACAGCGATCTCAGCCAGCCACCCCCGCAACTCACCCCGCAGCAGGAAGCACAGATGACGCCGGCCCAGAAGACCGCCTTCATGCGTTCCCGGGATACCAACTGGGTCGACCGCATTAACTTGGACGGCAAGGTCACCGGAGTCTTCGCCGACTACCACTACGTCGGCACCGGCGACACCGGAGGAGCCGTGAACGAAGAATCCGTCAGAATCCTCGAAGCGACCGTCACCAAAGGTGAGGCAACCTTGCCGCTGCCGCCCGGCCTGCCCGCGTCCGACACCGCGAAGCCCCAGCAACTCGGCGAAGGCCCCGTCCATGTCATCGAGTCCGCAGCCGATCAGATGTTCAACGACATCAAGCCCGACATGACCAGCCGCATGCCCACCTACAAGGGCGATCTCGAGCTCATCAATCACTCCGCCGGCTCGCTGACATCGGAGGCCTATCACAAGCGCTGGGTCCTCAAGAATGAACTCCTCGCCGACGACGCCGAAAAATCCTCCTTGGCAGCGGAATGGCTGGGAGCAACGCCCTATCCGCGGCAGCGTCTTACCAATGCCTGGATTCTTGCCCTCGCCGGCCACTTCCACGACACCGCCGCTGGCACCGCGACCCCGCAGGCGTACGAATTTGCCTGGAACGACGACGTGATCGTGGCCAACCAATTCGAAGGTATCTTTACCTCGGCAACCGAAGCCGTTGCCTCCGGCCTCGACACCCAAACCGCCGGCGTCCCCATCGTCGTCTTCAACCCGCTCAATATCGCACGCGAAGATGTGGCCGAAGCGAACATCGATCTTCCTGCCGGCGCTCCCAAGTCCGTGCGTGTCTTTGACGCGGACGGCCACCAAGTTCCATCCCAGCTCGAAGGCAGCAAGGTTCTCTTCGTCGCGAAAGTTCCTTCCGTCGGCTATGCCGTCTATGATGTCCGGCCCGCTCAAACCGCGTCGGCGCAGTCGTCGCTCAAGGTATCGGAATCGTCGCTTGAGAATGCCCGCTATCGCGTCCACCTCGATCCCAATGGCGACATTGCAAGCATCTATGACAAGTCTTTGAACCGGGAACTGCTCTCCGGCCCCATCCGCCTCGCCATCACCACCGACGTGCCCGGAATCTACCCCGCCTGGAACATGGAGTTCGAGCAGGTCGAAGCCCCGCCCCGCGCATACGTCAGCGGTCCCGCCAAAATCCGCATCACGGAAGATGGCCCGGTACGCGTCTCGCTCGAAGTCACACGCGAAACCGAAGGCTCTAGATTTTCTCAGACCATCAGCCTCTCTGCAGGCGATGCCGGCAATCGTGTCGAGTTCGGCAACGCCATCGACTGGAGAGGCCTCACCTCCAATCTAAAAGCCTCTATCCCGCTCGCGGCATCGAACCCGGACGCGACTTACAACTGGGAAGTCGGAACCATTCAACGTCCCAATGCCGCCACCCGCCAATTTGAAGTCGCTTCGCATCGATGGATCGATCTCACCGACAAGAGCGGGACCTTCGGCACCACCATCCTCACCGACCTCAAGAACGGCTCCGACAAGCCCAACGACAACACGCTTCGTCTCACTCTGATGCGCTCGCCCGGCATGCAGCCCACAACCAACGGCCAACCCGCCAGCTTCAGCGATCAGTCCAATCAGGACTGGGGCCACCATGAGATCCTCTTCGGCCTTACCGGACACAACGGCGATTGGCGCTTAGCCCAGACCGACTGGCAGGCCTACCGGCTCAGCGATCCCCTCGTCGCTTTCTCAACCGGCAAGCACGCAGGCGCGCTCGGCAAGAGCTTCTCCTTGTTGCATCTCAACAATTCCCGCATCCGCGTCCTCGCCCTCAAGAAAGCCGAAGACAGCGACGAGATCATCGTCCGCATGGTCGAACTCGACGGCAAGCCTCAGCCCGGCGTGCGCGTCTCCTTCGCCGGGCCAGTCGTCGCCGCCCGCGAAGTCAATGGCCAGGAACAGCCCGTCGGTGCGGCGACTATCAGCGACGGCGCGCTCACCACCTCCTTTACCCCATACCAGCCGCGCACGTTCGCCCTGCGGCTGGGCCCTCCTTCAACCAGGCTGGCCGCGATTCAGTCTCAACCGGTACCACTGCAATATGACCTCGCGGTCGCCAGCAACGACGACACCAAGACAGTAGGCGGCGGATTCGACGGTCACGGCAATGCCATGCCCGCTGAAATGCTTCCCGGCCACATCAACTACCACGGCGTCCAATTCAACCTCGCGGCCGCCAAAACCGGCTCTCCCAATGCAGTCATCGCCAAAGGCCAGACCATCCACCTGCCCGCAGGCCGCTTCAACCGCATCTATATCCTCGCGGCATCCGCCGATGGCGACCAAACCGCATCGTTCCATTTCGGAGAGAGAGCCGTAAGTCTCAACATCCAGGATTGGGGCGGATTCATCGGCCAGTGGGACACGCGCATCTGGAAGGATCTCCCCCACACCGACTGGGCGATCTCCGCCAATCACGCCGTCTGGCCTCCGCCGAACATGGCGCAGCGCGAGAAACCCGATCCGACCCCCTCTTATCCCAACGACTACATTGGCCTCAAAGCCGGCTTCATCAAACCCGCAGCCCTGGCTTGGTACGCGTCGCATCATCACACTGCGGATGGGCTCAATCAGCCGTATCAATACTCTTATCTCTTCGCGTACTCAATGGACCTCAATCCAAACGAGCGAACCCTCAAGCTGCCCGACAACGATAAAATCCGCATCCTCGCCATCTCCGTCGCCCACGAGAATCCGGAGTTGAAACCCGCGCAACCACTCTTCGACACGCTGAATAGAACTGAGCCCCCGCAAGCCATGGAGACCTCGCTTCCGTAATTAATTCATCCGCGTCGTGCGGATCCACGTCGCTTCGATCAAGATGGCGTCACTCTCCAATTCGATGAACAGCGCTGCCGCGATCTCCCGCAGGGAGTTTCTGCGAAATTGCGCCGCCACAGCGACCCTCACCACCCTGCCCATCCTCGGCGCATGGGACTCGGCCAACGGCCAGGCAAGCCGCGGCCCCGCCGCACGCACCTTTTCTCTCGACACCGGCTGGCTCTTCGGCGGAACCCTCGACGCCTCCGATCCGCACGCGCTCGATCCAGCCTTCGACGACTCCTCGTTCCCTCGCGTCACCCTGCCGCACTGCGTCACTCCGCTCTCCTGGCAAAACTGGGATCCGTCCACATGGCAGCACGTATGGCTCTATCGCCGTCATTTCAAAATCCCGGACGAGCCAGCGCCGCACCGCATCTTCCTCAGCTTCGATCGAGTAATGGCAGCGGCGACCCTCACCCTCAATGGCCAAGCTCTCGATCCGCATCAGGGGGGATATCTTCCCTTCCAACGCGAGATCACCGCGATCGTCAAACAAAACAACCTCCTCGCAGTCGAAGTCGATTCACGCTTCCTCAGCATTCCGCCAGCGGGCAATCCCAAAGGTCCCACCTCGGTGGACTATTTACTCCCCGGCGGCATCACGGGTTCGGTGCATCTTCGCGTTCTCCCTCAGGTCTTCATCAGCGATGTCTTTGCCAAACCAATCGATGTGCTGGGCCCCAACCGGCAGCTGGAGATCACCTGCACCATCGACGCGGGCGCCCGCCTGCCTGGAAATCTTCGCCTCTCCGCAACTCTGTCGTCCGGCACCGCAAAGATCGCCGAGACGTCCAGCAACCTGGTCATCGAGCAGCCCGGCCAGAGCGAGCACACACTCACGCTGAACCGCCTCGGCAACGTCGCCCTCTGGGATGTCGTTGCGCCTCATCTCTACGATCTTCAGCTAACCCTCCTCCACAACGATCAACCCATACACAACTATCGCACCCGTGTCGGCTTCCGCGAAGCTCGCTTCGACGTGGACGGGTTCTTCCTCAACGGCCGCCGCCTCCAGCTCTTCGGATTGAACCGGCACGAGCTGTATCCCTACGTCGGCTACGCGATGCCGGGCCGCGTGCAGCGCCGCGACGCCGAAATTCTGCGCCACGACTTCAATTGCAATATCGTCCGCTGCTCCCACTATCCGCAATCCCCGGCGTTTCTCGACGCATGCGACGAACTCGGATTGATGGTCTGGGAGGAAACCCCCGGCTGGGGCTATATCGGCGACGAACATTGGGAAGACATGGTCGTCGAAAACGTCCGCGATATGGTGCGCCGCGACCGCAACCGCCCCTCCATCGTCATCTGGGGTGTGCGCGTCAACGAGTCGCGCAACGACCAGCCTCTCTACCGCCGCACCACCGCACTCGCGAAGTCTCTCGACGGCACTCGCCCCACCTCCGGCTCCATGACCAACTTTCGCAACTGGCAGCAGGAATGGCATCAGGACGTCTTCGCCATGGACGACTACCATTCCGCGCCCGACGGCACTGTCGGCATCTATCCGCCGCTTCCGGGCGTCCCCTACATGCTGTCCGAAACCGTCGGCCAATATTCCTACGGCGCCAAAGGCTTCAACAACAAATACCGTCGCGCCGGCGATCTGGCCTTGCAAACACAACAGGCGTTACTCCATGCGCAGGCGCACGACCGCGCAGCCGCTTACCCACGTTGCGCCGGAGTCGTTGCCTGGTGCGCCTTCGACTATGCCAGCCTCATGAACGATTACGCCGGCGTCAAATGCCCTGGCGTCGCCGATACATTCCGAATCCCCAAATTGGGCGCATCCTTCTATCGCTCGCAAGTGGATCCCCATGACAAGCCGGTGATCGAGCCCAACTTCCATTGGGACTTCGGCGCTGCCTCGCCCAACGGCCCCGGCAGCCACGCCGCAATCTTCTCCAATTGCGACCGTTTGGAGTTACAAATTAACGGCCGGCCGCACGCCGTCGTTCATCCCGATCGAACCGCCTTCCCACATCTCAAATATCCGCCCTCCTTCGCGGATCTTGAACTCGATGGCTCGACCCACCCCGAACTCCGCATCGACGGATATCTGGGCGATCGTCTCGTCCTGTCGCGCCCCTTCTCGTCCGATCCATCCGCCGACCGCCTGTCCCTCAAACTGGATGACGCCGAACTGACCGGAGACGGATCGGACGCCACCAGGCTGTCCTTTGCAGTGACCGACAAATTTGGCGCACCGCGCCCCTTCGTTCAAGGTCAGATCCACTTCCGCATCGAAGACCCCGGCGTTATCGTAGGCGATAATCCCTTTCAACTGGAGGATAGCGGAGGCGCCGGCGCCGTCTGGATCAAGGCCGCGCCAGGCGCAACCGGCCACCTCGCGATCGAAGTCACGCACACCTCGCTTGGCAGCCACAAACTTAGCATCCAACTCCGGCCAGCATCGACCGGCTCGATCGCCGCCAGCACGCGCATCTGCGCCGTGACATGAATCATCGCTCCGATTCCAGCCAGGCGCGAAGCAGACCTGCCCAATCCGGCGCAGAGGAACTCCTCCACTGAATGCGCATCTTGCCTCCGAACGAGCACTCGAACTCGATCACGCGCTCCACCGCCGTCGTCGGATGCGCAGCGATCAGTTCGACGAATGCGGGCGCGGATGTCTTCTTTTGTACTACCGGAACTTCGCCTAAATGCTTCTTCAACCCCATATAGTCCAGCCGTAAAGGCTGAGCAACCGGATGCAGACCATATACCCGCGCCAGCTCCACTGTAGCCTGCCCAAAGTGTCTCCGGCAGCCTTGTCCGATGCGGCTGAGTGCTGCGAAACTCATCAAACCGTCGTTGCAACTGCTCGATCGCACCAGGAATGGGCGCGGCCCCCAGCGCCATGGTATCGATTGCGTACAGGACTGGCGTCACTCGACCTCGTTGTATTTCCGGGGTGTGCGGCGAGTAGCTTGGGGCACATATTGTCTCTAGTCTGTCTTCATGCCGTTCTGGGCATCCTCAACCGACATCGAGCCGTTGCATATCTGGCTGTGAAGCCAGTTCTCCACCTTGTCCTTGGTAAGAGAGCCATATACACCCTCATGCGGCTCCAGCCAAAGATTGGCGGGATCATCTGGGTGGCCTCCTATATATCGGGTTCATCGCGACCAATCTGGAAGCGCCGAGCCGGACGGTGGTACAGGTCTACAACATGCGGGGCACGGCCGAGCAGTGGATCAAGGAAGGCAAGCAAGCAGTAAAGATGACGCGGCCGAGTTGCCATCGGCTCCGGTCGAACGAGGTGCGGCTGTGGCTGAGCGTGATCGCATACAACTTGGGCAACCTGTGGCGGCGGCTGGTGCTGCCGAAGGG
>Ga0182024_10009924_pt1 | contig 19536 bp, 19 predicted proteins | sample P32metaG_FD_120480 | JGI IMG/M metagenome (GOLD analysis project Ga0182024, IMG submission 120480) | Permafrost microbial communities from Stordalen Mire, Sweden - P3-2 metaG (Illumina Assembly) | ecosystem: Environmental > Terrestrial > Soil > Wetlands > Permafrost | place: Sweden: Stordalen... | reverse complement strand
TAGCGGTCGAAGATGTGCTCGAAGTCCGACGGGGGGATGACGGGACCCATGCTATTGACGGAGAAGATGATTTCGGCGACGTGTTCGACGGCCGCGATGGTAATGGCGGTGCCGGCGTCGACAACGACGCAGGCGTTGCCGATCTGCTCGTAAGCCGCCGCGATGTTGAGGACGCGATCGACGCCGGTCTGCTCGGGCGCGTCGGTGAGCACCTTGATCGGCAGGTCCAAATCCTTGCCGACCCACACAACGCGCCGGTTGGCGGCCGACAAGACAGCGTCTTCCAGCGCCCGCTCCATCGGCGGGTTCACCCCGGCGGCCACGATGGCGGCGTTTTCCCGCGCTTCGATCCGGTTCCACGCCTCGGCGATCTCCTCTTCCCATTTCGCGCGGTCTTCGTTGGGGATTCGCGTGACGCCGCTCAATTCCCCCGCCACGAACGAGCCGATTGCCAGCCGCGAATTGCCGGCGTTCAATACCACCAGGTTGATTTCCATAGGCAATACTATAGCCGGGTGGGAATCCCCAGGCGCAGTGCAGACCCGACATGGGAGTGTCCCTCCGACCCTACCGGGGCGGCCGGAATCGCTCATGGTTCCCACGGGTTTCGCGTCGGACGGCTGCGCCGTCTCGCCGCTTCACCCGTGGCTACAATTCCAGGCCTCCGGGGCGAAGGCCGTCGGCCCAGCCAGCCCCGGAGGGGCGCAGGACGGTAGCCACGGGTGGAGCGCAGGATCGCCGACAGGCGATCCGCAGCGCAACCCGTGGTAAGGGAGTCTACGATTCCCGCCCCGGCGTGGGCAGCCGGCATTGTTCGCGCCTGCCGAACCAGCGATAGCGGTGACGCGCGACCCAATCGTAAAGCTTGTCGCGGATGGGAATCGGCACCAGCACGAGCGGATAAAGTAGCGGCCACAGCCCGGATAGCCGGCGGGCGATGCGGAGAGCCGCGGTCGATCGCATGAAAACACGGCCTTCTTCGAGGAGGATAACGCTGTCAGGCCGCTGCCCGGCGATCTTGTGACGGGCGAGCAGGGCCTGGCCTGCTTCAGACTGCAGCGCCGCGAAGGAGAAGCGGCAGCGCGGGTCGCGTTTGATGATGAAGTTCACCGATGCGTTGCACAGGTTGCACACGCCGTCGAAAAGGACGACCGCGCGCGAAGTGGTGAGCTGGGCCGACGCACTCATGTTGAATGGCATTCTAATCTCTCGCGAACAGTTCCGGAGGCTTGCATGAGGGTCCTCTTTATCGGCGGCACCGGCGTCATCAGCTCCGCCTGCACGCGCCTGGCGGCCCAACGCGGCATCGACCTGTACCTGCTGAACCGGGGCCGAACGCCCGCGGACCGGCCGGCGGGCGTCCGCCTCATTGCCGGCGACGTCTCCAAAGAGCAGGAAGTCGCTGCTGCCCTGGCGGGGCACACCTTCGATGTAGTGGCGAACTTCATCAACTTCACGCCGGCCGATGTCGAGCGCGACCTGCGGCTGTTCCGCGGCAAGGTCGGCCAGTACGTCTTCATCAGCTCCTGCTCGGTCTACCAGAAGCCGTTGCGGGACTACCGCGTTACCGAGTCAACGCCGCTGGTCAATCCCTATTGGCAATACGCCCGCGACAAGATCGCCTGCGAGCAACGGCTCACCGATGAATACCGCCACAGCGGCTTCCCCGTCACCATCGTCCGGCCGTCGCTTACCTACGGCGACACGCTCATCCCCTTGGCCGTGAACAGCCGGCAACGCCCCTGGACGGTGGTGGACCGGATGATGCAGGGCAAGCCGATAATCGTCCACGGCGACGGCACCGGCCTGTGGACATGCACGCACAATACCGACTTCGCCAAAGGGTTCGTCGGCCTCCTGGCCAACGACCGGGCGATCGGCCATGCCGTCCACATCACCAGCGACGAGGTGCTCACCTGGGACCAGCACTACCGCACGGTGGCGGACCTGGTCGGCGTTGAGCCGAAACTGGTCCACGTCCCCAGCGAGGTACTGGCCGCCTGGGACCCGCAGGGCCGCGCCGGCCTGTTGGGCGACAAGGCCTGGAGTGCCGTGTTCGACAATTCCAAGCTGAAGGGCCTGGTGCCCGGCTACGCCGCCACCACGCCGTTCCGTGAAGGCGTAGGCCGTTCTATCGCCCGATTCCGGTCAGACCCGAATCGCCAGGCGGTTGACGAGGAATTCAACCGGTGGAGTGATGAGGTGATTGCGGCGCAGGAGCGGGCGCTGCCGGGAGGGGGAAAATAATTGCGACTAAAGAGCCACGCGGGGTGGACGGAAAGTGACGCCGGAATCCCAATCACCTCGTCCCATCCCTGAATATCGCCTGCGTCCCCTTAATCAGCAGATCAGCATCCTTTTTCGCGTCATCGTCATGGCGCAGGGCTTTACACGCCTGGTAGGCCCGCAGGGCGGCAAACGCCTGGCGATTGGCGGGATAGCCAAACCTGGCCATGCTCTCGGCGGCGGGCCGGGCAAAATGTTCGGTTTCCTCGGGGTTCCGCAGCTTGTCCGCCACGCGGGCGCATTCGTACAGGACCATGGGGTCGTCGCAGCCCAGCAGATAAAGGGCACGCCCCTGGCGCTGCAGGTCCCGGAGGTCCACCGGATCGGTGTCCCTGAACACCGAGCGTTCACTGGCCTCAATAAAGGCGACGGCAGCCGCGTCCCACTTGGGGTCTTTCATTCCCGATGCCTTGTAGGCATCGACGGACGTCTTCAGATTGAAAGGGAGCTCCCGCTCATAGAGCTGTGCTTGCGTCCGGACATCGGGGCCGTTCGGGATTTCGGCGCCACGCACCGCCGCTGCGCCAAGAAGGACGCTTAGTATTGCGAGCAGTGTTTTTGCTCCCGATAAAGTCGAGTGCTTCACGATAGCTCCCTCAAATCGCGCCTGGTAGCGAAGCCGCTAGCGGGTGATCTTGAACCCCCAGAAACGAGTGGTGCCGCCGTCCCAGTCGTCGCCGGCGCTGATCGCGATGCCCATGTTGTCCGGCACGGTCTTGCGCGTCCCCCTGGACATGAGCTCGCCGTTGATATACAGCTCGAACCCCTTGCCGGCGAACTTGATGCCGATCTTCATTTCGTCGCCACTGACATAGGGGAACGGCACGCCGCGCTGTGTCTCGGCCCCGTAGACCTCGATGTGATGGGTGAAACCTTCATTTCCCACGTACAGGTCCGTGCCCTGGAACTTGATTCGGGTGCGGATGCCTTCCACGGGCATCATGTGGAACTCGATGAAGCAGTCGGGAGGCAATTTGTTGGTCAGGACGATCTCGGAATTACCATGACCTTCGATCTTGCCGTCCGGGGTGGCGGACCAGTCACCGCCGTTGATGTGCCAGGCGCCCAAATCGTCGAGACGGTCTTGCGCCAAGGCAAGCTGGGCGGCCCATAGTCTATGGAGAGCGGCGTCGCGGGGCGCCCCGGAGAGATTGTTGATCGCCAGGTCGTAGAGACGGAAGACGTGCGGCTCGATCAGCCGCTGATGCTTCCGCGTCATGGTTTCGCTCGTTTTACGCCAATCGTCGGCCAGTGCCATCATGCCTTCGGGGTCGGAGGGCATGGCCGCGAGTTCGTGGGCAATCAGTTCCCGGGTGGTTTGATCACCTTCGTGCGTCAGCACCGGCGTTGTGTCGCGCCAGGCGACGTCGGCAGGGTTGGGCGGGCCCACGACTGAGGCGACGATTTTCCGCGACAACTTGATGCTATACGCCTTGGCCCAGAGGTCCTGTGCGGCATGCCCGCCGAGGTACCAGAAGCCGTCGTCGCCGATGTAGACCGACGCCGCCTCGCCGCCGCCGGCGAAATGCCCGCCCACTTCGCTGAGGAAGCAAAAGCCTTCGTCCTTGGCGATCATGCGGACGGGCGGGTCGTTGCGACTCCACTTGTATTGCTGGTACTCGGCGTGCAGCAGCGGGTCATCTCCCGCGCCCGCACCGGCTGCCGGTGCGGTTGTCGGAGGGACCGTCGCCGGATTCGCCTGGTCTGCCCCGGCGCTGCGCGATCGCGCCAGCATTGCCGACAGAGCGCCGGCCACCACGGCAAGGAACAAAAGCAAGCTGACGCGCGGCTGTCCTCGGCCCTTGATTTGGAACACGGCATCTCCCGGGAATTGAGGCCGCCGCCCCGCTCGAAAGGCGGCAAAATCAGAACGACCAGAACGACCCCAAGTATGTTAAGTCGACGCGATGGCGTTGGCAAAGGAATTGAATCCGAACATGGCACTCCATTCAGCAAGTTCCGGCTGTTCCGCGGGATCGCAAACAGGGCCTAACGCATTGACCCGCCGATGTCCGTCATCCCCGCCTTCTTTTCCGCTTGCCGATACCCTGTCGTGTCGGGCACAATGGATTGCCCTAAGGGCGCGGGGACTGGTGTCGGTAACCTCCCCGCGCGCTGCCAACCGACCATGAACTGGGCCTGCTCCGTCGTAACCGGCTCTGAGTACCGAGAGGTCGATATGTTGAAATTGTATGGGCGGGGAAGGCTTTGTGTCCGGCTCGCGGCATGCGCCGCATTCGCCGTGTCGCCGTTGTTCCTCGCCTGGCCGCCGGCTACCGGATGCGCCGCGGCCGACAACGCTCCACTTTCCAACGATAACCAACCGCAGTCCGATGAGCCCGCGCTGCAGCAGGACCCAAAGATCGCCGCGGCCATTCGCGACCTGGGGTCCGACGATTTCAATGCCCGCGAACAGGCCGGCAACTTCCTCTGGTCGCTGGGCGAGAAGGCCGGCCCAGCCCTGCGCGCGGCGGCGGAAAGCGATGACCCGGAGGTTGCCCGCCGGGCCAAGGCGCTGCTGGCCAACTTCGCTCTTGGGCTGCGCGTGGACACGCCCAAGGCGGTCTCGGACCTGCTCAATGCATATCGGCAGGCGCGCGAACAGGATGAAAAGCGGGAGATCGCCGACGAATTGTCGAAAAAGGGCACGCCCGGTGTCCGCGTGTTGATGGAGTTGGCCCGGACCGAGCCGGATGATTCGATGCGGCGCGTGCTCGAGAAAGACCTGGCGTCGGTATCGCGCGAGACGGCGGCCCAATCGATCGCCTCAGGCAACCCGGCGGACCTCGACCTGGCGGGTGAGTTGTTGGAAGCGGCGGCGGATTCGAGCGAGTCGGCCGCACGCGACCGGGCCGTATTCGTCACGCTCCGCGGCGGCGCGCAGGACGAAATCAGCAAGATGAAATCGCGCCTGGCTCCCCTTCCGGCACGCCCGGGCGCGCCGGAAGGGCCGATTCATTCCGACCCTCCGGCTGCGGCGATGCGGTTGGCTTACCTGTACCGCGCCATGGGGGACCTTCCCAATGCCCTGAAGTTCGCGATCCGGGCCGGCTCCAGCGGCGCCCCGGCCGGCGCCGGCGCACCGGCGGCGGACGGGCCGCAGAGCACCACCCTGGCCGATGCCGTCCGCATCGAGTCCGGCGACTGGAAGGGCTTGGCCGCGGACCTGGAGCATCGCCCCAATACCGACGGATCGGTCGAAAGCCTCGGCTTTGTGGCGGCCTATTACCGTCTGGCCGGCGACTCCGCCGCCTTGGATAAGTGGGCCGGGAAGCTGGTCGAATACGCCGACCAGAACCCCAATGACAACTGGGACGCCGCCTCGGCGTTGCTGCTCAACGACAAGACAACCGAAGCCATCGACGTCCTGAAACGGCACAAGAACTATTCCGCGGCGATGGAGTTCCTCGCGCCGCGGCTGGAGTTCCCGGCAATGCTGGAGATGCTGCAGCAGGCACATCTGGAGAACTCGCCGGACATGCCGCGGCTCCGCTCGCTGGCGGCCGAGGGGCTTCACTTCGTTGGAAAATCGGCCGAGGCGCGGGCCTCGCTGCAAGCCGTCGCCCGCGGCGATGAGGGCGTCCTCGACGGGTCGAGCTACCCCGTTTTGATCGAGGCGGCCCACGAAGCGGGCATCCCGCAGGAGGAGATCGACGCCTGGTGCGTGCAGGACCTCGAAGCGTATTGGCCGCGCAACCCGGGCGACGCCGACCCCCGGCCGATCCTGCTGGAGAAGGCGGGCTTTGGGCGGCCGGAAGACGCGCTCAAGTGGTGGCCGATCCTGCGGGCACGCCATCCCGGGGATTCGGCGGTCGCGACTTTCCACCAGCTCCGCATGCTGGACGCCAACCGCTGGCCCGGCGCCGACCTCGATTTGTTCGCCGGTGAGATGCAGGCCGAGGCCGGCACGCTGCCTGAAGCGGGTCGCGACGAGCGCCTGCTGTTGGTCGCCCAGACGCTCGCCGCCGCCGGCCATACCGATTCCGCGGCGCGGGCCTTCGAGGCGCTGGAGCGGGTGACCAACGACCCGGCGGACCTGCTCAAGGCCGCGGATTTCGAGGCGGGCCAGAAGCACTGGGACCGCGCCGCCGGCCTTTATGCCCGGGTCGTCGCCGCCGAGCAGGACCAGCCGACGCCCCTGTACCTGTGGGGTTGGGTGGTCTGCGAGCAGGGCAAGGCATCGAATAATGCAAAGATGGAACAAGAAGGCCGCGACCGCATGGCCCATGCCGACCTGATGGCGTTGGGCGATGAATCGGCACGGCACACGCTGGCCGAGGCGATGGCCCAGCACCATCTGACCGACGAGGTCAAGCGCGAGCGAGACCTGATCGTGCAGAGCGGCGAGTTCGGCTCCCGGGAAGTGGCCGACACGCTGCGTCAGGCCGGCGACGACGCCAATGCCGCCGGCGACTTCCTCAATGCCGCGTCGTTGTGGGACCGCTCGTTCCTGGCCAACCTCAGCACGCGCTTCTCGTTCACCGATCCGTCGGCCAACCTGCTGGTCCCCGCCATGGTGCACCGCGCCAGGGCGACGGGCCTGTTCCGAGCCGGCCGGCTTGCCGAGGGGATGACCGAAGCCGAGACATGCTACCGCATCTGCCCCGGCGATGCCGACGGGCAGATCGCCCTGGTCACCGAGCTGCAGGACCACGGCCATCGCTCCGAGGCCGACGCGGTCTACACGCGGGCCCTGGCGTTCTACGCCGGCCTCCACAGCACTTACCCCGACAGCGGCCCGGCCAACAACCTGGTCGCCTGGTTCGAAGGCCGTTGCCACCGCGACCTGAACGAGGCCCTCACCCTGGCCCAGAAGGCCGTCGATCTGGAGCCGAGCAACGCCGGCATCATCGACACGTTGGCCGAGGTCCATTTCCAGCGCGGCGAGTTCGACGCCGCCATCGCGCTGACACACAAGTGCATGGACATGGAACCGGGATTCAAGCATTACCGGGACAACCTGGAGCGGTTCACGAAGGCGAAGCAGGGTGTGAAGATGACAGGGTGAGGGGTGAGGGGATGAGGGGGTGACAAGGTGAGGGGGTGACAAGGTGAGGGGGTGACAGGGTGAGGGGGTGACAGGGTGAGGTAAAGACGTCTAATATGACAAGCAGCGTTAAACCCTGAGTTAAGAATCGACTCCTGGGAGAGTTTGAACTACGCATGTACCTGTCACCTTGTCACCCACTCACCTTGTCACCCTGTCATCCGAAGTATGCCCATTTACCTCGATTGTGCCGCCACGACGCCGATTGACCCGCGGGTGCGGGACATCGTCGTGCGCTACATGGATGCCGACTTCGGCAATTCCGGCAGCCGGACGCACGATTTTGGCGTGCGGGCCCGGCGGGCCGTCGAAAGGGCACGCGACCAGGTGGCGGCGGTCGTCGGGGCCACCCGCGGCGAAGTCGTCTTCACCAGCGGCGGGACCGAAAGCAACAACCTGGCGATCCTGGGACTGGCGGACTATGGACTGCGCGGCGGCAGAAAACACCTCGTCAGCACCGCCATCGAGCACCACGCGGTGCTGGAGCCGTTGCGATGGCTGGAACAACACGGCTTCGAGCTGACCCTCGTCGGGCCCAACCGCGGCGGCTGGGTGGAGCCGGGCGCCATCCGCCACGCCGTCCGCGACGACACGCTGCTCGTGTCGGTCATGCACGTCAACAACGAGACCGGCGTCATCCAGCCCGTCAGCGAGATTGCCGCTCTGCTCGCCGGGCACCGAGCGTACTTCCATGTCGATGCGGCCCAGGGCTACGGCAAGGAACTGGCATCCCTGCGGGACCCCCGGATCGACCTGATCAGCGTCAGCGGCCACAAAATCCACGCCCCCAAGGGCATCGGCGCCCTGATCGCCCGGCGTCGCCACATCGGTCAATCCACGGGCCGCAAGGCGCAGGGCGAACGCCCGCCGCTCATTCCCCTGATGCACGGCGGCGGACAGGAACTGGGCCTCCGCCCGGGAACGTTGCCCGTCCACCTCATTGCCGGCCTCGGCCTCGCCGCGGAGTTGGCTGTCGCCGAGGCGGCGCCGCGGACCGAAGCCAACTGCCGGTTCCGCGATTCCCTGCTGGCGGCGCTGCTCCCGCTGGGCGCGGTCCTGGCCGCGGATCCCGAGCACACCGTTGCCCACATCGCCAACCTTTCCTTCCCGGGCATTGATGCCGACGACGTGATTGAAGCATTGGCGGACATTGTCGCCATCTCCAACGGGGCGGCGTGCACGTCGCAATCGCAAACGTGCAGCCACGTCCTGTCGGCGATGAGGCTCAAGTCGGGGCAAATCCAGGGCGCGCTGCGTTTATCCTGGTGCCACATGACCGAGGACGTAGACTGGGGACAGGTCGCACAGGCAGTGGGAAAACTTCGGGCGGGACACGATAAGGTGCGGTGAAGACATGGACCATCCGGGCGCCTTGTTCGGGACGGCATTTGCCGCGTTTTTTGCGATCATGAACCCGATCGCCAATACACCCATCTTCCTTGGCCTCACGGAGGGCATGGACCCCAAGACGACGCGCAGCATCGCTCTCCGCTCCGTTGCCCTGGCGTTCCTGATCGTTGCGGCGTTCAGCGTCGCGGGGAATCTCCTCCTGCACCTCTTTGGAATCACCCTGTCGAGCTTCCGGATCGCTGGCGGGCTGCTGGTCGCACTGGTGGGATATCACCTGCTGCAAGGCGGCCACTCGCCGGTGCACAAGTCCAAAGAGTGCGACGCCAACAAGGGCGATGCCAAGGAAGGCGAAGACGCCGCGATGGACATTTCGGTTTCACCGCTGGCGATGCCGTTGCTGGCAGGGCCGGGGACGCTGGTCACCGGCATGAACTACGCCGCGGGATCATCTCCAGAGCGCCTCGGCATCGTCCTCGGGGCCTTTTTTCTGATCTGCGTGCTGACCTATCTCTGCTTCATGAGCGGCCAGACAATGACCCGCTACCTGGGAAAGAGCCTGGTGATGGTGGTGAGCCGGCTCATGGGCCTGATCCTCGCGGTTATTGGCACGCAGATGGTCATCGAGGGGATCAGGGACGTGATAAAGACTGCGGGACAGTGAAACGCCGTCGATATCGCGTTTACTAGTAAGTTTTCGCAACCCTGTTGGGTGGCAAGCGTACTCGCTTGCCTGTGGAACCGCTTACCGAGAGCGAGAAAACACGGGCAAGCGAGTACGCTTGCCCATGGCACCCATTCAGCACGTTCCCAATACCCTTCCCGCCGGAATCGATCCATCTTCTTGCGGAGAGGAGACGGCGCTGTCATATTGAAGGGGTGTGGCTGTGGGTGACGAAACGGGCATTCCGCCCGGTCCCTCTTTGGCCATGGTTCATTACTGGAAGGAGACGTTCATGTCAGAAATCCCCCCGCCGGGTCCCGGACCGGTCAATCCGACCCCGCCGCCGGCCAGCCCTGCCCCGGTTGACTATGGCCAGCAACAGTCGAGCGCGCCTTACCTGGGGCCCGCACCCGACCAGGATTCCAAGACCATGGGCATGTTGGCTCATCTTCTCGGCGCTTTCACGTTTTGGCTTGGCCCGCTCATCATTTGGCTGATTAAGCGGGAGACCAGCCCGTTCGTCAACGATCAGGGAAAGGAGTCCCTGAACTGGCAGATCAACGTCTTCATCGCATTCTTCGCGTTGACCATTCTGACGATCGCCTTATCGATCATGCATATCGCCTGGGTCGTTGGTTGCGTTTTCGGACTGATCCGCTTGGCCATCTTGATCGTGAATCTGGTTTTCGCCATCATGGGGGCGATCGCTGCCAGCAAAGGTATCGCGTACCGATATCCGTTTGCCATACGGTTGATCAAATAGGTTCAAGGGTAAGACCTGGGCCAGGAAGACATGGAGCAACAACGCATGGACCGCAACACTCTCATTGCCGGATTGGACTTTTCCCGGACCCGCCTGCTCGGCATCCTCGAAACAATCGAAAAGAGCGGCCAGACTGACCATCGGGTTCCCCTGACGCAGCCTGCCGGCTCGGTGCTGGCCTGGCGGCCCGGGCCGGGGCGGGCCCATATCGCCTGGCAGGCCATGCACTGTGCCGCCACCCACGACAAGTACCTGAACGTGCACATCCGCGGCGGCAAGCCGCATGACGAAGCGCTGGTAGCCGCCTACGGCGGCGGGTCCACTCCCGCCGACCAGAACGTTCCCGACCTGGCAACGATCCGGTCCGCGCTGGAGTCGGCCTACACGCCCTTCCGCCAGTACGTCGCCGAATTGTCGCCCGAAGAAATGGCCCGCAAGTTGCCTAGCGGCCGAACCGTGGGCGAATCCGTCATTCTGTTCATCTGGCACGAGGCCCATCACCAGGGACAGATCCACCTCACCTGGAACCTGTACAAGCAGGCGCACGGCATCGGCTGAACATTCGGGTTTTCGATCAGGGCGAACTTTGCGTTTACAGGCGGTTTCAGAACCGAATGATCGCCGGGACTTCCAGCGAGCATAATGAGCATGAAGATACTCAAAAGAGCCCTTGGGGTTTACCGCTCAGAGGGACTGGTCGGAGTTAAGAGGCGTCTGGTTCAGACGCTAGCTCGCCAGGGCACTCCATCACGCAACTTGTGGTCGGACTACTTGAGCTGGCTGACTTACGCAAATGCAGGGATGCTGACACGCGGAAACGTGTGGTGTATGGACTACGCAATAAAGAACCTGCCGAGTCAGGCGCCGATCCTTGAGATCGGGTCATTCTGTGGGCTATCCACGAACGTCATTATCTACCTAAAGGAGAAGAACAATGTACACAATCCCCTCATAACCTGCGACAAGTGGATGTTCGAAGGCGCGGGGGGCGGTGGAATGCTGGGGGATTCACAATCTGTTACTCACGCTGAATACAAAAAGTTTGTAAAGGAAACATTTGTGCGGAATGTGCAAATGTTCGGTCGCAATGACTTGCCGTTTACAATCGAACTTTTGTCTGACGAGTTCTTCTGTTCCTGGACGAATTTGGAGAAACGCCAGGACGTATTTGGCCGTGAGGTAAAGCTGGGGGGGCCGCTCAGTTTCTGTTACATTGACGGCAACCATTCATACGAGTGCGCCAGACGGGATTTTGAGAATTGTGACAGATTTCTCGAAAAAGGGGGATTCATCCTGTTCGACGATTCAGCAGATGGATCGGAATGGGAGGTGCGCAAAGTTGTTCAAGAGGTGATAGGAACGAGGCACTACGATCTGATAGCCAGGAACCCAAACTATCTTTTCAGGAAGAAGTAGGAGTCCTTATGCGAAACACAAAGACAGAACCTGCCGTCGAGTGCCGGCATCTCGATGCGATCACCGAGCCATCACCCCCGCACACGTTTGCCGGGTGCGAGGAATGCCTCAAAATCGGCTCAGAATGGGTCCACCTTCGCCTGTGTCTCGTGTGCGGCCATGTCGGCTGCTGCGACAGCTCCCCGCACCGGCATGCAACCAAGCACTTCCACCACAGCGGCCACCCGGTGATCGCCTCCTTCGAGCCCGGCGAGCAATGGGGATGGTGTTACGTCCACCAGGAAATGCTCGAGCTCCCTGACCGCTTCCTGCCACTGCTCAGGGTTTAGGTGTCGCTCCATCGCCCGGCGCCGATTTCTCCAGGGTCTCAACGGCCTTGCTCACTTCATCGTTGACCAGGTCCGACACCGAGCGGTGCTGGCTCTCGGCCAGCTTGGAGAGCCGGTCGTATTGCCGGAGTGTCACGTTCACCTTGCCGATCACTTCGACGGCGTTGGGCATGTCCAGCCAGGCGTCGTGGGCCTTTTGCATTTGGGCATCGCTCAGACCGAAGCCCTTGAGGATGCCGGTGGCCATCATCTGGTTGCCCAGGGGGTTCATGTGGACGCCGTCAACGGTCAGCAGGTTGCCTTTGCGCGGCTGCGCGCCCTCGGGTTGCATCACCGCCGCCTGCATGTCGGCGTTCAGTTCAGCCAGGAGGCATTTCTTTTCCTTGGCCAGATCGCGCAGGAAGTCATTGTATTCGACGAGCTTCTTGTTGTTGTCGTTGGCCTGGTCCTCTCCGATCATGGTGGAAGTGAGGATCATGACCTTGATGCCGGCGGCCTGGCACTTGTCGACGATCTCGGTGATGTTCTTCTTATAGGGATCGAGCGCGACGCCGCCTGCGCCGTGCCAGACGTCGTTGACGCCGCAGCTCAACGTCATCCAGTCCGGCTTCTTGCTGATGACGTCTTTGTCGAGCCGGGCGAGCATGTCCCTGGAGGTGTGCCCGCTGACGCCGGCATGGATCGGTGTGGTCTTGACGCCATTGGCTTCCAGCCCATGGATCACCAGCCAGACATAACCGCTCGGCGAACCGGAGCCGGCGGCGGTAATCGAATCGCCCAGGAAGGCGATCTTTTCGCCGCTCTTGACCGGCAGGTCCTGGGCGATGGCCATCGAGGACGAAACAAGCGAAAGGGCCAAAGCAAAGATCGCGGCAAAAACGCCGGGCTGGCGACGGACAGGCATGCGGGTTTCGGTCATGGTTCTCCTACGGTGAGACAGGCGGGCGAACGTTTACACTGCGGCCTTCCCGCCTCCGCCGCGCTGCGGCGGGAACGCCTCCAAAAGTGTACCATAACCGGTCGACATCCGTTGACTTGGCAAAGGCTACGACCGGTATTCAGCATTCATCATTCAGCATTTCTTTATGAGGCCCCCATGCCCGATCTCAAAGACGGCGAAACGGTTGAAATGAAAGGCTCCGGCGCCAAGCCCTACGTCCTGAAAAACGTCGGCGGCGTCTACTCCTGCACCTGCCCCGCCTGGCGCAACCAGTCAACGGCCATCGAGCGGCGCACCTGCAAGCACCTGCGCAAGCTGCGCGGCGACGAAGCCGAGAACGCCCGGCTCGGCGGCGCGCTGCCCCAGAAACCGGTGAAGACCAACGCCGAAGGCGAGGCGGGCCCGCCGGTCCTGCTGGCCGAGTCCTGGGACAACGCCGCCGACCTGTCCGGCTGGTGGATGAGCGAAAAGCTGGACGGCGTCCGCGCCTACTGGGACGGCAAGCAGTTCATCTCGCGCCTGGGGAACCTGTACCACGCCCCCGACTGGTTCGTGGCGGGCTTGCCGGCCGTCCCGCTGGACGGCGAGCTGTGGATCGGCCGCAAGAAGTTCCAGCGCACCGTCAGCGTCGTCCGCCGGCAGGACAAGACCGACTTGTGGAAGGAAGTCAGCTACCTCGTCTTCGACGCCCCCGCGGCCCCCGGCGGCTTCGAAGAACGCCTCGCCTTCCTTAAGGAGACGCTCTCCGGCGGGAAGCTCGCCCACGTCCGCCCGCACACCCATGAGCTATGCAAGAGCATTGAGTGCCTGCGCGCCGAGCTTACCCGCGTCGAATCCCTCGGCGGCGAGGGACTCATGCTGCGCGAGCCGGGCTCGAAATACGTGGCCGGCCGATCCTCCACGCTGCTGAAAGTGAAAACGTTCCACGACACCGAGGCGGTGGTGATCGGACATCTCCCCGGCGCAGGCCGGCACAAAGGCCGGCTCGGCGCACTCCAGGCCCGTCTCCCCGACGGCACCGAGTTCTCCATCGGCACCGGCTTCAGCGACAAGGAGCGCTCCAGCCCTCCTCCGATCGGCGCCACTGTCACGTTCCGCTACCAGGAACTCTCCGAAGCCGGCGTCCCGCGCTTCCCCAGCTACGTCGGCGTGCGATCGGCGTAAAGGTCGTCAGCACTTTCACGCTTGCCCACACGATCACGCTGACGCTGGCGGCGTTGAACCTCGTTCACCTGTCCGAGCGCGTGGTTGAGCCGCTCATTTCCGCCAGCATCGTCTTTGTCGCGCTTCAGAATGTCCTCTGGCCGGCCCGAGCCAGGGGCTGGGGCCGGCTCGGAGCCGCCTTCTTCTTTGGCCTGTTCCACGGGCTGGGGTTCGCCGGCGGGTTGCTTGAAGCGATGCGCGAGATGCAGACCGGGACGATGCTCCTGGCCATCCTCGCGTTCAGCATCGGCGTCGAGGCCGGGCATCAACTGGTGGTGTTGCCGTTGTTCGCGTTTCTGAAAGCCGCGCGTCACTCCCGACCGGACGCCGTCACGCGGACGCGCCTCTCGATGGCCTTCCAGCGAATCGGATCGGCCGGCATCTCGGTCGTCGGTGCCTATTACCTTTGCCTCGCCCTCACCGGCAAATCGTAAACTGCAGCCAGCACAACAGCATCCCCTGTCCGGCAATACGAATGACTGTTGTGGATCGTTTTCGACCCGTCTACGCCGGAGAATGCCTTATGACGTCCGCGCCCCGCTTCAGGCAACCCAAGGGCCTCGCGATCGCCGCCACTGCGCTGGCGGTCCTCATCGCAACCGCGCCGCTCCGCGCGGCGCTCATCTGGACCGAAGGAGAAAAGCCGGTTAAGGCCGACGTCAAGCGCCATCCCTGGTGGTACGACAAGGTCAACAAGGACCAACTCTCCGGCGGCGACTTCATCTCCAACTGGAGCGACAAGCCCGGCGAGATCGAGTACGCGGTCACCGCGCCCGCCGCCGGCGAATATGAATTCTGGGTGCGCGCCAATCCCGTCGCCACTAAACTCGCCTATCAAATCAACGGCGGCCCCTCCACGGAAATCGACCTGAACAAGGAGCAGCGCGACAATGTGAACATCGCCGATGACGGCAAGCCGGACCTGCGCTTCCTCGCGTGGGAGCACGTCGGGAAAGTCACGCTGAAGCAGGGGGGCAATTCCGTCGCGTTCCGAATGCACAGCGACAACAACAACCACGGCATGCTCGACTGCTTCGTGCTGGCCAATGAACCTTTCGAACCGCATGGGATAACCAAGCCGGGCGAGACCGCGAAGGTGGCCGAGTCGGACAAGGGATGGTTTGCCTTCGACCCCAAAGACGATGCGTTCGGCGCGACGGCGGGATTCGATCTGCGGCCGCTAAACGAGAAGGAGGCCGGCGAGGAGGGGTTCATCCATATCAAGGATGGACAGTTCGTGCATTCCAAAACCGGCAAGCCGGTGCGGTTCTGGGCGGTGAACGGGCCGCCCGACAACATGGATGACCCGGAACTCCGCCGGTGTGCCCGCATGCTGGCCAAGCATGGTGTCAATCTGGTCCGCATCCATGGCGGGTATTTCAACGCCGACGGAGATATTGACCTCGCGAAGGTGCAGCATGCCATCGACGTCGTCGAGGCGATGAAGTCGGAAGGAATCTACACCGACTTTTCTGTCTACTGGTATGCGTTCATCTCGCCCAAGCCGAACACGCCATGGCTGGAAGGTTACGACGGCAAGAAAAACCCGCATGCCGCCCTCATCTTCAATCCCGACTTCCAGAAGAAATACCACGAATGGTGGACCGCCTTGCTGACCACGCCATCCAAAACCACCGGCAAGCGCCTGGTTGATGAGCCGGCGGTGGCGTCGGTGGAGATGCAGAACGAAGATTCGCTCTTCTTCTGGACGTTTGCCGACACGAACATCCCCGATGTGCAGATGCGGATCATCGAGAAGCTGTTCGGAGACTGGCTGACGAAGAAATATGGCTCGCTCGATGCCGCACTGAAACAATGGCACGGACTCAGCAACGGCCGCGACAACGTAGCCGAAGGCCGAATGGGCTTCCGGCAGCTTTGGAACATCTTCAACGAGCGAACCGCCCGCGATAAGGACACGGTCGCCTTCATGACCGAACTGCAGCGCGATTTCTACCAGAAGACCTATGCCTTCCTTCGCAGCGTGGGCTTCAAGGGCGTCATCACCACCAGCGGCTGGACCACCGCCAGCCAGGAATATCTCGGCCCGCTGGACAAATATACCAACACCGTCGGCGACTATGTAGACCGTCACGGCTACTTCGGCGGCGCTCGCCGCGGTCCCAACGACGGCTGGGCCCTCATGAACACGCAAGTCTATGCCGACCGCAGCGCCCTGCGTTTCGATCCCGAGGAGCCCGGCAAGCCCAAACTCTTCGTCAACCCGGTGATGGACCCGCACTACGACGGCAAGCCGTCGGTGATATCCGAAACGTCGTTCGACCGACCCAACCGCTATCGCTCCGAAGGCCCGCTCTACTACGCCTGCTACGGCGCGTTGCAGGACAGCAACGGCTTCTTCCTGTTCGCGCTGGACACCGATCACTGGTCGGTGAAGCCGGGCTATTTCATGCAGCCCTGGACGCTGATGTCGCCGGGGTCGATAGGTCAGTTCCCCGCCGCGGCCTATATCTACCGCCAGGGCCTGGTTTCGCCGGGCGATGTGCTGGTGGACTTGAACTTGAAGATAGCCGACATCGAGAACCTGCAAGGCACGCCGATGCCGCAGGACGCGTCATTTGATGAGCTGCGGCTCAAGGACGTTCCCAGCGGGACGAGCTTGAAAGCTAACAGTGTGATCGATCCGCTGGTCCACTGTGCCGGCAGGACCAACGTCAATTTCAGCGAAGCCGGCGGCCCGCCGAAACTCGTCGACCTCGCTCCGTATATCGATCACGCCGCCCAGACGGTCACCAGCACCAACCGCCAGCTCAAGCTCGACTACGGCAAGGGCGTGCTCAAGATCGACGCTCCCGCCGCCCAGGGACTCAGCGGCAACCTGAAAGCCGCCGGTATCGTCGAGACGGCGAACCTCTCGATCAGCTCCGACCTCGAGCTCGGCCACATCATCGCCGTCGCCCTCGACGGCAAACCCCTGGCCACTTCGGGGAGAATCCTTCTCCAGGTCATGAGCGAGGAGCGCCCCACCGGCTACCGCACCGAAGACGCCGGCAACGGCAAGCACCGCATCACCGACATCGGCCGCGACCCCTGGCTGGTGAAAGAACTCAGCGGCACCGTCAAGCTGAAGCGAGCGGACGCCGCGAGCTTGAAGGTCACGGCGCTGGATTTCAACGGGTATCCGTTGAAGGAGGTGGGGACGGCGGCGGAGATCAGGTTGGGGGCCCAGACGGTGTATTATCTGATTACGCGGTAGATTTCTCCCCGCCACTCAAGTAATGTCAAGTTAATGACGTTAACGGCCAGCAACCAATCTCATCGCATCGCCTTTCGGTTCGATCTCAACCGGGCGCTCCTGGCCATGGCGCAGATCGTTGACGCGCTTGGCGAGGTTGACAAAGCCAAACTCATCAAACTGCTGTACATCGCCGACAAGAGTCATTTCCTCAGCCACGGGTATCCGATCACCGGCGATACGCCGCTGGCGATGAAATGGGGGCCTGTTCCATGTTCCTGCCTCGAAGCGCTCGATGGCGTCCTGTGGCCCGACGCCGACGCCGCCTTCCGATACCTTCACGTCGTGGATGACAAGGTGATGCTTAGGCATCGCCCCGACGGCGAACCCCTTTCGGAAAACGAAAGGGCGACGCTGCGCCAGGCGTGCCAAGATCACGGTCACAAACAGACATGGGACCTGGTGCGGGAGACGCGCGAGTTCTCCGAATACAAGGAAGCGTACGTAGAAGGCGCCGCAACTCCAATTCCCTTCGAATCGATCCTCGAGCACTCGGGCGATGAGTCCAAGTTCCGCCTCGGCCGCCCGGTGGTGACACCCGAGATGGCCGCACACATGGTTTGCCCCTTCCCTGCCGGCGATGCCGACCTGTAGAGGGCCGCACGGATGCAACCCTTCGAGATCCACCTGGCCCGCCAGCGCTGGCTGAATTGCGACGATGCCCGGCCCTGGCTGATCATCCGCGTGCTTGCCAGCGGAGACTGCGAGTGCTTTCCCATCTCCGGTGTCAGTTACGGCGGCGCCTCCTGTTTCCCCATCTCCACATCCGACCCAGATTTCGCGGTGACCGGCCTGTCGAAAGACTGCTTCGTCCACGACAGCCGTCTCTACCTCCTCCGGCCTGGTCAGTTCCTGAAGCTCCGCGGTTCGCTCACTGGCAGCCTATTGGCGGAGTTCAGGAGGTATGCGGGTGTATGAGGGAGATCGCGTCCGTGTCGAGCACCCAAGAAACTATCCGCGATTATGCTTTAACGGCAACAGTCTAGAAACGCGAAGAACCAAGACATGCCCGCCGTCGAAGTTGGCGGTTAACGCCGGTCTGGGCGACCATCGACGCTGTCGGACCCAAGGCGCCTGCGGTTCAAGATCTTACCTTGGCATCCCCAACCATCACATTATTCTGCTTGGCGTTATGCCCCTCGTGACGGACGATCTCAAACAGCAGGTCGGCCTTCCGCCCCGAATCTACCGGTGCCGTAAACTACTTTGCCGGCTGTGTAGCCGCTGGCACGGCCTCTTCTTGCTTGGCATCCTCTTTCGGGAGCAGAATAGCGGGACGGGTGTACTGCACCGCATCACCGACATCGGCCGCGACCCCTGGCTGGTGAAAGAGCCCAGCCGCACCGTCAAGCTGAAGCGTGCGGACGCCGCGAGCCTGAAAGTCACGCCGCTGGATTTCAACGGCCCAGAATAGCGGGACGGGTACGCTCTTAGGTCGCCAACTGCAAAGCAAATCTGTCCCGTTTCCCGGAGCCATATTTTGGGACCGTCCCGCACTCTGGGCAACGATCAGGCGTGGCACAGAGGTCGTAGCCGCACGCCAGGCAACGGCCACGCCGAGCGCCACGCCTTACGCATGATTCTACCGCGATGTAGACGATCCAGCACAGTGGCAGCACGCACAGGACCATCGCGACCTGGGTGAAACGATATCCATCACGATACCATCCCGACTCCTGATTCACCCCCTCAAGTGGTGGAGGCGGAGACCATGAAAAACTTTCGACCCATCGAGATTCCGGCCGCCGAGGAGGCCCAAACGACGCTGCCAGCGCCTTCCGGATCGGGTCGAGGTCCTTCGGCAGTCCCTTCCACCAATGCCACCATTCTCCGAAGGAATAGCCGTCCGCGACCCATCCTCTTATATGGATCGAGAGAGTGATCCGCGTGCCGTCATCCTCCCAATTGGTTACGACGCGTGAGCGTGGTCTCCCCTGGGCGACCGACCAGCCAACAATACACGTTCCGATGCAGAGCACCGCCGATAGGGCAGCCGCGCCGTCGAACGACCATCGGATAAGACGCCTCATGAGCGGGGATGATATCCGAATCACTACTGGGTAAACAGCTTCCAGTGCCCCTCGGAGACGACTTCGACGGTGCCGTCGGTCACTTTTATGGCGGTCTGATCGTCAATCGCGTACCCCGGCACCGGCACGCCGGCGGCCCATTTTTCTGGTTCATCCGACTAATGCGTAGGTGGTTTCGTGTAGCGCAAAGATCTTCAGCTTGAAGAATTCGTAATCTCGGAAGCCGTAGGCCTGTCGCTGCATAGTCCTGATCTT
>Ga0182024_10009922_pt1 | contig 19537 bp, 15 predicted proteins | sample P32metaG_FD_120480 | JGI IMG/M metagenome (GOLD analysis project Ga0182024, IMG submission 120480) | Permafrost microbial communities from Stordalen Mire, Sweden - P3-2 metaG (Illumina Assembly) | ecosystem: Environmental > Terrestrial > Soil > Wetlands > Permafrost | place: Sweden: Stordalen... | reverse complement strand
GCGGCCTTGCCCGATCTTGAGCCCGCGGGCGTCAAGCCGGGAGCGTCGCTGGCCTGGGAGCGAAGCCGCAGCAGGTCGCTCAGACCGAGGCCGGCGCCGAATGCGCCGATTTTGAGGAAATTACGGCGATTGATGCCATCGCAAAAACGTTGCTTGGAACCCATGACATTCAACATCTCGTCTCCTTGTTGAACGGACCTTGAAAAAAGGGGCAGGCAATTCGGGCAGGCTAGCAATTCGTAAACCAGGCAGGAATGATCCTATCCCAGGGTTGAGTTGTATTTTGCGACAACGCCATGCGCGTGTCAAGCGAAATCTATTTTTTTCGGTTCGACAAACCGATCGCCCATTCTGCATCGTCCTGACTCATAGGCGCCAGCGGTGATCGGCCGTAGGACAACGAACGACCATATCGGCCACGTTGGAACGTCGCCTGGAAGACCTTCTCCAGGTCGACGAGTAAATCCGCGTCCGGCGACTTGAGAGGAATCGGGATCGTGGGCAACCGATCGCGCATCAGCCAGGAAAATACCTCGCAATTTGGACGCTTGCCGGCACGGGAAAGGAGAGCGAAATAATCCCCCGCGGGTAGAGGCCTGCGCAGCGGCGGACGATTGCCGCCGAGGAGCAGATCCAGTTCAATCAGGTGTGCGTTCTGTTGCAAAACGGCTCTGGGCTTGGACCGGTATTCATGAAAGCCATCGCCCGTCTTGTTGGTCGGCGACAGCAGTTCGAGAACGGCAATCAGCGTTCGGTCGGGCCGATGGAGGATTTCAATCCGGGTTTCATGCTCTTCTTCCAGGAATTCATGCTCTTCTTCCAGGAATTCATGCTCTTCTTCCAGGAATTCATGCTCTTCTTCCAGGAATTCATGCGGAATCGTGACGGGCTCGAGCAGAAGAGTGCCGGCCCCATGCTCCGGCGCCTGCTGAGGCGCTGGTCCATGACTGACAGCTACGTCCGGGTAAATGAGCTTGATCACTTCGGGAGACATCTGCACGAGGTTAACGCGCTCATCCAGACGGGCCTCGTAAGGTTCCGGTAAGAGATCAGCGATCGCTTCTCGCCAGCAGCCAATGAATGTCAAATGAAAGTCCGGCCAAAAAGCGGGATCTTCAAGATAGGGGTCCATACCCGGAAAAGGACTGGGCATGATCAACCTCCAACAAAAAGGGCCCACGACTGCCAAGTGCGTGGGCCCGAATCATCCAGCCGATTTTCGCCAAACGAAGCTACTTCGTCGTCGTCTTGGCCTTGGGCTCGGCAATCTTCACCACCGGAGCTTGCAGCATCTTGGCCACTTCTTCCGATAGAATCTGAGCGTTGCGGCCATCGGTCGTGCAACCGGCCACGACGCGAGCGACCTTGCCGCCCTTTTCGATCAGGATATTGGTCGGCATGGTCTTGGCGTCGAAGGTTTTCCACAGGACGGCCTTCGGATCGGACAGCCACATGAAGCTGATGTTTTTCTTGACGGCGTAGGTTTCGACCGCTTCGGGCTTCTCGCTGAACACGGCAATCGTCTGCAGGCCCTTATCCTGATAGGCGGCCTGGAGCTTCTGGAAGAAGGCCAGTTCGGCGTCGCAGCCGGTGCAGGCGCAGGTGAGGCGAATGAGGACGGGGCCCTTTTCGACGAGCTTGGCCAGGTCGTAGGACGTCTTGCCATCGGGCGATTGCAGGACGACCTTGGGGGCCATCTTCGGTTCCTTGGGCGTTTGCGGCTCGGAAACGCCGGCGAGGAGAGTAAGAGCCAGCGCTACGGTCACGACGAATCGCATGGAAGATCTCCAAATGGGGTGGGACACAATCGGCCTCGCCCCCCGGCGTGGGTCCAGACTGTGCATGAGATATAGGATACCCGAGCTTTCCGGCAATGCAAGCGCGAACCGAAAATTCTTCCGGCGAGCCGCGGCCCGTAAGGGCCCGGAGTAAACCGGGCCCTTACGGGCCTCGGCTCGCCAATCTCCGATCCGAATTGCAGAATCTGCGAGATTTTCTTAAAATGAGCCACGTCCAAGGTGGAGAAACCATTCGCCACCGTTACCTTTCCCCCGAGCTGCAATGAAAATATTGATCGCCGACGACAGCCAGACCTTTCGCCATCTGCTGCATACCGTCCTGACCAAGATGGGTTTTGACGTCGCCGATTACAGCGAAGGCTTGACGGCATGCGCTGCGCTCAAGCAAAAAGAGGCGCCGACCATGGCCATCCTCGACTGGGAAATGCCCGGCATGGACGGGCTGCAAGTCTGCCGCGAAATCCGCAAGCAGGAAGCACTCCCCTACACGTACCTGATGTTGCTCACGGGCAAGAACGAACGGCAAGACGTGCTGGAAGGCTTTCGCGCTGGGGCCGACGACTTCCTGTTCAAGCCCCTCGACGTCGATGAACTCACGGTACGGCTGCAAACGGCCCGGCGCATCCTGACCTGGCAAGAGCAGCTGATCAAGGCCCAGGAGCAGCTGCGAATGCAGGCCCTGCGCGACGCCTTGACCGGCCTGTGGAATCGCCGGGCCATCTACGACCTCCTGGACAAGGAGCTGCACCGCGGCCTTCGCGAAGGCAAACCGGTCGGCGTCGTCGTCATGGATCTCGATCATTTCAAGCGCGTCAACGACACCTTCGGCCACGAAGCCGGTGACGCCGTCCTGCTGGAAGTCAGCAATCGCATGACGGCCGCGATTCGGCCTTACGACACCATCGGCCGCTACGGCGGCGAGGAGTTCCTGCTCGTGCTGACCGGCTGCGACCAGGCGAACATGCTGAGTCTGTGCGAACGGTTGCGGGCCCAGGTCGCCGCCAGCCCGGTGGAATGCGATGGGAAGTTGGTTCCCGTGACCATCAGTATCGGCGCCGTGCTCGTTCAGCCGGCCGAGAAGGTGGAGTCGCGTCTGGTGGTGCGCGCCGCGGACCAGGCGATGTACCGTGCCAAGCAGGGAGGGAGGAACCGGGTGGAATTGGGCGTCTTGTGAGCCTGAAGGAGTACTGCCGATGTTGCTGCTGCCGCCATTATTCACGAGGCCAGAATGACTCAATTCGACTTCGTATGGATCTATTATTTGAGCGCGGGCCTGGCGCTCGTAGTCGGCCTGCTGCTCTTCCGCAGCCGCCGTGCGTTGCCTCTGGAAGATCGCCTGCTCGCCGCCGTCGTGCCGCTCGGTACGCTGACCCTGGCCGCATTGCTGCTGCGATCCTTGTTCCTCGCACCACACATGGTCCACAACGGGATCCGCCTCGCTCCGACCTTTGCTCTCGCGAACGGCTATGGTCTCTTTGATGGTCCCAAGGAGGGCCAGGCCAATTGCGGAGCGTATGGCCCCATCTTTTATCTCGTCAATCTGCCGGCGACAATGGCAGCCTCGCCGACGACCGCAATCATGCTTGCCGAGGTCATCGTGCAGTTTTTCTTTTGGGTTCCGCTGTTCGCGGTCCAGCTCAAGACGGCGCGGGATCGACCGCAGCCGTGGGTCCTGGCTCTGGCCGCTATCATTTGCTGTGGCTTTTTTACCTTTCGCAGCAATTTCATGTGGACGCCGCTGTACCTCCTGGCGGTATGGGTCCACGCCGACGCTCCCGCCACAGCTTTCGCGTTCTGCGCCAGCAGCATATTGTACTTTAGCCAAAGACCCTATAGCCATCGGGCCCTGTCCGCATGCGCATTTTTCGTCGGTCTGAGCATATGGGCGAAGTTCTCTTTGGCCGCGGTTCCTTTCGCCTTGCTGATCTATGTTTGGCTGGCACTGGGGCGCGCGAGTTGCTTGAAGTTGTTCTTGCACCTGGCCATTTGGGGGGTGGTCATGTCGGGTGCCCTGGCGCTGGCATTCGGTCTGGAAGAAATGCTCTATCTCCCGTTCTCAGTCGCGGGAAGTGTAGGTTGGAAACCGGGCGACAAGCTGGACCTTCTGCTCATGGCCACGCGGGAACTGGTCGGCGAGGTCCTGCCTTTCGGCATTATTCTCGTCGGCTATGTGTGGTGGCAGAGGGCATCCAATGCGAATCTCGGATGGCGCGATTGGTTGCGCGATAATCGCTGGACCGTCTTCCTGATCGTCGGCCTGGCCTTGGCGCCCCTGTGCATCCGGCTGTGGGCTCGTTTTGGCGGCGCCGCCAATACCTTTTCGTTTTCAATCTACTTTCTCCTGGCCGCGACCACCCTGGCGCTTCTCCGCCTGGACGCTCAGTCCTCCTTGCCCTTTGCGCAGGTCATGCAAAGCACCATCAAGGTGGGGGCGGGTGTGCTAATCGGCGCCTTCGTTCTGCTCAGCGCCCCCGCACCCAAGGAGCTATATGAGCTCATGTCCACGGTGCGCATCAACGGCGGAGAAATCGCCTTCGAATATCTCAAACGATATCCGGGCAAGGCCTATTTCCCCGACGACCAGCTGCCGGCGTTGATGGCCGAGGGCAAGCTATATCACTCCTCCTACAACATCTTCATTTTCGACCTGGTCGGCCAACCCATGAGTGCTGCGGAATTTCGCGCCCACGTGCCGCCGAACATGGAGCTGGTTTGCTTCGCGCCCCACGAGTCCGTGATCGATCGGGGCTACGTTCACCCGGTGCTCCGCTATATTCCCGAATACTCCAGGAAAACGCCGTCCGACGCCCTGAGCTTGGCTCTGGCACGGGTCGGCTGGTCCGTCTTCGAGCGCCACTGAACGTACTCAGGGCTTTTGCAGCACGGCCAGAATCGATGTGCCCCACGGAAACGGCAGGTAGCTGCCCAAAGGCGTCTCCAAACCAAATATCGCCGTGAGCACCGTGTTGACCAGGGCGTTGGGAACACGGCTCATTTTTTCCAACAACTCCCGTGCCGGCTGGTTGGGCGTTGGGCGTTTGAGCAGTCGGCTCGCCAGCAATAGTGGACTCAGCAGGAACATGAAATACCGAGCCATCACCAGACGAAAGCCGGTCCTGGCCGCCAGTTGCTTGAAGTCCGCCTTGCAATAGCGTTTTTGATGGCCCGCAACCTCATCATTCCACGTCCAGAGTTGTTGCAAGGCCGGTGTCGTGACGAACAGCAAGCCGCCCGGCCGCAGTGCGGTGAAGATCTGCTTGAGCACGAGCTCGTCCTCGGCGATGTGCTCGAGCACATCCAGCAGAAACGCCAGGTCCCATCGTTCGCACCAGGCGAGGTTGCGCAAATCGATCTGAAAGAACTTCACGCTGGCAGGGAGCTGACCGCTGGCTAAATTTAGGGCGCGCAGGGAAGAGTCCCCGAGAGCAATCTCGGTTGTGGAGAATCTCTTATATCGCATCAAGTAAGAGATCCAGCCGCCGCAGCCGCCGCCCAGGTCAATCGCGTTCAACCCACCTTGAGCACCAGGACAAAGCGAAATGCTGCGATGAACGGCATGCAACAAGAACCGATGACGGCCACGATACCAGAAATGGTTGTGCTGCATTTTGGCAAGCAAGTCGAAGTCACGGCTGTCATACTCGTCTTCGCGATGCTCCACGGCAAAGGGTGCGTAATAGATGCCTTCCCGGAACGAATAAGGGTCGTTCATTGCGCGAACTACTCCTTGCGTTGCACCGCCGGCTGACCGGACGGTGGTCCGGTCATTTCTTCCAGTTTATCGGTCAAGTCCTGCACCAGATTGGCTTGCTGAAGGAATAGCAGTGAAAAACAAGTATCCGTCGAATGTGCGAAGCCGTTAGTCTTGCGATCAAAATACCAGCTTCCATCTTCGTTTTGATGATGCTGGAGTATATTAATCCCCCACCGATACCAATCCTTGCCGTCTATCTTGGAAAGTTTGAAAAGGACGCCAATTCGTTCCACAGACCACATGAAGTAGATTGACACTGAAGCAGGCTTCTTCTTAGGATCTTCAACAGGGAAGTCGATGTAATTACCAAGGAAAGTCAGGCCTTTCTGAATGCTTGGGTCTTTCATGGGGCCGACGGCCCTCTTTGCTTCAGGCAGTTCCACGCCGTATCCCAACGCCAAGCCCAAAAGACCCACACATGTCATACAGCGATCCGAATTCGGCTCGGGGGATATGTCGCGGTAGCACCAGCGGCCGTCCGCCTCCTGGCTGGCGCGAAAGCGTTTCGCCGCCAGGTGCAGAAAATGGTCAGATGGAACCTTATGCCGCCGGGCTGCCCACAGAGCAAGGATCGCGAATTGGGTATTGGAGTTGTCCCCTCCGACCTTGTAGTATTGTGGCGGCTGGTTGTCCCGCGTATTCAAGATGGACAAGCCCTTGACCGTGGGCCCCAATGCTTGCATGCGCTGAGGATTCTCTTGGGCAAATTGATTCACGGACTTCGTGCCGAGGTCTGTCAAGAAATGAGCAACTTCCTGCTGTGCGGGTTGGCCCGCAAGATTGACGGTATAGGTCCATGCTCCGTTAATTGACTGGCCCATTGCCAGACGATAAGCGAGCTGTTTGATTCTTTCCTCATCCTGCGGATCGTTCAGCCTGTCCAAAAAGAGTATGTAAAGACTGATCGCGTAGGTTTTCCGCATGTCCTGGGCGTGTCCGCGCACAAACGCGGCTGCCTTCTGGATGACCGGATCGTCGGCCGGCACGCCGCATTCCAGCAAGGTCAAGCCCGCCATGGCTGCCATTTCGTGCGAGTACTCGGTGGTCTGATCTTCAACATATGTCCACGTCCCATTGGAGTTCTGTGTCCTCTTCAGGAAGTCCACTCCTTTCTGTCTCATGGCATTGACGAGGATCTTTTCCTTCTCGTTCAGCACGATGAGAGGAACCGCATCTCCCGTCGGACGCTTCTTTTGCGGTGGCTTTTTCACGCTGAAATCGATCTTCAAGGGCGCGTCTTTGGGGTCGGGCTGGGCAATTTGCTTATTATCGGGTTGCGATCGCTCCGTCTTTTCTTCGCCGGAAAAATACCAAACGAGCAGCATGATGCCGACGAGAAGGACCAGGCTGCCTCCCGCCAAGACGGCCAATTTGGCCGCAAGACTGCTCGGCTTGCCTGTCTGGTACGAATCGGCTGGGACTTCCGCGGGCAGCGTGCTTTGGACCGATGGCGGGCGAACCTGAGACGTCAATGCCTGATTGACGGCAGCCCTAGCGGCAGCGGGCTGGGCGAGCGCGGAGTTCTGCTGGACCTTGAAGAATTTTTTGCACTTGGGGCAAAGAATGTCCACTCCCGAAGGCAATTTGCTGCTCGTCTTGAGCGAACTGCGACAGTGGGGACAGGAAATCCTATTTGCTAGCATCGTAGGTTCTCTTGCTCGTATCGTGATGGGAACAGCCCTCTCTCCCTATCCTCCAGTTTACACGCAAGGCAGAAAAGTACCAGGGGATTGCCCGCGCCGCCTGAACAACCAGCAGCGTCCGCGGACTCGACCAACCGTCTCTTGACCGAAGGTGACTCAGGGGTATCATCGGACTGTATGCGATTGACGTCCATGCCAACCGACCATCTGCTGGATCATGTTCATGGCACACCCGACAAGCGACGGCAAGACCGCGGTATTCTTTGGGTACGGCGAACTAGCGCTCGCCGGCCTGGAAGCGATGGCAAACACAGGGACCAAAGCGGTCGCCGTTTGCGTCCCCTCCAATCGCGAGGGCCCACAGGTCGAGCAAATTCGTGCGTGGGCGGCGCAGCGCGGCATTCCTTGCCTGACGCAACCCCGACGCGAGGCGTGCTCTCAGTTAGTCGAACAACTTCGTGAGCTGCGCCCCGATCTCATTTTGGTGTGGTCCTATTCCATGATCTTGCCGCGGACTCTGCTCGATGTGCCGCGTCTGGGGGCCGTCAACCTTCATGGCGGACTTTTGCCGGAATACCGCGGGGGGCACGTTATGCAATGGGCGATCATCAACGGCGAATGCGAATCGGGGATGACGCTCATGTACATCGATGAAGGGATCGATACGGGGCCCGTCATTGCCCAGGCTCTTTTCCCGATCGAGCCGGATGACGACGCTCCGCGGGTGCGGGACAAGCTAAAACGCGCGGGCATCGACTTGATTCAAACCTGGCTGCCCGCCGTGGCGAAGGGAACGGCGCCCCGTGTTTCGCAAGACGAATCCCGAGCGAAGTATTATCCGCTGCGAACGCCCGAGGACGGGTTAATCGATTGGACTCAGCCGAGCCAGCGCATCATCAACCTGATTCGCGCCCTGGCGGCTCCCTGGCCGGGTGCATTCACGTACTACCATGGCAGGAAAATTGTCGTCCGCCGCGCCCGGCTCAACGCCGATGACGGCACGGGGATTTCCGGCCAGGTTCTTGGGATGGACACAAGCGGCCTGTACGTCCGCACTGGGCACGGTTGCCTGCGGATCGAGAGCGTCGAGGTGGACGGTCTTGTGGCCCCGCCGCTTGAGTTGACGGGAGTGTTCCCCGGCGTGGGCGAAGTATTCCAAAGCACGGTCCCGATAGCGTGATCTGCACGATTTCTGATGACGGGAAGAGACATTCTTGCTCATCGCCCATTTTAAGGAAGCCCAGTGATGCCGCGAATTTCCGTTGTTCTGCCGATGTTCCGCACCGCCCCGTGCTTGCGCGAATTGCACCAGAGACTGGTCGCGGCCCTCGAGCCCATCTCCCCGGAGTTTGAACTGGTCTTCGTCGATGACGGCAGCCCGGACAATACCTGGGAGATCATCACCGAACTGGCGGGACGCGACACGCGCATCAAAGGCGTGCGCCTGAGTCGGAATTTTGGGCAGCATCCCGCCATTGCCGCTGGTTTCCAGCGCTGTCGTGGCGAGTTGGTGGTGCTGATGGATTCGGACTTGCAGGATCGGCCGGAGGACATTCCTCGACTTGTTGAAAAGCTTACCGGGGACGTGGAAATTGTCTACACGGTGAAGACGAGGCAGAGTCGGTCCATGGTTCAACGGCTTACCTCGCGCCTCTATTTTCTGCTCTTTTTCCGCATCACCGGCCTGAACGTTCCCAAGAACCATGGGATTTTCCGGGCATTCACGCGGAAGTTTCTCCATGCCGTCCTGGCTTACCCCGAAAGGAACATCCTGTATGGTCCCATGATGTTCCTCGTCGGTTTCAAGTGGGCGACCGTGGACGTGGTTCACGACCCCCGGCCACGAGGGGGCAGTTCCTACACCTTCCGCAAGCGCCTGTCTCTGGCCTTCGATGTGCTGAGCTATACGGACATCCCTCAGCGTGTTCTCATGAATTTAGGGGCACTGACCCTGGGAGGCTGCTTTATTTATGCGATTATCCTGGTGGTCGTTTGGTTCTTTCGCAAGGAATTGCCGCCGGGACTGACCATGATCGCTTTTATCTTGACCGTGTCGCTCGGGATCGTTATGCTCAGTCTCGGCATCATCGGCATGTACGTATTCCGCATCTACCAGGAGGTTTTGAACCGGCCGCGTTTCATCGTCGCCGAAGAGATCAATCCTCTTTCATGAATCAGACAAGAGAATCTTGAAGCGCCTTGATAACTTGATCGACGTGGTCCAGCGGCATTCTCGGGTAAAACGGCAAGGACAATGTGCAAGCACCAATGCGCTCCGCATGGGGAAAGTCTCCCTCACGGTGACCGCACTCCTGCCGAAAGAGCGTGAGCAAGTGGACAGGCCTGTAGTTGACAACCGCGCCGATGCCTTTTGCCTGCAGCCGCGAAATCAGCTCGTCGCGACGTTCGGCTGCGACCCAGATCGGAAAAAGGTGCCAGGCGTGCCGGGCCGCGGTCACGGTGCGGGGCCGCGCGATTCCTCGAATCGAAGTCAACATCTCCTCGTAGTGTTGGGCGAGCTGACTTCGTTTGTGCCAGTTTGCTTCCAACCGGTCCATTTGCGGAAGGAGCATGGCGGCCTGGATATTGTCCATGTTGTACTTCCAGCCCAGAACTGCCAAATCCCAGTGAGCATATCCTTCGCGCGCCCGGTCGCTCGCCGTCTTGGTCATCCCGTGCAAGCGCAGCAATCGAACCTTGGCGGCGAGTTCCGCGGAGTTCGTCGCCAGGGCCCCTCCTTCGCCGCAGGTGATGTTCTTGGTCGCATAAAACGAAAAACAGGCGGCATCACTCAACTCGCCGGGACGCACGCCATCCCGCGTACCTTCGATGCAATGCGCGGCATCTTCCACAACGCGCAAACCATGCCGTCCGGCAATCGAGCGGATGGCGCGCATATCGCACATTTGGCCATAGAGATGGACCGGCAAGATCATGCGCGTTCGCTGGGTGATCGCTGCTTCAATCCGGTCAACGTCTATCAGCCCCGTGTGCTGATCCACGTCTACAAAGACAGGCTTGGCCCCCGCTTCCAAGATCGCTGTCGCCGTGGCGGCGAAGGTCATCGGCGTGGTGATCACCTCGTCGCCGGGCCGGATACCCAACGCGAGCATGGCAAGATGAAGTGCCCCGGTGCAGCTGGTGAGGCCCACGACGTGGCGGCAACCCAGATACCCGGCGAAGCGACTTTCGAAAAGGTCCACGGTCTCGCCGGTGGTCAGCATGGGGCCCGCGAAAACCGCCGCGATGGCGTCCAGTTCCGCCTGGCCCAGATCGTGCAGAAAAAAGGGGACGACCATGGTCAATGCAACTCTTTCTTGCCGGTCGCGGTCTCGATCAGGATATCGCGTAGCCACAGCTGCCTGGACCACCATTTCGGGTTCGCTCGGTACCATGCGATGGTCTGTTCAAGCCCGCCTTGAAACGAAGTTGCCGGCTTCCAGCCGAGTAATCGTTCCGCCTTGGAAGCATCGGCCGTATGGCGAAACACTTGCCCAGGGCGCTCGCCGACATGGATGATCATGTCCTCGGATTTGCCCATGGCGCGCACCACCATGCGGGCGATTTCGAGAATGCTCAGGCTTCGACCTGTGCCCACATTGATCGCCTGACCTACGACTTTCATCAGGTCGCAATGGACGAGCAGGTCCAGGAAATCGCACGTGTCCTGCACGTAAGTCCAATCGCGCAAGGCGCTGCCGTCCCCGTGGACTTTCAATTGTTCGTCGAGCAGGCAACTGGTGATGAAGCGTGGGATCATTTTTTCCAGATGCTGGCGCGGTCCGAACTGATTGAAAGGGCGCACGATGACGGCCGGCAAATCATAGGTGGACCAGTAAGAATAGACCAACCGGTCCGCCCCCGCCTTGGCGCTGGCGTACGGACTCATGGGCATCAAGGGGTGGCGCTCGTCCATCTGCGGCGTCTCGGCCGTGCCGTATACTTCGGAAGTGGAGATGTGGATGAAGCGCTCCACACGCTTGCGGTGGCGCAGCACGGCGTTGGCGACCACCTGCGTGCCCAGGACGTCCGTCAAGAAGAAATTGTAGTTGTCGTAAATCGAGCGCGTCACGTGTGACTGAGCGGCAAAATGAACGACGACGTCGGCTCGTTCCACCAGGCTATCGACCAGGGAGCCGTTTTGCACGTCGCCATACCAGAACTCGAAACGCCCCGATTTCGGCATTCCTGGCGTGTCGCTTGAAAAATCGCCTTCGTTAGGAAAATTCTCCACGCTGCCGGCGTAGGTCAATGAATCCAGGACGCAAATATGGTACGACGGATAGCGATCATACAGATGGCGCACAAAGTTGCTGCCGATGAAGCCCGCTCCCCCCGTGATGAGAAATCTCTTCATCGGCTCAACACCTCCAGGCTCCTGGGCCCGCAATTAAACAACAGATCCAACACGGAAAGGTACGGAACGAACGGGTCATGCAACTGGGGATAGACCGGATGATCATACTCCTGATACGCGAGTTCGATTCCCGCGGCCTGAAACTGCGCTTCGTCAATGTAGTCGCGCCCAGCCGCCCCCTCAAAAAAACGGCTGGCACCCAATTTCGTGCAGATGTCCACCAGTCGCTGCGTCCCCTTGCCCTCAACATTCAATTCGGATGAAAAGCGTATTTCTCTCTTGAGACCCAACTGCTCCGTCAGAATGCCAAAGGATTCGATGTTCAGGTCGATCAAGAACCGCCATTCCCGTGCGTACAGGGTCTCGAAGACGCCGACAAAATCGCGGAAAAACTCGGCAGCGGCGTAGTTCTGCCGGATCGAATGCAAGTGCTTCCGCCGCCAGTCATGAAGGTTGTCGATCTTGACATCGCGATTGGTCGGCCAGTTCTGCGCCTTCGTGAGCACGGGGACGGTGAGCCATATCGCCCCCTGCGGAGTCTTGATGCGATTCCGATTGCGCCACGAGTGTTTGTCATACTGGACATCGTCGTACAGGACGAAAACGTCGCTGCGGGCGAGCTGGTCGAAATAGCCCAACCATGGCAAGTAACTGGGCTGAAGAATGACGGCCACGCGTTTCGATCCGTCCGGCATCACCATGATCCCTTCCACGCCGCCCTTGCAGTCAATTTCCCAACCGTTATCTTATATCATGCTCCGACATTCGGCTGTAGCCGCATTCGTGAGAATGCGGGCGAAAACCCGCTCTCACGAATGTAGCGCACCGTTATTATTTTTCTTGACGATGTCCGCTTCCTTCTGATAGATTAACCCTACGCAAGATCTGTGTTTGTCGATAAATGTCAGTGGGAGCCACTGGCGGTATTGCTGGCGCAACCGTCACATCCAACGGAGGGACGTGCGCGGCTGCCCTTGTTCCCGAGAAATCCCCATGCCCCCCACCGCCCCGCCAACCAGTCCGACCAAGGGTTGGCAGCCCGACCACGGGGGATATCCGACGATTTTTGAACGATATCAGATCCTCGGCATCATCGGCCAGGGCGGCATGGGCACCGTTTTCAAGGGATATCACGTCAATCTGAAGCGATTTGTCGCCATCAAGACCCTCCGCATGGGGGACAAGCAGAGTCCCAAGATGCTGGAGCGCTTCCGCCGCGAAATGGAAGTGATCGGGCAGATGGATCATCCGAACGTCGTCCGGGCGACCGACGCCGGCGAAAAAAACGGCGTTTTCTATCTGGTGATGGAACACTTGATAGGACTGGACCTGGCCCGGCTCATCTCCCAGCGAGGCAGACTGGAGGTCGCCGAGGCCTGCGAACTGACGCGCCAGGCCGCCCTGGGACTGCATTACATCCACCAAACTCTGGTTCATCGCGACATCAAGCCGTCCAATCTGATGCTGACGAGCGCGGGACTCGTGAAGGTTCTCGACCTGGGACTGGCGCGCCTCGGGGAGGGCGAGGGCGGCGAGTTGACACCCCAGGGGTTCGCTGTGGGCACCTTCGCCTACATCGCGCCGGAGCAGGCGACGGCGGACCGCCCGATCGACGGCCGGGCCGACATCTACAGTCTGGGCTGCACTTTCTACAAGCTGCTGACGGGCCAGGCGCCGTTCAGCGGCCCGGGTTACGATAACACCGCGAGGCAGATCCACGCTCATTGCAGTGTTCCGGTGACCGCCGCCGTGCAATTCTCGTCGATCCCCGACGAGATCAAGCCGCTCTTGTTGCGGATGATGGCCAAGAAACCTGGCGACCGTTTCCAGACCGGCCAGGAAGTCGCCGACGCCATGGCCCCGTTCGCGGCCGGCAGCCAGACAATGCGGCTGGTGGACACAACGGGGGTCGAGCAGGCTCCCGTGGCGCCGCTTAGTGAGCCGTTCCCGGAGGAACTTAGCCGGCTAACCGTGGCTGCCGGTGATACGTCGCAAAGCAGTTCCGTGGGAGCCGACGCGGTCGTTCTGCCGAAATCCCAGCGAATCAGAACGCGCATGGCCTGGTTTGTCGTCGCAAGCATCTTGATCGCCAGCCTGACGGGGCTGGCGTGGGTGATTCTCCCGAACCTGCGCAACCGCGGCGACGAAAACCAAACGAAAGCAAACCAGCCGCCGGATATCGGCCCGCTCAAGGCTGGGCCTCGCGAGATGGATGGCTTCCTCGCCAACACCCATGTCAACTTGCTCGACAAACGACCAGTGGCTGTTGGCAACATGGATGCAGTCTCCGGAGCGTGGCGGTGGGATAAAGACAGGGAATTGGTAACTGTCGATGGGCCGAACTGTCTGCTCCTGCAGCTGGGAGCCACTTCGCGCAATTCCTTCACCGTCGAGTCCGCGATCGCGCAATATCCCTGGACCGGTTCCGTCGGCCTGTTCTGGGGTTATCGGGAAGACCAAGAGAAGAAAGCAAGCAAGAAGACGCAGCAGGAATTTGCCTGGCTCCACTTCATCATGATTGACAAGGAGAGTTTGCCGACGGGAAACATTTTGGCCGTCCAGCGCGGCACGGCATTCTTGAAGTTTGATGGGAATGGCCGGATATGGATGAACCCACACCACATGGCGCGACACGAAATTCCGGAAGGGGCCGGCGGAGAAAAGATTCTCCGGTTCACCGTGATGAGTGACCACCTGAGGAAGGCAAGACTCGATTCGGACGATTTGCCGCTCCTCTTCCCCGACTTCTTGAACAAAAAGCTCGAGTCCAGGCCGAGCCAGGGGGCCTTCGGCTTATTCACTATGAGATATAGCGCCGTCTTTAGCAAGGCTCGCTTCATGGCCCATTGAAAGTGGAAAACCGTATCGGTGAGCCCGGCGCGGCAGCCTGTAGCTGCCGCTGCACTGGTTCGCTCTGTCAATTTCTTGAATTGCTGGGAGGACAAAGTTGAACGACAAGAACAAAAAGAAAGACGACAAGGACAAAAAGAAGACCAAGAAGACAGCCAAGCCGAAGGAGGTGCTGAGTATCCAAGGGGGGCCACGTCAAGACCTTAAAAATGCTGCAACCTCATTCGCTTTCATTGCGCCGATCACGGCCGGTCCAGCCATTGCCAACACGACCAATAATACGATTTCAGTCACGATTCAGCCGACCAACACGTCAGCGGCCACGGGTTTCGTCGCCATGGTCATCGACCACGGGCCCGGTGGGGCGGCCGGACAACCGGCAAACTTCCCGCCCCCCTCGGGAGTGACCCAATTGACGGTGTCAGTGTCTGTCCCCGGTGTGATTGTCACCGGCTTGCCCGTTCAGCAGGGCCAAACCAACAAGACGGTCCGGGTGCAGGCCCTTTCCGGCGGCAGCAATCCCACCGAAATCGACGTTGGCGACCAGGATTGTTGGGCCTACTACCCTGGCGCAACCGTCACGGGCGTCTCCTCCACAACGAACAACGGCACGTATTACACAGGGCAAACGATCAACGTCACAGTGCAGTTCTCGGCTGCCGTGACTGTGACCGGCGTGCCCACACTTACCTTGGCCACGGCGGGTGTGGCCAACCAGGCCGTCAACTATGCCAACGGCAGCCCTGGCCAAACGCTGGTATTCGCCTACACGGTCCAATCCGGCGACATGGCCGTGTCTCTCGATTATTTATCATCGTTGGCCCTGGCGCTGAACGGTGGAACCATTTTGAGTGGCGGAGTCGCCGCAAATCTGACGCTGCCCAACCCTGGGTCCATGGGAAGCCTGACAGACAACAAGTCGTTTTTCATCGACACGCCCGTTCTTCGCTACATGTTCAATGAACAGGCGGGCAATAACGTCAGTGACTCGACCGCTAATGCCTGCGCCGCCACCTGGCAGGTCAATAACAGCTGGTCTGCGTCTGCCCCATACGCTCCGTGTCTTGGCCTGAACGGGTCGGTGAGTTTCAATGGTCAGAACGGTTCTCCCTATATTTTGGAAACCAACCCTGACGTCGATACCAACCTTTCGCAGAATTTCACCATTGCTTGCTGGATTTATGCAGGCTCATTTGGGTCCAACATGGGCGCCGTTTCCAGGATGCGCTCGGCAAATGGGCAGTTCAGCGGCTACGCCCTCTGCACAGATGGCTCCGGCAAACTCGCTCTGCTTTGCCAGCAAATGGTCAATGGTGCGGTCAGTTACACATGGTACTCGGTTAGCTCCAATCCATCTACGAGTACGTGGCATCACATCGCCGTAGGCATGAACAGCGGAACTGCCTTCATGTACATCGACGGCACGTCGGCCAATCTGACGCCGAGCGGGTCGGCACTCAACACAACGCCAGGCACGGACGGCCAGCCTACGACTCGTGTGGCAATTGGCAGGATCTATTCAGACCAGGACAACTACTACTTCAACGGTAATGTGGCGGACATCCATATTTTCGACCGGCCGATCGCTCAGAGTGACGTGGACATTCTCATGTGCAACTAAGGGACTCCTAACTCTGACGATTCGCAGCGATTCGTGCAAGGAAATAGACTGCCTCTCCGTCTTGCGCTGCGTTGCATCAGCCGTGCAGATCGACAAACGGGCTCACCTGAGTGCCTGTCTTCTAATGTGATCGGCTTGTCGAGCCACGGTTGGCCATCCGCCCGTTCGACCACGCGCCAGGTCATCTGGTTGGCGAGGAAGTTGACATGTTCGCTGGCAGCAATTTCGATCTCCTGGCGGTCGCCGATCACGTAGAGGCTGGGGGCGATCAGGATCAAGTTTCCCTTGCTGCTCAGCGGCGGAAGCTTTTCCGTGATGAACACGTCAGCGCCCAGGAGTCGCCAGGTTGGCGTCTTCGTAGCACCTTGATCGATGCTGATGAAAATGGCCCGGTTGGCGCCGTCCTGGAGTTGGAGCAGCTGCGGGATGACGCTCGGGCTGCAAACCCAGATGGCATGGTTAAGGCTGGCCGGCAAGAGGTTGGACCACGTCTTGGCGACGTCGGCGAATGCCACCGCGGAATTGGCGACCCTTCCAACGGTCAAGGCGCTGCAGGATGCCATCCCTTGCGGTTTGCCAACGCCGTTGCCCTGAAGGAAGGCGTATTCCTCGAACCAGGCGACTTCGCGGGCGAACAAATTGAAAAGGACTTTTTCCAGGCCCCTTGACGCAGGGGCGTCAAGTAGGCAAGAGTTCACTTATGCCACAAGATGACATTCATAGGGGGGGGTTGTGAGTGCGGGTGCTTGCAGGACGCAAGGTTTTCGGGCTGGAGATTAGGTCACACCAATGGTTTAGGACAAGTGAGCATCCGGCAAAGGTGCAGGACATGATTTTGCAGGATGCCGTTGATCGCCGCAGGGTAGGTGGGCAACTTTACCTGAGCAACCGTCAAATAATCCGTATCCCGCGACGAGACAGGTTACCATACCCCATTCGCTCGCCAGCGTTGCGACGTAGGACAGGATACCCAGCCCGTCCGTGCCACGTCATTCCGCCGCGCGCACCGTCGTGTAATCGACGAAGCCGATCATCATCTCTTCCCATGTCTGATTGCCCCAGAAGACCCACTTCGACGGGTCCGGATTGTTGAAGTTGTTCTTCGAATTGTCGAATAGCGCCTTGCACTCGATTCGGGTGCCGGCCGGCAACTTGAGCGGCTCGGCGAACCGATACGAAACCTGCCAGCCGAAATCGTATTTCGGCACGGACAGCAGCGTCTCGGTTTTGCCGTCGGGGTAGACGACGCGGTATTCGAAGCTTTTGCCGCGCAGATGCATGTGTGGGAACAGGGCCCAGACCAGCGTGTTTTCCTTGAAAGTGGCCACGGAGTTGGTCGCATAGCTGTCGGCTCCCGGCGGAATCAGCAGCACCTGCTGGGCGATCGCCCGGGTGTTGACCTCGTTTTTGGGCGGCTCCTTGGCGAAGATGATGCCGACGCTGGAGCGGTCTGTCTGCTCGATGCCGTTGGGGGTGTAGTGCACCTGGAACGCCAGCGTCGCACCTTTGGGAATCTTCTTGGCGGCGCCCACGGGATAGACGGCCCCGAGGTCGCCGGGGGCATACGCGGCCAGCATGCCCTTGCCGATGCCGTCCGTGTTCGCTCCCTTCTTGCGGCCTTCCACCACGTAGACGATGACGTGATGGACGACCGCCTTGGCGCCGGGCCGCACTTCGATGGCCTGGGCCCACTTGTCCTCGTCGAAGTTGGTCGGCACCACGAAGATCTGATACTTGACACCGCCCTTGGGCGTCTTGGCCGGCACCGTGAATTCCTTCGGCATGGTGAAAACCACGTCCGGCTTACCGTTGATCCAGCCTTCCGAATAGTGCCGCGGTTCGGGCGAGTCCTTGTCGTCGCCCTTCGCACAGCCCTGATCGATCCAGGCCAGCAGCGTGTCGTAATCCTTCTTGGACAGGCTGCGGTCGTTGCGGAATTTGCCGTGCTTCGGATCGGCGTGCCAAGGCGGCATGCGCTTTTCCTCGACCACCTCGCGGATCATGCTCGACCAGGCGGAGGCATCTTGGTAGGTCAAGAGCGGCATCGGTCCGATGTTGCCGCGGCGATGGCATTCCTGGCAGTTGTTCTGCAGGATGCGCGACACCTGTTTCGTGAAGGTAATGGTTGGCTCGCCCTTGGGACGCGGTGCACGGGTGATGTAGCAACCGGCAACCGTCGTTTTCGCCTCGCTCACGTTCTTGCCGGCCAGGACCGCTTGAATCGCGTCGGATAAGTCGTGTTTGGTCGGTTGTGGCTTCTGATAGCCGATGCCATACTGGTCGTCGATACGGCCCTGATAGACGATCTTGCGTTGGCCATCGAGCACAAACGCCTCCGGCACGCGCTGGGCCCCGAACTGGTCGGCCACCTTCTGCTGCACGTCGCGCAGCACCGGAAACGGAATGGCGTGCTCCTTGGCGTGTTCGGCGATGGCTTTCGGCGTATCGTGCTGATTGCTGTTGATCGCGAAGAACTGCACTCCCTGGCTGTCGAACGTCTTGTGCAGCTCGGCCAGGCGCGGCAGGTAGGCGTTGTTGATGGGACACTCGGTGCCAAGAAACAGCACCACGATGGCTTTCTTGTCTTTCAGATCGTCGAACGCCCAGGTCTTCCCGGCCGTGTCCGCGAGCCGAACGTCGCGGATGGTCCTGGCGGGTTCCTGAGCGGAGACGTTAAGCGTGGAGAGGAGGAGCAAGAAGAGGCAGAGGGGCCGATTCCGCATGTTATTTCCTTCCCGGGGTTGATGGCGATACTAGTGCTTGGCTTACGCAAAATGCGAGCGCGCAGCAAGTCACAGGGATGTACTTGAGAAGTTTCGGTCTGGTTTCAAGGAAGAGACCTCGCCGCGTTCCCGTCTTCGTTTAGCGTTCGCCTGGCGAACGTTGTGGAAGATTCCACGACGCAGGCCAGGCGAACGCTAAACGAAGACCCGATAACGACTGATCGCCACCGCCAGCACCGCCGAACCGAGCAGATACCCAGCCGTGACATCGGTGAACCAGTGAGCCCCCACATATATGCGTGCCAGGCCAATGGTCAGCACCATGATGCCAAGGACAATCAGCAACGGCCAACGCCACGCCGGCGACTTCACCTTCATATATGCGAGGAACCAGAGAAAGCCGAAAAGCACCGTGTAATGCGTCGTATGGCCGGAGGGAAAGCTCGGCGTGTTTTCGATTTCGCTGGGATCAACCAACAGTTCCACGAGCTCCGGAGTGGCGGGTCTGGGTCGTGCCACAACCTTGCCGCTGATTAACCAGAGCCCCTGCCCCACCAGCACGGCCACGAGCAGGAACACCGCCGCGCGGCGAGCACCCAGAGCCAGAAGTGTCAGGCAAGAGACGGCGATCATCACCGCCCCCTGAATGGCGTTGTTATCCGCATGCGAGATCCCGCGGGCCAGGCTCGCAAACGGCTTTCGCGGCAAGGACTGCACCGCATGCGACACGGCCAAATCGACGCGGAAGTAGTGCTGAGGATCAAAGTAGATGGCCGTGCCGAGCGCGACG
>Ga0182024_10009921_pt1 | contig 19540 bp, 14 predicted proteins | sample P32metaG_FD_120480 | JGI IMG/M metagenome (GOLD analysis project Ga0182024, IMG submission 120480) | Permafrost microbial communities from Stordalen Mire, Sweden - P3-2 metaG (Illumina Assembly) | ecosystem: Environmental > Terrestrial > Soil > Wetlands > Permafrost | place: Sweden: Stordalen... | reverse complement strand
ATTGGCTGGCGGATTCATGGCACTGCTCGGAAATTACAATGGCCCCGGCGGCTTTGATCCTCCACGCCTGGTTCCCAAGACCGCCCTACTCGCCATTGTTAGCCTGACAGTGGCAGGCGTCGCCGCCGGACTTTATCCTGCAAGCAAGGCCGCACGCCTGCAACCGGTCGAGGCATTAAGAAAGGAATAATGCAGAATTTGTTACACGATTGCCTTAGTCGACCAAAGCCTCCACTTACTACTGTGATTTTAGAGTCATGATTCGCGATCTGCTGCAAGAATCCTACGATGCCATGCGCCACAACGGACGGCGCACCGCTCTTACCATGCTCGGCATGGCTTGGGGAATTGCCACTGTTGTTATGCTGCTTGCCTATGGCGACGGGTTTGGCCGCGCCTGCGCCAATATTTTTGCCAACTTCGGAACCAAACTCTTTATCGTGGTGCCCGGCCGTTCGTCCATGCAATCGGGAGGAGAGAAAGCCGGAGCGCCTGTCCGCCTTAAACTGGACGACGTTGATTTGTTAACCACCAATATTTCGCAGATTACCCACATCACGCCGAGCAGTAGTAAGGACGTGAATGTTCAGTACGATACTCGCTCGTTCACGATGCCCGTAAATGGCGAATATCCTAATACTTTCACCATCCGCGCGCTTACCCTTGACCAGGGCCGCTTCTACAATCCTGAAGATCAGAGCCAGCGCGCTCGCGTCGCGGTCATAGGCTCAGAGACCAAAGAGAAGCTTTTTTCGGGACGTAACGCATTAGGTGAACACATTCGCCTTGACGGCATCAGCTTCGAAGTCGTGGGTATCCTCGCCCCGAAGATGCAGGCCGGCGACGACAATATCAATCGTGTCGTCTACGTGCCTTTCACCACCATGAGCGACCTTAAAGATACCCACTACATCGACTCCATCTGGTTCAACTACGAGACCAACGACTACCAGCGGATCGAGCAATCTGTGCGCTACATCATGGCTGCCCAGCACAAATTTAATCCCGCGGATCGCCGCGCGATATTCGTCTTCAACTTAATGGAGCAGGTTCACCAATTCGAAATCATCACCCTCGGGCTTAAAATTCTATTGGGTTTTATCGGCACGCTTACCCTGGGTATCGGCGGCGTCGGCCTGATGAACATCATGCTGGTCTCGGTAACACAACGCACTCGAGAAATTGGGGTAGAAAAAGCCTTAGGTGCCCGCCGCCGTCACATTTTTTTACAGTTTCTTGCCGAAGCTCTTACCATCACTTTCATCGGCGGATTGCTGGGAATTATTCTCGCCTATGCGGTTGCTTTCTCCGTTGGGCGGCTCACACTGTACAGTGCCATGGCTAAGCACGCGGAAGCCGGAGATATCCGCCTTATGATTAATCCGGTCACGCTGATTGTCGCCGTCCTTATTCTCAGCGCAGTCGGATTAATCAGCGGCATGATCCCAGCGATACGCGCCTCCCGCCTTGATCCCATCGAAGCCCTTCGCTACGAGTAGTTCCGCTGGATATACTCGCATCGTCTTTTTTATCTGCAAACCTAAGCCTCCTCCGCAACATCGAAGTGCAGGCAGTGTTATTTCTACTGGAGGATTGATAAACAAAATGAAAAAGCTGATTGGAGTGCTGAGTGTTTGTCTCGCATTTTCTTTCTCAGCCGTTGCCCAACATCAAGAACATGGCGGAGGTCGCGCCGAAGTCGGCGGCGGCCACCAAAACATTCCGGCTCATGGTCCGGCGCGAACTCGAAACGCGCGTCCGGTTGAGGAAAACCGCCATTACAATGACCGGCAAGGCCATCCGGAGGCTCCTCACGTACACGCCAACGGACAATGGGTTGGCCATGACACGGGCCGAGGCGATAGGCGTTACCATCTCGACCACCCCTATGAACATGGCCGCTTCACTGGAGGCTTCGGTCGCGGTCATGTCTGGCGACTTGGTGGCGGAGGTCCCGACCGCTTCTGGTTCAACGGCTTCAACTTTTCCGTAGCTCCATATGACGTTGGGTACTGTAACAACTGGCAGTGGGATTCGGATGAAATAAGTGTTTACGACGACCCCGATCACCCTGGATGGTACCTGGCTTATAACGTCAGGTTAGGAACCTACGTCCACGTCATGTTTTTGGGAAGATAATAATTGTAATGTAGATACAGCAAGAGCATAAAAGCCGGGCAGGAGTGCCCGGTTTTCATGCAGTTATTTCTGATCTTCTATTTTCTGTCGTCTATTTCTTGTCCTCTATTTTTTGTCGTCGCTCTTATCTTCCTTGCTGGAGTTTTCTTTCACCTTTTCAATCGAAAGCAGTTCGACTTCAAAGATCAGCGTGGCATTGGGGCCGATGTCGCCTCCCGCTCCCCGCTCTCCATAAGCAAGATTCGCTGGAACGAATAACTGCCACTTTGATCCCACCGGCATGAGTTGCAGGGCTTCCGACCATCCTTTAATAACCTGCCCAACGCCAAATTTCGCCGGCCCACCGTGCTTCTCGGAGCTATCGAATTCCGTCCCGTTGATGAGGGTTCCACGATAGTTGCTTGATACAGTATCGTTCGCCGCGGGCTTTGGTCCGGTTCCCTCTTTCAGAACCTTGTATTGCAGGCCACTGGGCAGAGTGACTACTCCTTCTTTAGCTTTGTTGGCGGCGAGAAACGCATCCCCCTCAGCTTTGTTCGAAGCAGCAGCCTGCTGCATTTGTTCCTGCCGCTTCTTACTGAGATCGGCCTGCATTTCCGTTAATACGGCCTGTGCTTCCTGCTCGGTCAAACGAGTCTTTGCGCCAGACATCGCGTCCTTGAGTCCTTGCGAGACCAGCGCCGGATCCACTTCCACCGATTGCTTTTTCAAGCTCGGACCAACTTTGCTGCCAATGTCCATTCCCAGGGCGTAACTGAATTTTTGGGTTCGCGTCGTCAGCGCTGTGCCGGTCGAGCTTTTCGCCGCCGTGCCTGTTTTCTTCACCGGAGTTTTCGCTGTTGTCGACGATTTCGGAGTTGTGGCGGCGGGAGCCGCTTGTGTCGATGCCGCGGGCGTATTTGCTGCTGGAGTCTGCTGGGCGAAGCCATCTCCGGCCAGCATGGTCCCTGCGGCCAATAGTAACGCTGTGATTAGAGATCTTTGCATTTATCTATTGTCACATTGCTCCGCATTCTGCGCCAGAGCCGAACTCCAATACTGATCAGCTCTCTAGCAAGAGTTAGCAAAGGTTTGGATTATGTTCTGTTAAACTCGTGCTTTTCTCGGAGTCGCTAAAATAAGGGTCGACCGTGGATCGCCCCAGTCAGATTGCATGCTGGATCTTCGTCAATACCAAAGTCTCGGTGCCGCTCTCAAGGATGCGTTGGAGCGCTGGCCCAACGAAACTTGCCTGATAGAAGCGGATCGCGAGCGCGAAAAATTGCGGCTCACTTATTCCGACTTTAAAGAAATGGCGCGTCCGCTTTGCCGCGCCCTCGAAGACGCCGCTTTCACGCCCGACGATCGTGCTGCGATCATCATGACCAACCAGTCGAAATGGCTGATCTCGGCCTATTCAATTTTTTTCTGCGGTGGCGTACTGGTTCCACTGGATTACAAGTTAACCTCGGCCGAGCATCTCCAACTTTTGGCACATTCCAAGGCGCGCTTTCTGATTATTGAATACTACTTATGGCGGGCGATTACACAATCTCCGGAATTCGCACAGCTTACGGTGGAGATCGTACTCGTGACGGAAGCGCCGCCAGGCGCGGATCTACGAGGCGCATACCGCTGGGAGGAATTTCGCAGAAAAGGCGAGCCTCAATTGGTGCCGCGAAAACGCGAGGATACGGCCTGCGTCGTCTATTCGTCCGGCACCGGCGGGCGACCCAAAGGATGCGTGCTCACCCACGATAGTTACTTAGAGCAATGCGCCGCGCTAACCGCGTGGTATCCGTTTTGGCCTGGCGTCCGCTATCTAAGCATCTTGCCTACGAATCATGCCATTGACTTCATGGTGGGATTTATCGGTCCGTTTGTCTGCGGCGCTTGCGTGGTCCACCTGCGCACTCTGCGTCCGGAATTTGTGCGTGACGCGTTTGTCCGCTATCGCATTACCTATGTAAGCCTGGTGCCGATGGTACTCAAAAATCTCGAGCGCGGGTTGTGCGCGAAGTTCGATGAACTCAACCCCGCTAAAAAATGGATACTGGACCGATTGATCGGGATCAATAAAATGCTGACGCGGCGACGCCCGCATCTCCAACTTAGCCGTCGGCTTTTGCCTCAAGTACATAAAGCATTTGGCGGAGAATTGCGCGCTCTCATCGTCGGCGGCGCTTTTACGGAGCCGTCGACAATTCAGTTTTTCTACGATCTCGGGATTCCCGTGACTTGCGGGTATGGCCTGACAGAAGCTTGCACCGCCGTAACTCTGAATGACTTAAAGCCATTTCGCGCGGACACCGTTGGCAAACCTCTGCCTGGAACCGAAGTGCGCATCTTGAATCCGGACCAGGACGGCATCGGCGAAGTATCGGTGCGGAGTCGCGCGGTTATGTCGCATTATCTCGACGATCCCGAGCAAACGGCCCACACCATCGTCGAAGGTTGGCTCCTGACGGGCGATCAGGGCCGCTTTGAGACCCACGGACATCTTCAGCTTTTCGGCCGCAAGAAAAACATGATCGTTACCGAGGGCGGGAAGAATATTTATCCCGAGGATATTGAGGCTACATTCGACGGCCTGCCAGTAAAGGAGTTTTGCATTTTTGCCGCGAATTATTTATGGCCGGCGAAAACTCTCGGCAAAGAGATGCTCGTTTTGGTTGTGCGCCTTGAGCAGACTCAGGAGTTCGACGATAACTTGCGGCAGCAGATCGTGGACCGCAACCGGCGGCTCGCCGACTTCAAACGTATAGGCGGATATCTGCTGTGGGAGAAAGATTTTCCCCGAACCGCATCACTCAAAATCAAGCGTAACGAACTGGCGTCGGAGATTGCGACAGGTGCCTTGCAATCGGCTGTGGTAGCGATCTAAATCTCAGTGCATAGATTTCCAGCGATGGATCAGTGCTGCTCGGAATGTTAAGTGTTGGTCACGTTCCTGAGCGAACGACTAGCAGCGATAATTTAACCGTGAACGATACTTTTCTCGCGATCATTAATCCGGCGGCAGGCGGCGGACGTTGCAGCCAGCGTGTAGAGCAAGCGCTCAATCGACTGCGCACAGCTGGCATACTCTTAGAGACGGTGGAAACCAGCGCAGCAGCGGAAGCCACGCAAATCGCGCGGAATGGATATCGCCGCGGATATCGCAAATTTCTGGCCGTCGGTGGCGATGGGACTTCCTATGAAATTGTGAACGGTTTGTTTCCCGATTCACTGGACGCCACAAAAGCCTCGCCCGACGCTGTACCGACGCTTGGATTTCTTCCTCTCGGCACAGGCAATTCTTTCCTCCGTGACTTCGAGGACGTCTCTTCCCGCACAGGCGGCTTGGAACACGCGATGCAGGCCCTCGAGGCGAAGCGATCAAGTCCGTGCGATGTTTTTCGCGTTACTCATAAAGCTGGAACGATCTATTACACCAATCTGCTGAGCATGGGCTTTGCCGCGGACGTAGCCATGCTGCGGCATCGTCGCTTTCAAGGCCTAGGTCAGTTCGGATATTTACTCTCGATATTTCTCTGCCTCGCACGCCTTAACCGTCGCCCGTTCCCCGTACGCTTCGATGATCAACAAGAGTTCGATGCGCGGCCTTGCTTGTTTTTGACCTTCAATAACAGCAAATTTACCGGTGGCACCATGATGATCGCGCCCGATGCAGTCACCGATGATGGCCTGATTGAATACGTTCGATGGGGGCCGATCGGGCGACTGGGGCTGATTCGCAATCTAACAACTCTTTATGACGGCACGCACACCCGCCACCCTCTGGCGGAGAGGCATGCTGTCCGCCGAGTGGAGTTTCAACTCCCTTCGCCTGTCGATGTAATGGTGGATGGTGAAGTTGCGACGCTACAGTGCGAGTCCATCGACGTAATACCGTCGGCTTTGCGCGTGGTAGTTTAAAAGGAATTTTCCGTAGAGACGCGGCTTGCCGCGTCTCACCCTAACTCCGGACTCCCAGCGAATCGAACGCTGATCCTGACGTAGAACCGTGATATAAAACATCCATGTCGCAAGAGCGAAGAGAACGGCAAAAAGAAAGATTGGGTGTTAAAACGTCGGGTAGAAACTCGAAGCGCATGATGATTTATGCTTTGCTGGTCGCCGCCGCATTTGGATTGGCGTACTATCTCGGCCACCGCAGTCAACATCAACATGATGCTTTTGCCCGCTGCCTGAGCGATCGTGGCGTCAAAATGTACGGAGCCTACTGGTGCCCGCATTGCCAGGAACAAAAAGAAAAATTCGATGCGTCATTCGAGTATGTCCCCTACGTGGAGTGCGGCGTGAAGGGCGACCTGCACGCCCAGTCTCAGGCTTGCAAAGATGCCAACGTCAAGCATTATCCGACCTGGCAATTTCCGCCAATGGGAGAACGATTGGAACGCATTTTCAGTTTGCAAGAACTCAGTGACCGCACAGGTTGCTCCCTGCCGTGAGCGCTTCAAACAAACGCTTGTTCCGCACCGTCGCCATTCTTGCAATTTTCGGAGTTGCCGTCTCCGCAGTTTCCTTGCAGCGTCACTATGCAACCTCAAAGACGCAATATTGCGATATTGGGGAAACATTCAATTGCGACATCGTGAATCGCAGCCAGTACTCTTCAATTCTAGGAATACCAGTAGCGCTGATTGGCATGCTTGGATATGCGGCCATTGCCGGAATGGCGACGATCTATCGCGAGCGCCGCGACACGCCCGCGATTCTTTTCGCCGCTGCCACTGCGGGTTTGGCCTTTGCTTTGTACCTCACCTACATCGAGGGGCATGTTCTCGGAGTGTGGTGCATTCTATGTCTCAGTTCTCTGGCTTTGATCACGGTCACGGCAGCTTTGTCGGCGTCAATCTGGTGGACGCGCGATCAGCGCGAGTAATTTGTCTATGAGTTATTATTGTCGGTCTTCTTCTCAGTTACTTCTATTGGGGGTCATGCATGAAAGTTCGGGCATTGGTGGTGTGGTGCGTCATCTCAGTCGCGCTCGCAGTTTCGGCGTCAGCGCAGACATATAACGAAGCGCAATTTAAAGGAATGAAGTGGCGCGACATCGGCCCCTATCGCGGCGGACGCGTTCTCGCCGTAACTGGAGTTATTGGCAGTCCCTTCACTTACTATTTCGGAAGCGTCGCCGGCGGCGTGTGGCGCACCACCGATGGCGGCGTGAGTTGGCAATCGATTTCAGACCACAGCATGATCTCCTCCATCGGCGCCATCGCAGTTTCGGAATCGAATCCGAACGTGATCTATGTGGGCACCGGCGAGTCGTGCCTGCGCGGCAATATTTCCTATGGCGATGGAGTCTATAAAACCACTGACGGCGGAAAAACCTGGCAACACATTGGACTCAAGGAGACGCAACACATTGCGCGAGTTTGGATCGATCCGCGCAACCCTGACCATGTGCTGATCGCGGCGCTCGGCCATGCTTATGGTCCCAACCCGGAGCGCGGCATCTATCGCACCAACGACGGCGGAAAAACTTGGGACAAGATTCTTTATAAGGATGACAAATCCGGCGGCATCGACCTCGCCGTCGATCCCCACAATTTAAATGTAATGTTCGCGGCGCTCTATCAAATCCAGCGCACGCCATGGGGTTTAGAAAGCGGAGGCCCTGGCAGCGGTTTGTACCGCTCGACGGACGGTGGAAATACATGGAAGCACCTCGAAGGCAAAGGCTTGCCCGAGGGCATTTTGGGGCGCATCGGTGTGAGTGTTTCCGGCGCCGATTCGAATCGTGTTTACGCGCTCATCGAATCAAAGGACAGCGGACTATATCGCTCCGACGACGGCGGCGATACTTGGTCCCGCGTCAATGATGATCAGCGCCTTACCCAGCGCGCCTGGTACTTCACTCATATTTTTGCCGACCCTCGCAGCGCGGATACGGTTTACATGTTGAACACTGGAATGTTTCGCTCCACCGATGGCGGGAAAACGTTGAGCCTCCTGCCCGCTCCGCACGGCGACCATCACGGCTTCTGGATCGATCCGCAAAATCCAAATCGCATGATCAACTCGAACGACGGAGGTGCGACCATCTCCGTGGATGGCGGCAAGAATTGGTCAACCCAATACAACCAGCCGACGGCGCAGTTCTACCACGTGGCGGCCGACAATGATTTTCTCTACAAAGTTTACGGAGCGCAGCAGGACAACTCGACGATCGGCATTGCCAGCCGCACCGACGATGGCTATATCGGGCGCCAGCATTGGTTCGACGCGGGCGGCGGCGAGAGCGGCTACATTCAACCCGATCCGCGCGACTCGAACATTATTTACTCGGGCTCCGGTGGCGGCGCAGTCACGCGCCTCGATCGTCGCAGCAATCAGGAGCAGGATATTACCGTGTGGCCCGAGGATGCTGCCGGCCACGGCGTCGGCGATATGAAATATCGCCTTGGATGGACGCAGCCCATTCTGATCTCTGCCCACGATCCCAATGTGATTTACACCACCGCCGAGCGCGTGTTTAAAACTACCGACGAAGGCAAGAGTTGGACGGCGATCAGTCCTGATCTAACGCGCAATGATAAGAGCAAGCAAGTCTCCTCCGGAGGCCCGCTGACCAAAGACAATACTTCAGTCGAGTACTACGACACCGTCTTTGCGATTGCGGAGTCGCCAGTTCAAAAAGATCTGCTGTGGGCCGGAACCGATGATGGCCTGATTCATCTAACCCGCGATGGTGGCAAGACCTGGGCAAACGTAACTCCAAAGGCATTTCCCGAATGGAGCCTCGTCAGCATAATTGAGGCTTCGAAATACGATCCCGGCACGGCTTACGTTGCGATTGATACCCACAAACTCGACGATCTGCGCCCCTATATCTTTAAGACTACAGATTTCGGCAGGACGTGGTCGAAGATTACGAGTGGACTTCCTGATGGCGCTTACACCCACGCTGTTCGCGAAGATCCCGTGCGCAAGAACCTTTTGTATGCAGGCACGGAGACCGGTATCTACGTTTCATTTGATGGCGGCGCCAATTGGCAATCGCTGCAATTGAACTTACCCAATACTCCAATTCACGACCTGATCGTAAAAAATGACGATCTGGTTGTAGCGACGCACGGCCGTGCTTTCTGGATTCTCGACGACATTACGCCGCTGCGAGAAGCAGCCACCCAGACGACGAGTGCTGTTACGTTGTATAAGCCGCGAGTAACGTATCGTTTGCGCTGGCCTGATTTCTTCGAGAGGCGACAACCGGTAGGCGCTAACCCGCCCACAGGCGCAATGGTGTATTACTATTTGCCCGCTGTACCGAAAGGAGTGGTGGCCCTGGAGTTCTTAGACGCATCCGGAAAAATCGTGCGCCGCTACTCCAACGAAGAGAAAAAAGAAGCGGATACTCCGCCTGAATGGCCAGATCAAACGCCTCCCGATGAAAAAATCCCCACGGAAATGGGCTTGAATCGCTTTCCTTGGGATCTGCGCATGCAGGGCGCGGCGCCGTTGGCGGGCGAGCCGAGCGCCGAATTCCGCAATCGTGGTCCCATGGTTCCTCCAGGGTTGTATCAGGTGCGTCTTACTGCTGAAGGAAAATCCTATAACGCGCCGCTTGAACTGAAGCTTGATCCACGCGTAAAAGTTTCAAACGAAGAGGTGGAAAAGCAAAGTGAATTGGGGCGTAAAATCGTCGCGCAAGTTTCCGAAATACACGAGGCGATTGCATCGATCCGTGAGGTTCGCCTTCAGACTCGGGGGCTGGCACGCCGTTTCGGCGAAGATCAGCGCTACGCTTCGTTAGTTACAGCGACCAAAGACTTCGACAAGAAGAGCTTCGATCTTGAGTCGAAACTCTTACAGGTAAATTCAAAAAGTTCAGAGTCAAATTTGAATTACCCTGTCTTGATCGATGAACGCCTGCACTCCTTGCTCTTCAGCGTCGATATTGCCGATGCAGCGCCCACCAAGCAGCAGTATGAAGTTTTCGACGATTTGCAAAAAGAAGCGCAACCGCTCTTGGCCCAATACCACGAGTTAGTCTCAAAGGATTTGCCGTCGCTGAACGAGCTCGTGAACAAACAGAATGTCCCGGTGCTGTATCTGCCTGCGGCCAAGTAGCAAACGTCCCTGCGAACTATCTCTGCATTTGATTCAGGCGCGGCTCTAGCAACTTTAGAGCCGCGCCTGGATGCGATTCGCAAGGGTACGAAAATCCGATACGCCCTGGAGTTCATAATCCGGCAGCTCGATGCGGAAATGCTGTTCCAGCCGCGTCAGCAAATCCAATGCCTGAAGGCTGTCAATGCCGAGCGTCTTGAAAAAGTCGTCGTCCGGGGCGAGTTTCTCGCGCGGCACTTTAAAATGCGTGGCCGCCAAGTTGAGGATTTCGTCGAGTGTGTGATCGATTGTTGGCGATGACATAATCGTTAACTTTCTTACGGCAGATACGGCTGCGGTCCTTGATTCTCCACAAACCTGCGCAGCCCCTCTTCCACGGCAGGTTGCGAGTAGAGGCCGCAGAAAATATCAATTTCTCGTTTTAACTCGTCGTACGGAATCGGCTTAATAAATTTTTTCGCGGCGACCGCTGTCTTGCGATCAAACTTCGCAACCTGGCTGGCAGTCGCCCGCGCAACTCGCAGCGCTTCGCCTTCGGCAGCGATCTGGCTTACAAGGCCAATCTGCTGCGCCTTCATTACATTGAAACTGCGCCCCGTGAGCAGCAGGTCGCGAACGACAGCATTACCCAAATCACGCTTCAGTCGCGGGATTCCACCGAAACCAGGTATCAGGCCTAGCCGAAGCTCCGGGAAACAAAATCGCGCCATTCGATCGGCAATAATAATGTCGCATACCAAAGCCAGCTCAAAGCCTCCGCCGAAAGTTACTCCGTGCACAGCAGCAATCGTTGTGATCGGAGCTGCATCAAGTGCATTCATCACTGCATGAATACGCTCCAGGAATTCCCGAACTCCGCGCAAAGCCTCGGCTTTTTCCATCTGCTGGCCACGCTGAAATAATTCGCGCAAGTCCGCGCCGGCTGAAAATCCCGCCTTCTGTGTCGAATATACAATCAGGGCATGTGCTTTGTTCGATAGCGACGGCAGGGCTTCCGCAAATCTTTCCAATTCCACAAGCGTGAGTGATCCAATTTCGTTACAAGTCTCGCGGTGAAGAGCAATCTCGATCGTTCCATTCACAATCTGCCATGAAAGCGTCTCGCCCTTGAACTCGTTCATGCCGTCTTCGCCGCCACGTTGCTCGTTCTCTCATACATCGCGTCAATCTCGCTGTGAAATCGTTCCGCAATCGCATCACGCTTCAGTTTTCCGTTGGCCGTCAACAGTCCGCTATCGATGGTGAATGCTTCTTCCCCAACGTGAAACGCCCTTACTTGCTTGTAATGCGGAAAACCTGGATTCACCAGGTCGAGCGCTACCTGAGCCTTTTCCGCGCTCACATTGCCTGTGATTAGCGCGGCTAGATACCCACGCCCATTACCCACGATTACCACCTGATTCGCGCCCGGCAATTCCTGCAGAATTTTATCCTCGATTGGCTCCGGTGCTATGTTGTGTCCTGACGCCAGAATAATCAAATTCTTGATGCGGCCGACAATCTTCCAGTTTCCGTTCGTATCTACTTCACCTTGATCGCCCGTATGGAACCAGCCGCCACGCAGCACTTTCGCAGTTTCCTCCGGACGATTCCAATAGCCGGGAAAAATGTTTGGTCCGCGCACCACAATCTCATCATTAGCCGCAACCTTCATCTCAATGCCGGAAATCGCTGGGCCAGTCCGCCCTGGCACGACCTGTGCCTCTGGATCGTCCATAGTACAAATCGCAGTCGTCTCCGTGAGGCCATACACCTGCAACACGGGGATGCCAAGCATCATGTAGAACAACTGTGTCTCTACGCTCAGGGGCGCCGATCCACAAATCAACGCCCGTAGATTTCCGCCGATCATCTTCTTTCTAATGGTTGGAAACACAAGTCGATTCGCCAGTCCAAGCCAGAACCCGTCTCCAACGCGCGTTTTGTCCTCTTGCTTCCGCACCCACGCACCTTTCGCTTTCGTATAGACCTTGAGCGGGAGTCCACCCGTCTTCCATAACTGCTCGTCGACTGCTTTGCGCATCCGTTCGAGAAGAGCAGGGACATTTAGAAAATAATCCGGCGCAGCCAGCCGCATCTCACCGGCAATTTTTCCTAGGTCTGTGTTCAACATGAGTTTGCTGCCGCGCAGAAGGCAAGTCAGCATCATGATCCACGAACCCGCAAAGCATAACGGCAGGTAATGAAAAACCGCATCCTGCTTGGCATTTGGCTGCGATGATCCAACCTTCATCAACTGGTCAAGCCGGCCCGAAGTGCTGCCTAGCATGAAACCGATATTGCCAGCGTTCAGCATAACGCCTTTGGCTTCGCCCGACGTTCCTGAGGTGTAGATGATCGTCACCACGTCTTCTTCAGTGATCACTGTCGTCGAACTCTGCGCCGGCGTCCGCCCCGAAGTGAAAACATTTTCAAAACAAAAACTGGGCGGCGCGTCGGGCCATGCTTGGACGATAGAATCCGCCAACGATCGGTCACCGCAAGCGATTAGAGAAGGCGAGCAATCCCGCATCATTGCGACCAATTCAGCCGCAGCCTGACGCGCATAAAGCGGGACCACCGTGAGCCCTTCGGCCATAATGGCCAAATCCATCGCGACCCATTGCATGGAGTTATGCGCAAGCAGCGCACAGCGATCCCCTTTTTTCAGGCGGAGACGCCGCAAATACGCGCGTGCTACATGTACTTGGGCAAGCAACTCGCGCGCCGTCATCGAGAGCGGTTGACCGTCGCGCAACTCCTGCAGCACAACCGCCTCGCCGCTACGCTCTAAGCTGCCAACAATTTGGTCGAAAAAAGTCATCGGTTAAAAATATGATTTGTACGCCAAGAAAGTATCTGAATTGAAAGCTCTTCTAGCTGTACGCTGCGACAAGTTGTTTCAGCGTCTCGCCCATCGGTGGCAAATAATCCTCCCAACTCCATTCTCCGCGACGTGTGGGGAACTCCGGATACCGTCGCTGCACTTCCTCTTCGAAATACACGCCCATCCGCGCCATCATTCTCAAATTTCTGACCACGGTTCGGGCAATCCCATCGGCAATGCGCTCGCCATCGCGATCCAGAATTTCCAGCGCCGCCAGCGTTCGCGCCTCCAGATCAGCGTCATCAACATTCATCAGCAACTCCTGATGACCGCGCTCGTTCATCAGATTTTTTATGCGCTCATCCATCGTAATTCCCGCCGATGGCACTAACGCCGGCATTGACGTCACAATCCCGTGATAGCGCGAAGAGACCATCATGCGGCACGCGCGCAGAATGCTCACGAGTTGGTACATGTTGTAATCGTCAGAGGTCAGCACCGGAACGCCGCCCAATTGTTCGGAGATGCGGCGACAGGGGCGAGCATCCATGCGCTCGGTGGCCGCCATAATCACAAACACATTTCTTTTCTGCCGAAATGCGGCGACGGCTTTCGCAATCGAAGTCAAATAATGTTCATACGCTAGATCCGCTGCCGGCCCTGCGTTGTGAAAATACGGTCCGCGGTAATGACTTTCTTTGTACGCGCCAGCCAGACTGTGCAGCGCGGCTTTCGTCATGGACGCCTTCACTGGCCACTCAAACGGATTAATCGGACACACTACCAGCACAGGCGCCTTTCCATCCCAACCGGCATCGCGTAACGCTTTTTGTCCGTACTCCGCGCCCAGCGGTTCAAACGTCCATGCTGTGTCGGTTCCTAACTCCGTCGGCACGCCAAGCTCGCGAAGAATTTTTCGCGATTCCTCATTGCGCGTGATCACCAGCGAATTGCGACAGTAGCGCCCACACATTTTCGCCACCAGCGGGTCCATATGTCCCGCTTCCGCGCCATACCCGACCGATAACTTGTTTTCCGCCGACGCGATGCCGAGCGATCCAATCATCATCGTTGCCAGCGCGTTTGCGAATTTCGACTTGAACATCGAACCTTCACAGGCCACAACGCCATGATGTTTAGGAACTTCATTCGCGAGGAAGGGAGGAAAAATATCCGGCAGGCGCACTTGCGAAGTGCCTTCAAAATATCCGCGCGAGCGCTCAAAGTTGAACGTCATCATGCTGAGATCAACATTTTCCGGTCCCAGAATTCGCCGGATTTGCCGCAGCATCTCTTCAACTCTTACATCCGATCCAGTGTTGCGCGTCCCGTTATAGCCGGCGAATAACAGCTTTAGTTTCTCGCCGGGCTGCCATGGTTCCCGCTTGCCCATCATCCACTGAAGTTTTTTCCCTTCGATGATGCCCGATACCCATGCCTCGAGCACGAAGTCCATCATGCCGCGGAACCTCCGGCTCTGCTGCTTTCCGGCCACGCCCGGTATGGATATTGAAAGCTATGTTCGCGGCTGAAGCGTAGCAGGGGAAGGCTGTATTGGGAGAATGGCACCGGTTTGCGTCCGATCTCCGTAGTGACCCGCCGGTTGTCGAAAACCGTATTCCACGTCAGATATGGCATAAACACTTTCATCAGTGCCGCCCCGTGCCCAACCGGTCCTTTGCGGTTCGCCAAAATCTTGATAATTGAATCGAAAGGATTTTCAAGGATGGGTACGAATACGGGGGCGCGCTTGTTTTGTTCCGTGGCAAGTGCCTTGGTCAGTTCCTGAAACGTTTGCGAATCGTTGCCCGAAGAAAGATGATAGGTATCGTAGTCGGGATTCGCCTTCATGTGCAGAGTCGAAATTGCTTCCGCAACGAAGTCCACATTCACAATGTCGATCTTGTCATGCGGCCGAAACGGAAGCACGGGCAATTCCGCGAGAAACACGAACGACCGCACCATGTCGAACTGTGTCGTCTGCGGATAACGACTGTCGCCCAAAACTATGCTGGGCCGAAAAATCGTCAGCGGCACGTCAGGCAGGAGTTCACGCACCATGTGCTCGCAGAATTTCTTGGTTCGCGCGTAAGGATCGTAATCTGAGAGCTCCCATTGAATCGAGCGATCTTCCGAAACAATTTCATGGCTGCGCTTCCCCGCGACTGCAACCGTACTCACATTGGAAAATCGCCGCAGGCCGTGATAATACTGCGAACGCCGCGCCAACTGCACGACTTCGAGGGTTCCGCGTAAGTTGACATTCAAACAACTCTTTTCCGACTTGCGATTTAATGAGGCGGCACAATGCAGAACGGAATCGGTGGTGTGAACGAGCCGGTCATAATCGTCGGAAGAAAGACCGAATTGCGGCAATGTAATATCGCCGCGGTAAATCCTGATCTTCGACTGCAAATATTCGTAAAACTTCGGAAATGGCAGATGCAGCTGCAACGCCCGCCAAAGCCGTAATTCCGCGTCCCGCGCATCGCGGCCACGCACCAGCACGTTCAAAGTAGCTTCATGCTGTTCCAGCAGATTGGCGGCGACATGCGCGCCAATGTATCCGGTTCCACCCGTCAGGAATATCGCCACGTTGCTCCGTTCGTCCCAGTCTTCATTGTGTTGGCGTCATGCGCTGTCGAAGTAGGCCTCGTCACCGACGCCAGTGGCATGTGCAACAAACGCGGGTTGCGCGCTTCCAGCGGCCGTCCCTCAATTAGCGGATAAGTCCATCGCCGCAACGCCGGAATGTGGATATCGATCCAATATTCCCACCAATCTAGTCCCGCCGTGTCATAGCCGAAAATCTCTTTCTCTTCAGACGACAAAGCCTGCGATAGCTTCTCGATATTATCCGCGATAAAGTCATGCTCATTCAGCAGAATAAATGGCTCGAACAGTCCCACTAATTTTTCCACCCGCTCCAGGTTACGCTCCGTTTTTGCCAGCGGTTTTTTCATTGCAGATGGCAGTGGCGACATCACTCGCTGAATCGATTTGACAATCATCTTCTGAGCCGGCGCCGACATGCGATTGTAGCGTTCCTTCGAAACCGAAATCGCATCCATCCGTAGCCGCAGCCAAAATTCCAAACCCTCCTGCGCACGATAGTGCCGACGGTGCCCCAGCGACGTTAACTCGATGGATCGCCCCATGTCACATGGATTCGTAACCGATGTTGCGAGTTGGTATAACGGATCGTGCCGCCGCTCCACCAGCGCCGCGCCAATCAGCGTCATCCCTGCGCATACGGCATCCACCGGAATAATATCCAGTCGCTTACGTTCGTTCGAAGGCAGTTGCCGAAACGCGGTACCCAGTAAATACGACAGAGAGGCCGAAGTGTTGATGCCTTCATTCCATCCCCGAAATGGCCTCGCCACCGACGTCTCCACAATCGCCGGACGAACAATCGCAATCGGCAGCCCAACGCCATTCTTCGCGATCAGCGTCTCTGCCAGACTCTTTGTGAATGTATAGGTGTTAGGCCATCCCAGTTCCCGCGCGCGCCGAGTCGCCTCTTCGGTTAGATAATTTTTCAGCCATCGCACGCGATTTTTGCGCACCTGATTTTCAAGCGCCTGACCACTAAGCCCTTTTGCCGCGTGCTCTTTCTCTAACGCCTGCTTCCTCAATTCTTCAGTGACTTCCGGACCCTCAGCTCGCGCCTCCGCTGACTCGACCAGATCGTGTAGCCGATACCATTCCTTTTCCGCATCAAAATCCGGTAAACCCGCGGGCGTGTAATTCGGACGCAAACGCTCACTGACTCGTCCATCGCGCTGCCCCGCCACATAGCATGTCGAAAGATGCAGCAATGCCGCGTGGTCCGACCCACGAATGAATTCGATCAGATGATATGTGGAATCCACATTCACAGCCAGCGCGTCCCGCAGATCAGGGTTGAAATCCGTGAGCCCTGAGCTGTTGATGACTAGATCCAGTTCCTTCCGCAAACGTTCCGCGACGTCAGGATCCATACCCACATTAGGCTGAGAAACGTCGCCCTCAATTACCTCGATTTTTTCCGCCAGCAACGCGCCCAACCGATCGCCATATTTTTCAAACAATGGGTCAAAAACGGGTGATCCCTCGATCATCTTTTCGAAGCGCTTCTGCGCCGGACTGGACTTCTGCCTCCGGATCAGCAAATAAAGTTTTCCAATTTCCGGAAGGTCCATCAGTGTGTTTGCCAGCCACACCTTGCCGATAAATCCGGTGACTCCGATCAACATCACGCGTTTGCCGCCAAGAGACTTACGCACCGAAAACGGCGCTGGATGCCGTGTTTCGTCGAAATAAACAATAGGACGGACTCGCGGCGACTCTACTCGCTCTGCCGGAATAATCGCTGACTCCAGCGCCTTCGTACCTCGCAAACCGAGCGCCCTCACCCATCGCGCCGCGCTCTGCTGCCCGTCCGGGCCTGCTTCACGAATCCGGGCAAATAAACCCCGGGGGCGAATAACCGGACTGAGCAACCGACCCGTGGCTACGCCATCACGGAAATCAAGACGGTTGGCAATAATCCACCGCACGCCGAGATGCCGCGCTAGCGGCCTCATCACATGTTCCAGCCCCTGGCTCACCAAGACAACATCCACGCCCGTGGCCCGGAGCGCTTTGAGAGCGCGCACTCCATCTTCCTTAAGCAACGGTTTAAGCTTGTACTCGAACTCCTCTTCGCCCAAAAGATCGAGCCGGTCGCGCGTGATGCCTCGCAGAACGGCGTGCACGATCCGAGTAGCAGCCACGCGGTTCGCCGCATACAAAAATGGACGCAGCAGCGCCATCAAAAGCACCAGGCTGCGCCGCATGGCTCTTGCAATAAATGTCTGACTGTTCCAGGTAAAAAACGCGATCGGACGAACCGTAGTCAACTCGAGCAGACTTCCTTCCACGCGCCAGTAAACAGGTGACGTAGGCCGCGAACGCCCACCAGGCAGTGCAGTCAACGACGGAGTCGTGTCGTCTTTCGACGTTACGGGCACCACCACATTCTGTGACGCTCTATGCTGCGTGGCTTGCTGCTGGCCGGACCGAGGCCCCTCCGACTTTACGCTGTCCAAGCTCCGCGCATCTGAACGGACGCCGGCAGTGTTAGTGCCAGCGCCAGCGTCAATCGACGTGCTGCGTGGTCCTTCTTCGAGATTGCTCACAGGTTCCAAAGCTTATTTATCAGGCGCGAAGCACGGCGTGTTGGCGCTGGGAGCCGGAATCATCTATTTTAACCTCTACCTTCAAAACCATGAGAAATAACCGCAAGGCCGCTCTAGGCGTCGATTTTCAAGCGAAACGTTCTACCACCCATAGTCTGCTCTCACCTCCGATTCCGGCATTTACCACATTAGCCATCCCACGACCGCCGCCCCCACTACTACCCAAGCCGAGTTAACTCGGAGCCATAGCAACGCGATTAGGCTTGCGATAAATACGATCAGCGTTGTGCGGTCCACAATAGACGTGCGTCCCAACTGCATCGCCACCACCGCCATTAATGCCAGTGAGCCTGCAACTACGCCATCCAGCGCAGCGGACGCGACGGCGGACTTTCGCAGCCGCGGAAGAAATGGTCCGCTTATCGCTACCAATAAAAAACCAGGCAGAAAAATTCCTACCGTTGCGACCACCGCGCCCGGCCATCCGGCCACTATAAATCCGATGAAGGTAGCAGTCGCAGACAACGGTCCAGGAGTAAACTGCCCGACCGCTACGGCGTCGATCAGCTGCTTCTCGCTTAACCAGTGCAGACGCTCCACGAATTCGGTTTGCAAAAATGCAAGCAACACATATCCGCTGCCGAATATGACCGACCCTATTTTTAGGAATGATAAGAACAGGCGCACAAGGCCAACCGGAACGGCCACGCTTGCGGCGCCAGCTGCAACTGCTGCTGCAATAAACTTCGACATTCCCACGAACTTATGAAATGCGATAGGATTTTTCGAGAATCCAGTTGCGCTAATACTTAGCAGCCGGTTCTTCATCGTCAAGGCCGCGACCGATACTAAGCCTGCAACCGCGAGCACTAGCACTGGGCTGATGCCAAGAAGACTTAGCGCTGCTGCCAGTGCTGCAATCAGAGCCAGCGAAATCGTCCGAACTCCGCTTCGCCCCATCTTAATCAAGGCCTGGATTACGATCGCAACCACGGCTGGCTTGATCGCTGAGAAGATGCCCTCAACCTTAGGTAGGGAGCCAAAACGCATATAGGCCCAGGCGATCACCGCCGCAATCGTTGCCGCCGGAATGATGAAACAACATCCGGCAACAATAAGGCCTCGCCATCCACGCTTGAGTTGCCCCACAAAAATTGCCACTTCCGTGGAGCTTGGGCCGGGAATCAGATTCGCCGTCGCCAGCCGGTCAAGAAATTGCTCGTGCGTAATCCAATGACGGCGACGGACGAATTCTTCTTCCATCATCGCCAGATGCGCGGCCGGGCCACCAAAGGCAATCGTGCCGAGCTTCAAAAAAACGATTGCAATATCGCCCAGCGAAGCATCCCTTGTTTCAGAATGTTCGATTTGT
>Ga0182024_10009920_pt1 | contig 19541 bp, 13 predicted proteins | sample P32metaG_FD_120480 | JGI IMG/M metagenome (GOLD analysis project Ga0182024, IMG submission 120480) | Permafrost microbial communities from Stordalen Mire, Sweden - P3-2 metaG (Illumina Assembly) | ecosystem: Environmental > Terrestrial > Soil > Wetlands > Permafrost | place: Sweden: Stordalen... | reverse complement strand
TACGATCCACGCGGGCATCGCCTCGTCGGCCACGGGCACGTTGTCCAACGCGGCCATGCTGACAGCGCCTGCCGGCCTGGATACCAATTCGAAAACCAGCGCCACCGATACCGACACGCTCACGCCGCAGACGGACCTCCAAATCACCAACACCGACAACCTGGCAGGATCGAGCGTCACCGGCGCGACCGGCACGGCGGTGCCCGGCCTGGGGATCACCTACACGATCGTGGTCAGCAACACCGGGCCGAGCGACGCAACCGGCGCGACGGTGATCGATACTCTATCGAACCTGCTGAGTGGCGCGACGTTCACGGCCACGGAAACCGGTGGTGCCACCGGCTTCACCGCCAGCGGCAGCGGAAGTATCGACGACACCGCGGTCAATCTGCCGGCCGGCAGCACGGTCACGTACACGATCGTCGCGACCATCGCCTCGTCGGCTACCGGCACCTTGTCGAACACGGCGACGGTGACGCCCCCCGCCGGAGTGACCGATAGCCCAGACGGCACTCACATCGTCAACGATGCCATCGGCGGAATTCGCCTGGCTGCCGTTACCGTCGGCGGCAACAATAGCGCCACCGACACCGATAAGCTGACGCCGGAAGCAAACCTCCAGATCGTCAAGACCGACAATCTGGGCGGCTCGAGTGTCACCGGCGCGATCGGTTCGGGTGTGCCGGGCCAGGCGATCACCTACACGATCGTGGTCACGAGCGCCGGCCCCAGCGATGCGATCGGCGCCTCGCTCGTCGACACTTTGCCCAGCGCGCTCACCGGCGCGACGTACACTGCCGTGGCCACGGGGGGCGCCACCGGCTTCACCGCGAGCGGCATGGGAAACATCGACAACACGGCGCTGAACATGCCCGCCGGCAGCACGATCACGTACACGGTCCACGCAACCATTGCCGCGGCGGCCAGCGGTACATTGTCGAGCACGACGACCGCGACAACGCCCACCGGAGCGGACCATAGCCAGCCCGGTGTTAGCAGCGCCACCGTAGCCGATATGCTGTCACTGCCTCCCGTAGCGCCCCCAGCGACGAATTTGGGGGCGCTCGACTTCACCGTCAGCGCGTTGCAAACCGGCAATCTCACGGCCACGGGCTCTTACGCGCCCCCGCCCAGCCCGCACAATGGCCTGCCGATTTCGCAGACGGGGTCGACCTCGTTCGGGTCGATGCCCGCGTCGCCATTCTTGTCGCTGGCGGCGGCGGCGGTCGACAATTTCATGATGTCGGGAGGTGGCGGTGGCGACGTGGAATTGCTGGGCCCGCAGATAGATATTGACCTGACGAAAGTCGATCATGGACCGAATCCGCTGGGGGACATGCTGGCCGATTCGCGGAGCGAGGATTGGTCGAGCGACGAATTGATCGGCAGCTTGCTGGAAAGGCTGGCCGATTTCGATGAATTGAGTCTCGTATCGTTCGAGTTCGGCGACGACGTGGTTTCGCCGACCACGCGCAAGGCCCAGCGCGTGACGGCGGCCAAGCCGGTCGTGCTGCAAGGCTCGCCTGCCATCACACGAGGTACGGCGGCCTCGCCCGAATTGAATGTGCAACCGGCCGGCAGCCAGGGCAACGGCACTCAGGGCAACGGCGGCGGGGGGAGCGGCGGCGGGGCCCTTCTCAATGATCAAGGCGCCAAGGATGGAAGCACCCCTGAGGGAAGTTCCGGCGACGGAGCCGCGGGCGCGGGTTCGCCGGGCGCGACCGGACCGTCATCCGGCCCGTCGGCCGAACTGGCGCCGCCGGAGAGCACCGCGCAAAGCGGCGTGCATGGCTGGGGTTGGTGGCTCGGGTGGAGCGTTTCGGCCGGTTCGATGGGGACGTTGAGTTGGGTTTACGGCTGGCGCCGGCGGGGACGCCGGTCCTCGGCGTACCGCCTGCAAAAACAATAAGAGTCTTCCGTGCGCGCCCGCCGCGCACCGCTGGAGTTGCGTGCATGGGGTCTGAGAAAAATCACGTCCGACTCGCTCGCTCTCTGATCGTTTTGTCGATCGGAACGGTTTTCGCGATCGCGTTTTTCGCCGCGCGGGCCATGGCGGCGCAGCCCGCCACGGCCCCGGCAGCCGAGAATCCGAGCGTGGTGCTGCAAAAAGCCCGGCAACTCCAGCGTGTCGGACAACTGCGCGCGGCGGAAAAGCTGCTCAGGGCCAGCTTGAACGGCAAGAGCGCGCTGGCCGACAGCCCGCAGGTGGCCGGCTGTCTGGAACTGCTCGCTACCATCTATCGAGAGTCGGGGCGCTACGACGACGCGCGCAAGGCGGGTCTGCGCTATCTGCGGCTGCTCGAGGCGATGCCGAGCCGCGATCCGGTGATGGTGGTGAAGCGTCAGGAGATTGCGGTTTCGCTGGCCGAGATTGCGCTGGCGCGCGAAGATTTTCCGCAGGCGCTGGAAATGATCGAGCGGGCGCTGTCGCTGCCGGCCGGTCTGCGCCAGACCGACCCGCTCTGGGAATCGCGGGCGTATGCCCTGAAGGCCCGCACTGAACAAAAACAAATCGTACAAAAACAAATCGTACAAAAACAAACCACGCAACAGCATTCCGACGCGGGGGCCGCGCGCGGGGCCTGGTCGGAGGTGGAGTCGCGCGTGCGCCGCCTGCTGGAAGGGCCGGACGGCGACGCGCTCAAGCACGACGTGCAAGAGGCCGCCGTCGGGCTGCTCACCCAAGCGCTGATCGGCCTGGGACGACCCGCCGAAGCGATCGCCGCCCGCGAGCGACTGCTGGCCCGTCAAACGGGAGACGACGCGGCGGCGGCGCGCAACCTGGGCCAAATCGCGGCCTGCTATGCCGAACTGGAGGACGACGCCGGCCAGCAGCGGACCTTGGAAGCGGCAATCGCGCTGTTGGACAAGCACGAAAAAGACAAGTCGTCGGCTGAGTATGCCGATCTGGTCGACCGCCTGGCACTCGTGCTCGAACACCGCGGCGAGAACGACGCGGCACGGCGCCGCTGGACCGAGGCGGCGGCTCTCTACGAAGCACTCACCCGGCCGGCCGCCACGGACGATCGCCAGCTCGAACGGCAGATGCAGTATTACCAAAGCCTGCAGGCCATCTTTCAGCAATTGAATGAGTGGGACGACGCCATCCGGGTGACTCGCCGGCTGTTGGAACATCGCGAGCAGACGATGCTGCCCGACGATCCCAATCTTTGGCGAACCAAATCGGCGCTGGGCGCCTTCTATGGCAAGCGTGACGACGCCACCAGCGCGAAGCCGTTGTTGATCGATGCCGCGGCTTATTGGCGCGGCCGCGTGCCGCCGGCGCCGATGGAGCTGGCTCGCGCGCTGAACAACCTGGCGGAGGTGGCCCGCAACAACGGCGGCTATAGCGAAGCCTTAACACACCTCGAAGAAGCGGTGCCGATCTGCGAGCAGATTTATGCCAAGGACGACGTGCGGCTGGCCGAAGTCTACAGCAACCTGGCGGGCGTTTTAAGCGCGCAGGGACGCTACAAGGCGGCCATCGACCAGTATCGACGGACGATCGATATCTGCCGCGAGGGGGCCGGTCCGACGACGCGTCGGGCAAAGGAGCTGCTGGCCACGACGTTGGTCAATACGGCCATGCTTTATAAATCACAGCGGCAATTTCGCGAGGCGGCCCGCTATTGCGCCGACGCCCTCGATGTGCAGCGCGCGGCAACCGGCGACGACGAGAGTGGACTGGTGCCGTTCTACACGGCCTTGGCTTCGTTGTACCTGGCGCAAGACCAGGCCCATCCGAGCGGGCCGGCGTCGGTTTCGGTCGACTTGGGCCAGGCGGCCCAATTTACGGCTCAAGCCGAGGACCTTTGCCAGAAATACAACTTGCGCGAGCAGCCGGCTGGAATTCTGGTTTTACAGCTCGGAGCGATGATTCATCTTCGCAAGGGAGAGTTGGAGCCGGGAGAGACGGCGCTGCGGCAGGCGCTGCGGCTCTCCCAACGCTGCCGGCAGGCCTCGCTGGCAGCCAAAAGCCTGACCTATCTGGCCGAGATCGCGCTGCGGCAGGGCAACGCCCAGCGGGCAGCCGAACTGGCCGGCGAGGCGCTCAAAATCCACGAACAGGTGCAAGCCTATCCCAATCTCCGCTTCATGGCCTATCTGACCGCCGCCCGCGCCCAGCGCGAGTTGGGACATCGCGAGGAGGCGTCGGAATCGCTCGGCCGGGCAATCGAGCTGGTCGAAGCGCCGCGCGCCGCCACAGTGGGTGCCGAGAGCGAGCGGGCCGAATACTTCTCGCAGTTCGTGGCCGCGTTCGATCTGTTGGTCGATTGGAGCGTGGCGGAAGGAGACTATGCCAAGGCCTTGAGCGCGGCGGAGCAGGGGCGCAATCGGACGTTTTTGGATCAGATGCGAGCCGCCGGCGTCGATCTGCGCCAGTCGCTGCGCAATACGCCACAGGCCGATTTGCTGGCGCGCGAGCACGACGTCCTGTCGCGCTATCACGAAGCGCTGGCCAGCCTGCGCGAGGCTTATGCCCACAGTGCGCCGGCGGCCGAGCTCAAGGATACCGTGGCGAGGATCGAAAGCCTGAAGCAGGACTACGCCCGGATCGAGACCGACATCCGCGATGCCAGCCCGATCTACCGCAATCTGCTGGGCGCCAAGCGCCAGGCCCAGACATGGGACGAGATTGCCGCTCCGATTCTGGCGCCGGGCAACGCGCTGATGCTCTACTATCTGGGGCATGCCGAAAGCCATTTGTTCGTGATCGATGGTCGCAGCCGTTCGATCGCCTATTTTCCGCTGGACGTTCCCGACAAACTGGCCGACCGGATCGGCTATGCGCCGGGCGCATTGACGCGCTCCGGGTTGGCGCAACTGGTGGCGGCCAATCTGGAAGTGCTGCGCGACAAAAACCGAGCCACGCAGCGCGGCTTGTCGAAGACCACGATCGAAAGCAAAAAAGGGCAGGCCGATTTGTCCGGCCGCGCACTGACGACCGACGAGCAACTGGTGCTGGCTCAAATCGTGCTGCCGGAGGCGGCCCGCGCGCACATCGCCAAGCTCGACGCTCAAAACGTGATCGTCGTGCCCGACGGGGCGCTCGACCAACTGCCGCTCGAATCGCTGCTGTTGGCGGCCAAGCCGGCCCGATATCTGCTCGACGATTTTCCGGCCATCACCTACGCTCCGTCGGCGACGATCATGGCGATGCTCGTCGAGCGGCGGCCGAGCACGAGCGGCGACCACGCGTCGCTGTTGACCGTGGGCGATCCGGCCTATGGAGAGCCGCAGGCGCTGGACGGCTATTCGCAGGAGATCGCCACCAGCGCCGAATATCAGACGTTGGGGGGTCTGCTCACTCCTCTGCCCGGCACGCTGGCCGAGTGCCAGGCCGTGGCGAAGGCGATCGCCGACGGCTCGCCCGGCGCCGACGTGGAGTTGCTCGTCGGAGCGGCGGCGACGGAGGGGAACGTCCGGACGCGGATCGCCAATCGGCGAATTGTCCACCTGGCCGCTCATGGGCTGATCGACCAGCGGTACGGCAACCTGTTTGGAGCGATCGCGTTGACGCCGCCGGCCGCGATTTTGTCGTCGGAGGACGATGGATTTCTGTCGCTCTACGAGATCCACAATTTGTCGCTGCCGGCCTGCGAGCTGATGGTGCTCAGCAGTTGCGAGACCAAGGTGGGGGCCGATCGGCCGTTGGAAGCCGGCTCGACGTTGGCGCGGGCGTTTTTGGCGGCCGGCGCGCGGGACGTGATCTGCAGCCAGTGGAGCGTCGACGACGCGGCGAGCGCCGCGCTGGTGAGCGAGTTTTTCCGCAATCTGTCGCCGCAGCTTCGGTCGGGCCGTTCGGTCGATTATGCCCAAGCGCTGCGCGACGCGCGGCGCAGCGTGCGCAACCAATCGGCCTGGACGTCGCCCTATTTTTGGGCCCCGTTCGTGCTGATCGGGCCGGGGGCGTCGGCGGAGCCGTGAAGCAGGATCCGGCAACGCTTTCGATCAACGACCTGGCCAAGTATGGCCATTTCGAGGAGTTGCGCCGTCGCGTGGACTCGGTCGAAAACATCAGCCTGGCGAGGGTGTTCGATCGCGCCGTTACCGACTTCAGAACGGTCCAACGCAATTCCGGGCATCAACAAATCCTTGAGTGGTGCATCGACCATGGGCTCGACTTCGACGCTCGAGCCGGCTGGCTGGACCAACCGGTTGTCTGTCTCGCCGGGTCCTATGGAAACAATGAAATCATCGAGTCGATGACGGCAAGAGGGCTGTCAGGCAACCCCTTCGCTCGGGCGTCTGTTGGGGATGTCGAATTCTTGAGCGGCTTTGCGGCTCGGCACGAGATTGCCGATCTGAAAGATAAGAATGGATTCAATCTGCTGTTCTACTGTGCGAGTTCAGGTCTGGGTCGACGTGATGAGAACATGAAACGGCGACTGGCGGCGGTTTGCCGGCTTTTGCTCGACTCCGGTGTCAGTCCGCGGCATGAAATAGAAAGGGAGTTGCCCATCTTTCCGGCATTTCTTTGCGCCTCGTCGGGCGGGAACGAGAACGTAATGCAGTTGCTGCTCGACCACGGGGGACTGCGCCCCGAGCGGTTCCACCAAACGTTGGAGCATTCGCTGGAGCCACACCAGCGGAGCGGCGAGCCTTTCTACCCTATTGCAGAGCTCATTCTCCGAAACGGATTCAATCTGAACGAAATGGGCGATCAGCACCGGACTCTTTTGCATGGGTCGGCCAGCCGAGGAACCATCAAAGCGGTGAAATGGCTGCTTGAAAATGGAGCCAAGCCATGCGTATTGGACAATCACGGGCGAACGCCGCTTCACGTCAGCGCAGCGAGGAACACGTCCGCCGCGGTGCTTCAACTGCTGGCCGAGGCCGGTGGGGAGCTGAACTCCAGAGATGCCTCAGGCAAGACCCCTCTCGATTACGCTCGTGAGAACAATCGCGCGAAAGTCGTTGCGTATCTGCTATCCGTGGGGGCGAAATGACGGTCGTCGGAGAGACCATAGCGCTCAGACGACCGCCGGACGCCCGACTCTCTATTGATTGCTTTGAGTAGCACTGAACTCCTGCGGCCAGTGGCGGGTTTCTTCGAGCGGCTGGCCGGTTTCGAGCAAGCTTTTGAGACTGGCCAGGATTATCGGCCAGCCGTGGGAGACCGCCTCGATCAGTTTCGAGCCGGGCGTGTCGCTTTCGTGGGTGATCGTGAGCTTGACCGAATCGGCCTGCTTTTCGATTTCATAGGTCAGGCGCGAATAACCTTCGGCCCGCAGCTCGGGCAGGAGTTCTTTGCGCCACGACAGGACGAGCCGGCGGGGCGGGGCGATTTCCAATACCTCGCCGCTGTTGGCGACGCGGCCGTCGGGAATCATGATCCGCCAGGGCGCACCCGGCTTCCACTGGCAATCTTGCCATGTGTCGTACCAAAATTGGCGGGTGAATTCGGGCTCGATCAATGCCTGCCAGAGTTTTTCCGGCGTCGTGCGGATGTAGGTGACGTAGACGAATTTGGGCTTATCCATGGTTTTGCTCCTCCAGTCCTTTTTTCAATGCATCGAGTGCCCGCAGGCGTTTGTGCTCGTACTTGCCAATCCAGCGCTGGGCGATTTCGTTGATCGGGACCGGATTGAGGTAATGCAGCTTTTCTCTGCCGCGGCGGACGGTGACGACGAGATTCGCGTTTTCCAACAGCTTGAGATGCTTGGTAACGGCCTGGCGGCTCATGTCCAGGGACTGGCACAGCTCGCCGAGCGTCTGCCCGTTGTCGGCGCGCAGGCGATCGAGCAGTTGTCGGCGGCTCGCATCGGCCAGAGCCTTGAAGACCGAGTCCATGTTTTTGTCCACGCGGGCCATTATGCAACCTTTTGGTTGCCTGTCAAGCAGGGTTTTTGGCGGGCAGGAAACGTGAAGGGTTCGCAGGCAATGCCGCGGTTAGGTCGACCGATGAGCGGTCACCCATGGCGCGGAAACCCCGGCCGCGGGCCACGCAGAGGCTCGGCTGATCGGCGGCCAGCCCAAGACTGCACTGGAGAACCAGGGTTATCGAACGCCGCGCTTACGGCGTCGCCAGGGCAGTAACCCAAGCGCACAATTGATTGTGATCGGCGTAGCCCACGCGATCTGCGAGCACCTTGCCATGATCAAAAACCATCAGGCGCGGAATCGACGAGACGCCGTAATGCCGGGCCAGGTCGCGATGCTCGGTGACATCGATGCGCACCACCGATGCGCGACCACTGAGAGAACTGGCGAGTTGCGTCAATTCGGGATCGAGCTTGCGGCAAGGGCCGCACCACTCAGCGCCGAACTTCACCACGACCAATCCCGGTTGCTCGGCGACCATCATTTTAAACCAGAGATCGTCCGGCGGCGCCGTTTGATGCGACCGCGAGAGGGCCAAATAGCCGACGACCGCAATGGCGAGAAGGACGACGCCATTGAGCAAAGTATTCAATTGTCGCATCGCTGGCCCAGCCTGGACGAGGCAAAACGAAACACCGCAACGGGGGTATCGGGGCGGCCAAGGTCGACGCCCGACAGGGTCCACCAGCAACTCTAGCCCGACTTTTTGCCGATAGGTGGCTGGCGAAACCAAAAACACAGCCAGGCCAAAGATTGTGGAGAAAAACGAGCACAAAACGACCGTCCAGCGAAGCCGCCTGGGACTATTTTGCCGACGACGCGGGCAAGGTGAAGTCCGGGCGACGGGATTTGAACTATCTTTTCGGCTTGCCATGGAGCAGCCACCGTGCACGCGTCGGCCAAATCGACCGATCGGGCGGACCGCGGCGGAATGCTCTCTCGGAAGTACAAACGACCGACGGTTTGTGTTATCGTTGACAGGAAGCGGTGTTTAAAACTGCTCTCGGTCAACGCCCCCTGAATGCTCCGTTGCGATTCGCCTGGCAAGCTCGCCCCACGCGGCCGCCAGCTCTGCCTGCAATTCGTCTCACTCGTTTACTCCACAAGGATTTCTTCCCATGCCAACACCTCGACAGACTTCGCGTCGCCAGTTCCTCGGGGGCGTCGCCGCCGCGGGAACCGCCAGCATTCTGCTCCCGTCGTCCCGCCGGGCTTTCGGCTTTGAGTCGTCGAGCGAGCGGCCGGTCTTTGCGACCATCGGCCTCAGGAATCAAGGCTGGGCAATCACCAGCAAGTCGTTCGGCTTCGCCGATTTTGCCGCTTTGGCCGACGTCGACGGCGAAGTGCTGCAGCAAAACGTCGGCAGGGTGGAGAAACAGCAGGGCAAAAAGCCCGACGCCTATAAGGACTATCGCAAGATTCTCGATCGGAAAGACATCGATGCGGTGATGATCGCCACGCCCGACCACTGGCACACGAAGATCGCGGTCGAGGCGATGCTGGCGGGCAAGGACGTCTACTGTGAAAAGCCGCTCACGTTGACGATCGACGAAGGCAAGCTGATCGAAAAGATCGTCAAGCAGACCGGCCGGGTCTTTCAGGTCGGCACGATGCAGCGCACCGAGATCGAGCAGCGTTTCCTCAAGGCGATCGCCCTGGTTCGAGACGGCCGCATCGGCACGGTTAAAACGGTGACCTGCGGCATCGACGGCATGGAAGGCTCGCCCGTCATTCCGGCGGTGGAGGTTCCCGAGGAACTGGATTGGGACATCTGGCTCGGTCCGGCGCCCAAGGTGGCCTATCGGGCTTTGCCCGAAATCCGCAAAGGCTACGGCGGCGGCGTGCCGCTCTACAGCAATTGCCACTATTCATTCCGCAACTGGCACGAATACTCCGGCGGAAGGCTGACCGACTGGGGAGCCCATCACGTCGACATTGCCTGCTGGGCGCTCGGTGTCACCGATACCGGTCCGAGCAAAATCACGCCCGTCGAGTACAAGTTGCCGGTCGAGTACAAGGACGGATTTCCGACGGTCGACGATCGGTACAACACGGCGACGCAATTCAGCCTCCGTGTCGAGATGCCCAAGGACGTGGAGCTGATCATCACCAGCGAAGGGGACAACGGCATTCTATTCGAGGGGACGGAAGGCCGGTTCTTCGTCAACCGCGGCAAGCTCACCGGCAAGCCGGTGGAAGAACTGAAGGACAAACCGCTGCCGGAAGACGCGATCGAAAAGATCTATGGCGGCAAAGTCAGCGCGAACCACACCGCCAATTTCATCGAGGGGATGAAGGCCCGCAAGCAACCGATCTCCGATGTCTGGTCGCATAACCGCATGCTCGAGATCTGTCATCTGTCGAACATCGCGATGCGTCTGGGCCGCGAATTGAAGTGGGACCCAGCCAAGCGGGAAATTGTGGGTGACCCGCAGGCCAACTCGTTCCTCGCGCGTGAAAACCGCAAAGGGTTCGAAATCAATATGTAGTGCCAGCGGCTGCTGGAAATGGGAGACGTCCTACGCGCGGGAGAACCGGCGATGCAAAAACGCAAACTGGGAAGGAGTAGCCTGGAAGTCTCGGCCATCGGCCTCGGCTGCATGGGAATGAGCTTCGGCTACGGGCCTGCCGGGGACAGGCAAGAGATGATCGCTGTGATTCGGTCCGCCGTCGACCTCGGGGTCACCTTCTTCGACACGGCGGAAGTTTACGGTGCGTTCACGAACGAGGACCTGGTGGGCGAAGCGCTCGCCCCGGTGCGCGATCGGGTAGTCATCGCCACGAAGTTCGGGTTCCACATCGATGCCGCCGGGAAGCAAGCCGGTCTCGACAGTCGGCCTGAGCATATCAAGGAGGTCGCCGAGGCGTCGCTGAAGCGACTCAGGACCGACCGCATCGATCTGTTCTACCAGCACCGCGTCGATCCGAACGTGCCGATCGAAGAAGTGGCCGGGGCGGTGGGAGACCTGATTCGGGAGGGAAAGGTCAAGCACTTCGGTCTTTCGGAGGCAGGCGTGCAGGCGATCCGCCGCGCGCACGCGGTCCAACCGGTCACGGCGCTGCAAAGCGAATACTCGCTGTGGTGGAGGGAGCCCGAAGCGGAGATCCTTCCGACGCTCGAGGAGCTCGGGATCGGCTTCGTCCCTTTCAGCCCGCTGGGCAAGGGCTACCTCACCGGCAAGATGGACGAGAACACCACTTTCGACAGCACCGACTTCCGCAACAGTGTCCCCCGTTTCGCGCCGGAGGCCCGGAAGGCGAACCGGGCGCTGGTTGACCTGCTGGGCAGGATCGCGGAGCGGAAGAAAGCGACGCCTGCCCAGATTGCCCTCGCCTGGCTTCTGGCTCAGAAGCCCTGGATCGTGCCGATTCCAGGGACGACGAAGCTGCACCGCTTGCAGGAGAACGTCGCCGCGGCCAGCGTCGAACTCGCCGAGGAGGATCTTTGCGACATCGACAGCGCCGCCTCCCAGATCAAAGTGCACGGGGCTCGCTATTCCGAGGCCGCGCAGCGGATGATCAACCGCTGAGGGGTAAGGGGCAGGAACGTGCAAGTCGGCATCGCCGCATGGCTCGAACGGCGGCGAAACTCTGCCTGTCGCGTCTACTTTGAGAAGGAACCCCGATGAATTCCGACCCGTCCGGCAAAGAGAATCTACCGGGAATGGCACCGCGACAAGAGGTCGACCTGAACGTCGGCGCCCACTCGAAGCGAGCCGACGTTCCTGTCTTCAATTGCATTGTCTACGTCTCCCAGCAGGCCGGCGGTGGGGTGCGGGCTCGCGTCGCTAATCTGCCGGGGCTCGAATGTACCGCGGCGAGCGAGCGTGAGGCACTGGGAAAAATCGTGCCCGCCTTCAAACAGCGGGTCGGCGAACAGATGCGCGGCGAGACTCCGATCCCCTGGATTGACCCCCCCAATCCAGCCGAAGCTGGGGAACAAGTACGGTTCATTCCAGTCCATTTATAAACATCCCATTGCTTGCCTGATCAAGTTTCTGGGAACGTCCCAGCAAGCGACCCTATTGCGGCATGGCTCGCGTCTCGCGAGAGGGGATGCCTTGGGCGGGAATGCCGAAATTCGGCCGATTTTTCGGAAGAGCACACGGCTGCCAAAGTTGAGCGGCAGGATGCTGTGGCGACTGACCTGCGTCGGAACGTGTTGTGGATGATCTCGGAGGCGGCATAATGCATTCAGAAAGTGACGCGGATAGGACGCACAACGAATAAGGTCGGAAACTCCGCCGAAATCGCTCATGGCCGATCATTCTCCTGCGCATCGCGAATCGAGGCGGCGCCGCGGCCTGATCACTGGAGCGGGCAGTGGCCTTGGACGCGCGATTGCAATTCAGTTGGGACGCGGGGGATGGGAGCTCGCCCTTGCCGATATTGACGTCAAAACTTGTGAGGAGACGGCGCAGCGAGTACGAGCGATCGGCGGCCTGGCACGTGTCGAGTTATTGGATATCTCATCGCTTGAGCAATGGTCCGTATTAGTGAGCCGGCTCAAAAACGAATGGCCGGTCTTGGATCTTTTGGTCAACAATGCTGGAATCGCAGCCGAAGGTAAGATCGGTGATTTCCCCTTGGCGGATTGGCGGCAAGTGCTCAATGTCAACCTATTGGGCACAATCTACGGTTGCCATTTCTGCCACGATTGGTTGGTAGCGAATCCGGACGGCGCGCACGTGATTAACGTCGCCTCGGCCGCAGCATTTCTCTGTGCGCCGGGCATGGGGGCTTATTCGGTGAGCAAGGCCGGGGTGATTTCACTTTCTGAAACGCTCTATGCCGAGCTGCGCCCACTCGGAGTGGGTGTATCCGTGGTATGCCCTGGATTCTTCCAGACTAATTTGCTTGAGGATGCCCACTTTCAAGATGATCAACAGCGAGCCTTCGCCCAGCGACTGATGCGCGACTCGCCGATCTCCGCCGAAAACGTCGCGCGTGCAGCGGTCAGAGCCATTCGTCGTAAGCAGCTTTACGTTGTTCTTCCTTTCAGGGCACGCGCACTCTGGTGGCTTCGGCGACTTTGGCCAACTACGATCATGCGATTCGTGGCTTGGGCAGCCGCCAGAAAAAGGGCAATTCCAGGAGCAGACGCTCAGCCGCGATAGAATGCGGCTCACACCGTACCAATGAGCGGTCACGAATGGCGCGCAAAACGTCGGCCGGGGCCGAGATGGAAGCTGGACTGATCGGCGGCCCAGCCCAAGCTGCGTCCGAGAACAATGCAATGATTCTTGGCCGCCTCGTTCCACTCGACGCCTATAATGAGAGATCGCTGGTAGAATCGCGGGAGCAGAGGAGCAATGGATGGTGAGTCCGACCGAGTTAGAAGCCAAGGACAACAGGAATGACGACACGAACAACGACACGGTCGGCTGGCGGTTCGACAACACCTACTCGCGGCTGCCGGAAGTCTTCTTCGCTCCCGCCCAGCCGGCTAGAGTGCCGGAGCCGCGGCTGTCGATTTTGAACCATCGGCTGGCCAACGAGCTTGGCCTCGACTTCGCTTTGGTATCGCCGCAAGCGGCCGCGGCATTCTTCGCGGGCCAGGATTTACCCGGCGGTTGCCGACCGATCGCCCAGGCGTACGCGGGGCATCAGTACGGCGGCTTCACGATGCTCGGTGACGGCCGCGCCATCCTGCTGGGTGAACATCGCACACCGGCGGGCCATCTGGTCGATATCCAGTTGAAGGGGGCGGGGCGGACGCAGTTCTCGCGCGGCGGTGATGGCCGCGCTGCCCTCGGGCCGATGCTCCGCGAATACGTTATCAGTGAGGCGATGTCCGCCCTCGGCATCCCCACCACGCGAAGTCTGGCGGTGGTCACCACGGGAGAGCCGGTCCAACGAGCGTCGCGGCTGCAAGGGGCAATCCTGACTCGCGTGGCCGCCAGCCACATTCGCGTCGGCACGTTCCAGTTCCTGGCGGCCCGACGAGATGAAGCCGGCCTGCGCGTGCTGGCCGACTACGCCATCGACCGTCACTATCCGCAGCTCGCCGACGGACCGGGAAAATATCTAAAATTCTTCCGCGCGGTGATGGACCGCCAGGCCGCACTGATCGCGCGGTGGCAGCTCGTCGGTTTCATCCATGGGGTGATGAACACGGACAATATGGCCATTTCCGGCGAGACGATTGATTATGGCCCCTGTGCGTTTATGAACGCTTACGACCCGGACACGGTCTTCAGTTCGATCGATCATGCGGGCCGATACGCTTACGGCAATCAACCCGCAATTGCGCAGTGGAATTTGGCCCGGTTGGCCGAGACCCTCTTGCCACTGATGGATCCCGACCAGGATCAGGCGGTCGCCCTGGCGACTGAGCTCCTCGGCCAATATCCCGCCCTGTTTGAGCGGTACTGGCTGGCCGGGATGCGGGCAAAGCTGGGACTCGAGAGGGCCGAAGCCGACGACCTGGAGCTCGCTGAGTCGCTGTTGTCTTGGATGCAGAAATGCCGGGCAGATTTCACGAATACGTTTCGTGACCTCTCGTCGGACGAGTTTTTGGCCGTGGACCGATATCAAGATCCGGACTTCCTGGCCTGGCATGCACGGTGGCAGCTTCGCCTCGGTCGGGAGGACCGGCCGAGCACGTTGGCCCGCGCCGCGATGAGAGCCGTCAACCCGGCCGTCATTCCCAGGAACCACCGGGTGGAGGAAGCACTCTCCGCCGCCGAGGAGCACGACGACCTCTCGGTGCTTGAGCGCTTGTTGGCGGCGTTGGCGGTGCCGTACGAAGCAGCGTCCGATTCGGCACTCTATCAAGAGCCGCCGCTCGACGACGGTAGCTATCGCACCTTCTGCGGCACCTAGGCTAAGCGCAGCTCCCGGCGTCACGGGATATCCGCCGTGTGTGGGCGAAAACGGATCTGAAACGACCACGCCGCACCACCTGGATAAGTTTCCCCAGACGTGTTACTGTTCAAAGACTCTACGCATTCGACCACCGGACGAAGAAGAATCGCCATGGGAAGAAATTTCGAAAATCGCAAAAATGCGATCTTCAAGACGGCTGCTCAGAAATCGAAGCTCTACTCCAAGTATGGCACGAAATTGTACGTGGCCGCCAAGAGTGGCGTTGCGGACCCTGACGTCAATCCGGTTCTGCGAAGCTTGATCGAGAAGGCCAAAAGTGATCAGGTCCCTGCCCACGTCATTGAAAAGGCGATCGAGAAAGCCCGCGGCGCTGGCGGGAAGGACTTCGTGCCGGCCCGCTACGAAGGGTTTGGTCCTGGGGGCTCCCTGGTCATCGTCGAATGTTTGACGGACAACAATCAACGCACGATTACCGACGTCCGCAATTGCTTTACGAAGACCGGTTCGAAATTGGGAGCGACGGGTTCGGTGGCCCTTTCATTCGACCAGGTGGCCGTTCTGTCCTTCAAAGGGGAGAATGAAGAGCAGGTGCTGGAATCGCTGTTGGATGCCGGCGTCGATATCAATGAGATCGAATGCAAAGATGGCTACCTGACGATCTTTGCGCCCCCGGGCGAGTTTTACAAAGCCAAAACTGCGTTGTTGCAAGCGTTTCCGGGAACCGAGTTGGAAGTCCAAGAGATCACCTTCCTCCCTCAGATCAGCAAGACCATGAGTCCGGAAGATTTGCCCATGTTCCAAAAGTTCATCAGTATGCTGAACGAATGCGAAGATGTGCAGGACGTCTATCACAACATCGACTTGCCCAGCTAGGGCGCATTTCACTCAGGTGGCGTGCCCGCTACCATACCAGCCCGAAGCGCCAGCGAGGGAGGCACGACTGGGTCCCTCGCGGGTACCTGCGTTGCGCGGGTGGCTTCGGGCTGGTTCGCCAACCGTTACACCGCGATGAACATAGCCCTGGAACGGCGCGGCTCATTCGACGCGACGAGCGGGGCAGAACGTTGGCCGGCGAAGTAGTTCCGGGAGACCTCGTGGGTGACGCCCCCAGCTCCGGAAAGCTCACGGCGTCGCCTCTCGCGCTCACTCGTGCGGCACCACAATTCCGCGGTAGGTGGCGAAGTCGGCACGGAGCAGATCTTCGAAACGGCTGTCGAGCGGACTCTTGCGCGAGGTGACGACGGCGCCGAGTCCGCGCTCGGTGCCGGTGATCGGCAAGAGCAGGGGAACATTCACCGTGTGACTGCCGGCGGCAAACGAGGGAGTCTGCTCGAGCGCGGCCAGCTTGCTAGCGTCGAGCGGCTTTTCGCTTGCGCCGACCACCACCATCTCGTTGCCATGACTGCCGTCGATCGTGAACCACTTGTCACGTTCGGGCGGGAAAGCCAACTCAGTCAACTCTTGCTGCGACTCGGGATCGACCGGCCAGAGACGACGCGACGAGCCCTGAGGATCGTACCAGTAGACATAGAGATACTGAGGCCGGGCACTGTGAACGTGCACCTGCACCTTGTCGCCATTGGTCAGCGGCGGGTCTTTGGGCGTGAGAGTTTTGAACTTTTCTTCCTCCGCCTTGCGCTGGCAATCGACCTCAAGCTGCACGCCAGCGGCCGATGGCGCGGGGGCGAAATCACCCGCCGAGGAATCGCCGTCGGGAGTTTCGCCAGCGTCCACACCAATGCCGGGAACCGTGGCGGCCAAGGCGCTCGGGCGCCGAGCGCCGGGAGCAGACGCAGGCCGGCCGCGAACCAGCCAGAACGCCGCGATGAACAAAACGGCCACCCCGGCCACCAGCGCCACGCGCCGGGGCGTGAACGCCCGATCGGCAGGCCTGGCCACGGCCGCACGCAATGCCTGAGCCATGTCCAGCGCGGTGCTGTAGCGGTCGGCGGGCTTTTTGGAGAGGGCCTTGGTGCAAATCCGATCGAGCTCTTCGGGAACGCTGTCGTCGAGTTGTCGCGGCGGCCGGGCTTCGATCGTGACCACTTCGTTCAAAATCTCGGTCACCGTCTTGCCGCGATAAGGAAGCCGGCCGGTGAGCAACTCGAACAGCACCACTCCCAGACTGTAAATATCGCTACGGGCGTCGACGACGTGCCCCTCGCGGCGGGCCTGCTCGGGACTCATGTAGGCCGGCGTGCCCGAGAAGGTGCTCCCCTTGCCAAACTCTTCGTCTTTCAGCGCCAAGCCAAAGTCGGCCACCACCGGATGTCCGGCTTCGTCGATCAGGATGTTGGCGGGCTTGATGTCGCGATGGACCAGCCCACGGTGATGGGCGTGATGCAGCGCCGCGGCGATCTCGGCGACCAGGCGCGCCGATTCGTCAAACGGCCGGCGGGTTGCCATGCTCTGGTCGAGGCTGCCGCCGGTGATGAATTTCGAAACGACGTAGCACTGGCCGGCGGGAGTGCGGCCGACGTCGTAAACCGGGACGATGCCTGGATGGTCGAGACGAGCGATGCTTTGCGCCTCGGACAAGTACGACTCGGCGGAGGCGGCCGTGGCAACCATGTGTTGATGGGGAACTTTAATGGCGACCTGGCGGCGGAGATCGGGATCCAGTGCCAGATAGACCAGACCAAAAGCCCCTTCGCCCAGTTTTTTGATCACCGTATAACGGCCGATCGCGGTGCCGGCCGACGTATCGGGGGCTGCCGGCGCCGAGTCGGCGACCGTGGGCGTGCTGGCGCGCGTGGGGCCGAGGTCGAACGAAGCGGTGGCACGAAGACGATTCGGGGCGGTCTCATTGGGATCCGACGCAAAAGATGCCGTGGCAAAAATCGCGGCGCCTTGGCCGGCTGCCGGGGGTGGATCGAGAGCGGCGGTTTCAAGATACGGAGTTTTCAGACTCATCGCCGGCGCGGGTTTGCCCGCGGCGGGTTTGCCTTCAGCGCGCTTGTCATCAGCGCGCTTGTCATCAGCGCGCCTGTCATCAGCGCCGGTATCGCGCGTCCCGTGCTGCGTCGATGCGTCGCCTTTCGAAGCCACGGTTGCCTGGGGTTTGAACAACGATTCGAGCCGAGACGCGTAGGCGGGAAATCGGCCGGCGTATTCCGCTCGGTCGGGCTGTTCGCCTTGCGACTGGCGCAAGTGGAATTCGGCCACGATCAACTCGATCACGTCGAGTTCGCGGGAGGCCAGCTCGGGATGCTGGCTGAGAAACGTCTCGACCGATACTCGATCACCGGCGAGCCAGCGACGGCGCTGCTCGGCTGTCAAATCGTCGACGACATTGGTCTGCGTATGTTCGGCGGCCACGAGTCTTCCCCCCCTGGCGGACGACAAATGAAATCGCTGCTGTCAACGTAAGTGGCCGTTCGTCGGGCCGCAAGCCACTAGGGACGATTTTCGCCTCTTTTCCGGCGGTTTGGTCCGAATCGCTCCGGCAAGCGATCGCCCGGATCGGTCGAGCGAGCCGGCGCCAGGGTCGAGCGGCCAGCGGTGAGGTGTTGGCCGACAAAAAACTTGCAAATCCTTGCTCCTTTTGCGAGGATGGCGGGCTCATCTAAATAAATAGAAAGACCACGCTTTCCGTCTGGTTTGCCGGCATCCGCGAGCACGAAGGTGGGGATCTCGCCGAGGCCGACAGCGCGGAGTTCGGGCGTGGCGCTGAGATGATCGTTTGGCGGTGGCAATCGGGATGCCGACGACGAGCGGGGCGAGGCGGGCACTTCTTCATTTTTCGCTTCTGCTCCGGCACCGGCGCAAGGCCTTTTGGGCTCACTCCGTCGGCAAGCGTCGAGAGTTCTCTTCAGTCCGGTCGGAACGCGGGGGGCAAGGCGATGCAAGCGGTCTTCATCAACCATGCGCGGTGGTTGCCCAGTGGAGCGATCGCCGGCCTGTTGGCGTTTGGCCTGCTGGTGGCGTCCTTGGCGGCGCAAGAGACCGACGACGACTCCGATCCCGGCGCCCTCTCGTTCGAACGCGACCCCACGCAGTTGCTGCCTAATCCGAGGGCGCGGCAGGAATCGAAATCCGAGATCATGGCGCTGGCTTACTCGCCCGACGGCACGTGCGTGGCCACGGCGGGGGAAGACGGCCAGGTGAGCATCTATGGATTGGCGCCGGCCGGTTCGGTCCGGTCATGGACGGCTCATGCCGACGCGGCCGCGGCGCTGGCTTTTTCGCCCGACGGACTGACTTTGGTCAGCGGCGGCTACGACAAGGTCATCAAATTCTGGAAGGTGGAAAACGGTGAGCTGATTCGATCGCTCGACGGCCATACGGGCTGGGTCGTTTCGTTGGCGTTTTCGCACGACGGCGGGACGTTCGCCAGCGGCAGCTACGACCGCTCGATTCGGTTGTGGAACGTGGCCGATGGCCTGCCGCTGCGCACCCTGGCCGGCCATTCGGCGACGGTTCGCTCGCTGGCCTTTTCGCACAACGACAAGCTGTTGGCCAGCGGCAGCGCCGACCATAGCGTGCGTTTGTGGGACCCATTCAGCGGCCAGGAGCAAGCCACGCTGACCGGGCACGAGGGTGGACTGCGGAGCATCGCGTTTTCGCCCGACGATCGGCTGTTGGCGTCGGGAGGCGAAGATCGGACGATCAAGATTTGGAACGTCGGCTCACACGATTCGCACGGTACGTTGACGGCCCACACCGATACGGTTTCGGCTTTGGCATTCGCCGAGCGGACATTGATCAGCGCGAGTTGGGACGCGAAGATTCGGACCTGGGATGCCGACGCGCTCGAGCGGCGCGGCAGTCTCGACACGGGTCAAAGCCCGATTGTCGCGCTGGCCGTCGCCCCGGAAGGGGAGCGGCTGTTGACCGCCGGCGCCGACCGGGCGCTCGCCCTGTGGAAGGCAAAGATTGTGGAGGGCAAG
>Ga0182024_10009917_pt1 | contig 19545 bp, 10 predicted proteins | sample P32metaG_FD_120480 | JGI IMG/M metagenome (GOLD analysis project Ga0182024, IMG submission 120480) | Permafrost microbial communities from Stordalen Mire, Sweden - P3-2 metaG (Illumina Assembly) | ecosystem: Environmental > Terrestrial > Soil > Wetlands > Permafrost | place: Sweden: Stordalen... | reverse complement strand
GGCCGTCGGGGTGTCGTCCTGGTCGGTCTTGATCGGCTTGCGAACGGCGATGCCGAGAGTCAGAACGGACCTCTCGCCTGCGCTTGTCGAGACGGTGCGCAGCTCCGGGTCGCGTGTGAGCTTGCCGATCAGAGTTGCTGAGTTGGTGGGTGATGGAAATGGCATTTGGTGTTCTCCTGTTCGGTGGTGGTGTGCGTTGACGAATCCCGATCCGGCCGATGACCGCCGCGCGGAACCGAGCACGCAGGGCGAGGGGAACCCCTCTTGCGGGGGTTGCAGCGCATAGGCGGCGCCGGCCAAACTCGGGTGAGGAGACAAAGCGCAAACCGCCACCGTCGCGGGAGAGAGCCGATGCAGTGAGCATTGCCGACAACCACTCGGGGTAGCTCGGGCTCGGTATGAAGCGATCAGCGCCATGTCGTAAGCGCCGCCCGTCCGGCAGAACGGCCCGAACGGACGACACTCCTAAGCCACGCTGGGCAGCGTTCGCGCAAGCGATCTGGATCGCTACGCCGCCAGCGAAGGCTGCTGCTGTGGGTCCTCCGATTCGTGTCGGAGGCTGTCTTCGATCCGGCGGGCGATCTCATCGATCGTCTCCGCGTAGCCGCGGATCGCGTCGAGCTCGCCACTCTCGCCCCAGCCGGCGACATAGGGCACACTGGAGCCGGAGGTGTCCAGGCCGACTGCGCCACACACGATGAACGTCACCGTGTCGACGAGTACCTCCGCGCGACGGCGGCCGTAGTCTGAGTAGCCGACGCCGAGTGCGTGTGCGATCTCGTGGACGAGAACGCGGACCTGGGCGTTTGCGGGCAGTTCGTCGTTGATGACGATCTCGTGCTTGTGGCTATCACACCAGCCGTCGGCGGGCCCGTCGAGAGGCCGTCGAGCCACGCTGTAGCTGAGCTCGCCCGCGAGCTGCTCGAGTGCAGGCAGCAGGTGGGCATGCGTGTCACCCTGGATCGGCTGAGACGGCGATTCCAGCGAGACCGGCTCGGTGCCCGGCAGCGCTTCGGTCTGAGAGACGTCGAAGACCGCTACTGCGCGAAAGACGGTCCGCCTCGGCTGCTCGCCGTCCTCCCCTCCCTCGCGCCCTTCCGTGCCGTTCTCCCGGGTGCGGACGCTCATCGGAGCGAGGATCCGAATCGCTCGCTCGCACTTGCGGACACAGCGGTTGAGGTCGAGGAACGCACGGAAGCCCGCGACGTAGGTGGCGTCCGGGCGTTGCATCGCAATCAGGAGCTGATTGCCGAACGAGTAGCGCGACAGGCCGTTCGTGGAACGCACCCGCACCCAGCGCTGCCAGCCCTCGGAACTCAGCAGCGCGCGCACCGCCTGCTCGAGCCGATCACGGTCTGCCTGGCGGCGCTCGGCGCGCTCAGCTTCAGTCAACTTTCGGTAAGCCATCAGCCACCATCCCTTCGGTCGCTGGCCCCGCCGAGTGCGGGACCGATCCCCATCTCCCGCGCACGCCGTAGGCGTGCAACCATCGGGGTGGGGTCGGGTCGCACGAGCACCAGCCACGACGCACTCACAGTTCGACCTCGTTCGGGCTCACGGCGAGACCGTCGCGCGCGATGAGGGCAAGGACATCGCTGTGCACCCATGGCGTCGGCTGATCCCGCCCCGCCTCCGGCGCCTGGCCGATGCGCCGGGCGAGCCAGCTGGTCTCGCCGCTGACGTTGCCGCGGCGGTCGCACTTGCAGCGCCCACAGCGGATGGCGATCTCGCTCATCGTCAGATCGCTGCGGGCAAGTCGCGCCTGGACGGCTTCGCGCAGCCGGCGGTTGAGCACGATCGGGCTCTCGGCGAGCCGCGTCAGCTCCGATGTGAGGCATGAGGTGGAGAGCGTGCCGTCGCTGCGGTGGCCGGCGAGAGCGCTGGCGGTGATGCTGCGCGCCGGCTCGTAGTCCTCGAAACGGGCGACCACCTCGCGCAGTCGGACGGTCGCGAATCGCTCGGCTTCGTCGGCCAGGATGCTGCGTGTCCAGCGGAGCTCAGGGAAACGCCCATCCAACGCGACCCTTCGGACGCGATAGACGATCCCATCCTCATCGCGCAACTCGTCCTCGCGGCAGACGTCGGGTGCTTCTGGGGTCGGCGCGGCATCGAGATCGGCGCCGGTCAGAGGCCGGCATCTGCCCTTGCTCTCATCCGCGAGATATAGGGCGCAGAGAATCTGCGCGTTCTCGCGAGGCTCGTCGGCTGCCAAGCGAGCGAGCAGGCGCGCGTCGCCGTGGGTGCCAGAGAGCGTGTCGACTACCAGCGCGCTCCCGTCGGCGATCGGTAGACGGGCAATCTCCCTGAACGCGCCCGTCTCGCTGTCGATGTAATTGCCGAGGGGTGAAGCCGTCCGGAGCGGGCTCGGCGCGGGATCGAGGACTGGCGTTGGTGGTGCGGTGATCGTGCTCACGGGGTCTCCTTGACGGGTCGGGTCCGCCGGATGCGGGCCGTTGCCCCGCTCCCCGCACGCGCAGCGTGCGAACATCGGGAGGGGCCGGCCCGCGGCGGTCGCCGGTGGTGGGCGTGGTTAGCCGTGGGCGGTCAATTGCTCGAGCTGACGACGGACGATGCTGCTCGCCATCGGCACGTCGTCCAGCCTGCGTGCCTGCTCGGCGTAGTCGACGACGAGCGCCTTGAGAGCCGAGAGACCATCGCGCTCCAGTTCTCGCTCTATGAGAAAGGAGCGCCCTCCAGCTGGGCTGGGACAGTCGGTGATCCTCACGCAGCCGTTGATGCGCTGGCCGTAGATCACCCGCTCACCGCCGCTCACGCGGTAGCGCGCAAGCTCGGTACGCTCGCCCACCCCTGAGGGCCGTGCCGTCGCCGCTCGCGGTGGAGGGCTGCTCCTCCACCTTGCGCTTGACCCCCAGCCCGATGTCTCCTCGGGTGCTGGCGCCGTTGCATATACACACTGCTCTGTGGAGTCGGGCAGTTCGCGGTGCGTGCCGCGCTCGCGCTTCAGTGCAGCCAGCCGGTCGATCTCCCGGCTCGCCTCAGCGCATGACGTCGGCGGGCTGAACGTCGTTCCGGTCTGCTCTGCCAGGACCCGTAGGTAGCGAAGCTGCTTCGGAGTAGGACCTCTGCGCGTAGGTGTAGACGAGCTCATTGCTGTCTCCTGTCGGTTGGGGTTGAGCACGCCCCGGGCCTGACCGGGCCGGCAAGGCGTGTCCAGCCCTGTCCCGTCAGGGATCGCCGAAGGCGACGCGAAGCGCAGGGCTTGACACGCCTCAAGCCGGCCTGGTGGCCTAACGGGGTGGGCTCAAGCCGCGACCGGGCCCGGAGAAAAAGCCCTCGTGGCACACGCTGATCTCACCGCCATCAGCAAGCCCCGCTCACACCCGCTTCGGTGTGCAGCGCCCCTCCGACAGCACCGCTCACCCCTTGCCGGTCTGCACCTCAGTCGGCCTTCGGTTGGTCCTGCGGCCTCGCCTCCCCCGCCGACCTCAACGAGCTTTCCCGTTTCCTTCCGTCTAATCTAACGACCCACCAGCCCCGTTGAGATCCACCTTCTGGCCCTCCCCTACTACTGTCCTGACTACCTCTGGCCCGAGACCACATTTCTGCACTCGCACTTCTGCCAGCTGCTGCCCGCTCGCTCCCGCCCCACGCTCTGCATCTGGCCTCGCCATAAACATCTGTGATGTGTTGGTCGAGGAAGGGGGTCCCCGGGTCGAAGCGAAGCGGAGGGGCGGGGACCCCCTTCCTCGGGCCAGTTGCAGAGCCAAATTTCGGGAGCGAGCGGGCAGCAGGGGGGTCGTTAGGGGGTTCGGTATGTAACGAACCCCCTAACGACCCCCTGCCAGCGCGGGTGGGGCGGACGCGCGGACGTGTGACGAGCACGCCGCGAGAAACGCGCCCGCCTGCGCAGCGCCGATACTTTCCTCCCCATGTCATCCACCGCCTTCGCACGTCTTGACGACCGGACCCAAAGGGACCGGCCATGACGAGATACGACCTATCGGCCGTTCGGCCACAGGGGGGATACGTCGCCAAGCAGTGTCCCGTCCGCGCACAGAACGACACGGTCCGTCCTTGCGAGCCCCTTCAGGCGTCTCCTGAGCTGCAACGGCGTTTCGATCAAGGCCGAGGGTTCGAGGGATCGACCGTCGACCACCTCGAACAGGTTTCGGCTGAGGTTGTCGTTGCAGCAGCGGAAACGGAGGAGGAGTTGGAGGCCTCCACGGCCGACGCCATGGAAAGCCGGGTCCCTGTGATCGTGAGCGGACGGCTTCCGACCGATCGTGTCGGCAAGAGGGTTGGGAAGCCTGACCTGCTCGTCGTCGCCGGCGATGGCGGTTATCGGCCGGTCGATGTGAAGCATCACATGACGCTTGAGCCCGCTCAGGCCGATCGCCGCGGACTGCCCGCTCTCTCCTCGTCGCTGGCGGAACCGCGTCTTGAGGACGCGACGGTCAACGACCAGTACTGGGCAAAAAAGCGAGAGGACGACCTACTCCAGCTCGCCCACTACCAACGGATGCTCGAAACCGCCGGCCTCGCTGCCGCCAGTGGGCGGTGGGGCGGGATCGTCGGTACCGAGCAGCGCATCGTCTGGTACGACCTTGATGCCCCGATCTGGAAAACGCCGTCCTCGACCGGGAAGCAGAAGCTGCGGACCACGATGGAGCGCTACGACTTCGAGTTCGACTTCCGGCTTGACGTTATTGCAGTGGCGCACGCCCATCTTCGCGACTCGTCGGTCGACCTCCTCGTCGTCCCGGTCGCTATCGACGAGTGTCCCCAGTGTCCGTGGCGGGACTACTGCCGTGAGCGACTCGAATCCGGATACGGCGATGTCAGCCTGCTCCCCAGAATTGGGTGGCGGCAACGGAAGATTCACAGCGCCCATGGAGTACGAGATCGCGCCGATCTCGCGAGCCTGGACATCCATACCGCACGACTCGTTTCCGATGGGGTGAATGTCGCAGAGATGCAGTCGCTCATCGAGGACCTCCCACTTGACACGCCGGTCCGGGACCTCGCGGCGGTGGTCCGGTCGAAGAAGGCGCTCGGCGCGCTGGAGGACGCTGGAGTGCGGACGTTCGCGGAGCTAGCCGGCCTTTCCCGGTCGACTGCTTCTTACGCGGGCTCGGGTATGGCCACTCTGCCCGAGCAGATCGACCTCGCACGCGCGGTGATTGGCCCCGAACCAATCTATAAACGTCGAAACGTCGAGACGGTGGTGGTGCCACGTGCTGATATCGAGGTCGACGTGGACATGGAGAACGTGGAGCAAGGCGTCTACCTGTGGGGAGCGTTGGTTTCAGACCGCACGAAGCCCGATTCCGCGCCGCAATACACAGCGTTCGCGACGTGGGAGCCACTTGACTCTGAGGTCGAGTTGCAAAACTCGCTCCGGTTCTGGGATTGGCTGACTGCCGTTCGAGAGGATGCCGCACGCGATGGGCTGTCGTTCCGCGCGTACTGCTACAACGCATCGGCCGAGAACACCTATCTCCGCCGGCTGGGCGTAGCCGGCGGAATCTTGAAGGACGTCACGGACTTCATTGGGTCAGATCAATGGGTCGACCTTCTGAAGGTGGTCGACGCTCACCTGATCACGGGGGGTGGGCTGGGCCTGAAGAAGGTTGCGCCTATCGCGGGATTCTCGTGGAGCGTGGAGGATCCTGGGGGCGACGCTTCGATGCTTCGCTACGACCTCGCCGTCACCGCCGCAGATGAGGACGACCGCGACCACGCTCGGACGTGGCTGCTTACGTACAACCAGGGTGACGTCGAGGCAACGCTGGCGATCCGCGACTGGCTGGAACGCGAGGGCCCCCTGCTACCGCGAATCGAGTCCTTGGACTCTATGTTCGCTGGGGAAAGCTGGCGCCCGACGCTCGGAGGCGCGGCACGATGACCGCCCTAACTGACCACCAGGCGAAGCTCTTTGCCCTAGAGCTGCAGCGGCGCCATCCCGTCGGCGACTCCGCCTGGATCGGGAGCGCTCTGCTCGACGCCCAGGTGGACCTCAATCCCCATCAGGTCGAAGCCGCGCTCTTCGCCTTTCGCTCGCCGTTCTCGAAGGGCGTCATCCTGGCCGACGAGGTTGGACTCGGAAAGACGATCGAGGCCGGGCTCGTACTCACCCAGCGGTGGGCTGAGCACCGCCGCCGAGTCATTGTTGTGGCGCCTGCGAGCCTCCGCAAGCAGTGGGTGCAAGAGCTGGCCGAGAAGTTCTTCCTGCCGTCTCTGATCCTTGAGACGAAGTCGTTCAACGCCGCGGTCAAGGCGGGCGTCTCGAATCCGTTCGACCTGCCCACGGACAACCCGGCGGTGATCGTTTGCTCCTACCAGTTTGCAGCGCGCAAGGCCGCCGAGCTGTCCATCGTGCCGTGGGATTTGGCGATCCTCGACGAGGCGCACCGTATGCGCAACGTGTACAAGCCCGGCGCGAAGACCGCATTGGCGATCAGGACCGCCCTGTCGAACACACCCAAGCTGTTGCTGACGGCGACGCCCCTACAGAACTCGCTCATGGAGCTGTACGGACTCGTGAGCATGATCGACGAACACCACTTTGGCGACGCCAAGAGCTTTCATGCGCAGTACTCGCGGCTGGCCCAGGACGGTCGATTCGAGGACCTGAAGGCGCGGCTCGAACCCGTGTGCCACCGCACTATGCGACGGCAGGTTGTCGAGTACGTCAGCTACACAAACCGCGTCTCAATAACGCAGGAGTTCTGGCCGTCAGAGGGAGAGCAGAAGCTGTACGACGCGGTCTCCGACTACCTCCGGCGGCCCGAGCTAAAGGCTCTGCCAAACAGTCAGCGAGTGCTCATGGTGCTCGTGATGCGCAAGCTTCTCGCCTCGTCCACCTTCGCGATCGCCGGCGCGCTCGACTCCCTTGCCCGCAAGCTGCAAACCGTCCTTCGCGACGACGACCGCGTGAAGTCAACGCCAGCGGTCGAGCCGCCAGACCCGTTTGAGGGCGACTTCGAGTCGCTCGCCGACGAGCAAGAAGAGTGGCAGGACCCCGAGCCCGAGCCGGAGCCCCCCCCGACGCCGCTTACCGAGTCGCAGCGCTCTGCGATTGCGGCCGAGATCGCCGAGCTTGGAGCCTTTCGAGATTTGGCGGTATCGATCACCGAGAACGCCAAGGGACTCGCGCTCCTAACCGCACTGGATACCGGGTTCGCTAAGGCCGCCGCGCTCGGCGCTGCCAACAAGGCGGTGATCTTTACGGAGTCTCGGCGCACACAGGAGTACCTGATAGGTCTGCTCTCGCGATCCGGCTACGAGAACGACATCGTCCTCTTCAACGGCAGTAACAACGACCCAACGTCCAAAGTCGTGTACCGAGACTGGAAGGAACGGCATGCCGGGACCGATCTGATCACCGGCTCGCCAACAGCGGACATGCGCGCGGCGCTCGTCGAGAAGTTCCGAACCACGTCGAAGATCATGATCGCCACCGAGGCCGCCGCCGAGGGAATCAACCTCCAGTTCTGCTCAATGGTCGTGAACTACGACCTCCCATGGAATCCGCAACGAATCGAGCAGAGGATCGGCCGCTGCCATCGCTACGGGCAGAAGCACGACGTCGTCGTAATCAACTTTCTAAACAAGGCGAACGCTGCCGACTTGCGCGTCTTCGAGCTGCTCGACGAGAAGTTCCGTCTCTTTTCAGGCGTCTTCGGTGCGAGTGACGACGTTCTCGGGACGATCGAGTCTGGGGTCGATTTCGAGCGCCGCATCATCGACATCTACCAAACCTGCCGCACCAACGATGCGATCAACGAACAGTTTGAGCAGCTCCGGCTAGAGCTTGACGACCAGATCACAGAGACAATGGACAACACCCGCCTGAAGCTCCTTGAACACTTCGATGCCGAGGTTCACGACCGCCTTCGCGTGAGCCTTGCGGAGAGCACGGAGTTCATCGATAAGGCAAGCGAACAGCTATGGCGCGTAACCTCGCACGTGCTGCACGACCACGCCGAGATTGACCCGGCGGCGCGAACCTTCTCGCTCACGACTCTCCCGCAATTCGCCCCTGAGGACACCGCGCTCGGTCGCTATCGACTGAGCTGGGATGAAGACGAGGACGCACACCGGTATCGGCCGCAGCATCCGCTCGCGCTGGCCGTCCTCGCCGCGGCCATAGAGCTGGACACTCCGTGCGCCGAATTGACCTTTGACTACTCGGCGTGGCCCATTCGCTCCGAGCTCCTCGCAACTCTCGTCGGCTCCGCGGGTACTCTCGTCGCGGAACACCTCCAACTCAATGGAGTGGAAGCCGAGGACCATCTGGTCCTCGCGGCGGTCACAGACGACGGCCGGTCCCTTACCGCCGAGCAAACAAGTCGGTTGTTCGACGTGCCGGCGACCGCCCGCGAGGCCAGTCCTGATGATCTGTCGCCCGCAGTCGCAAAGCTTGCAAACCAGATGGTCGAGGCGCTGCGTGGAGACATCAGCGCCCGACAGGGCGCATGGTTTGATGACGAGATGGACAAGCTCGATCGCTGGGCCGAGGACAAGCGCACCGGACTCAAGGCGGTGCTCCGCGAACACGACGACACGCTGAGGTCCCTCAAACGCGACGCCCGGCAAGCCGCCAGCCTCCCCGAGAAGCTTGCGCTCCAGAAGCAGATCAAGCAGATCCAGGCTGCGCGCGAGGAGGCCTGGCGCGGCTACGACGCCGAGGCAGGCGAGGTTGAGACCGCGAAGGACGGCCTTATCGACGACGTGGAGAGTCGGCTGACGGTGGACGAGTCCGTAGACCGTGTCTTTTCAATCCGCTTCGCCGTAACATGACCGTCCCTGGAGATGCCCCTGTGACCACGAGCGACTTGCCGGAGCGTTTCAATCTCGCGTCTGAGGCGCCGACCGACGAGCGCATCGCGGCCATTCGCGCCGCGTTCCCGGAGGCGGTGCGCGACGACAGGGTTAACTTTGATGTCCTGCGCCGCTCACTAGGTGATTGGGTCGAGCCAGGGCCGGAGCGCTTCGGTCTGACGTGGCCGGGCAAGGCAGACTGCATGCGGGTGATCCAAGAGTCGTCGATCGGCGCTCTAGCGCCGATGCGAGACGACTCGCTTGATTGGGACACGACCGAGAACGTGATCATCGAGGGCGACAACCTAGAGGTCTTGAAGCTCATGCAGAAGGCCTACTACGGCACGGTCAAGATGATTTACATCGATCCTCCCTACAACACCGGCAAGGAGTTCATCTATCCCGACAATTTCCGCGAGGGTTTGGCCGACTACCTTCGGTATTCTGGGCAGGTTGACGAGGAAGGGCTGAAAGTCACTGCAAATGCGGAGACCGACGGTCGCTACCACTCAAAGTGGCTCTCAATGATGTATCCGCGTTTGTATCTCGCCCGCAACCTCTTGCGCGAAGACGGAGTCATCTTTGTCACTATCGATGATCACGAGGTCCACAACCTTCGCGCGCTCATGAACGAGATCTTCGGCGAGGAGAACTTTGTCGCGACTATCGTTTGGCAGAAGGTCTTCTCGCCCAAGAACACGGCCCGGCATTTCTCGGAAGATCACGACTACGTGGTGGTCTACGCGCGCAACGGTGAGGTGTGGACACCGCAGCTCCTTCCGCGAAGTGAGGAGATGGAGGAGAGATACACCAACCCGGACGAAGATCCACGCGGCCCTTGGACGTCGGCGGACCTTTCGGCTCGGAACTACTATTCCAAGGGCGTCTTTGCCATAACGTGTCCGTCCGGTCGCAAGATCGACGGTCCGCCGCCGGGAACGTACTGGCGTGTTGCGGAGGAGAGGTTTGCCGAGCTTGACGGCGACAACCGCATTTGGTGGGGGCCGAACGGCGACGGCCAGCCAAGGCTCAAGCGGTTTCTCTCAGACGTAAAAGCAGGCAAGGTTCCGCAGACCCTCTGGAAATACCAGGAAGTTGGGCACACCCAGGAGGCGAAGAAGGAGCTTCTCGAGCTCGTTACGTTCGAGTCACCGGAGACCGTCTTCGATACACCGAAGCCCACCCGCCTAGTTCAGAGGATGCTCCGCCTCGCAACTACTCCGGGGGAGGCGGCGCTGGTCCTGGACTTCTTCGCCGGGTCGGGCTCAACTGGCGACGCCGTCATGCGACTCAACTGTGAAGACGACGGCAACCGTAGATTCATCATGGTGCAGCTTCCGGAACCCACGGGCGACTCCGACATGCCGACCATCGCTTCGATGGTCAGGACGAGGATCACGGCCGCTGCGCAACGGCTCAAGTCCGCGCCGAGCGCCCTGCTGGACTCAACGGAGCGCGACCTCGGGTTCCGGGCCTTCCGCCTATCGACCTCGAACTTTGCGGTGTGGGATCCCAGCGCGAAAGATCCGGAAGAGGTGGCCGAGCAGTTGGAGTTGGCGGCCGCACACCAGGTCTCGGCGTCCGCTAGTGAGCAGGCGATCTTGGTCGAGCTTCTTCTGAAGGCGGGATATACGCTGACGTCGCCAGCCGAGCTCGCTGAGTTCGGTGGCGTGGCCGGCTACTCGATCGACCAAGGCGCGCTCATCGTCTGCCTCGCGCCTCAACTGACCATCGAGGCGTTTGAGGCGATGGCTGAGTGTGACCCCGCGATGATCTTGGTCCTGGACTCGGGGTTCGGCGGGAGCGACGAGCTCAAGGTCAATGCGCTCCAGACAGTTCGCGCCCGGAAGCAGCAGTCGGGCAGCGACATCACGCTGCGCGTCGTCTAGCGAGCGAGCTGTGGCAGAGCTCAAGCTCAAGTTCGACTCGACGCTCGACTATCAGAGCGACGCGGTAGCCAGTGTCATCGACCTCTTTGCTGAGCTCCCGCTGTCGAGCAGCGAGTTCTCGCTGACCTCGCAGTCTGCGACGACTATCGCCTTCACCGAGCTGGGCGTTGGCAACCCTGTGGCGACCGACGAGGCTGCCTTTCAAGCATCGACGCTCGCGAATCTCCGCGCCGTGCAGGAGCGAAACGGGATCGCTATGAGCGACGCCCTCGACGGGATGAACTTCTCGGTAGAGATGGAGACCGGTACCGGCAAGACCTACGTCTACCTTCGCACGATCTTCGAGCTGAACAAGCGCTACGGATTCACCAAGTTTGTCGTCGTTGTCCCGAACGTCGCTATCCGCGAGGGCGTCCTCGCCAGCATCGCGCTCTTGCGCGCCCACCTGCGGGGCCTGTACGACAACGTTCCGTTTGATGCGAGCGTTTACGACTCGAAGCATCTCGGTCGGGTACGCCAGTTCGCGACTGCGAACACGATCCAGCTTCTCGTCATGAACATCCAAGCTTTTCAGAAGGACGTCGAGGAGGATAGGGACCCAACTAAGGCCAACATCATCAATCGCACACAGGACCGCATGTCGGGCCGGCGCCCGATCGAGTTCATCCAGGCCACCAAGCCCGTCGTGATTATCGACGAGCCGCAGAACATGGAATCGGAGGCGGCCTCTGCGGCTATCGCGCGCCTCAACCCGTTCTGCACGCTCCGCTACTCCGCAACACACAAGCGAGCGTACAACCGCGTATATCGGCTCGGCCCAATCGATGCATACGACATGAACCTGGTGAAGCGCATCGAGGTTGCAAGCGTTGTGGCCGACGAGAATCCCAATGCCGCGTTCGTCCGCCTCCTGGCTGTGGATGCAGCGAAAGCACGCGCGCAGGTCACCATCAACCACGGAGCCGGCTCCGCGTTCAAGGCGAAGAAGGCCTGGGTCAAGTGCGGCGATGACCTTGCCGTCGCGTCTGACGGGCGCCAAGAGTACGCGGACGGCTGGATCGTGTCGGACATCTCCTTCCGAGGCGGTGCCGAGGCGGTCGAGTTCACGAACGGTGCCGAGGTCACCGTGACGGAGGCCTCGGAGTCGTTTGACGAGGACATCCAGAAGGCGCAGGTCGTCGAGACCGTCCGGCAGCACCTCGACAAGGAAAGAACTCTCGGCCCGATAGGAGTGAAGGTGCTCTCCTTGTTTTTTCTCGACCGGGTCGCGAACTACAGAGAGTTTGACGACGATGGCAACCCAACGCGGGGTCGTATCGGACAGTGGTTCGAGGAGGCATACACCGAGTTCGCTGGGAAGCCGCGATACAAAGATCTCGACCTTCCGCCGGTCGACCGCGTCCATGGCGGCTACTTCAGCGTAGACAACAAACAGCGGCCCAAGGACACTCGCGGTGACAGCGCGGCGGATGTCGACACGTACGACTTGATCATGCGCGACAAGGAGCGGCTCTTGTCATCCTCCGAGCCGATGCGCTTCATCTTCAGCCACTCGGCTCTGCGAGAAGGCTGGGACAACCCGAATGTGTTCCAGATATGCACCCTAAACGAAACGCGCGCCGCCGACCGCAAGCGCCAAGAGATCGGGCGAGGCCTTCGGCTCCCCGTCAACCAGGACGGCGAGCGGATACACGACCCGCTCGTCAATCGTCTTACCATCATCGCGAACGAGGCCTACGAGCAGTTCGCCCGCGCCCTCCAGACGGAGTACGAGGACGACACAGGCCAACGCTTCGGCGTCGTCCCGAAGGAGGCGTTCGCCAGGATCGCTCTTCCCGGCGAACCGGGCGAGGAGCCCGCTGGGCCGATCGGCCAGGCTGTCTCTCGCGACCTCTGGAAGCACCTCTGCGCCAACGGCTACCTGGACTCGGACGGCGTAGTCCAACCTAAGTTCGCCCCAACCACGGCCGGCTTCTCGCTAGCCGTCCCGGAAGAAATGGAACCCATCCGCGCCGAGATTACGGACGCCATCTCCCGTTTTGTCTTTGCGAACCGAATCGTCGATGCAAGGAAGCGGCATCCGGTCCGATTCCGCAAGCAGGTAATGCTCGGCTCGGACTTCAAGGCACTATGGGACCGAATTAGCAAGCGGACTAAGTACCGGATCTCGCTGTCCACCGACGAGCTCGTCGGGGTAGCTGCCGGCGCGATCGCGAAAGCCGAACCGATCGAGCCGCCGAAGGTCCGCGTCCAAGTCGTCGAGCTTGAGCACAGCATTGCCGGAATCGCGGCGGACAAGCACGTCGACCAACACGCTTACGACACAGCAGCGCCGCTGTTCCTGCCCGACATCCTCGCGGACCTTCAGAACGAGACCGACCTCACGCGCGCCACGCTCGTGCGGATCATCCGCGAGTCGAAGCGCCTTCCGGACTTCGCAGTCAACCCCCAGGCTTTTACCGTTCTCGTGACCTCGCGGATCAATGCGGCGCTCCACAAGCAGATGGTCGATGGCATCCAGTACGAGCCAGTGCCCGGGCTGAGCTGGGAGATGCATCGGTTGGAGCCTGATGCGAGCGAGGAGATCGAGCGATATGCCGCACGCCTCTACAGCGTGCAAGACGCGTCGAAGACCCTCTACGACCACATCGAGATCGATTCGGAGGTCGAGCGCCGCTTCGCCAAGGGCCTCGACGACAACCAGCGGGTGCGCTTCTTCATGAAGCTCCCAGCATGGTTCGTCGTCGACACGCCGATCGGCCCGTACAACCCCGACTGGGCCATCGTATTCGGCGACTCTGAACGGGTCTACCTAGTCCGCGAGACAAAGGGGTCCGTTGACCCAGAGGAGATTCGCGGACGGGAGGAGACGAAGATCCGCTGCGCACGCCAGCACTTCGCTGCGATTGACGTCGACTACGCCGTGACGGCAAGCGTCGACGACATGATCAGCAAGTTGCCGACCCCGTGAGACGCGCTTGCGACCGCATCTCGCGCTGACGCCCGGTCCAGCAGCAAGTGGAATGACGCGCTCTCACGAACAGCTCGCACGCTACCCGAGGTTTTCGCTGGCTCAGAAATTGAGCCTTATCGAGCAGGGGAGCGTGTAGCGCGGCCGAGCGCCCGTGCCGGCTATCACTCAGCCGCAGGCAGCAAGCGGAGCAGCTGCACCGCGGAGGCGTATGGTCACGGTTTAGCGCCGCGCCCATCGGACGACGCAAACGCGTGCTCGAACCAAAGCAGCCCAGCCTCGCCGTCCTTGACCGTGACGGCGTTCGTCGCGCGGCTGTGGCGGATCATGTTGCGCAGCTCGGCGATCTGATCGAACCGCACATTCAGTTGCTCCTTCGTGCCGAACGTCTGCGCGAACCGGTCCCAAAGGGTCTTCGCGCAGATGACGTTCTGCAAGTCGCGAAGATCGAAGTATTGGAGCCTGTCTGCCAGCTCGTTATTTCCATCGGGCGACCCCCCGGGATGCTTACCCGCAATCGCTGCGATCCGCTCGTCCACCCGTACCGCAATGTGCTGGGGAACGCCTGAGCTGTCGTCGTCCAAACGGTCGGCGATCAGCTCTCGCAGCCTCAGCTCGACGGCCTCGACGCGTGCATCGAGCTTCGCTAGTTGCGGGTCGACCTCCAGCGCCCTCTGCTGTCGAGGGCCTGCTTGCTCCACAAGCGCGTCGTTAAGGCGCTCGAGTCGCCACGCCAGGAACGCATCGAAATCGTCACTCATCAAGGGGCTCTCGCGCCCGCTCGGCAGCATCTGACTCTCCAGTACGCCGCCGAGTAGCTGGCCGCCGAGTGCGGTGCGGATCTCGCCAAGATAATCGGACGGAGCGCGCTTGCCGATTCGTATGTTCGTGGTGCGGTCGATGAGGCAGTGGTTGAGCACCGAGTCGACGGTTGGGGCGCGGTCGATGTCCGCGAGGTACGCGCGCGGGAAGACGTGGTGGTCGTCGACCTTATTCGCGTCGATCGTCTCGTGCGTGAGCGGCGCGCCCGTGTGGAAGTCGCGTGGCTGCTCGGTGAGCGTCAGCGCGATCGTCGAGCGGTACAGTCCCTGCTGGCGGGACGTGACTGTCTGCCAGCGGTCGGGGCTCCACTCGAACTCGCCGACCACAGGCGGCTCCTCCCCGCCGGAGAGCCACACCTTCAGAACGGGAGCGTCGCGCTCGGCGAGCGTCGCCGACGAACTCTCGTACTCGCCAGTGAAGCAGGCGCACCAAAACCAGCGCTTGAGCTTGGCTCGCATCGCGCCCGCCTCGGGTCCGGTCACCGTGGCGACCTCGCGCCAGGCAGCTGCGAGCGGGATGAGCATCGGTCGATAGGGGAGCCACTTGCTCACGAGCACTCCGCACTCGTTGCGAAGCAGCGCGATCGCGGCCGCCATATCCGAGATCACAAGGTCCCAGTGTGCGGTTATCTCGTCGGCCGAGATGCCGAGCACGGCGCTCCGCTTGCACGAACGCCCCAGCCGCAGCGCGACAACCTGGAGCAGGTAGTAAGGCTCGATTTCGAAGTCCGACAAAATCGGAAATCTCTCGCGTGCCGAGGACCACAAGTCATACAGGCTCAGGCCGCCGGCGAACGCCCTCGCGCTGATCAGCTCGAACGGCGTCAGGGGCTTGCCCGTTCGGTTGAGCGTCTCAAAGATCGTGCACACGGCCTCGAGCTCGGTCTCTTCGGGGAGGACGGTGACCGGAAAGGTGTATTGGACGAGAGGGTCGACGAAGGCTTCAGCGACCTCGCGCAACAGCTTGCCCACACCAGTCGGGTTATCGTCGTTGCGCAACTCGACGACCTCTTCGCGCCAGCTTCCGACACCGTAGTCCAACAAGACCGAGAACGGCATCATCAAGGTCTTCGCCTGCGCCGAGCGCTCTGTGAGGTGTGCCGCGCGCGCGGCGGTGAACACGCGAACCGCGTCGTTGACGTCGTTGCCCGCGATCAGCGCGCCGACGTCGAGGAAGAAACGAGACTGGCCGACGCTATAAATCGCCTGGTAAAGCGATGTCAAACGCTGCTGTCCGTCGAGCACGAGGTTCGCTGGGGCCATCTCGAGTGGCGGTGCTTCCTCGACGGCCCGGGCCTTGAACGTACTGCCGCCCCCCTGAAGGAACAGCAGGGCACCGGCGGGGAAAGACCGGATCATCGACACGATGAGCTCGCGCGTCGCGTCGGGCGCCCAGACGAACGTTCGCTGGAAGTCTGGGAGCGCCAGCTGCCCACCGTCGAGATCAGCAAGCAGGTGCATGAGTTTTCGCTGCACCGTTTGAAACTCGCCCCGACTCGCTGGCTTCGGCACCTCGGCACCCTCCGGAATCCGCACCATGAGCGTCGCTGCCGGTGCGGCGCTCCTGCCAGGGGCTTGCGTAAGCGGAGCCGGCGGCGAGTCTGACGCGTGTTCCTCGGCGACGCGAAGGAGCTCGGTCTCATGGCTTGGCCTCGTGAGGGTCAGGAGGGATCCGAGGCTGTTCCGTGCGCCGTATGAGAGCTCGTCGCGTGAAATACGCCCGAACCAACCGACCTTGCGGCTGTGCTGGATGTTCTCGCCGATCGGCTCGTCGAGGAACGCGTACGGGCCAGACACTCGTCCTAGGAGCACCGTTTTCGTGGCCGGCTCCGGCGTGAGGACGAGGTCGCCGTCCTTCATCGTGTTTGCGAGGCGGTAGAGGGTGTTGGCGCCCTGGGACCGTTGAGTGCCGGACATCGTGGGATACGTGCCCTTGACGCGCTCGACGACCGCGTCGAGCTCGAGACCGCCGATGTCACCCGTATCGCCCCACCCCACTACGACGGCGGAGCGTTCGACGAAGACGGATGCGTATACGCCTCCCTTTCCCGCGCGGACCATCCAGACGGTCGCGCTGTCCTTGCCCGTCAGCTCGTCTTCGGGAAGGTCGCCGCCCATGTCGGCGATCCAGTTCGCGTAGCCGGGAGATGACGTGCGCAGATAGGTGATAGTTACCGGACCTTCTGGGTCCGCGAGCGCGGCGTGCCCCGCGTCGGTGATGGCAACCGCGGATGCGCCGGGCACCTCTGCGAGGCCAGCCTTCGCGAGACAAGTGCGCGCCCACGCGACCCGATTCTCGAGCACGGTCTTGCCGGACGGGATACGGACCGCGCGACTCTCGGGGTCGAGGTCGAGCGCGTCAGCGACCTTCTCGACGACCTCCGATAGGTCGTGCTGTCGGCCGTCCGCGAGCGCGCCGAGCACGTGGTGCAGCAGCTGATCCACCGTAGGGACGGATGCCGCCGAGCTTCCGTTCCCCTCCTCGGCCAGCTGCGCGTCTGAGTCGATTGGAGAGGACACGTGGGGAGCGTATCGTCCGCTGGGTCGCTGGGATCGCGCGACGGACGCAGGTCCGCCAACAGTCTGCTCGCGAGCGCATCGAGTCGCCAAGCAGCCGCCCAGCTTTGGCCACCACCCCTACACTCCCGGCTGTGGGCAGCTCTAGTGGGGTCTCGTCCCGGCCGGCCTTCCTAATGCTGTCCCTTGCAGGAGCCTTTGCTGCGATCACCGCCGGCATCGCCGGCGCGGCCTGGCCGCAGACGGCCGCCAACGGGTTTGCCTATTCCACCGCCAGCGCTCACGTCGTCCAGCGCCAGCCTCCAGCCAACAGCTGCCACGCCCGAGGGTCCGGTCTCTACTCGAAGCCCGATTCGCACTGCACCCCGGGGGCGCTCAACCCTGCCGTCACACAGGCGACGATCGGCTCGACGATCTGCCACAGCGGCTGGACCGCGACCGTGCGACCGCCCGAGTCGATCACGGAGCCAGAGAAGTTCGCGAGCATGGACGCCTACGGGGACGGCGGCCTGGCCTCTTCCTACGAGTACGACCACGACGTGCCGCTCGAGCTGGGGGGCGCGGTCAACGATCCGCGCAACCTCTGGCCCGAGCCCGACTACTCAGCGCGATCGGGCTTCTACCTCAACCCGAAGGATCACCTCGAGCGAGCGCTGAACCGGCTCGTGTGCAGCCGGGAAATGTCGCTGTCACAGGCGCAGCGGCTTATCGCGGTCGATTGGGTATCGGCCTACCACCGGTACGGCTAGAGGCCGACGCCGGAGGCTCGACCCGGCGTCGAAGCTGCGGCGTAGCTGGTCAATGCGGTCGAAGAGACGACTCGGCCGGCACGGGATCATGCGCGCGCGCCGGCGGCCCGCGAGCTGGCGAACAAAGAGGGTAGGTCATACACGAGCGAGCCCGGTGAGCAGACGTCTGGGTACTCGCGCAGCACCGGTGGCAGGCTGGGAGCGCATTCCATGGTCCAGTCGCCCGATAGAACGCGTTCGCGGCTGGTGAACATCACCCGCTCACGTGCCGGGTGCATTCCCTCGCGTGGGCCAGCATCCTGACGGCCGTGCCAAGCAGAAAACGTCTGGTCGGCTGCTTTGATGAGGCCCCAAAGGGGCTGTGACCGTGCGGTGAGATAGACCACGGACGGGGGAATGGCGTGCGTCGCGAAGTGCGTTTCGCGCCAGCCTTCGAGCAACCACCAGTCGTAGCGACGCAGGCGGTCGATTTGCTTGTGCGGCCGCTCGGTCCGGTCGTACTCGATCAGCACCGCCCAGCGCTCCCCGCCTGATTCTCCGATCAGCGTGGCGTCTGGCTCGAGATAGCCGCGGCGGCTCTCCTCGACGTGCAAGCGTGAGCCCGGCGCTAACTTCGCGGCCGCGGAGCGCTCGAAGTCCTCGGCTCCATCTGTGTCGATCCGCCCGCTACGCGGCCCCCGCCAGGAGAATGGGATTCTCTCGATCAGACCTCCAGAGGAGCGGTGCGAAGCCTGATCAGCAATGTCGAGGACGAGCGCGGCGAGCTGTAGATCGTGTTCCGCGTAGCCGATACTCGTTATGGCCGCAGGCGCGTACGCACGGTCGGTTGACACCAAGCGCTGCTTCACGAGTACAGCCCACCCTTGGGCACTGACGCGGTAGATCCATTCGGCACGTCCAACAGCCCGGACTGGACGAAAGCGATCAAGATAGCCCCTGTCGTGCAGCTCCTTCAGTCGCTGCTGCCCGGCGCGCTCTTGAGACGCACCCCAGCCGAGTATCAATAGCTGCCGTGCCGACAGAAAGTTGACGTCGGAGAGCAGCGCCATCAGCTTGAGGTCGCGGTTGGTTAGGAAGACGCCGGGCGGATTTGTGTCCCGCTCTCCCCATTCCAGCGTGGCGCGGCTCAGATCGTCCACCGCGAGCACCATCCGCTCCACAGTCCCGAGATCCGTCTGCGTTGTCATATCGGCTCGCGTCTGCGCGGCTCGTCGAGGATCTCGACCGTCATCTTGTGTTTCCCTGCCTCCCGGTCCGCGACGAGCGGCGCCCACGTCTGGGGCGCGGAGTCGTCGGTGGTCCACACCCGAACTTGGACGCCGTAGATCTCGCTTGGGAGCCACCCAGGAAGGGCGGGCTCCGCGGGAAGCTGAACGGCGTAGCGGCGGCGTGACTGATCGCATGGCGCTGCAGCGAGTGCTACCGACTCTCCTTCCGGCGGCTTGAGAACGATCTCTACACGCACGACCTCGTCGAGCGGAGGGCATTCTTTCCACCCCAACAGGTCGACGTGGACTGTGCGATAGCGCGCGACGATCGGCCTCATGACCGACCACACGAGTGGCGTCTGTATGTAGCGCCCATGGTCGTGGGGATGGTCGCCTCGGAGAAGCTGTTCGCGCTCGTGGTGCCGGCGGGCCTCGCGAGCCTCCGGCGTCGCCACGAGCTCCTCCATCGGCTGAGTGCTCGCCGTCGCCGCCGGCTGGGGAACGCCGTGCGCCAGCCATAGGTTCACGGCGCGGTAGTTGGGCTGCTGCACGATGTCGGTTGGGTCGACTCGGATTCGGCGCTGGTCCTCGACATCGCCGCGGATG
>Ga0182024_10009916_pt1 | contig 19546 bp, 21 predicted proteins | sample P32metaG_FD_120480 | JGI IMG/M metagenome (GOLD analysis project Ga0182024, IMG submission 120480) | Permafrost microbial communities from Stordalen Mire, Sweden - P3-2 metaG (Illumina Assembly) | ecosystem: Environmental > Terrestrial > Soil > Wetlands > Permafrost | place: Sweden: Stordalen... | reverse complement strand
TGCGGGAGAGGGTGCCGAACGCCGGCATCGCCGGCGGCAGGCGGGTGAGGGTTTAGCTCGGAGGATGAGGTGGAAGGCAGCTTCACGATCGACCCCAAGCTTCTCGAGATCCTGGTCTGCCCGCTGACCAAGGCGCCGCTGCGCTACGACCAGGCCGCGCGGGAGCTGATCAGCGACGAGGCGGGGCTCGCCTATCCGATCCGCGACGGCATCCCGATCATGCTGGTCGACGAGGCGCGCCGCCTCGACGAGGCCGAGAAGCCAAAGCCGTGAACTCCTTTTTCGTCGTTTAAATGGCGAAAACCGCGCCCTGGCCCGTCCAGCTCCGCCTGATCCGCGCGGAAAAGCGGATCGACATCGAGTTCGACGACGGCAAGAAATTCACCCTCCCGGCCGAATATTTGCGCGTCGAAAGCCCCTCGGCCGAGGTCCAGGGCCACGGGCCGGGACAGAGGACGATCGTCCCCGGCCGCCTCCATGTCGGCATCATGGAGCTGGAGCCGGTCGGCAATTACGCGGTCAGGATCAAGTTCGACGATCTGCACGACACCGGCATCTTTTCCTGGGACTACCTCTACCAGCTCGGCGTCGAGCAGCCGCAGCGCTGGCGCACCTATCTCGCGGCGCTGAAGGATAAGGGGTTGAAGCGCGAACCCTAGCCGGCGCTACCGGCGGGATTTTGGCCGCGCCAAAATGCGCGGCTTGTTGCGTCGATCCGTGCCTACAATCGCCCGATGAGCGATATCGGCGGGGTTTCCGCCCACCCCGCGCCGCGCCGCAGCTGGCCGATCCTCGCCGCCGCGTTCACCGCGTTCACCATCAGCGCGGCGATGATGCACTCCTACACCGTGTTCCTCGTAGCGTTTGTCGAGGCGTTCGGCTGGAGCCGCGGCGAGACCTCGGTCGCCTATTCGGTGTCGCAGCTGGTCTCCGGCTTCAGCTCGCCGGTGGTCGGCACGCTGGTCGACCGGCTGGGGCCGCGCCGGTTGCTGCTGCTCGGCGGCGGGCTCCTGGTGGTGGGGCTGCTCGGCAGCGCTTTTATCGGCCAGCTCTGGCAGATCGTCGCACTCTACGGCGTGGTGATGACCTTCGGCGCGAATTGCCTCGGCCTTGTCGTCTTCGTGCCGATCCTGTCGCGCCATTTCGTGCGCCATCGCGGCATGGCGATCTCGATCGTGCAATCGGCGAACGGTTTCGCGCGGGCCCTTTCGGCGCCGTTGGTGCAGTTCCTGATCTCCGGGGTCGGCTGGCGCTCGACCTATCTGGTCGAGGCCGCGTTCATGGCGGCGGTGGTGTTTCCGCTCGCCGCCTGGTTCCGCCGCGCCGATCCGCCGCGCGTCGTGCCGCGATCGGAAGGCGCGGAGGCCGGGCCGCCCCTCGGATCGCCGACTTCTGCGCCGCACGGCGGCTGGACCCTATCCGAGGCGATGCACACGCCGCATTTCTGGCTGCTATTCGCGGTCTATCTGTTCACCGGGCTGGGCAGCTTCTTTGTCTCGCTGCACCAGCTCGCCTTCGCCGTCGATCGCGGCTTCGACAAGCTCTACGCCGCCGAGGTGCTCGGCATGGGCGCGTTCCTCGCGATTTTCGGGACGATCATCACCGGCACGCTGTCCGACTATATCGGCCGCGAGGTGTCGGCGATCATGGCCTATGGCTTCTCGATCGTCGGGGTCATCTGCGCGCTCTTCATCACCGGCCCGAACGACGGTTGGCTGCTGTGGCTGCACGCCTGCCTGTTCGGCCTGACCTGGGGCGCGCGCGGCCCGGCGATCACCGCCAAGACCGCCGACCTCTTCCCCGGCGCGCAATTGGGTGCGATCCTCGGCGTCATCACGATCGGCAGCGGGCTCGGCGCGGCGCTCGGCTCGTGGGGCGCCGGCCTCATCTTCGACCTGTCGGGCAGCTACGAGCTGGCCTTCATGCTGTCGATCGCCGCCTATCTCTGCGGCGTCGTCGCGTTCTGGGCATTGCGCCGGCCGCCGGTAAGGTGACCGCGGACTTAGCCTAGCTCGCGATCAAATCCTCGATGCTCGCGGCATCGCGCAGATGGGTGCGCTCGGCGGGCAGGACCGCGGTGACCGTGGTGCCCTTGCCGAGCTCGCTGTCGATCGTGAACGTGCCGCCGTGCAATTCGATGAGACGCTGGGCGAGCGGCAGGCCAAGACCGGTGCCGCCATGCGGTCGGGCGAGGCTGTTGTCGATCTGGCCGAAGGGCTGCAACGCGCGCGGGATGTCTTCGGGCGCCATGCCGATCCCGGTGTCGGCGACCGTGATGACGACCTCGCCCGCCAGCGCGAGCATCGCCGATATTGTGACATGGCCGCCGGTCGGGGTGAACTTGACCGCGTTCGAGGCCAGGTTCAGCAACACCTGTTCAAGGCGCAGCTCGTCGGCGCGGACCTCGATGTCGGTCGGCTGGAAGTCGAGGGAGACGCCCGCCACGGCGGCGCGATCGCTGACCATGCGGCGGCAGGTCTCGAAGATCGCCGCGATCGGCACCGGGCTGTCGCGCAGCTCGAGCCGCCCGGCCTCGATCTTCGAGAGGTCCAGCAAATCGTTGATGATGCGCAGCAGATGGTGACCGGAGCCGTGAATGTCCTGGGCGTAGTCGCGGTAGCGCGCGTCCAAGGGTCCGAACAGCGCCGCCGAGATCACCTCGGAAAAGCCGATGATCGCGTTCAAGGGCGTGCGCAGCTCGTGGCTCATATTGGCGAGGAACTGGCTTTTTGCCTGGTTGGCGCTTTCGGCGAGGTCCCTCGCGGCGCGCAGCTCGCTCTCGATGTGGCGCCGCACGCTGGCGTCGCGCGCGACGCTGAACAGGTATTCCTGGTCGCCGAACTGAATAAGGCTAGCCGTGATGTCGATCGGGATCGTGCGGCCGTCCTTAGTCACGCGGTGACCTTCGAAGCTGCGCGACCCGATTTCCCGGTATAGCTTCCAACGCTCCGGCCAGCTTTCCCGGTCGGCCTGCACGGCGATGTCGAACACCGACAGGTTCAGCAGCTCTTCGCGGGTGTAGCCGAGCTGTCGGCAGGTCGCATCGTTGACGTTGACATAGCGGCCCGACGGGTCGAGGAGGCAGATCGCCTCGGACGAGCGGTCCATCGCGAGCTGCATGAGCCGAAGGTCTTGTTCCGTGCTGCGCCGTACCGCGACCTCGCGTTGCAGCGTGTCGGCGAGCTGGCGTAGTCGCTCGGCGCGGGTTCGGCTGGTGATCAGATAAAGCGTCAGCAAGACGGTCAGCAACAGCCCGCTGCCGAGCTCGAACCAGCCGGCGCCGGCGAGCCGTTCGGCGAGAAGTTGCGGGGTCGCGCGCACGATTATCGTGCAGTCGCGGCCTGCAAAGCGGAACGAGGCTCCCCAATAGGGCTCGGCCAGCGCCTTGGCTTCGTTTCCGGGCCCGTTTTTGGCGGGGGCGGCCTGCGCCGGATGATCATAGATCAGCCGCTGTCCGCGTGGCGCCGCGTCGTCGATGACATAGAGGTCGATGCCCTGCGGCACCGGTTCGAAGGCCGAAATGATGGCGTCGATCGCGGCGCTGATCGACATGCGAAAGGTCAGGACGCCGACCGGCTCGGCGCCGGCACTGGCCTTGGCGATCGCCGGGAAGACCGGCACGAAGAGGAGGCTGGCGTCGGGCCCGTACACCATGTGCATCGTCGGCGTCGCGGTCATGGCCCCGGTGGCGATCGCCTCGTCGAGCGCGTCCGAGCGCGCCAGATCGAGGCCGAGCGGCGAATTCGCATACTCCGGCTCGATATAGCGCAATGGGTAATAGTCCGGCTTTTGCGGGGTGGCTTCGAGCGCACCAGCGGCGGTTTTCTGGCGAATAACGAAGCTGTCGTGGCGCTCGGCGCGGGCGGCGGCCTCAAAAGCGGCGCGGTCGCCACCGGCGACCCGCGGCGCCCAGGCGATGTTCTCGACACCCGATTGCAGCACGCTGCTGGCGAGAAAGACGCTCTTCGCGTAGGCGCGAAACTGCTCGGAATTAATATGCTGATAGGGAAACGCCGCGGCGAAGCCCTCGATCGTGCCTTCGTACCGGCTCAGCACCTCCTGCAGCTCGCGCGCGCGGCTCTCGGCCTGTACCGAGAACTCGGCCGAAACCCGATCCTGCGCCGTCTTGCGGGCGTGGTCGAACAGCGACAGCGACGCGATGATGCCCAAGCTCGCGGCGAACGCGGCCGGCCAGTGCCTATAAATGCTGATCCAATCCATCAAGTGCGGATCCTCAAGCCCCCCGCCAGGGCAGATGGGACGAGTATGCCGCCGACTTCGTTGCGTAAGAGTAAAGTAGCGAAGCCTTAACCCCCCTCCTGCTATCGCTATCGCTCAGCGCAATTCGATCGGCCACCCGAAATGACGACGTCAGCTCGTACCCACCGGCCCTCCTTGTGCCGGTTCATCGCGGGGGCGGCGTTCGTCCTCGGCGTCATCCTTGCCATCGGTTCGGCCGGGGAGGCGCGGGCCGGTTCGCTCGACGACATCCGCGCGCGCGGCACGCTCATCGTCGGCACCAAGGCCGACTACCAGCCCTTCGGTTTCCGCGACGATGCCGGAAAGATCGTCGGCTTCGAGCCCGATCTCGCCGCCGAGATCGCCAAGGCGCTCGGCGTTTCGCTTAAGCTCGTGCCGGTCGTCGCCACGACGCGCATCACGATGCTGCAATCGGGCGACCTTGACCTTGTCATCGCGACGATGAACGACACGCTCGAGCGGCGCAAACAGGTCGATTTTGTCGAGCCGAGCTATTACGCCTCGGGGGTCAACGTACTCGCGCCGAAATCGGCCCATCTGCATGTCTGGCAGGAATTACGCGGCAAGCCCGTGTGCAGCGTCGAAGGGTCGTTCTATCTCGCCGAGATCAAGGATCGCTACAGCCCCGATCTGCATCTCTACAAGGACACCAACCAGGTCTACGCGGCGGTCAAATCCGGCGAGTGCTTCGCGGCCTATGACGACGCGGCGCTGATCGGCCAGCTGCAGATGCCCGACTGGTGGGATTTCGAAATGCCGCTGCGCACGATCCTCGCGCAGCCCTGGGGCATGGCGGTCAAGCCGGGCAATACCGAACTCGCCGCGTTTGTCGGCGAACTGGTCAGGAAGTGGCACGCCGCCGGGCACATCCAGGCGCTGGAGAAAACCTGGCGCATCCCCCCCTCGGTTTTCGCCGAGGAAATGCACCGCCGCTACGCCGACGCGGAATAGCCCGGCTTCCGCACCAGCGCCTCGATCGTCCGGCCAAGGCCGGCTTCCTGATTGCGGGCGGAGTTGATCTGCATCGCCAACAGCCGCTCGCCCATGATCAGGTGCGTGCCGAGGGCTCCCAGCCCGCCGCGTTCCAGCCGCTCGCGGTTGCGGATCGTCGCCGGCAGCGTTTCGGCGGTGGTGTCGTGGAACACGACAATCTCGAACCCGGCCGCCAGTAGGTCCGCGCGCATCTCGTCGGGGCTCGCGAGGAAGCTGGTCGCCGCGGTCTCGGCCCACGGCACCGGATAGAGGAACTCGCCGGCCGCGCCGCGGCACAAATTCGACAACGCCAGCACCCCGTTCGGCTTCAGCGCGCGGAACGCCTCGCGATAGAATTGCCGCTTGTCGGCGATGTTCATGATCACGTTCTGCGAATAGGCGCGGTCGAACGCATTGTCGGCCACGGGCAGCGCCAGCGCGCTGCCGTTTTTTATCGTGATGCGACCGGCGAGCCCGGTGGCGCGGTTGAGCGCTTCCGCCGCGGCGCAGAATTCGGGCGTCAGATCGACGCCCGTGACCTGGACGCCGCACTTCGCGGCGAACCAGCGCGCCGGCCCGCCGATCCCCGAGCCGATATCGAGGATGTGCTCGCCGGGCTCCGGCTTGAGGAGCGCGACAAGCTCCTGCGTCGCGGCGATGCCACGGCCGTGGAAATGGTCGAGCACCGAGAGCGCGTCGACCGTGACCGGAGCGTCGGGGCCGTTCGCCGCCCGCAGCGCCGCGAGGATGCGCTCGACGATCTCGCCATTGCCGTAATGCCGCGCGATTTCGGTCTCGATAGCCATGGACAAATCCTCGCGCTTAAATGCGTTTCACTGAATGCTAGCGCATTCTGCCGGAACCGAAGGTCGGGCGGATGCCCGACCGTACTTGGAGAAACGGCGATGCTATCCGCATCGCCTCTCATCGGGGAGAAAAGAGATGGCCTTGAAGATCGAACGGTTCCAGCCGCCGGGCCTGGACGTCAGGATGCAGGAGGGCAAGGCGGCCTATTCGCATGTCGTCACCGTGACCGGATCGGGCAAGCTGGTCTTTATCGCCGGCCAGCTCGGCCGCGATCTGGAGGGAAACATCGTTGCCGGCGGCATGCGCGCGCAATTGGAGCAGACCTTCAAGAACCTCGATGCCTGCCTGAAGGCCGCCGGCGCGACCTGGGCCGACGTGGTCAAGACCAACACCTACGTCACCGATTACGAGGCCTTCTCGCAGGGCCGCGACGTGCGCATGCGCTATTTCGGCGTCGCCGTCCCGACCAGCACGACAATCCAGATCACCCGCCTCGCCCAGCCCGAGGCGATGGTCGAAATCGAGATGATCGCGGTGGTCGCGTAAGCGATCACCGCTTGAGCGGGATCCAGATCTCGATCGTGCCCGTTCCGCGCTGTGGGTCGAAATCCTGGTAGCGCTCGAAATCGGGGGCGTCGGCGCCTTGGTATCCCGACTCGGGCAGCCACTTGTTCCATATCGTGCCGACAGTCCGGCGCAGGGTGGAGATGTGGTCGCGGTGGGTGAAGACCGCATAATGCTGTGGGCCGATACGGATACGAGCGAACTCCGCGGCAATCTCGGAAAAGTCCGAGACCTCGATGCCGCAGATGTAGTCGAAATTGCCCTCGTCGTCGCTGTTGCAGCAAACGCCGTAGGTCGTCGAGCCCACCTGTCCCGGGATGTTCCCGATATGCGGCGAGAAGCGCTGCCACTGCGCCGGAATGCCGCTATTGGTCTCCCAGGTATAGCGCTGGCTAAGCCCGGCGACGAGCAGCGGTTTGCCGTCTTCGAAACGCGGCGGTTCGAGAGTGGCGAGCAGGGTTTCGTCCATCTTGATCGGCTCCACGAGTGCGAGGTTGTCGACACGGCGTTGGCCGCGAACCGCCTCGGGCGTGAGCCCGAACTGGTCGCGGAACGCCCGGGTGAATGCCTCGTGAGACCCGTATCCGGCATCGAGCGCCACCGCGAGGATGTCGCGGGCGCCGGTCGCGAGCGTTCGCGCCGCCTCCGACAGGCGACGCAATCGCGCATAGCGCATGATCGAATATCCGGTCGCCGCGCCGAACGCGCGGGTCAGATGAAAGCGCGAGACGCCGCAAGCCGTCGCGATCTCGTCGAGGACGATCTCCTCGGCGAAATGGGTCTCGACGTACCAGAGCGCCTTGTTGACCGGGTTCATCCGAGCCTCACGTAAGCGCCGCGATTATGCGGGGCCGCCATGGGGCGCGTTTGATCGTTCTTGCGCTTTCAGCAAAATAGCGGCGCGCTACCGGATCGGCCTACCGCACCACCTCATAAAGCCGCTCGTCGTAAAGCGCGCCCTCGAACGGCACCAGCTTGGCGCGGAACGCCTTGGTGTGCTCGATGAGGGCGTGCGCCTCGCGCGTCTGATGGTTGGTCCATGCCTCGATCAGGTGGAAGTGGTTCGGGTGCCCGTCCTGCACCAGCGCGTCGAAGCGCTCCGCGCCGGCATCCTTGCGGCTGTCCTCGGCGAGCTGCTTGACCAAGGCGGCGACGTCGTCCTTGCCGGCGGGGAACACGTCGACATGGGTCAGCACATACATCGCGGCGCCGAGATCGGCGTCGGCCGGCGGGCGGGCGATCGACAGCGCGGTGAATTGGCGCGCGTCGAACGGCGCGGCGAACAGCGGCTGCAGCTGGTCGCCGAGCGCCTTCATCGCCGCGCCATGCGCGTCGGACGCCGCCTTGTCGCGCCACGCCTCGATGATCGCGAAGCGGCCGGAGCGTCCGACCTCGTCCACCACGGTCAGCTCGGCGTTGCCGTCCTCCTTGCGCGTCGCCGCGGCGAACGGGCGCAGCAACTCGACGGCCTTGCTAAAGGCGGCGGGCGCGATGTCGAAATAGGTCACGACGTAGACCGTCGGACTCGCGGGCGATTGCGCACGGGCCGGTTGGATCAGCCCGCCGAGCATCATCGCTCCACCCAGCAACGCCAATGAGATTGTCCGCATCGCGCGCCTCCCCGTAGGTCCCGCCTTGAGGCGGGGATTATCATCGGGGATGCTGACACAACCGGCGGGTACGGCGCAAACGCCGCCGCGGCCCGGGCTACGCGAACTTCGGCATGACCTCGTGACAGATCAGCTTGAGCGACCGCATCATCACCTCGGCCGGGATCGCCGCGCCGAAATTGAGCTCGAACAGGATGCCGTCGATGCCGAGCTCCGCCTCCAATTCCTTGAGCCGGTCGACCACTCGGTCGGGCCCGCCGACGATCACCTTGTCGCGCAGCACCTGTTCGTAGGTGATCGAGCGAACTTCCTCGAGCTCGGCGCGGCGGCGCACGTTGGGCGAGCCTTCGAGCCGGGTGATCAGCGATTTGTAGCCGGCCATGATGCTCGGCTCGCCCTCATCGAGGGCGTCCTTGTCGTTGTCGCCGACATGCATCGACAGGCGCAGATAGACCCGGCCGTGCCCCGGATGCCCCGCCTCGTCATAGGCGTCGCGATAGGCCTTCAGATCGGGCTTCAACCCCATCAGCGAACCGCTGCGCACCGAGACGAAGAGCGGATAGCCGAGCCGGCCGAGCGTCGGGAAGGTGTCTTCGCTCGCCCCGGCGATGCGGATTTCGGGGTGCGGCTGCTGATACGGCCGCGGCACCGCGCGCGCCTCGTTGAAGCTGTGGAATTTCCCATCGTACGAAAAGGTCGGCTCGGTCCACGCCTTCTTGAGGATTTCGAGCGTCTCGAAGAACCGCTCGCGGCTTTCCGAATAGGGCACGCCGTAGGCGGCGTAGCCGCGCGGGTTGCCGCTGCGCCCGGCGCCGAGGATGAAACGCCCGCGGCTGACCTGGTCGACCGTCGCGGTCTCCTCGGCCAGGCGCAGCGGGTGGGCCAGCGGCAGGACGTGCACCGCGGTGCCGATCTTGATGCGCTTGGTGCGCGCGGCGATCTGTCCGGCGACATTCATCGGCGCGCTCAAGACCGAGCGCTTCGCCTGCTGGTGGATTTCGGCGAGCCAGAACACGTCGAGCCCCCAGCGGTCGGCCGCCTCGACCTGCTCGAACCCCTGGTCGAAGGCATCGGCGTCGGATTGCCCCTCCACCTGCCGGTGAAACTCGTGGTACCAGCCGAACTCCATGGCTCTGTCCTCTATCCTGCGCGCCGCACAACCCTAGGCCGCGTCCCGCCATCAAACAAATACTGATGTTTGATCCGCCCCATACCGGGAGGGCATGACTAGGGTGTATGCTCGCTGGCGGCGCTTTCAAGAAGGATGCCGCGATGGAGCTGCGCAGCCTGCATTATTTTGTCCGCATCGCCGAGTTGGGCAGCATCACCCGCGCCGCGGCGCATCTTCATGTCGCGCAGCCGGCGCTGACCCGCCATGTCCAGCGGCTGGAGGACGAGCTCAACGTCGCGCTCTTCACCCGCGCCAATCGCGGTGTGCGCCTCACCGAGGCCGGGCAGAAGCTGCTCGACGGCGCGACCCGAATCCTGCGCGACATCGAGCGCACCGGCGACGAGATCCGCGCCCAGGACGCGCATCCCAGTGGAAAAATCATCCTCGGCATCACCCCGACCCTGTGCCCGGTGCTGGTGCCCGAGCTCTTCGCCCGGATGCGCCGCGATTACCCGATGATCGAATTGAAGGTCATGCATGCCGGCATGGTGCGGCTCGAGGAGTTCGTCATCGACGGGCGGGTCGACATCGCGCTGTTGTCGGAATTGTCGCGCAGCCGCCTCATCGTCTCGACCCGGTTGGCCTCGGAGGAGATGGTGCTGGTGACGCGGCCCGGCGCGCGGCCGGCCGGCAGCGTCGGCGGCGATGAATTGCGCCGCACCAAGCTGATCCTCGGCGACGGGCTGCGTGCGGCGATGGACGCGCTGCTCGCCGGGCTCGACATCGAGCTGGCGGTCGAAACCGAGCTCAACGACCACGAGACGATCCGGCTGATGGTCGCCGAGGGCGCCGGCGCGGCGGTGCTGCCCTTATCGTCGGTGTCGCGCGAATGCGCTCGCGGTCTCGTCGAGGCGCACCGCATCACCGAGACCGGCCTCTTCCGCACGCTGGCGCTCGGCGTGCGCGCCAGCCGCAACGCCTCCTTGGCGCGCGACGCGGCCGCCCGCACGATCCGCGCGATGATCGAGGAAATGGAAGCGGAGGGTCGGTTAGCGCTGGCGACGAAACGGCTCGCGCCGCGACGCGCCCGCAACCGTCATGCCGAACTTGTATAGCCAGGATAAGCATCGAGTATTTTGAACATCGCAGCGCCTCGCCTTAATCTGTCTCCTAGGCAAGCGAGGGAGCGGCACCCATGCGGTTCGGGTTGTTCGGCAGCGCGGCGGCGCGGCGTCCGTCGAGCGCGGACGCGGCGGAATTCGACAGCGCCGAGGGGTTTCGCGACTTCATCGACTACAATGTCGAGGCCGAGGCGCTCGGCTTTCACGGCAGCTTTGTCGTCGAGCATCATTTCACCGGCTACGGCCAGGTGTCGGCGACCTTGAACCTGCTGACCTGGCTTGGCGCGCGCACCACGACGCTGCGCCTCGGCACGGCGGTCATCGTGTTGCCCTGGCACAACCCGGTGCTGCTCGCCGAGCAAGCCGCGACCTTGGACCTGCTCTCCGGCGGGCGGCTCGATTTCGGCATCGGCAAGGGCTATCGCTACAACGAGTTCCAGGGCTTCTGCGTCGACATGGACGAGGCCGACGCGCGGTTCGACGAATGCCTCGGCGTGATCGTCAGGGCCTGGACCTCGGACGAGAAATTCTCGCATCGCGGCAAGTATTGGGCGTTCGACGACGTGGTCGTCGAGCCGCCGACCGCGCAGCGCCCGCACCCGCCGATCTGGATGGGCGCGGGCGGCGAGTCGTCGGTGCGCCGGGTCGCCGAGAAGGGCTACAATTTGCTGCTCGGCCAATACGCCCAGCCCACCGACGTCGCCAAGTCGATCGCCGCCTACCGCGCCGGGGTCGAGGCGAGCGGCCGCCGCTTCGACCCGATGTCGGTCGGCGTCACCCGCGCCTTCTTCGTCTGCGACACCGACGAGGATCGCGAGGCGGCGCTGGAGCGCCGGCTCGCCAACCGGGTGCGGCAATTGAAGCTCGCGACGCGCCCCGACGGCACCGTCCATGGCGGCCCCGACCGCGCCACTGGCGACCCGGACACGATCAACCGCGGCAGCGCGATATACGGCAATCCCGACCAGATCGCCTGGAAGCTCGACGAGTTGCGCGACGCCGGCGTCGGCTATGTGCTGGTCAATGGCGGCGGCTCGGGCGGTGGCGAGCGCGGCCGCGCCAGCATGCGCCGCTTCGCCCGCGAGGTGATGCCGCTCTTCGCCGCCGAAATTCCGGCAAAGGCCGCCGAGTAAGGGAGACGCGCATGAAGATCCACAACCTCTACACCGACGCCGCCGGCGAGTCGCATTTCCGCGACATCGAGATCGACTGGGTCGAGACACGGCGCGGCAGCAAATTGTCGAAGAAGCTGCCGGCCACCGGCGTGATCTTTCGCGAGACCGAGGCCGAGCACAACATCACCTGGCACCCGGCGCCGCGCCGGCAATACATCGTCAACCTCGACGCCGGGGTGAAGATTACCGCCAGCGACGGCGAAAGCCGCTTTATCGCCGCCGGCGAGATCATCCTCGTCGAGGACACCAGCGGCAAAGGCCACCTCTCCGACCACGTCGAGAACAAGATCCGCCATTCGATCTTCATCCCGATCGAGTGAGGTGGATGCCCGGAACAAGTCCGGGCATGACGTATAGGATTTACGTCCATGGCTGACGATCGGATCGAAGACCGCGCCGCCATCCACGACCTTTTCACCCGCTATTGCTGCGCGCTCGACAATGGCGAGGTCGAGACCGTCGTCGATTGCTTCACCGCCGATGCGGTGCTGGTCAGCCCGGTGATCGACCTCAGGGGCCACGAGGCGATCCGCGCCTTCGCCGGCCGCTTCGCGGCGCAGCGCGCTTCGGGCACGCAATTCCGCCACATGGTGACCAACATCGCCGCCACGATCGACGGCGAGCGCGCGCGGGCGAGCGCCTACCTGCTGGTGCTGATCTCGCAGGACGGCGGCCATCGCACGCTGCCGCCCGGTCGCTACGAGTGCGAACTGGTCAAGCATGCCGGCGTATGGCGCTTCTCGCGCCGCACCGTGTTTCACGACCACGAGTACACGCTGGAGGGGATCGGCAGTCCCTGAACTTCTTCCTCCATCCCGGCGAAAGCCGGGACCCACTCTTCAGCGTCTCTGGCAGCCGATAAGTGGGCCCCGGCTTTCGCCGGGGTGGTGATGAAAGCGCACCGTGCTGCTCACTCTACCTTGAAAAGCTACTCCTGCGGCCGGTGCCGCTTGACCGCTTCGGGGTTGGTCGAATCGGCGCCCATGTAGACGCCGCGCTCCCAGCTCCGTTTGAGCGGGTCGGCGACCTTGAGCGCCATGCGGCCGACATGCTGCACCTCGATCTCGACGGTCTCGCCGTCCTGCAGCGCGCCGAGCCCCTCGTGGTTGGTGCCGCAGGCGATCAGATCGCCCGAATTCAACGTCATCACCGTCGAGGCGAATTCGACGAGCTCGGGCACGCGGTGCTCCATGTCGTCGGTGTTGTAATGGTGGCGTAGCTGGCCGTCGTTCCAGAACCGCACGACGACATCGTTGGGCTCGGGGATTTCGTCGGCGGTGGTGATGCACGGGCCGATCGGTGCAAAGGTGTCGAAGGATTTGCCAAGCCAGCTTCCCGCTTTCCAGGTGCGCCGGCCCTCGCCGCGCGCCGACACGTCGATGAGGCCGGTGTAGCCGAACACGGCGTTGCGCCAATCCTTCTGCGCGACCTTCTTGGCCGGGCCCTTGATGACGAGCGCCAGCTCGGCCTCGTGCATGAAGATCCACGGCTCGATCATCTCCGGCAGCACGATCGTGTCGCCCGGCCCGACCACCGCTTCGGGGTTCTTGAGGAACATGTTGAGCGGCCGCGCCTCGCGCTGCGCATGCTCCCAGTAATTGGCGATGCAGCAGAGGATCTTGCCCGGCCGCGGCAGTGGCGCGCGCAGCCGCACCGAATGCGGCGGCACCGGCTCGGCCTCCACCGCCAGCCGCTCGAAATGCGGGCGCAGCTGGTCGAAATGGTCGATGATCCCCTGCATGGTGAGTTGCGGCGTGTAGCGGTGCTCGACCGCCCCGGCGACGCTGACGATGCCGCGATCGGTCAGCATCCCCGGCACCGGCTCGTCGTGCCCCGCGCCCTGGAACAGCACCAGCTTCATTGTCGCCTCCCTCGCCTCTGACGGCATTGTGATAGAGTGGTGGCCATGAGCAAGGCCTTCGTCAAGGAAGACGCCGACGACGCGGAGGAGCTGCCGGACGAGCCGGCGTCCTTGCCGGCCGGCACCAAGAACTACATCACCCCGGCCGGCTTCCGCCGGCTGAAGGACGAGCTGAGGCACCTGCAGCAAACGGAGCGGCCGCGCATCGTCGATATCGTGTCATGGGCGGCGGGCAATGGCGACCGCTCGGAAAACGGTGACTACATCTACGGCAAGCAGCGCCTGCGCGAGATCGACCGGCGGATGCGCTTTCTCGCCAAGCGGCTGGAGGTCGCCGAAATGGTCGACCCAGCGCGCCAGACGCAGCTCGACCGCGTGTTCTTCGGCGCCACCGTCACCTACGCCAACGCGCGCGACGAGGAGAAGACGATCACCATCGTCGGCGTCGACGAGGTCGACGCCGATCACGGCCGCGTCAGCTGGATTTCCCCGATCGCCCGCGCGCTGCTGAAGGCCCAGGAGGGCGATATCGTCGAATTGCGCACTCCGACCGGGGTCGAGCCGATCGAGGTGGTCGCGATACGGTACGGCAATCCCTAAAGCGCCATCCCGGCGCAAGCCGGGACCCACTTATCATCCTTTCGAGCGGCTGAGGGGGGGGCCGGCTTTCGCTGGGGTGGGTTCACGGCGTCGCTAAAATTGCCAAAATTGGCTTTTACTTTCGATTTTCCCCGCCCTTGGGAGTCGAGCGAAAGGGTGGCTTGCCTGCAGATTCTCAGCAGATGCAGGTGAGCGGGTGGAGCGCACCGAACGTCGGTCAATATCGGATCGCCGCCATCGCCAACTGTCTGTTGACAGGGGTTAGGCGCGGGGGGCGACAATAAGCCAGGCTTAGGGAGGCGTTGCGATGCTCGAAATCCGCAAGATGGGCCCGCAGATCGGTGTCGAGATCACCGGGGTCGACGTCAAGACGATGAGCGAGTTCGAGTGGCGGCGCATCTACCAGGCCTGGCTCGACCATAATGTCATGTGTGTGCGCGGCCAGGATCTGACGATCCCCGATTTCATCCGCTACAGCGAGCGCTTCGGTCCGGTGACGCCGCACCCGTCGAAATCGACCCGGCACCCCGAGCACCCCAAGATCACCATGCTCGGCATCGACAAGTTCGACGCCGAGGGCAAGATCAGGGACGAGATCTACCGGCGCGGCGCCGAGGGCTGGCACACCGACGGCGCCTACAATCAGGCGCCGTTCAAGGCGACGCAGCTTTACGCGCTGGCGGTGCCGAGCCGCGGCGGCAACACGCTCTTCTGCAACGCCTACGCCGCCTATGACGCGCTGCCCGAGCGGCTGAAGCAGCGGCTCGACGGGGTCGTCGGCGCTTTCGCCTACGGCGGCCGGCGCGGCAAGGCGCGGCTGCTCAACCCCGAGGACCAGGAATGGGCGTCGGTCTATCACCCGATCTTCCGCACCCATCCCGAGACCGGCCGCAAATCGCTCTATTTCGATCCCGGCAAGATCGTCGATTTTGTCGGCATCGAGCGCGAGGAGGGCGATGCGATCATCGCCGAGCTGACCAAGGCGATGGTCACCCCCGAGGCCGAGTACCACCACGTCTGGCAAAAGGGCGACATCGTGATCTGGGACAATCGCTGCTCGTACCACAAGGCCGCCGGTGACTACCCGCCCGAGGAAGACCGCATCCACTGGCGCGTCTCGATCAACGATTACGGCGTCGAGGCGCTTGAGGAGGCTGCGGAGTAGCGTCCTTCGAGACGGCTGCTCCGCAGCCTCCTCAGGATGACGGGGGGAGGGTTGTTCATGGCAGCAAGTAAGCCCGTCATCCTGAGGAGCGCCGCTAGGCGCGTCTCGAAGGACGCATCGACGCCAGTCCAAGTCACCAAGGACAAGGAGTGAGCCATGACCGTTGAAGTCCATCCCTTCGCCGCCGGCTGCGGCGCCGACATCTCCGGCGTCGACATCCGCGAGCCGCTCGCCACCGCCGACCGCGACGCGATCCGTAAGGCGTGGCTCGACAACCTCATCCTGCGTTTCCGCGGTCAGAAGATGACCGACGCGCAGCACATGGCGTTCACCCGCCAGTTCGGCGAATTGGAGCTCAACCCGGCGGCGCTGATCGCCAAGCAATACGGGGTGAGCACCCAGACCGACGGCCGCCAGAGCGAAATCCCGCCGGAGATCTCGGTGATCTCGAACATCATCGAGGACGGCAAGGCGATCGGCGGGCTCGGCGACGGCGAGGCTTTCTGGCACACCGACTCATCCTTTGTCGACGTGCCGCCGGCCGCGAGCCTGTTGCGCTCGCTCGAATGCCCCCCGCCGAGCGCCGGCGGGGCGACCTCGTTTCTCAATTGCTATAGCGCCTACGACACGCTGCCCGAGGCGACCAAGCAACGCATCGACGGCCTGATCATGATCCACGCCGCCACGCATTCGAGCGGCGGCAAGGCGCATAAGGGTTTCGAGAGCGTCGAGGATGTGTCGAAAGTACCCGGCGCGCGCCAGCCGATGGTCCGCACCCATCCCGAGACCGGCAAGAAGTCGCTGTTTCTCGGCCGCCGCATCAACGCCTATGTGATCGGCCTGCCGGTCGCCGAGAGCGAGGCGTTGCTCGACGAGTTATGGGAGCACATGGTCCAGGCGAAGTTCACCTGGACCCAGGAATGGCAGGTCGGCGACCTGATCTGGTGGGACAATCGCTGCGCGATGCACCGCCGCGATGCGTTCGACGGCTCCAAACGCCGCCTGATGCACCGCACCCAGCTGAAGGGTACGCGGCCGGTGTAAAGCGTAGCCCCTCTCCCGCAATGCGGGAGAGGGTGGCTCCGGGCGCAGCCCGGAGACGGGTGAGGGTCTCGCGCGCCCCGTAAACCCTCACCCTCCCATCGCTATCGCGATGGGTCCCTCCCTCTCCCGTAAGCGGGCGAGGGGTTTGACAGGAGACCCTCATGCCCCACGCTACCCGCGTCGCCTTGATCACCGGCTGCGGCAAGGCGATCGGCATCGGCAATTCGACCGCGCGCGCTCTGGCGGCCAAAGGCCTCACCGTTGTCGTCTCCGATGTGCGCCCGGCGGGCGTCGCCAACGAGTTCAACGCGCCCGGCGACACCGACACCAACTGGGGCGGGGTCGACAGCCTGGTCGAAGAGATCACCAAGGCGGGCGGCGTCGCGTCGTCGGTCTTGGGCGATGTCAGCCGCGAGGAGGACGCCAACCGCATGGTCGCCGAGGTGCTGGCGCGTTACGGGAGGCTCGACATCCTCGTCAACAATGCCGGCGCGCCGCAGGGCGCCGACCGCAACGAGATCGAGAACGTGCCGGTCAGCGCCTGGGATTTGACGATGGGGGTCAATGCCAAGGGCGCGTTTCTGATGTCGCGCGCCGCGGTGCCGGCGATGCGCAAGGCCAAGTTCGGCCGCATCGTCAGCGTGTCCTCGAAGGCCGCGATCCGCCCCGGCAAGAACCGCGCGACCTATGCCGCGTCGAAGGCGGCGATCCTCGGTTTCACCCGCTCGCTGGCGTTGGATTTGGCGCCGTTCGGGATCACGGTCAACGCGGTCTGCCCCGGCCCGATCCGCACCTCGCGCGCGATCAGCACCAACCGCCGCGAATACGGCGACGACCTCGAGACCGGCTTCCGCGAGCGCTCGAAAGCGATCCCGGTCGGCCGCTTTGGAGAGCCGGACGAGGTCGCCTCGATGATCGCCTACCTCGCCTCCGACGAGGCCGGCTTCGTCACCGGCCAGGCGATCGGGGTCGACGGCGGGTGGTAGAGGGCGTAGGGCGGATAAGCGCAGCGCAATCCGCCAAGCCGCCGGTTCGCCACCGGCGGAATACGCTTCGCTCTTCCGCCCTACGTATTTTGGCTGCGCTGACGATGTTGCCGCGCCACACGACCTCGTCGCTCAGCCAGGCGGCGACCCATAGCGCTGGCAGCATCAAATCGCGGATCAGCATCGCCAATATCAGGCGCGGCGACAAATGCCACCCGGCGCAGCGCGCCAGCGCCGCCTCGGCGCCAAACCAGATCGCCAGCAGGAGCCCGCAGACAAGGCCGATGCTGACATCCTCGTTCGCCGCGACATAGGCCCCGGCTATCAGCGGAAAGCAGCACCCGGTCAGGATTTCAGGCGCAAACAGCAGCGGAAAGGTGATCCGCCGCAAGCGCGACCAGCGCAATTGTCGCGCCCACATTTCGGCCGCACCGCGCCGCGCCAGCGGCTGCTCGAACGGGCTGCCCATCACATGCACCGATTTGCCGATGCCGCGAACCAGCTTGGTCGTCGCCGCGTCTTCGGCGATTTCCGTGCCGAGCGCGCGGATGCCGCCGATATCGTCGAGGATGTCACGCCGGAACAGCATGTTCTTGCCCTGCGCGAAGCCCAGGCCCAGCGTGTCGCTGACATATTCCCAGCGCGCCTGAAACGTGTTGAGGAACGCGCATTCGAGCTCGGCCCAGAAATTCGCCGGGCGCGAGGCGATCGGCACCGAGACGACGCAGCCGCTGCTCGGCCGCCAGCGCGCCAGCAGCCGCTGGATATAGTCGCGCGGCATCAGCACGTTGCTGTCCGCCATGATGAGCCACGGGCCGCGCGCCGCGTCGAAGCCCTTGACGACATTGTTGAGCTTGGGGTTGGGGCCGACGCGGTCGTCGCCGATCAAGAGCCGCGAACGCTCCGCCGGATGCGCGGCGATCAGCTCGCGCACGAGACCCACCACCGGGTCATCGTCGCGCGCGGCGCAGAAGATGACCTCGTAATCCGGGTACTCGAGCCCAAAGGTCGAGCCCAGCGTCTCGCGCGCGAAATTATCGACGCCGCAGACCGGCCGCACGATCGTGACCAGCGGCGCGTCCCGGGGCGGCGGCAATGGCCGCGTTCGAGCGCGACAGCGGATCGCGGCGATCGCGGTGCTGATCACCTGGAGGCTCGTCGCGAAGACGCAAAACCCCGCCGCCCAATTCGCCAGCGCCATCGATCACCGCCAGATGTAGCCGCGCCTGTGCTGCGCTTCTACAACCGGTGGATGACAGATTGATGGCGGCGAGTCGCCCCACCCCGACCCTCCCGCGAGGGTCGGGGTGGGGGCTTCCGGGCTACGCCGGCGGCGCGACCGAAAGCCGCCCGACGACGCCGTGCTGCTCGATAAACTTCTCGACGAGGCCCTCGCGCTTGGCTTCCTCGACGAAATCCGCGAGGAAGTTGCTGGCGAGGATATTGGTCTTCGCCGTGCCGACCGCCTGCTGCACGGCGGCGAACTGGCCTTCGAGGATGCGCGAGCCGGGCAGCGACTTTTCCAAATCGACCAGGCCCGGGCGCAACCCGGCATAGGCGTCCATCTTTTCGTCCTTGAACTGCTTGACCGCCTCGTCGGCGCTGTTGAACTGCACCAGCTCGGCATGCTTGAGGTTGTTTTCGAGCCACAGGCAATAGGCGCTGCGGGCGGTTACCGCGACGCGCTTGCCGGCCTGGTCGACCTCGGCGATCGCCTTGATTGGCGAGCCGGGGGGCACGAGATAGGTCGCCTCGATCTCGCAATAGGCCGCGGTGAAGAAAATCTTCTGCGCGCGCTGCGGCTCGGCGCCGATATTGCCGATGTCCCAGAGGCCTTTGCCGGCGTCGTCGGCCAGTTCGCCGGGCTTCGCGTAGGGCACGAACTTGATCGGCACGCCGAGCCGCTCGGCGATCGCCGTGGCGATGCTCGGCGAGACGCCGGTCGGGTCGCCCGACGCGGTCTTGCCGGTCACGAGGAGGAAATTGCCCATGTTGATCGCGGCGCGCAGCGCGCCGGTCGGGGCGAGTTCCGCAACAAGCTTTGGGTCGGCCATGGGGGATCCCTCAATGTAGGGGTGAAGTTGGACTTTATCCTGTTTTCTTCGTCATCGTCGGGCTCGACCCGCGATCTCAAGATGGCCGGGTCAGGTCCGGCTAGGACGATCGAGCCTCAAGCCGTGTGCTTGCGGATGAACGCCTTCATCCGGTCGAGCGCGCGAGCGGCGTAGGGCGCGTCGGGCTTGCCGGTCATGAAGCCGTGATTGGCGCCC
>Ga0182024_10009915_pt1 | contig 19546 bp, 16 predicted proteins | sample P32metaG_FD_120480 | JGI IMG/M metagenome (GOLD analysis project Ga0182024, IMG submission 120480) | Permafrost microbial communities from Stordalen Mire, Sweden - P3-2 metaG (Illumina Assembly) | ecosystem: Environmental > Terrestrial > Soil > Wetlands > Permafrost | place: Sweden: Stordalen... | reverse complement strand
TTGGGGAGGATTTCCAGCTTCTCCAGCTCCTTTACGACGAGCTCAACCACTTCCCTGATGACCCGGTGCGCGGAACTGGGGTCGAAGGTGTCGCTGGTTCCGGTCCAGATGAGTGTGCTCCCCGTCGCGGTGACGGCGTAAACGTTGCTTTCAACCTGCACCATTTTTTCTATCACCAAATAATCGGGCGAGTAGACGATGGGAGCAACAGCCTCGTAGTAACCGTAAAAATCGGTGTAGTAGGGGAGAAGATAGGGTTCGCCGGGCACCTCGGTAACCTTGGTCTTCACTTTGATCAAGCGGCACACGACGACGGCATCGATGTTGTAGGCCGCGATCTGCTCCTTGAGATAGACCGTGTCGATCCGACCCGCCGTCGGACGCAGCAGGATGTCGGTTCCTGCGATTGCGGTGATTCCGGGCCGAGCCATTTTACTGGCGAGCGCAACTTCGAAGTCCGCGCGGCGCTCGAGATTGTTGCTCATGCCCAGGGCGAGAATGGTTTTGAGCGGGCGAGGGGAATAGTTTGGATTCTTCCAGCTTTCCTTGAGCTTGATCGAGGCCTGTCCGGTTGCCGCGTTGAGTAACAGGGCTGTAATGAGGAGTATCTGCTTCAAGCTAATCCTCCGAATGTCGATGTGGCGACGCGCCTCGGCGTCTCTGGCAGAAGCTCAACGAGTGTACAACGGAAAACCGGCATCAGCTATGCGGCAGTTTCCAAGATGGAAGGTCGCGCCGATATATACATCAGCACTGCAATCCATGATTCGGGCCATGGGAGGGGAGTTGAAGATTGAAGCCGTGTTCCCCGAAGGCAGGGTGGTTAATCAGTTCCGCGAGCTTAAGAAATCCGCCGGAGCGGATTGAAAAACGATTGAGCTGGTATTCGGAGAATCGGGAAGTGTCCCGAGGCTCGGGCCACCCATTTCTAAAGCTTGTGCCCTCTCGCCGGCTGACCCGGCAGAAGGAACGTCTTGGGATACTTGCTTTCGCCGCAAAGCTTGAATGAGCCGAAATCCTTGTACCATTGCCCATCGGGCACGTCTGGCTTAGATTCCATCCACAAACGCAACTGATTGAGGTCTTCGAGACTGATGTTGCGGGCGTGCATACGCTCGACGAGATGCTCGCGAACAGCGGCGGGGAGACGCGACCAGGTCTCGATCTTCACTCGGTCAGTCTAACTCGGTCAGCCCAGGCATTATTCACCAAATACGAAGCGTCCTAGCTGATCTCCTAACTGCTTGACCTGCTCTGGGTCGCTGGCGGCGCGGAAGCGTTCCGCCAGTTGGAAGAATGCTTTTTCTTTTTGCTGTTGCGCTTCAATTCCCTGCTCGATGAGTTCCACCAGAACACGGTTGTCGCTGAGAGCGCGCTGCCTGGCCAAGGTCTCGACCTGTCTGGCGATCTTGGCGGGCAAGGTTACGCTTCGCCGGACATGCTTTGTGGGGGTTGATTTTGCGTGAGCTCTTTTGGCTGTCGGCATAGTAACACCAGTATACACCATTGTGGTGCACGAGCCCCGCTCAAGCCAAAAGACGGCTTGAATGGGCCACCCGGCTGCTCGGCATCAATCAGGCGGCGGTGTCAAAGATGGAGCGCCGCGCCGATATGTACATCAGCAATCTGCAATCCATGATTCGGGCTATGGGAGGGCAGTTAAAGATGGAAGCCGTGTTCCCCGAGGGCAGGGTGGAGATCAATCAGTTCCGCAAGCTCAAGAAAGCCGCCGGGGATTGAGGAAGCGCCCCGCTCAAGCCAAAGAACGGCTTGAATGGGCCACCTGCCCGTGAGCTCGTTTTGGCCCCGTTTTACGCGATGTCAGCGCCCGTTGCGTAGCGCTTGATGAACTCGATTCCAGCGTCGGTAACCCAATACGTGAACGACATCGGAAAGCTCTTACGGAAGCCGTTGCTTCCAACTACGTCAAGCCCTAAACCTTGAACGTGCTTGTCCTCGAAGAAGCCGTCCTTGATGGCATTGGCAACGAGCAAATCCCCGCCTGCGCCGACGACGAAGACACGTTCCCCTGATTTCGCCAGGATCTCGAATAGCCGGCGTTCGAACTCACCATAGCGGTTGTTCAAGATTCCGAGGTTGTGCTTGTACATCTTGACGGATAGACGATCAATCTCCTGCTTTTGGTCAAACCGAGCATGGCAGTTTGGACATAAGGCGATAAGATTCTCGAAGGAGTTGTCGTTCGTTTCGGACCAGGGGACGATGTGTGCGATTTCGGTCGTGGTGGCACGGCATGTTGGGATCGCGCAGCGGTGCCCGGCCTCGATCAGCACGGCGCGTTTTACGTCGGCGGGAATGTGGTCTCGTTGCATGCCTTAGTTTACGAGCACGCAAGATAAAGCGCCCTGCCCAAGTGAGTCAGTGCCATTAGTTGGAAAAGTGGCATGCCGCCGAACCCGTACGCTGGCACCGCGCAACCTAACCGATTGAGATTTCCAAGGGATATGCCGAGTTCTTTCGAGACTACCCCAGTCTCCCGTGAGGCTTCCTCGTGCACTCTAGCGGAATGTGGGAGGTTCCACGTTTCTATTACTGGAAGATAGCCTTTTTCCGGAGCGTCGAGAGATGCTCGCGCGATTACGGACAAGTTCTTTACGTCAAAGGCGGACATACCGTCCAAGATTGATACGTAAGCTCCTGAAGTTCGTCGTCTTCCTCCAAAATCGCATGGGTCAGTAGGGGAACGGCGAAGTTTAAAGGAAGGCCTCGTGTGGGAGCATTGAGTTTACGGTTGCGCATGACGGCTTCGGCCTTGTCGGTAAGAGCCAGTCGTCGCTCCCAACGCGCATATTTGACCCTGTCCTCGACGATACCGATTAAATCGCCAACCGGGCCCTTCACGATGCGCACGATGCTGCTCGCGATCTCTAATGCTTTACCGCTGGTTTCCGCGACGGCCTTCGTCGCGTCAGCGGCCGAGCGTATAGTGCTTTCGTCCATTCTCCGATACCTTTCGGCTTGCAGCGTACCGGAAGCTACAAACCTGACGAGCTCAACTTATCACCGTCAAGAAAAAAACCATAGCTGCCTCATTCCAGTCCGCCATCATAGCTCAAACTTTCTTGCGGGATGCACCTTCTAGTTCAGCAAGGATATCGCGGTATTCGTTCTTGTCGCACTCTATCCCACTTCTCGCACAAGATCGCGAGAAATGGGCGCCCGCAGGGAGGTGCAGAGGTCCTTCGTTGGGAGTCGCTCGCTTCGCGGGCGACTCCACTGCCTCAGGATGACAGGTCCTGATCGGCTGGTGACGAGGACGGGGTTCGTCGGTCTCCTGATTCTGCGGCGCGAAGATTCTGGAACGTGAAACGATTCTTGGGGTAAGTTCGGGGCCCTACTTCTGGGGAAAGGAGAAACATACTCCGGGGATTTTGGGGAGTCAAGGGCGAGGGTATTGGTTCCCTGCGGGGCCTGCGTCGAAAGGCTGCGTTTTATCGCAGCGCTGAAGCGCTGCGCCACCTAAACAACTGTGAAATCTGTCCCACTTCTCGGCGGAGAGCGCGAGACATGGGGCATCCGGTTTGTTGTTCCTTCCCGAAGTGCAGAGATCCTTCGTTGGGAGTCGTTCGCTTCGCGGGCGACTCCGCTGCCTCAGGATGACAGGGCTAGGAGCGGTTGGCGACGAGTGGGTTCGTCGTCTGCGAGCGAAGGCCTGCGGAGGTTTGCTCCGCCTGCACGGGCGCCGCCCGCGCCTACATCGGGCGAGGCGTCCGTCCCCGCTTGGGCATTGCTTGACGCAATTAGACAGCCACGGTAATCAGCCGGGGCTATTCAAACTGGTACCGAAGCTGTTTGCCAAACATCTTTATGCTAATCCTGCGGTAGGCAGGGTTCAAGAAGATTCTTGTAAGGCGAGTGACGACGGAGGGCGCGCAAATGCCTCACTCCAGTTGACACGTGTGGTAGCATGCGAGGAAGTTTTGGGCTGCGGGATTGAATCCCGTCGACGAGAAAATGGAATTTATCGGCCACTTTCGCAGGCTTACGCCGGTCCAGCGGAATACCTTTGTTGCCTGCTTTCTGGGTTGGTCACTCGACGCTTTTGATTTCTTCATTCTTATCTTCTGCGTAAACGCCCTCGCCAGCCAATTTCAAACCAAAGTCTCAGACATCACGGAAGCTATTTTTCTTACCCTGGCGATGCGCCCGGTGGGTGCATTTTTGTTTGGATTGATGGCTGATCGTTTTGGCCGGCGTCCCACGCTGATGGTCGACATTATCGCTTACTCGGTATTCGAGTTGGCTTCGGCGTTCGCTCCGTCGCTGAAATTCTTCCTGATCATGCGAGCGCTGTTTGGAATCGCCATGGGCGGTGAATGGGGAGTCGGCGCTGCGTTGGCTTTTGAGACGCTGCCAGCCGAAGGGCGCGGCTTCTTCTCGGGATTGTTGCAGGAAGGTTATGTCGTCGGCTATCTGCTGGCCGCTTTGGTATTTGGGACGTTGTTCCCCGTCTTCGGATGGCGGGGCATGTTTGTGATTGGAGCGCTGCCCGCATTCCTCGTGATTTACATTCGCACCAAGGTGGAAGAGTCTCCGGCCTGGCTGCAGGGACAGGTATCGCGTAAGGAGAGTCGTCTAGGAAAAGACATTCTCAGACACCTCGGCAGTTTTCTTTTTCTCGTGGTGCTGATGTTCGCTTTCAATTCTTTCAGCCACGGCACCCAGGATCTGTATCCTACTTTTCTGCAGAAGAACCTGCATTATTCTCCGCACGTGGTGGGATTCATCGCGATCATTTACAACATCGGAGCGCTGTTGGGCGGGATTTTCTTTGGCACCTGGTCGGAGAAGATTGGCCGCCGCAAAGCCATCGTGATCGCCGCGCTGCTGGCCATTCCGGTGATTCCGCTCTGGGCTTATTCGCACACCATTCCGATGCTGGCGCTGGGCGGATTTCTCATGCAGTTCATGGTGCAGGGTGCATGGGGCGTAGTTCCGGCTCATCTGAATGAACTTTCTCCGCCTGAGGTGCGCGGCACTTTTCCAGGATTTGCTTATCAGTTGGGGAATTTACTTGCCTCGCGAAATGCGGTGATTCAGGCCAGACTCGTCGAACGTCGCTATGGCGGCAGCTATCCACCGGTGCTGTCGTGGACGGTGGCGATTATCGCCTTGCTGGTCGCCATCGTCACCTGGAGCGGTCACGAGAAAAAGGGCGCCGACCTCTCCGGCACCGGGTGACATCGCCCATGGGCCAAGGCAGTCTCTGTGACAACTGAAAATCCCCGCCCAAGCAAAACTTGAACGGGGCACCTTAGAAGATTGAGTCACTTCGCCGCTACTACCGCAGTCTGATCGGTGGCAACTTGTGTTTTCAGTTTCCGCAAGGTCTGGCGAGCCTCGCGAACTTCCCCCTCCAGACTTTGCATGGCCGCCGTCTGCGCCCGGAGCAGAATCTGCTGCTGTTTGATCTCCTCCTGAGCCCTGCTCAGCTCCGCCTGTTGCTGACGGACTTCCCGCTGTTGCTGTTTCGTCGCTTCGATCAAGAGCGCCGTCAACCGGCTGTAGTCAACACTCTCGGCATTCTTACCGTCTTTGTCCCAGGTCACGACTTCGGGCACCACCGCGCCCACTTCCTCAGCAATCACGCCGACTTCGTGCTTGCCATTTGCCTTCAGGTCGTAGGAAACACCACGCAGTTGCTCGACCTTCCCGAGCGCATCCTGCAGCGTTTGGATGTTGGCCTTCCAGCGGCGGGAGCTATACGTCGTCCAACCATCGCTAATGGCTTTGCCTGCGCCTTGTGCAATGGTGAAGACATGGGACGGCGTCGCTGTACCAATGCCGACTTTGACGAGAGCGCTGCTGCCCAGCGGTCCGCCGAGCACTAGGGCATTGCTTTCGCTAACCACCGCGCCTGCGCCTATCGCAGTGGCATAGGCAAGGTTGGTGGAATTCGAGTCCGGCCCGGCGTTGTATCCGAAAGCTGTGTTGTTGCTGCCGGTATTGTTGGCGGCAAGCGCAGAGAACCCGCCGGCGGTATTGTTGTTGCCCGTGGTGTTGCTCTCAAGCGCAGTCGTGCCACTGGCGGTGTTAAAGGTTCCTGTGGTGTTGTTTAGAAGCGCCTGCTGTCCGATCGCGGTGTTCCAGTCGGCGGTGGTATTGCTGCCGAGCGCATACGGACCGATGGCCGTGTTACCGGTACCCGTCGTGTTGTTATAGAGCGCGGACCCGCCGACGGCGACGCCGCTCCCCGTGGTGTTATGGAAAAGTGCGTTCGTGCCAATGGCAGTGCTACCGGCGCCCGAAGTAGTAGAGAAAAGTGCCTGCGATCCAACGGCGGTGTTGTAGTTGCCGGCGATCGAGGAGTTCCCCGCAAACCCGAGGAATGCATTTTGATTCGCAGATGACCCGAACGCAAACAGAGAGCCTCCCAGGTTGAAACTGGTGGAGGCGTTGACCGCTCCGCTGACATCGAGCTTGGCTTTCGGCGAGGTAGTGCCAATCCCCACATTTCCAGCCAGTTGATAGATGATCGAATCGCCAAGCCCGCTTTTAGACAGCCATAAAGGAACATAATTCTTTTGTCCACCTCCGCTGAGCGTCGGAGTACTAAACGCGGCGCTGGCATTATTTGCGGCGGCAGTGGGTGTGTTAACACTTCTGGTCTGGGCGGAGGCTAAAAGGGTCAGAGAGAGGAATCCAACAGCTATACGGCCAAGGCGAATTTTCACGGAAGCAGCTCCTTATGATTGCGAATTGAATAGAATCGGGCACTAGAGACGGAATAATTCCGATGTTGGGAATCCAGTCACTACGTTGCACGGTTTCGATGATGATCGGCGTCCTTATTGCGGAATCGAATCTCTAGATGCGCGAAGGATGTCTCAACGTTGTATGGTGCCGGGCCTGGAACTCATTGGATCACGCCACCATGGCGGGCTGCGCAGGCTTTCGCCATAATAAAAGCCGGGTGCCCTGCCCTTCTCGCGTTCTTTGCGAGAGAGGGCGGGGATTTTTAGGGGCCTGTCAGTGGACGGCGCACTTTAGGTTTCTGACCGCGCGAGTGTTCGTCCGCCGCAGCGGAAGCTCGCACCAGGAAGTATTTTCGTGGTCGCTCGGAGCGAATCGCAGTGTACAAAGTAAACTCGAGGTCTCGGGCCAGCCCTCCGAGGAGATAGTTTTGGTTGCGACCGGCATTCCAGGTTCCAGCATCCAAGTTCCGGCGGTTGCCTATTCGCACGAATAAGAAAGGTTATGCACATGAACCGGACCATAGCGTTATGCATTGGCTTGATTTTGTTTGTTATAACCAGCGTTGCTGGCGCGTCGGACATTAAACTTACGGCGGATCCCAGCATACCGGCAGGGGCCGGAAAAGCTCATTTGAGCAAAGAGAAGAACGGTAATCTCAAACTGAAAGTAGAGGTCCATCACTTGGCAAAGCCAGGGGCGCTTACGCCAGCTAAGCAAGCCTATGTGGTCTGGATGCAGCCCCGAGGGAAAGATCCACAGAATCTGGGCGTGCTCAAGGTAAATGACAAGCTCGAAGCGACCTTTGAGACCACGGTGTCCAATGAGGATTTCGATGTCTTTATCACCGCTGAGGATAATCCCAACGCCCAGGCTCCTTCTGAACCGAAGCTGCTCAAGGGCACGATGCAGCCCTAGCTTTCCCTACGAAAAAGCGGGTGCCCTTGGCTCTTATCGAAGGGCACCTGGCAAGAGTATGTCCGAAAAAGCACTTATGATGCTTTGCGGTTTGGAGACTGATCGGGCTGTTCCTCCTTCGCCCCGGCATTTCTCGGCTCTCTCTGACCGTCCTGTGGCTGAGATCCCTGGCTAGGCTTGCGGTCTTGTTGCTGGCCGGACGTCGGTTTGTTCTCCTGTTGCGGCTGCTGTCCAGATTGCTGCGTCGGATTCTGCTTTTCGTCAATCATGTACGCTCCTTTTTGGTAAGTCCCAAAGTTACGCTAGACCCCCAAACCGAGTCTGAGCAATAACGCTCATTCCAATCCAAACGGATCCCGGCTAGCGCTTTGTGGGAACCTCCCGCTCAGCCCCTATGCCGCACTAGCCACAGGGATGTACTTAGCCGCGCGTCGTCGTGAGCAACTTGGGGTGTATCCGGTAGTCCGCCGCCGCGATGTCAGCTAAAGGCCCCACCCTCTCGCAAAGAACGCGAGAAGGGCACCCGCTTCTGTGTGTGGTGAAAGCATGGGCCAGCCCCCCAAAAACATGCGCGGACGCTTCGAGAAATACCGCGAAGCCTGGTGGCGGCTGCAGAGCAGAAAGTAGGGCGTTCCAGTGACGATTCGAAAAACGCGCGCGAATGCGGAGTCGTGAAGTTCCGGCGGCGTCGATAGCAGCTGAAGGTCAAGAAGTGCAACTGCCCAGATTGCTGAAAGTGTTTGAGTCCCCAAGGCATGGGACAAGCTTAGTTAGCAGCGGCGAAAAGTTCTGTGACCACTGAACATCCCCGCTCAAGCGAAGCTTGAGCGGGGCACCCTGAAGATACTTTAGAGAGTTAGGGTGGGCCAGCACCCACGGACAAAAAAAAACTCTTTGTGGTCGAAACCTCAAGGGGCATGACAGGGAAAACCAAGGGAAAACCGGGGCGCACGGAACTTTCCCCATTAGATGCGCTGCAAGAATTGCGTCACTGTGGTACTTTTTTACCAGATTCTACTTCAAACGTCATGATCGATCCAGAGATCGGATTCCACCTCCGACGTCATCCGTGATCCGTCCCGCTTCGTGGGACGAACGGACTTGATCCGTGACTGCATAAAATCCCTGAACACGCCCTCCGGCTTGATAGCCGTGTACGGCAAACGAGGCGTCGGAAAGTCGTCTTTGCTCCGCCAAATCCAACAGATGGCACTTGGCGACTACACACTTGCGAAAACCGCCGGCGTATCTCACGAGATCCCGGAACGGCCTCGAAAATACCTCACGGTCTACTACGTGTGTGATGCGCTGATCAAGAATGGTACGGACTTGCTTAGCCGCATATGCAACGATCAGCAGGCGGAGGACGGCTTGCTTCGGCTAGTGCCGCAAGACGGTAAGGAGGTCGTGGAGTTCACCCGTTCGAAAGAGGTTTTTGGCGGTGCCGATCTGAAGGTGGTTAATTGGGGGGCAAAGGGCGTGGAGAGCTCCAAATACGCCCGCGTAGTGCCTGGCGACACCGTGCAGACATTCCGAAACTTCGTTGATTCCATAATAGCCCACCAAGTTAAATCACGGATGAAACGGGATGGCCTGTTGATCCTTCTCGATGAATTCGACGTGATCAAGGATAAGCAGGGGCTGGGCTCCCTTATCAAGTCGTTGACGAGCCAGGAACTCAAATTTGGTGTCTGCGGGATCGGCCAAGATTTGAACGACATCGTCGATGATCACGCTTCGGTCGAGCGGCTCCTCGAAGAGGGGGCGATTCACGTCCAGCCGATGCCGGTAGAGGAAATCGACGAGATCTTCTATCGGGCTGAGGAGCTGTTTGGTGGCTCGCTTAAGTTTGAACGTCAAGCGGTCGCTAGGATCTCGGGGCTGTCGCAAGGATACCCCTACTTTGCGCAACTGATTGGCAAGGAATGTGTCAATCAGATAAATCGCGTGGGAAATCCGACGATCGACAGCTCTGTTCTGCAGAGGGTTCTTGAAGACGTTAAATCAGGACGCGCATTTCCGACCCTGGAATCGGCGTACCAGCGAGCAATCGGAAACTCAAAAGACCGCGAAGTTCTGCTGCACCTCCTGGCGGATCAGCCGGAAGAAAACGCCATGTTCAACGAAGAGGTTGGTCGCGTCGTTTTGAAAAATGCTCGCGGCGATGCCGAGGACTTAAATGTCCAGTACGTTGACCAACTGGTTCCGCGGCTCGTAGATCCCAAATTCGGCCCAGTCCTGCGGCGAACATCCGAGAGACAAGGCGTGTACGAATTTGTGAATCCAGTTTTGCGGCTATACATTAAGCTCCGAAATTTCAGCTTCTAAACGCGCCCCTCCTGGGCGACCTCTGGGTCGTATCTAAAGAAGACGGGGTTGTCCCTTTGTGTTTTTTAACCTAGCAACAGCGAGTCGCGATCAAAGTTTTTCTTTGCCTTAGACGGGAAACTGGGGACAGACGGTTCCCCGATTTTGTGCGCCGAGAAAGGGGGAACGTCCCGTCCGTCCTCGAGTTACGTCCCAGTGCTACCATTCGGCCCTTTTCATGACTGCGGATGAGGCGCAACAACTATTTTTATGACACCTGTCGGTACCTTTTCTGACCTTGAAGCGTCAAACTTCAGATTCAACCTCCTCAAAGTGTTTATGACGCTGATGGTTGGCGGGTCGGTAATGTTCAGTGCGCCTTTTTCGTTGGGCTCCGCGTGCACGAACACCACTACGTCATCGGGGTAGACGGCTCCTGGAATTATCGGTTCTGGGTTTGCGTCCTGCATTTCCCACTTCGCCGCCTTCAGTAAATCGTATAGGTCCTTTGCCAGAAGCATCGAGTCATTATCGGTATAGGTCCACACGATAATCTTGCCTGGCGACTGTGCGAGCAGCGGGGTTACTTCATCACGCTTTTCCTGAGTCAATCGGCGTGACGACGGCTGAGGGTTGATTGTGATTGGGCTGTTGATTATCGGGCTATAGTCCCCTGTGGTTCCCTGTTGAACGTTGATTCCGCCGGAGTTGCTTTGCTGGATAGAACCAGGTGATGGTTTTGGGGGAGCGACTGCCCCAGCTTTCTTGCTGGATTGCGGTCGTGCAGCTGATGGCGCTGCCGTTGTCTTTTGCTTGGGGGATATTTCGATTGGCTCAGCCGTCCCCAACGACTTTTCGTTGGCCGCGACCGTTGGGGGCTTAAGGGGCATCGCGGCCTCCTGTTTTGGGAGGCGGTCCTCATACTTATCAATAGCTCGCAACCAAAGAATTCCGAGTATCACCAACACAACCGCACAGGAGCAGGCCCCAGTAGCAAAATATCCCCGCCATGCGTGACCGACGAACCATTTCCCGTAGACCCATGTAAGCCACTCAACCGGATTAAAGGCCTCCAAATGCAAACCCTCCAGTTCCGCTAGCCCCTCGACGAAAGGTATAGCGTGGTCGTCGGACCGTGATCCGCGGGCAGCACAATAGGCGTCAAACCTCGGTAGCTGGAAGTGTAATTGAACGTGCCCGGCGTTGTGTTCCCCGAGGCAACAAGTCCTACGCTATTTGTGGGAGTGATTTGCCCACTGTCGTGGAGCGTGTGAGAATGCCCACTGACGACTCCCAGTAAGAGCATCAACCACACACCCGCGACCCACGCCCAACGACTGATAATTTTCCCGGCCTTCGCCACGGCTACTCACCTTCCCCTTTCGACCAGTTTAATACAACTTCCAGCGTGGGGCGTCGGCTTCAAACCGCCGCTGGCGCTGCTACTTCCTGCAATGCTGCCGCGAATGCGGTGATGGCTTGGTCGATCTGCTGGCGGGTGATGATCAGCGGGGGTTGGAAGCGGATCACGTTGCCGTAGATGCCTCCTACGCCGACCAGGACGCCGTTGCGCAGCAGGGTGTCGCGGATGGCTTCGGCTTCGGTGGTGGCTGGGGTTAGCTTTTCGTCTTTGACCAGCTCTACGCCGATCATCAGGCCGAGGCCGCGGACTTCTCCTATGAGTGGATGGTGCTTTTGCACGGCGCGGAGTTTGGTCATGGCGTAGTTGCCGGTTTCGGTGGCGCGGGCTGGGAGATTTTCTTTCTCCATGAAATTGACGTTGGCGAGAGCGGCGGCGCAGGAGATGGGATTGCCTCCGAAGGTGGAGAGATGGTCGCCGGGTTTGAAGGCGGCGGCGATTTCGGGGCGCGTGGTGAAGGCGCTGAGGGGGAATCCGTCGGCGATGCCTTTGGCGGTGACCAGGATGTCGGGGACGACTCCGTAGTGCTCGATGGCGAACATTTTGCCGGTGCGGGCGAAGCCGGATTGGACTTCGTCGGCGATGAAGAGGATGTTGTGCTGGTCGAGGACTTTTTTTACTTCCTTGAAATAGTTTGGCGGCGGACAGATGATGCCGCCTTCGCCCATTACCGGCTCGGCGATGAAGGCGGCTACGTCGCCGGAGGTGGCGAAGCGAATTGCTTCGTCGATGGCTTTGGCGCATTGGCGGGCGCATTCTTCGGGGTCGTTGCGCCATTGCGAGCGGTAGGCGTAGGGTGCGGGGGCGAAGGCTACGCCGGGGGCGTACGGGCCTCCGCGTTTTTTGCGGCCTTGGTTGCCGGTGATGCTGAGGGTGCCCCAGCTGCGTCCGTGGAAGCTGGCGTGGAGCGAGATGTATTCGTGCTTGCCGGTGTAGAGGCGCGCTAGCTTCATGGCGCCTTCGATGGCTTCGGCTCCGCCGTTGCCGAAGAAGGTTTTGGTCAGGCCTTTGGGCGCGATTTGCGCAAACTTTTCGGCTAGGTCGGCGACCGGTTTTACGTGATAGATGTAGGACGCGGCGTGGACCAGTTTGTCCATTTGGGCTTTGGCGGCAGCGATTACTTGGGGATTGCAGTGTCCCGCGTTCACTACCGAGATTCCGGAGAAGCAGTCTAGATACTCGCGTCCGTTTTCGTCGGTTACCGTGGCGCCGTTGGCATGGTCGATGACAATGGGCACGACCTGCTTCATGAAGCCGGTCATTACGTAATCTTTGTATTTTTGGATGGTGTCGGACATTGGTTTGTCAACCTCAGCGGCTGAAGCCGCATCATTTTTGTGCGAGCTTGCGATATGGCTGAAGCCATATCCTGATACGAAACTCACATTTGGCGCGGGGCACCTCGCTTTGCTCGGCGGAACGGGCGAGGCGCCCGTCCCCACACGAGTGTTCGTTAGAACTTGCGCGAGTGTTCTTTGGCCCAGCGTTCGATTACTACTTTCTTCTCGGTATAAAACTCGACCGCGTCGCGGCCTTGTCCGTGGAGAATGCCGAAGAAGCTGTCCTTCCAGCCGCTGAAGGGGAAATAGGCCATGGGCGCGGCTACGCCAATGTTGATTCCAATATTGCCGGCGGGCGCTTCGTAGCGGAAGCGTCTAGCGGCCGCGCCGCTCGAAGTGAATAACGACGCCTGATTGCCGTATTTGCTGCGCTCGAGGAACGCCAGAGCTTCGGCGAGGTCGCGGGCGTGAATCAGGCTCAGGACCGGACCGAAGATTTCCGTGTCGGCGACTTCGCTTGTGGGCGTGACGTCGTCGAGGATCGTCGGCTTCACGAAGTTTCCGGCTTCGTACTTCGCGATCTTCGGATTGCGTCCGTCGAGCAGAACTTTTGCGCCTTGCTTTTCGCCGGTGGCGATCAGAGATTCGATTCGTGACTTGCTCTCCCGCGACACCACAGGTCCCATCTGAATGCCTTCGTCGAGGCCGTTGCCTACGCGAAGGTTCGCGGCGGAATCGGTGATCGCGTCGCGAAATGTTTTCTGTGCTTCGCCGATCGTTACTGCGACCGACACCGCTAGGCAACGCTGGCCGGCACATCCGAACGCGCTGTCGCTGATGATTTGCGTGGCCATCTTCATGTCGGCGTCGGGGAGAACGATTACGTGATTCTTGGCTCCGCCTTGGCACTGCGCGCGCTTACCGTTGGCACCGGCTCGTTCGTAGACGTATTTCGCTACTGGAGTGGAACCGACGAAGCTGATGGCGCGTACTTTGGGATGATCGAGCAAGGCGTTGACTACGGCTTTTCCGCCGTTCACTAAGTTGACTACGCCCTTGGGCAGGCCGGTCTGGACTAGCAATTCGTAGGTTCGCTGGATGGTGAGCGGTACGCGCTCCGAAGGTTTCAAGATGAATGTGTTGCCGCAGGCGATGGCGTAAGGCAGAAACCAGAACGGAACCATGCCGGGGAAATTAAATGGCGTGATGGCGGCGACTACTCCTAGGGGTTGGCGGATCATCATTTCGTCGATGCCGCGGGCCACGTCTTCGAGGTTGTAGCCTTGCATCATCATGGGAATGCCGCAGGCTACCTCGACGTTCTCGATGGCGCGGCGCCACTCGGCTTTGGCCTCGGTAAACGTCTTGCCATTTTCCAGGGTGATGAGGCGGCTTAGTTCGTCGATGTGTTCTTCGAGAAGCTGCTTCAGCTTGAACAGCGGCTGGATGCGGTCCTCGGGAGGCGTGCGTCGCCATTCGGGATAGGCTGCGGCTGCGGCTTCCACGGCACTGGCTACTTCGTCCGCGTTGGAGAGCGGAGCTTTGGCGATGGTCTCGCCCGTCGCTGGATTGGTGACGTCGAACCATTCCGCAGCCGTGGATTCGATCCATTCGCCGTTGACGTAGTTGGGAACCTTGGTTATCGGTGGTGCTGCGATGGTCATTTTGTTACCTCTGCTATCGCGAAGAATTCAAATCGAGGTTGGCCTCGTTTACCGGACGATCTCATCTTTCGCCCCGCTGGGGCTCGCCTCTCTGTTTCATCTTTCCCGCGGCTCACGCCGTGGGCTACATTCTTGCGCCGCTTCGCGGCTAACGTTTATACGCCGAGCTTCGACTAGGCGGACGAGAGCGTCCGCGGCGTAATCATGGTTGCGAGGTCTTTTTTCTCGGACACGGTTTGCAAGGCCGACTCGAGTACGTCTAAGCCTTCATTCATCTGCTCGTCGCTCACTACCAGCGGAACCAAAAGGCGGATCACGTTGGAATACGAGCCTGCTGTAATTGTAATCAAGCCATGTTCGTAACAAGACTGCGTCACTTCTTTGGCTTCGTCGGCGGCAGGTTCACGTTTGTCGGGGGATTTCACCAGCTCGATTGCCTGCATTCCGCCAAGGCCGCGAACATCGCCGACCATCGGCCAGCGCTTTTGCCATTCTTTGGCGCGCTTCTGAAAGCGGTTCCCAATTTCGTTGGCGCGAGTCAATAAGTTTTCACGCTCGAAGATATCCAATACTGCAAGCGCGGCGGCGCAGGAGAGCGGGTTGCCGGCAAACGTTCCGCCTAGAGCGCCGGGGCCCGGGGCGTCCATGATCTCGGCGCGGCCGGTGATCGCAGCTAGCGGCAAGCCGCCGCCGAGCGATTTGGCTGTAACTAGAATATCGGGTTCGATGCCGTAGTGTTCGCTGGCAAATAGTTTGCCGGTTCGGCCGAAGCCGCTTTGCACTTCGTCGGCGATGAATAGAACGCCGTGCTTGCGGCAGATGTCGATCAGCACGCGGAAGTAGTCGGGTGGGGGAACGACGAATCCTCCCTCACCCAAGACGGGCTCGGCGATTACCGCGGCTACGTCTTCGGATGCGACCACGCGTTTGAATGTGTCTTCGAGATGACGGGCGCAGTAGAGATCGCACGATGGATACTTCAGCGAATAGGAGCAGCGATAACAGTACGCATAGGGAATGCGGTAGACATCGCTGGGAAAGGGCGCAAATCCTGCCTTGTAGGGATGCGTCTTGCTGGTGAGTGCCAGGGTCATCATGGTGCGACCATGGAACGCGTCTTCGAAGGCGATGATGCCGGGGCGTCCGGTGTGGGCTCGGGCGATTTTTACTGCGTTCTCGACCGCTTCGGCGCCGCTATTGACGAATAGTGTTTTCTTGGGGAAATTGCCCGGGGTGATTTGGTTCATTCGCTCGGCTAGGCGGATGTAGTTTTCATACGGCGTGACTTGGACGCAGGTGTGCAAGAACTTTTCAAGTTGCTCGCGGATTGCGGTCATCACTGGCTCATGACGATGTCCGACGTTCAGGCAGCCGATGCCTCCGGCGAAATCGATGTAGCGGTTGCCATCTACGTCTTCGAGCCAGGCGTCTTGGGTTTTGGCTGCGTAGATCGGGGTTCCGTGCGAGAGGCCGCGAGGAACGGCTTCGTTTCGGCGCTCTGAGAGCGCTTTCGATTTTGGTCCCGGAATCGGAGTTTTCAGTTGAATCGTGTTCATGATGCTTCCTACGTTGCGGTGCGAATTCCTTGAGGCTTTGATCGTTGTACAGGAGACACCAGGTCCTTCGACTCCGTAGCTGATTCGCTTCGCGAATCAGCTACTGCGCTCAGGATGACAGTATTAAAGTGATTGAAACATTCATCTTTTCTTCAGCGTCCCGGCTTTGCTTCGCGAACCATGCGGGGCATTTTTAATACCAGCCGATTGGGGTTTCGCTTAAATTGATGTGCACTTGTTTGGTCTCCAGGTATTCTTCGATTCCCCAGGGGCCTAGCTCGCGGCCGAAGCCGGATTGCTTGTAGCCTCCCCACGGGGCTTCGACATAAGTTGGTTGCATGTGGTTCACCCAGACGATTCCTGCGCGCAGTGCTTTCACAGTGCGGAATGCTTTGAAAATGTCGCGCGTCCAAACTGCGGCGGCCAGGCCGTACGGTGAATCGTTGGCGATCTTGATTGCGTCTTTTTCATCTTCAAATGGGATTACGGCGGCGACCGGGCCGAAAATTTCTTCGCGGGCGATGCGGGCGTTGTTGGTTACGTCGTAGAAGATCGTTGGTTCGACGTAGTAGCCCTTGGCGAATTTTTCGGCGCGTCCGCCGCCAGTGGCCAGTTTGGCTTCTTTCTTGCCGAGTTCCTGGTAGGAGCGTACGCGATCGTATTGATCTTTGCTGACCAGTGGGCCCATCTTCGTGTCGCGATCAGTGGGCGAGCCCAGCTTAATTTTCTTGGCTTTTTCTGTCATGGCGTCTACAAACTTTTTGTAGATGGGTTTGTGCACCAGGATGCGGCTTCCGGCGGAGCACACTTCGCCTTGATTGATGAAGACACCGAAGAGCGCGCCGTCGATGGCGGCTTCGAAATCGGCGTCCGCGAAAAAGATGTTGGGGGACTTTCCGCCTAGTTCTAGCGTGACCCGCTTCACCGTTTCGGCGGCTTGTTTGACGATGATTTTGCCTACCGCGGCGCTGCCGGTGAAGGCGATTTTATTTACGTCGGGATGCTGGACCAAGGGCGCGCCACAGCTTTCTCCGAATCCGGTGATGATGTTGACTACGCCCGGCGGCAGGCCGACATCGTTGAGCCAATTTGCCATTTCCAGCGCGGTGATGGGGGTTTGTTCGGCGGGCTTCAGAACGCAAGTGCAGCCAGCCGCCAATGCTGGGGCTAGTTTCCACGCCGCCATGAGGAGCGGATAGTTCCAGGGAATAATTTGTCCGGCCACGCCGACGGGTTCTTTTAGTGTGAGGCTCATCGCGTTGTCGGGAACGGGGTTCACATATCCGAGAATTTTTGTCGCTAAGCCGCCGTAGTATTCGAAGCAGGTAGCTACGTCGGCGATGTCGAATTCGGCTTCGACGATCGGCTTGCCGGTATTGCGGGATTCCAGTTCGGCTAGCATCGTGGCATTCTGGCGGATTTTTTCGGCTAGGCGGAACAGGACGCGTCCTCGCTCCTGCGCCGTGGTCGATGCCCATGGGCCGTCTTCAAATGCGGCCTTCGCGGCGGCTACGGCGCGATTGACGTCCTCGGCATTCGCTTCGGGAACCTGCGCGATCACTTCTTCCGTCGAGGGGTCATAAACTGGAAAAGTCTTGTTGGACTTGCTGTCCACCCATTCGCCATTGACGTACATCTGATAGGTGCGAACGTCGGTTTTTACTCCACCTGGCATATCTTTAACCTCCTGATCGTTCCCTCAGGGCCTGAAGGCCCGATATTTTTAGGGCTTCAGCGGCACGACTGAAGTCGTGCCCTTCCCGTTTGATTGATCGCCACGACGCAAGCCATCCCCCGTTGCGATTCTTAGCGGCACGAACCGCCTGTCGAAAATTTCGCATATTGAAAGCCGCAGCGCCTAAAGGCGCTATCAATTCCGCGTCAAATCGCGGCATCGCTAAAGCGATGCCCTGATACGAATCTCGGATACGAATCGAGCATTTTTCAGCAAGGTGCAAAATCGTGCTTCCCCAATTTTAGAATTCAGTGTCACTAAAGTCGTGCTCTTCCGCTTGCAGCGACGGGCGAATCGTCGGTTTCCACACGAACTGCTTCTGATGTTTTTAGACGGCTGTATCCAAAGAAAAAGAATACTGCTAATGCGATAAAGCCCAGGGTGATGCCGAACATACTGACTTCGTATTTCCAGAGTGACGTGATCTGTTTGGCGGGAAAAAAAGCTACGACGATCGCGAGGGTCGTTGTGACCAGTCCGGCCCCGCCGGCAAACATTAGCGTGCCCCTGCCATAACATCCTTGGAGGGAACCGCGAATAGCAAACTTTATCAGCGCGGCGAAGACGTAGAGAAATGGCACCAATTGCAATACGACTGCGGCTGAGAGCATTTTTTGAAAGGCTTCCTGCACGCCCCCGGAGAGCGTGAAGTTGAGGACAATGAGGACGAGCGACACTATGCCTTGCACGATCAGGGCTACATGCGGAGTCGCGTACCTGGGATGAACTCTTCCCATAGCCGCAGGCATGTAGGAATCGAGACCGGCGACGAAGGGGATGCGGGCTGAACCGCCCATCCAAGCGGAGCCGATTCCGGCGATGGACAAACTCAGCATAACTGCGAAGGGTGCGATGATCCAGGCTACGCCGACTTTGCCGGCCATATGGCTGACCGCCTGCACGATTCCCTGCAGCACGTTGATGTCGTTTTTTCCGATGGCGACAAGCAGAGTTAAAGTCGCGCCCACGTAGAGAGCGCCGGAGATCACGCCGCCCCAGGCGACGGCTCCGGGCAAAGTTTTTTGGGGATCGCGGATTTCGTCGCCCATGACGGAAGCGAGTTCGAGACCGACCAAGCCGAAGCAAATTACGCCGAAGGAGTTCAGGACGAACTTGGGGTCGGCAGGAATTTTGAAATCCGCTGCTGTGACCGGGGTTCCAAAACGTGACCAAACGGTCACGCCTAATCCGATGAGAACGGCGGCGGCGACGAAGGTGCCGATGCCGCCCAAATTGTTCAGCCACTTTCCCACGCTGAGGCCGATGATATTTAGCACGGTAAGAAAGGCCAGCAGAGCGATCGATGCGAACATGGCGAAGTTCTTGTTGTCCGCGAGCGCGGCATGGCCGGGACCCAGGGCGAAGACGGAGACGCCGACGAAATACAGCATCACGGTGGGAACGTAGAGCATGTTGTTGGTCCAGTAGCACCAGCCGGAGAGGAATCCGTGAAAGTCGCCGAAGACTTCCTTGGCCCAGAGGTAGACGCCGCCTTCTCCGGGATAGCGGTGAGCGAGTTCGATGACTGCGATGCCTTGCGGCCAGAAAAAGAGGAGCAAGGCTATGATCCAGAGCCAGACGGTCACACCGCCGTTGGCGGCGATGCTGGGGACGACGTTGAGGTTGAAGACGGCGACTACGAAAAGCAGCACCAGATCGAAGCGGCCGAGTACGCGCTTGAGGTGAGGCTGATTCGCGTCTTGGGCGCTGGCTGACAAAAGCATTCCTCACTGAGGCCGCGACAAAAGTGAAAATGGGCGGTTAGGTCTCGAACGGACGCGGCTTTCCAGCCTCGCCTGCATTCGTTTCTGACGTCATCTGGCACGGCTGAAAGAGGTTGCGGAAAAACTCGCTTTTTTGCGTGCTGTGATTCTCCGCAACGTGTTTCGCGCTCGCTGCTTGCCCTTCCTCTGCTCTGCGTTGGGGCGGGGGAGCGTTTTTGCCGACACTAC